>Ga0065720_1021646_pt1 | contig 10012 bp, 10 predicted proteins | sample Thericmetagenome_FD_59107 | JGI IMG/M metagenome (GOLD analysis project Ga0065720, IMG submission 59107) | Thermophilic microbial communities from the Joint Bioenergy Institute, California, USA of rice/straw/compost enrichment - eDNA_2 v2... | ecosystem: Engineered > Solid waste > Grass >... | reverse complement strand
GGGGGGGGGGGGGGACGTACTCCTTGAAGCTACCACGCAGCTTGACAGCACCGCCGACCTTGCGCAGCTTGGGGAAGGCATCGATCTCCTCGAGCTCAGTGTTGTTGGCGATGAGCAGACCGCCGCCGAGCTCAGTGAGGACAGGGAAGGACAGGTTGGTCAGAGCACCGTTGCCAACGAACGAGATGTCGCCCTTCTCGGTGTGGGTCAGGTTGGGGGCGATGAAGGACTCAAAGAAGTTAGAATCGAAGCGAGCCGAGCCGTTGACGACCCGCAGCGAGGGGACGTCGAAGGTGGTGACGTTGGCAATAGCGAGTTCGTTGGCCCAGATCAGGTTGGGCAGCTCGACCTCGAGACCGAGACCAATGCCGTTGGCGGAGATCTTAAGAGCGCCAGTGACGGTCTGCAGGGCGCTGACGAAGCTGGTCAGGCGCTTGTTGTTGTTGATGTCGAGGGAGCGGATGGTGGTGACGTTGATCATGTCGACGCGGGAGGTGAAAGTATCGCTGATGGCGACCTCGTCGGCCTTGGAGAGGGGACCCAGGGTGACGGCGTCCAGGGCGGGCAGCGCCTGGAAGGTGAGCGAGCCGACCTCGGTCAGGCTGGGGAATTCGACGCGGTTGAGCTTCTCGAGGGCCTGCAGCGTGAACTTTCCGCCGACCTTCCTGAGCGTGCTGCTGGTGATGTAGTCGAGGTTGCTGATGTTGAAGACCTTGAGGTCGCCAGTAATCTCGCTGGGACCAGAGAGATCAATGCCGCCATCGCCGGTGACGACAACGGAGCCCTCGAACTTCTTGCAAGAGGCGATCTTGGTGGCTTCAGCCTGGCTAGCGACAGTCGTCGTCGTCGCCTTGCAGCTGGACTGGGCTATATTGGGTCAGTCTGGACCTCTTCCGGAGTTGGAGCTAGGAATGGCTACTTACCGACGGCAGAGCCGACAGCCGCGAGAACGGGGAGGATCTTTGTGACGATCATTTTGATGGTCTATCTGTCTGCACCACGGTTAGATCCCGAATTCCCAAATTTTGGAAAAGGTGAAGTTGCAGAGTAGTCGCGACGCGAAGGCGGTGAAGAAAGCTCAGGGCAGCAATGAATCGCAACGACGTTGACCGAGGAAACAAAACCAGCACTCAGGACTCCCGGGAATGGCGAACCCAAGTCGCAGGCAGAGAAACAACCCCAGATTCGAGTTCCAAGTTTCGGGTGTCAAAGAAAGCTCGGACGAAACCTCCTGGCTGCCTCTGACCACGTCTCTCTACCTGCCTTCCCTGCCTCGACCCTTCACGCTGTTTCTCGTGAACCAGATCTGGCGGATCCCATTGAAACAGATTGGGTGGCCAAAGGAACAAGGTGAGCCCAGTTTTCTTCTGTTGCGACTCGACTCGGCTCGTGATATACTTGGCGATGTTTGCTCTGGGCGGAGTGGAGATTGTAGACAAAGAAAACAACAGCCCTGGAAATTCCTGGATGGCAAAGGGGTCCGATAATGGATTTTGTCACCGAAACAACGCGTCGCGAACACTGTGCACCTGAAACCGCCTTTTCCCAGGGTTCGGACGAGAGATCCACGGGGAATCACCAAAACCCACACTGCAGCACACACGAAACGCCAAATGCCAACGCACCTTCGTCGATGGAGTGTCGCAATGGGCGCGCCTCTTTTACAAACACGCACGGGAGGATGGGGAGAGCGAGAGAAGCTGAGTTGGATGTCCAAAAGAGAGGCGCGGAGAAAAGGGATATGTTCAATAAACTGGTGAGAATATGGCAATTCTTCACCAAAAGCGCACGAAAAGGTGCAAGAAGGATTAGTAACGAGTGAACGAAAGGCAAAAAGGCACTGAGGTTGTGTCCAAGGTCGGAGGAGGTAAAGTTGAGACAGGAGAGCGAGAGGAGGAGGAGGGAAAAAAAGTGTGTGAAACAGGGAAGAAAGAGGATGGAAAGATGACAGACGGAGCGTGGTGTGGCTTGATCAAGAAGCTTTCTCTCTCTGGCTCCCTGCTCCCTGAACAGGGAGCAGGCAAGGGGGGGTGAGCCAGGGCCGCCAGGGCAGTCGGTCAGGGGATCAGGATTCGTTGCTTTCGCTGGATCCGGACTGGCCTTCACCCGTGGCTTGCGACAACTGGAGCCATCCAATGCCAGATGGAAAGCCATTGGGAGCCATTGGAACATTGGAACAGCGGCTCCAGGGGTTTTACTGCAGCGTTCATTTTGCACAGTGGGGCCCGCCTGTAATACGGACACACCCCCGTTCAATTTGACTGCTTCTCCTGTGCCGCCCCCCTGTGCCAGCCCGAGTTCAGCCAATGCCAGCCGACGCCAGTCCTCGCTGTTGGCTGATGAGCCCCCACCCGCGGAGTGTTGAATGGTCACTGCAAAGACGCTCAGCTTCGCATGGATGGGACGGGCTTGAAGATGCCGAGCAGCAGATGTCTATGACTTGCTTTTCGAATGCATTCCAGGTTTCAAGTGTTTTTCTCGCATTACATCCACCATGTTCTTGTCAATTGGTTCAACATGATCCTGAAGAGACCCAAAAAGCATTGCCATGCGGTCGTGCTTGTTTGGAGTCCTCTGCACACGTCGCCGTCCACAACAACGAAGCCCTCCGTGGCAAATTCTAGAGGAGTGTCACTATCAAAACCACAGACGACGGTGTCACCCCAGTGGATCCCGAAGTGCCTCGTCTGGAGTGGGCCGACTGGTTGGTTTGGTCACTGGACTGCTTGGGCGAACAGGGGGCTTTCAGTTCTTTTCGTTCCAACTTCTTTTCGCTGCAGCAGTGTGAAATGCTTGGCCGAGCACGGTCCCCGTTTTTGGCTGTGAAGACGTCGATGGCGCTCCGAATCTCTTTTGGCTTGGCTTGGCTACATTAGCCAGGGGCAAAAAATGGAACAATGGAACGCTGCGAAATCTTGATCATTTCGACGGTGATTGCCAGTTGCCGATTTCGAAGAGGTGGTTGATGCCTCGTTTCGAAGCATAAAATAACGATGATAGGATTGCTAATGTGGGTTTTCATGTCAGCGATCGCTGCTCTGCTATTTTTTTTTTTTTTCATGTAGAAAAAGACTTGCGCCCCCCTGTTGGTTCTGGACTTCTTGGCCTGTCTGCTTATTGTTCTGGATCCCGTTGTCAACTGACAGAAGCCGAGGTACACAACAGGTCCCATCGTTACAACGCTGCAACGTTCCATATCCAGCGGTTTCGCTTGTTTTTGCAATGACGTTGGGAGAAACAACAACGGAAGCAACACGAACTTGTTTGTGTCTGAGCTGTCCATTGCTTTCAGAACGGTCTAGGATGCTCTTCACTGTCCTCTTCCACTAGCTCTTCAATGCAGAGAGACGATGAAGGGAAAATTCATATGATCATCACGACTCCACCATCGCAAAAACGAATATTACAACCGGCAGAGGATCGACATGACATGGATCTTGCAAAGATTTGGAAACGCCGAACTCCGGTCCTCTTCAACTACTAGCTCGCACCATAATCGCGCCAAAAGTCGAGGATGACAGCGTTGTGTTTTGTTGTCTTGCCAATGTCTTGAACTGCGGCCGATCAGAAACGAAACATCCATCTTGCGGTGTTGAGATCTCATTGCCGGTATCACAGACTCTGGTCTGGTTTCTGCTGTTCCTACAGCCAGTCTGAACTTATCCAACTTGACCGTTTTCTGGTCCCTTGCAGCGGATAAAATCCCCTAGGAGTCAACGTCCCCTTCTTAACAACGGCTCCCTGAGTCGGCAAGCATTTCACACTTGCTCTCTCCCGGTTTACGTTGCGCCCAAGGTATTTTCCCGACCCGTGGGATACGCGCAGCATGCAGCATGCAAGAGGACGGGACGTTATCCGCAAAACTTAACGTATGTTGTCCCTGCCTACGTGCTTAAGCTTAAACGCGGGCCATTTGGGGTGGGAACCTCAATGTTGTCTATCGTGACAGTGCATGACTGCAGTACATTAGCTCTTTCGTGTTCACTCTGCTACTGCGTTCGGCTTTCTGCGTAGCCATTGCACTACTTGAAAGTCTGTGATGTGTGAGATGCAACTATTTAGACATGGTATATTTTCGGTCCTCTGTTTCGCCGCTTGCGTAAGTAGTTGCCCATGCGTAACGGCTGTGTTCACGCTAAAGCTCGGGTGGGCAAAGTGGGGTGTAGAAGCAACCAGGCGATGAGGTTGTGGTATTGACGACGTCGTCATACCGGTAAAACAAGGCATCTATGCCATCTGAAGTGGTTGCAGCTCAGACCCTGTTCGTGCGAGCGCTATGGGTAGACCGAACTACTCACAAGGGTCCGGGTTTAGGGATATGATATCATGCGGCTCTGATCATAGCCTCAGCCCCGAAAACTTGCTCTCGGGCAAAACCTGGCTGTTGACGAGGTGAGCGCAATGGGCACTAGGCCACAAGGTCACAACAACGGCAGACCGCCGCATCAACAACAGCTTTGTCTCTCCGTCCGTGCCACTAGGGATCCTGTCTCAGACGACGGCAGCTCACATCCTCTGCCAAACTCGCGACCCTGACCCGATCCCAAACAAAAACGGTTAACACACTTCATCCGTCAGACAAACCAAAAAAAAAAAAAAAATATAGGCGTGATCAAACACATCCCCTCACCCCTTGGACGACCCCTCCATAGCCTCAACATCCACCTCCTCCACCCGCCACATATACCACATAAACAAGCTCCTATACGGCCTAAACCTCTCACTCACTTCTATCATCTCTCTCTCGCTCATATACTTCCACTTCCCTTTCTTTTCCCCGCCTCCATTCCTCAACCTCCCCACATCCTTCCCCATGAATCTCGCCAACCCCCTCTGAACCCCCAAATCCCCCGTCGAAAACACATCCATCCTCTTCAACGCAAACACGGCGAACATTTCAGCTGTCCAGCGGCCTATCCCGCGGAGGGAGGTTAAAAGAGTAATGAGTTCTTCGTCGGGGGCTGAGGCGAGGGTTGTGGTTGACAGGGTGCCGGAGAGGAAGGCTTGTGAGAGGGAGTGGAGGTATTCCGCTTTGCGTTGAGATAAACCGGCCGTGCGGAGAGTCTCTAGCGGGGTGGCTGCCACCTGCGCTGGGGAGGGGAAATATCGGGAAAGGAAGGGTTGTTGAGACTGGGATGGGGGCTGGGCTTGGTCCTCGTCCCAGAGTTGAGGCTGAGAAGCGTCGCCATCAGAGTTGGACGGTTTAAACAGCGCGATGAACTTCGCCTTGATACTTTTCGCGGCTGCGCCGCTGACTTGTTGGGCGATGATACTGCTTGCTAGGGCTTCAAACGGATCTACTTGCTCAGCGAAACCCTCAGGGGAGAATAGTCGACAAGGATACTTGTCGATGAGGGGTTTGAGACGGGGCTCAACGCTGATGAGGTGGTCGACGGCTTTTTGGAGGATGTTCTCGGTTGTCGTGATGGCTCCAACTGTTGAGGAGGGTGCTTGGGTTGGTGAGGGGGCGACGCTCTGGCTGAGTTTGGACTTTGCGGGACTAGACACTGGGGAGGAGGTAATTATGCGGGAGGTGTTGGGTGAGCGGAGGACGGCGTTGGTGCGGTTGGGGTCGGCAAGACGGGTGATGGACGCGGGCTTGGGCTTCGAGGACGGGGTCGATGTGTTGTGAGAGCAGGTCCCGTCCGTCATGAGTTTCACTGCGGCTGGAGTGGGTGCTCCTAAGGGGCCGACGGTCTGCTCATTCTTGATAGCACGCCGCCGGCGTGGTGTAGAAGGTGTGCCATCGGCATCTTCTGAGACTGTTTGGGAAGCCTTTCGCTTCCGTGATGCTGCGGGAGCTGAAGGAGGGGCTGGAGCCGTGGCCTTTGTGCTGGCTAAGGCAGCAAGACGAGTTGATCTCCGTGTTGCCATTCTGTCCCTGATCGTAGATGCTCGAGTATGAGCTGGGGATTACAAGGACAAAGACTGGTCAACGCGCAAACGGATATTGAGGACTGTAACCCCCAAACCAACAAGTGATGGAAGGGTCTCAACAATTGAGCCAGCCGTAGTTATTGCAACGCCAACTGGTGAGAACATATCACGATAAAACTCGTGGGATATTTTTTTTTTCCTGGCCTATTCACCGATGAGCTTGGAAGCAAAGAGTCAATTTCACCCGAGACCCTTGACCTCGCCCCTCATGAGACGCGCCCTACGCATGTCATCCGCGCCGCCTGTCGCCAAGTCACGTGATCACACACCTAAACCCAGACCCTTCGATCTGGGCCTGCACCGGCTCCACTTCTTCCGGTTGATCGGCCGGATGTCCCGTGTCGTGTGAAGAAGCGCAAAGGGGAACGCTTGAATGCCATTTTATTTGGACCCACCGAGTTTTTCTCAGCGAGTCTACTGTCGACGTCCAGGACAGAGTGGCAAGAAGCTGAGGGCATCCACAGATTGGACTCGCGAGGGGTTGAGACTCACTATTGTTTTGTCAGGGCAAAAATCGAGATGCAGCGTGTCGTGCTTATCGCGGCGTGGAAATTGGGGCTTTTGACCAGGAAATTGGATGAGGGCGGCCCGCTGCCGTTGCAAGCCCCCAATGACGGGATGCAGAAGGCAAGGATGGGTGATAAAAGTGTGTATGCTTGCGCTGTCTATATTACAGTTACACTACGGGGGGCTCGGCGATGAGCCCGAATAACTGCTGCCTGGGTTCGTGTAGATATTTTGGGATTTCTCTGAGAGAGCTCCTGAAGCGATGAATTTGTGCGCTACGCTTGCAGCTCGGCCTGGCCGGTTGGATTGGGCAGGCCAGTAATCCAAGAAGGATTGAAAAAGAAAATCAAGGAAAAAGTGTAGAGTTCATATTTTGCAAGGACAGCCCTCGTCCAGTCTTGGCGTTCCCTTAGACCAGCGGGCAGCGGCCCCTAACAGCCGGCACTCCCTGTGGCGGCGCCCAAGGGGACCAGACCCAGAAGCCCAGACGACGCTAGCCAGAAGCGAGAACCCTTTTTCCATGTACATTGCGTTGGATGTCCATCCGTCCTGTTCTGACAATTCTGCTGCTCACGCTCGTATGTCTTGAGCAGCGCTGCCAGAGTCGAGTTAGAGGGCCAACTTGCACAACTGCTGCCTCTTGCCAGTAGCAAATCCAAAAATCCCGACGATACGATAGGTAACCTTCCGCACGTACGTGCTACAGCCCGCTATCTCAGCCAAGCGCACGCCCGTGCCGACCATTCACCATTCGTTTAGCCCAGTATCCCACATCTCCCAGCATCCATCAGGTCCATCAGCCTGCTCCGATCGGCTCGATCCAGTCCCGAGTTCACCGTTCTCTATCGTGCGTCTGCTCTTGACTGCGCCTGTGCCCACACAAGGCTCGACAAGTTCAGCGCCTCCTGGTGTCACGCCCAAACCCGCTTTTTCTCCGTGTCCCGACAAACTCGGCCAGTTGGCGACAAATAGCCTCGCATCACCTCGCTGTAACCCCGAGCCGGCCTCGACCGCGCGTCGTCGAATCCCTCGATTGGCGCACCCACGAGAGTGTTCCGTAGATACCACAGATATTGAGAAACACACGCGGTAGCGGGGGCACCTTGTCCTACCCGTTGCGCCATTGACGTTTCGGGGCGGTGCCCGGGGCCACTGACCTCTTTTCCTCTTATTCCTCTTCTTCTACTTTCATCATGCTGCTTCCAAAAGGCGGTGTCAGCTGGAAAGCTGCCAGAGCACGCCTGCCTCCGGGCAGGGCGATATTTGTCGTCCTAACAAGGGCGCGCTTCCTCCTCCTCATTGCCATTGCCGCCATAATAGTATTACTATGGCACGGCATCAGCTCGTCCGCGCCTGAGATGCAAAGGTATGGCCCTCTGCCCCTCCTTATGAGACCAAAAGACATTGGCTGATTTCGAAACCCCTCAGATTCGTCTGCTGGGGCCCGTCGAAACCCCCGACAGAGATGACTCTCACTGAGCAAGAAAGATGGGCCGCCCACCTGCACACGCCCGTCATCTTCAATCCGCACGCCCCGATCGAGATTAACTCGTCGACCATCGTCAACGTCAACCTCAACGACATCAAGTCGACCACCAAGGCGTTGGAGCGCGAGGAGCGCGTGCTGATCCTTACCCCGCTCAAGGATGCCGCTCCCTACCTCAACAAGTACTTCGAGTTGATCGCCAAGCTGACCTACCCGCACCACCTGATCGACCTGGCTTTCCTGGTCGGCGACTGCACCGATGATACTCTGGCTGTGCTGGCCACCGAGCTCGAGCGCATCCAGAGCCGTCCTGATCATGTCCCCTTCCGCAGCGCCATGATTGTCCAGAAGGACTTTGGCTTCAAACTGGACCAGAGCGTCGAGTCGCGCCACTCGTTTGAGGCTCAGGGTCCACGCCGCAAAGCCATGGGCCGCGCTCGTAACTATCTGCTTGCTACGGCTCTCAAGCCGGATCACTCGTGGGTGTACTGGCGCGACGTGGATATTGTCGATAGCCCCGATAAGATCATTGAGGACTTTATCGCGCATGATCGGGACATTATTGTTCCCAGTATGTACCCTACTTGAAGTCAGGGAGAGAGTAGAAGCTGACGTATGCAGACATTTGGTTCCATCGCTACGAGAACGGCCGCGATATTGAGGGAAGATGTAGGACCACTTCCACCCCTCCTAGCCCTCCGAACAATAGAGTATAGCTAACGTTGGATAGTCGACTACAACTCGTGGATCGAATCTGATAAGGGCCGCAAACTACGTGCCACTCTTGACCCTGATGTCGTTCTGGCTGAAGGCACGTCACCTCACACTCCTTTTGTGCCCTTTCCCCGCTAATCCTTCCTAGGTTATAAGCAGTACGACACCGGCCGCACCTACATGGCTCGCATGGGCGACTGGCGCAACGACAAGGACGAGGAGATCGAGTTGGACGGCATTGGCGGTGTGAACATTCTCGTCAAGGCCGACGTCCACCGGTCTGGTGAGTAGAAGCCTAGTCTCCTATCCTGGAAACACAAAACACTAACAATCTGGTAAGGCATCAACTTCCCCTGCTACGCCTTCGAAAACCAGGCCGAGACCGAGGGCTTCGCGCGCATGGCCAAGCGCGCCGGCTACGGCGTCTACGGCCTGCCCAACTACGTCGTGTGGCACATCGACACGCAAGAGAAGGGCGGTAACCTATAGTGCGAGTATCCTTTTCCTGGAACTCCTGCTTTGGTTGCTTAATTCGGCCTCCCAAACAAGCCGACTTTTTTTTCTTTTTTTTTTTCTCTGAGCCGGGCTTTTCACTCTTACGTACTACTACTACTACTAACACACACACACACACACACACAAACCTACTACAAAGACAAGCAAATATTAGTCGTATTTTCTCCTCTGCACACACACACGCTCGAACACGCACGCAAGACGCATATACATACAGACACATATACACGCCACACGCACAAACGTACGTTGGAAAGACAGGCTGTTTTGGTTGGTTGGCTGATTGGCGGCTAGGAGGAATGGAAGGAATGGAAGGAATGGAAGGAATGGAGGGTAGGATTGTGTTAGGAAAGCCTTTTGTGTCATTATGAGTCAAGACGACGGGATGGATGGAAAGAGAAAAGAGGAAGATGATGAAGACAAAAGAAGATAATGCACGCAGTACGTATTACTTATTACTTACTACCTACCATGACGGCTCGAGAGTGAAAGAAGATTTCCCGAACGCTAGCGTTACGCTATTACTACTAAGGACGGGCTATCTCGGACACGCTTATCACTACATTTTGAGGTTCCCGCTTGCTCTAATACGGAGGGTCTAGCGTCACCAACCGGCAATCTGGATAATTCTCTTCCTTGAGAAGCAACTTACCTTAGTAAGAACACGCCGACCCTGGTTCTTCTAATCGCCGTGTTCACTGCTGCTGGGGTCCTTCTTACGGCTCGAACCTCCATTTCAGAAGAGAAAAAGGGCTAGGACAAAGAAGGCCAGAGGGTTACTGTCAAAGAGCTTAACGGTTTTACTTGGATGCGACCCTTCCTCTCCCAGAGAGAAGGGCCTGGAGGGGTGGG
>Ga0065720_1004507_pt1 | contig 10015 bp, 6 predicted proteins | sample Thericmetagenome_FD_59107 | JGI IMG/M metagenome (GOLD analysis project Ga0065720, IMG submission 59107) | Thermophilic microbial communities from the Joint Bioenergy Institute, California, USA of rice/straw/compost enrichment - eDNA_2 v2... | ecosystem: Engineered > Solid waste > Grass >... | reverse complement strand
CCGCGCCCTGCCCCGCCGGCCCGTCCCGGCCTCGGCGGGCGCCTCGGGCGGGGCGATCGCCGCGAGCATGGCGTCGGCCTGCGCGGCCGGGAGCCGCGCCGCCGGATCCGCCTGGAGCAGGCCGCCGAGCACCGGCCGGAGCGCGGCGGGCGCGCGGTCGAGCTCGTCGCCGGCGACGCCGCCGGGGTCGGTCCCCGCCGCGGCGCCGACGACCGGAGGCGTGCCGACCGCGGCGGTGAACAGCGTGGCGCCGAGCGACCAGAGGTCCGCGGCGGGGCCGGAGCGCGCCCCCTCGGGGGCGCGGAAGGGCGGCATGCCGTCGGTCACGGGGATGCCGAGGTCGGAGAGCGCGACGCGCCCCTCGTATCCGATGAGGACGTTCGCGGGCCGGACGTCCCCGTGCACCAGCCCGGCCGCGTGCCCGGCCCGCAGGGCGTCGAGCACCCGCCGGCCGATCTCCGCGACCCGGTCGGGCGGCAGCGGCCCGTCGTTGGCGATGATCGCGCCCAGCGACCGGGCGGGCAGCAGCTCCATGACGACCCAGGGGCGGTCGTCGTCCCCGGCCACGTCGTAGACGGCCACGAGGTTCCGGTTGGTGACGCGGGTCGCGGCGTTCGCGGCGAGGGTGATGCGGCGCATGAACTCGGCCTGGCCCTTGAGCCCCAGCCCGGGCGGCGGCACCACCTCCTTCACCGCCACCGGACGGTCGAGCAGGGTGTCGTGCCCCTCCCACACGGTGCCGGCGCGCCCCTGCCCCAGCGGCCGCACCAGCCGGTACCTGTTGACGAGGAGTTGGCCTGGAGCACCCATCCGCAGCCCCTTCACGGGCGATACGCCATGCGACACCGAGCGGCAGTCTGCCACAAATCGGCCCCGTCAGGACCAATCTGAACAGGTTCCCTCAGGCATCGCCGCACCTGGAACACCGGGTGCGCCCCCGGGTGTCAGGAGCAGAGGGCGGCGAGGTCCGCCGGGCGGTCGGGGGCGGGGGAGGGCTCCGGCGCACCGGCCGGTGCACCGGACGGGGCGGACGTGGCGGACGCGCTGGACGCGGCGGAACGGCCCGGCCGGGGGCGGTCGGCCGCGGCGAGGGTCTGGGCGACCGTGCGGCGGATGAGGTACCAGTCGGGGTCGGACGGGGTGATGAGCGGCGGGACGAACTGGAGGCTCTTCAGGTCGGCGGCGCCGGGGCGGGTGGCGAGCTCGGCGAGGGCGGGGAGCATGTCGCGCGGGATGTCGGTGGAGACGTACCGCTTCGCCGCGTCGGCGATGCGCTCGAACCCGCGGAGCACGAGCCCGGCGTCGGCCTGCCGGGCGACCGCGTAGAGCAGGCACTTCTGCCGGGCCATCCGCACGTAGTCGCTGCTGTCGCTGCGGGAGCGGCCGTACCAGAGGGCCTCCTTGCCGGAGAGGCGGCGGGTCCCGGCGGGCAGGATGTCGCCCTGCCGGCCGTACGGTATGTCGGACTTGATGGTGACGGTGACGCCGCCGATCGCGTCGATGAGCTCGGCGAAGCCGTGCATGTCGACCATCGCGTAGTGGTCGACGGGGATGCCGAGGATCTCGCTCACCGTCCGCTTGAGCAGGGTGGGGCCGCGGCGGCCGTCGGGCACGCCCGGCACGATCTCGGGGTGGTCCTCGGCCCACTGATAGACCTCGTTGAGCAGGCCGGGGGTGCGGGCGGTGCCGTCGCCGGTGAAGCCGAACGGGAACCGCTGCCGGGCGGGCCCGGCGGGCATCGGCACCCGCTCCAGGTTGCGGGGGAGCCCGAACAGGATCGTGCGGCCCGTCCGGGTGTCGATGCTCGCCACGGTCATGCTGTCGGTGCGCGCGCCGGGCCGGTTCCTCGCCGCGTCGGCGCCCACGAGCAGGATGTTCACCCGCGACCGGCCCCGCCACGGGTCCGCGTCGTCCGCGCCGTCCGCGGCGAAGAGCGTGATCAGCACGTCGCGCGAGACGAGCGCGAGCCGCGCCGTGTAGGCGAACGGCGCCATGATGACCACGCACAGCGCGGCGACCGCGCCCCGGGCGAGCACCCGGGCGGCCGTGCCCGGCCGGGCCGGCCGTACCGCCCGGTAGGAGAGGATCACCACGGCCACCCAGACCGCGCCGATCAGCACGAGCGCGCCGACGAGCACGGTGAGCCACTCCGGCCGGAGGGCGAGCGGGATCAGCCGGAGCCGCAGCGCGGTCAGCGCGAGGAGGATCATCGTGATCAGGGCGGCCTGCAGCGCGAGCAGGGCGACGCCGGCCCGGGTCCGCCCGATGTACAGGTGGGCGACGCCCCACAGCAGCGCCGACGCGCACGTGAGCCCGAGGGCGGAGGGCAGGCCGCGGCGCCGGTGGTGGAGTAGGGCTCGGGCACTCATAAGCGTTTGATAACCGCTCGCGGGCGTGCCAGTCGGGCCGGACGCACCCGCTGTGGAAAAACCCGGTACAGCTCTTGGCACGCCGCGGGTTGCGCATGGTCATCGCCCGCTCCCGCGGGTGGCGGCACCCCGCCCGGCCCGTACCCCGGCCGCATACCGGCACGACGCGCGGGTAATCCCGGATCACCCCGGCACCGCGAGGGGAGAGCCCGGCACGGCGAGGTGAGAGATGGGCACGGTGGAGATCGGGACGATACGCACGGACGTCCCCGCCAGGCTTGATCGCCTGCCCTGGTCGCGCTGGCACTGGATGATCGTCATCGGCCTCGGCACGGTGTGGATCCTCGACGGGCTCGAGGTCACGATCGTCGGCAACATCTCCGCGCAGATCGCCAAGCCGGGCAGCGGGCTCGACATCACCCAGACGCAGATCGCGGGCACCGCGGCCGCGCTGTACGTCGCCGGGGCGTGCCTCGGCGCGCTGTTCTTCGGCTGGCTGACCGACCGCTTCGGGCGCAAGCGGCTCTTCCTGATCACCCTCGTCGTCTACCTCGTGGCGACCGCGCTCACCGCCGTCTCGTTCGCCCCGTGGTGGTTCTTCGCGTGCCGGTTCCTCACCGGGTTCGGCATCGGCGGCGAGTACGCCGCGATCAACTCGGCGATCGACGAGCTCATCCCGAGCGATCACCGCGGCCGGATCGACATCATCATCAACGGCAGCTACTGGCTCGGCGCGGCCGGCGGCGCCCTGCTCACCGTGCCGCTGCTCAACGAGTTCCCGGTGCACCTCGGCTGGCGGCTCGCGTTCGGGCTCGGCGTCGTGCTCGGCGTCGCCATCCTGCTGGTACGGCGGCACGTGCCGGAGAGCCCGCGCTGGCTGTTCATCCACGGCCGGGCCCGCGAGGCCGACGAGCTCGTCGCGGGCATCGAGGCGGAGATCGAGCGGGAGCGCGGCATGCGGCTCGACCCGCCGAAGCGGACGATCACCATCCGGCAGCGCCGGTCGATCGGCTTCGGCCGCATCGCGCACACCATGGTGGCCCGCTATCCCCGCCGCACGGTGCTCGGGTTCTCGCTCTTCGTCGGGCAGGCGTTCCTCTACAACGCGATCACCTTCGGGTACGCGCAGATCCTGTCCACGTTCTTCCGGATCGACACCTACACCGGCTACTTCTTCGCGGTGATCTGCGTCGGCAACTTCCTCGGCCCGCTGCTGCTCGGCCCGCTCTTCGACACCGTCGGCCGCAAGCCGATGATCTCCGGCACGTACCTCGCCTCCGGCGTGCTGCTGCTCGGTACGGCGTGGCTGTTCGGCCAGGGCCTGCTCACCGCGGTGACGCTCACCGCCTGCTGGTCGGTGGTGCTGTTCTTCGCCTCGGCCGGGGCGAGCGCGGCCTATCTCACGGTGAGCGAGATCTTCCCGATGGAGACCCGGGCGATGGCGATCGCGTTCTTCTACGCGATCGGCACCGCGGTCGGCGGCATCTCCGGGCCGCTCATCTTCGCGAACCTGGTGGAGACCGGCGACCCGGGTGACACCGCCCTCGCGTTCACCATCGGCGCCTGCGTCATGATCGTGGCGGGCCTCGTCGAGATCGCGCTCGGCGTCGCCGCCGAGCGCAGGAGCCTGGAGTCGATCGCCGCGCCGCTCAGCGCGCAGGACTGAGCACGCCCGGCCGGGGCGTGGCCACGGCGCCCCGGCCGGACAGCGTACGACGGCCGTACGGCGGCCGTATGACGGCCGTACGACGGCACGGTACGGCGGCGCCGTACCGGGCGCGTCAAGAGGCTCAGGCGGAGACCTCCGGCCGCTCGGGCAGCTCCCACCGGGTGTGGAAGGAGCCCTCGCGGTCGACCCGGCGGTAGGTGTGCGCCCCGAAGAAGTCCCGCTGCGCCTGGGTGAGCGCGGCCGGTAGCCGCTCGGCGCGCAGCGCGTCGTAGTAGGCGAGCGAGGTGGCGAAGCCCGGGGTGGGGATGCCGAGCTGCGCCGAGATCGACACCACGGTGCGCCAGGAGTCCTGCGCGTCCCCGAGCGCCTGGGCGAAGTGGTCGTCGGTGAGCAGGGTCGGCGTGCGCGGGTCGGCGGCGTACGCGGCGCGGATGCGGTCGAGGAACCGGGCCCGGATGATGCAGCCGCCCCGCCAGATCGTCGCCATCGCGCCGAGGTCGATGTTCCAGCCGTACTCGTCGCTCGCCGCCTGGATCTGGTTGAAGCCCTGCGCGTAGGCGATGATCTTCGACGCGTACAGGGCCTGCTCCACGTCGTCGGTGAACCGCTGCTCAAGCTTGAACCGGGACGGGCCGGGCAGCCCGCGGGCCGCCTCGCGCAGCCGGGCGTGGCCGGAGAGCGACCGGGCGAAGACCGCCTCGGCGATGCCGCTCACCGGCACCCCGAGGTCGAGCGCGGTCTGCACGGTCCACCGGCCGGTGCCCTTCTGCTCGGCCTGGTCGAGCACGATGTCCACGAACGGCTTCCCGGTGGCCGGGTCGGTGTGCGCGAGCACCTCGGCGGTGATCTCGATCAGGTACGAGTTCAGCCGGCCGGAGTTCCAGCTCCGGAAGACCTCGGCGATCTCCGCGGGCGGCATGCCGAGGCCGTGCCGCAGCAGGTCGTACGCCTCGGCGATGAGCTGCATGTCGGCGTACTCGATGCCGTTGTGCACCATCTTCACGAAGTGCCCGGCCCCGTCGGGGCCGACGTGCGTGCAGCAGGGCACCCCGTCCACCTTCGCGGCGATGCTCTCCAGCAGCGGGCCGAGCGCCTCGTAGGACTCCGCCGAGCCGCCGGGCATGATGCTCGGCCCGTTGAGCGCGCCCTCCTCGCCGCCGGAGATGCCGGTGCCGACGAAGTGCAGGCCGCGTTCGCGCAGCTCACGCTCGCGCCGCCGGGTGTCCTCGAAGTGCGCGTTGCCGCCATCGACGATCATGTCGCCCGGTTCGAGCAGCGGCGCGAACTCCTCGATCACCGCGTCGGTCGCCGCCCCCGCCTTCACCATGATCACAATCCGGCGGGGCCGTTCCAGCGACCGCACGAACTCCTCGGGCGACTCGGCCGGCAGGAAGGTGCCCTCGTCGCCGTACTCGCTGATCAACGCCTTCGTTCTCGCCGGCGTACGGTTGTGCACCGCGACGGCATGCCCGTGCCGGGCGAGGTTGCGCGCGAGGTTCCTGCCCATCGTGGCAAGGCCGGTGACGCCGATGACTGCCTTATTCGTCATGTCTCCTACTCTCTCTCACCTCGGTCGCCCCTCGGTGCGCCACACCCGCCGCGCCCGCGTGTCTCCGCCGCGCGCGCCGGGTACGGCCGAGGCCGTCTCGTCTCCGGCCGCGTGTCACCGATCCGGCACTGTTCACGTCTGCGCCAACACGGCGGGCCGAGCTCCGTGTTCCGCCGCCCCGTGTTCCGTCGGTCACCCTCGCACCGGCCGCCGCGCCCGGCCCGCGGGCATGCCGGGCGGCGGCCCGGCCCCGTCCCGACGCCGGGTGAACGTTTCAGCGCGATCAGCATCAGCAGGGGGTACGGCGGGCACGTCCGCCCGGTTCAGGCGCGGCGGGCGCCGGGCGGGCGTCACGCCGGGGGACGGCCGGGCATTCCACCGGGCATTCCACCGGGCAGGAGGCCGAGCATGCCGTCGAGCCGGATCGGCAGATCCCGCACCCGCGTCCCGGTCGCGTGGTGGACGGCGTTCGCGATCGCCGCGGCCGTGCCGACCGCGCCGATCTCCACGATCTGCTCGCCGTCCGGCGGCTCCGGATCGTGGCCGCCGTCGATCCAGTGCGCCTCGACGTCCGGTACGTCGGCGTAGGTGGCGACGAGGTAGCGGGACAGGTCCTCGTTGAGGAAGCCGCCGAAGCGGCCGTCGAGCTCGCCGCGCTCGAACAGGGTCATCGACAGCCCGAGCGTCATCGCCCCGGTGAACCGGGCGCGCGTCGCCTCCGCCCGGGCGGCGCGGCCCGCGGCGAACACGCCGAGCAGCCGGGGCACCCGCACCTCGCCGGTGTCCACGTTCACCCGCGCCTCGGCGAACTGCGCGCCGAACACCTGCCGGTCCGCCCAGCCCGCCTCGTCGGCCCGCGCCCGCGCCTCGGGCGGCGGCCCGGCCGCGGCGGGGCCGGCCGGGCCGGCGGGGACGTCGGGGACGTCGGCGGGGCCGGGCGCGCGGGCCTCCTCGGCGAGCGGCCCCACGAGGGCCTCGCAGGCGCGCACCACGGCCATGCTCCACCGGACCAGGTCCTCCGGCTCGTCCTCGCGCCCCCCGCCGACCGGCGCGCCGGGGTCGCCGCCGAGCTCGATCTCCACCCGCTCGGGGGTGACGCGCAGCACGACCGCGGCGATCGTGGTGAGCGCGGCCCGGTCCTCGGGGCGCAGCCGCCCGGTGGCGAGGCGCACCCGGTACCGCCCGTCGCCGTCCCGGCGCGCGGTCGCCTCCGCCGGGCGGTGCCGCGCCGGATAGGCCGAGGCCGCCACCCCGGTGCCGACGAGCCACCGGCCCTCCCGCCGCACGCCGGGCGTGGGGTCGCGCCCCGCCCAGCCGAACCGCTCGGCCCCCTGCCGCAGGCACGCCGCGAGCGGCCCGGCGTGCGCCTCCGGCGTGTTGCGCAGCCGCAGCTCGATCGGGTCGAGGCGGCAGGCGATCGCGAGCTCGTCGAGCGCCGACTCGAGCGCGAACGTGCCGGGGAACTCGCCGTCGGCCCGCCACCACGACGGGGTCGGCACGTCGAGCGGCACGACCGTGCGGGAGCCGTACCGGTGCGGCACGGCGTAGATCAGGTGCGCCGGCGGCGCCGCCTCGGGGGCGGGCTCGGTGAGGGTGGAGGTCTGCGCCACCACGTCGTGGGCGAGCACGGTGAGCCTGCCGCGTGCGTCCGCGCCGAGCCGTACCCGCTGGAGCAGCGGGGTGCGGTAGCCGGTGACCGCGAACATCTGCCGCCGGGTGAGCACGGCCTTCACCGGGCGCCCGGTCACCTTGGCGGCCATCGCGGCGAGCACCGTCTGCGGCCGCGCCGCGGTCGCGCCGCCGAAGCACGCCCCGGCGTGCGGCGTGACCACCCGGACGAGGCTCGGCGGCAGCCCGAACAGCTCGGCGAGCGTCTCCCGCACCGCGGTCGCGCCCGGGCAGGAGTCGTACAGCATCAGCCCCTGGCTCTCCCACACGGCCACGGTGGCGTGCGGCTCCATCGGGTTGTGGTGGTACGCGGGGGTGGTGTAGCCGGCGTCCACCCGGACCGGGGCCTCGCTCAGCGCCTTCTCCACGGCCTCGCGCTCGGTCTCGGTCGCCTGGTCGTCCGCCGGCCGGTACGCCCTGGGGTGGTCGGCGTGCAGCACGACGTCGTGCCGCTCGGGCGCGTAGCCGACGTGGAGCCGGCGGGCCGCCTCGTACGCGGTCTCCAGCGTCTCGGCGACCACGGCGGCGACGAACTGCCCGCGGTGGGCCACCTTCGGCGACTGGAACAGGGCGAGCTCCGGGTCGTCCGGCACCCCCAGCCCGGGCGCGTTGCCGTGCCACAGCACCGCGAGCATGCCGGGCATGGTGAGGATCGTCTCGGAGTCCACGGCGAGCACCTCGCCGCGCGTGATCGCCGCCTGCACCGGCACCGCGTAGGCGACCATGTCGCCGGGGGAGTACTCGGCGGCGTACCGGGCGCGGCCGGTGACCTTGTCCCAGCTCTCGTCCCGGCTCTCGTCCCGGCTCTCGTCCCGGCTCTCGTCCCGGCTCTCCCGCGGCGGCTCGTGNTNNTCCCGGCNCTCNCGCGGCGGCATCCCGCGCCCGGCGTCCATCATGATCCCTCCGCCGCGAGCTCGGTGAGGGTGCGGGTGAGCAGGTTGCGGGCGAGCGGCACCTTGAAGCCGTTGTCGCGCAGCGGGCGGGCCCCGGCCGGCTCGGCCCGGGCGGCCCGGGCGAAGTTGAGCTCCACCGCCTCCGCGCCGCGCAGCGCCTCCTCCGCGCGGGTCGCCCGCCACGGCATCGGCGCGATGCCGCCGAACGCGATCCGGCAGTCCCGCACGAGCCCGCCGTCGAGGTCGAGCGCGACCGCGACCGAGACCACCGCGAACGCGAACGACCCGCGGTCGGTCACCTTGCGGTACCGGGACCGCGACGTGCCGGCCGGCGGCACCTCGATCCCGGTGATCAGGTCGGCGTGCTCCAGCACGGTGTCGCGCCGCGGATCGTCCCCGGGCGGCCGGTACAGCCCGGAGAGCGGCACCCGCCGCGGCCCGGCCTCGCCCTCGACGCGCACCACCGCGTCGAGCACGGCGAGCGCCACGGCGAGGTCGGAGGGGTGGGTCGCCACGCACGCCGCCGAGTACCCCACGATCGCGAGGTCGCGGTGCGCGCCCTCGCGCGCCGGGCACCCGCTGCCGGGCTCGCGCTTGTTGCACGGCCTGGTGACGTCGGCGAAGTACGGGCACCGGGTGCGTTGCAGCAGGTTCCCGGCGACCGTCGCCATGTTCCTGAGCTGCCCGGACCCGGCGGACAGCGTCGCCTGCGCGAGCACCGGGTACCGCCGCCGCACCGCCTCGTGCGCCGCGAGGTCGGTGCCCCGCACCGCCGCGCCGATCAGCAGCCCGCCGTCGCCGGTCTCCTCGATCCGGTCGAGCGGCAGCCCGCGCACGTCGACCAGCCGGTCGGGCGTGAGCACGCCGAGCCGCATCAGGTCGACGAGGTTCGTCCCGCCGCCGAGGTACATCGCGCCGGGCGAGCCCCGCATCGCCGCGAGCGCCGCGTCGACGTGCCGGGGCCGATCGTAGTCGAACGGCCTCATGCCGCCCGCCTCCGCCGCGCGGCCCCCCTGGTACGGCGGGCGCTCATCGGGCCGCCTCCGCGATCGCGGCGGCCATGCGGTCGTAGCAGCCGCAGCGGCAGAGGTTGCCGCTCATCCGCTCGCGGATCTCGTCGAGGCCGAGCACGGGCCGGGCGGCGAGGTCGGCGGTGACCGCGCTCGGCACGCCCGCGCGCGCCTCGGCGAGCACCGCCACCGCCGCGCACAGCTGACCGGGGACGCAGTACCCGCACGCGACGGCGTCGCGCTCGACGAACGCGCGCTGCAGCGGGTGCGGCCCGTCCCCGGCGGCGAGGCCCTCCACGGTGGTGACCTCGGCGTCGTCGAGGGTGACGGTGAGGGTGAGGCAGGCGTAGACGCGGCGGCCGTTCACCAGGACCGTGCAGGTGCCGCACTCGCCGTGGTCGCAGCCCTTCTTCGCGCCGGTGAGGCCGAGGCGTTCCCGCAGGGTGTCGAGCAGCGTGGCGCGGGTGTCCACGCGGAGGTGGTGCGCCTCCCCGTTGACGACCAGCCGGACCGTCTCGGTGCGCACCCGTTCGGGACTGAGCTCGTCGGTCACGCAGGAGCCACTACCCCTGGCCTGGGATTTATCCCGATTTATTGCCCGTCATCCCATTTTGCCGATGGTGCGGCCCCGCCGCGCACGGAAAAGCCCGGCCACGCCGGGCCGCCACCGGCCCAGGCACGCCCCGGGCGGGCCGGCGGCGCCGCGGGCACGCGGCGACCGCGCCGGGGAGCGGCCCGGCCGCGCCCGCCGTACCCGCTCACCCGCGCCGCCACCGCCGGCGGAATGATCGCGGAGGCGCCGCGGTTCCGGGTAGTCGATCAGGACGAGACCGACGCGACCGAGGAGGCGGTGCATC
>Ga0065720_1021644_pt1 | contig 10021 bp, 6 predicted proteins | sample Thericmetagenome_FD_59107 | JGI IMG/M metagenome (GOLD analysis project Ga0065720, IMG submission 59107) | Thermophilic microbial communities from the Joint Bioenergy Institute, California, USA of rice/straw/compost enrichment - eDNA_2 v2... | ecosystem: Engineered > Solid waste > Grass >... | reverse complement strand
CCCTTTTCCCCCGGGCAACCGAGTAGTGAGTCGCTGGTCAACATATATGCTGATATTTTCACGTTGCAGCTGAGAACAAGCTGAAAGAGGAGGCCAAGAAGCCTCAATACTCGCTCTCTCTCCTCAAGATCGTCAGCAATGCCGCGTTCCAAACAAACACCCGTCTGGCCGCCGCTTTGGCCTTTAAAAACTTCATCCGTCACAACTATGTGGACGAAGAAGGCAACTACAAGCTTCCTTTGGACGAGGTTCAGACCATCAAGCAAGAACTGGTCGGCCTGATGATCTCGTCCCCGCCATCAATACAGACCCAGCTTGGCGAGGCCATCAGCATCATTGCCGATTCTGACTTCTGGGAGCGCTGGGACACACTGGTCCAGGACCTTGTCAGCCGTCTTTCCGACACCGACTACAAGGTTACCAACGGTGTGCTGGAAGTTGCCCACTCTATCTTTGTCCGGTGGCGGCCACTGTTCCAATCCAACGACCTCAACCGCGAAATTCTCCATGTCGTGGAACATTTCGGCGAACCGTTTATCAAGCTGCTGGATGTATGACCGACTTCCCCTTTCAGAACGACCGACACGATAGACCAGATACTGACAGTAACGTAGCTCGCAGACCGGCAAATCCAAGCAAACGGGACCAATGTAGCAGCGCTCAAGGGCTGGCTTGAGACGATGAGCCTGCTTGTCCGACTCTTGTACGACCTGTCTTGCCAGGACCTTCCTCCTGTCATTGAAACCCACCTACAGCCCATCAGCCTACTTCTGCACAAGTACCTTGTCTACAAATACCAGACAGATGAATTCGATGACGAAGAGGATACAGCGACCCCGCTCGAGACCCTCAAGGCCGACATCTGTGATGTTCTCCAGCTTTTCACCAACAAGTACGACGAGGATTTCGGTCATCTCGTTCCTGAGTTTGCGAATGACGTTTGGGGCCTGGTTTCAAACCTCGATGAGAAGACGAGATATGACATCCTGGCTTGCAAGGGCATGCAGTTCCTGACTGCTGTTGCCTCGGTGCGGCGCCACGCCGAGGCTTTCAACAACCACTCGATCCTGAATGAGATCGTGCTCAAAGTTGTGATTCCCAATGTGAAGTTGAGGGAGTCCGATCTCGACATGTTCGCGGAGGAGCCGATTGAATTCATCCGCCGCGATCTGGAAGGCTCGGATTCTGACTCCAGGAGGAGGGCAGCAACCGACTTCCTGCGCAAGCTTCTCGAAAACTTCGAGGACCTGGTCACTCAAGTTGTTTTCGTGCACATCAATCAATACTTGGAGAAGGGCAGGACCGACTTCAAGGACAAGGACACTGCTGTTTATCTCTTCCTGGCCATTGCTGCCAAGGGTGCGGTCACTGCTTCTCATGGCGTCAAGACGGTCAACAGCCATGTCGACATTGTCCAGTTCTTCGAGCAGCATATTGCTGCGGATCTGCTGGCTAACACCCAGCATGCCATTTCCAAGGTTGATGCTATCAAGTACCTCTATACTTTCCGCAGCCAGCTTAATAAGGCTCAGTGGACTGCTGCGATGCAGCCTCTCATTCAGAATCTTGCTTCAGACAACTATGTTGTCTACACTTATGCTGCCATTGCCGTCGAGCGAGTGCTCTTCCTCACGGATGAACAAGGCCAGCACCTATTCCCTCGTAGTGACATCCAGCCTTTTGCCAAGGATCTCCTTGAGCACCTGTTCAAGCTGATCGAGAAGGACACCTCAGCTCCCAAGCTACAGGAAAACGAGTTCTTGATGAGGTGCATCATGAGGGTCCTGATTGTCATGAAGGATGGCATCATCGACTCTGGTATCGAGAGCGTGCTCAACCATCTCATCCAGATCACCAATGTCATCCGGGAGAACCCGAGCAACCCACGCTTCTACTACTACCACTTTGAGGCTATCGGCGCCCTTGTTAGGTAACTATTTTAAAGGCTTTATTACCAGACTTTCAGTTGACTAACCTGAGAACAGGTATTGCAGCAATTCCCCTAGGGTGGATCTGCTGGCCCATCTCTGGGAGCCCTTCAGCTACATCCTCGACAAGGATATCTCCGGTGAGTTGTTGCAATAAAGGTGATAATCTCTTGACTTCTTCGAGTGTAACTAACATGCCGCTTCAGAATTCGTCCCCTTCGTGTTCCAGATCTTTGCTCTCCTGCTTGAGCTCAACCCGTCTGGCCATGTGCCTGGGACCTTCAAGGTCATCATCCAGAACATCCTAGCTCCCAACTGGTGGGAGCAAAGGGGCAATGTACCGCCTCTGAGCCGATTCATCGCCGCCGTTATTCCGAGGGCTGCTGAGGAGATCAAGGCCGGCGGCAAGCTTGAGACATTCCTTGGCATCTTCCAGCGTCTGCTGAACGGCAAAAAGACAGAGCAGAACGCCTTTGATGTTCTCGAAGCCATCGTCGGCACCTTCGACGGGTAAGTGCACACCGACTTGTTCTCCCAATGGCAACGCATGCTGACCCCGAAACAGCGAGATCCTCGAGCCCTGGTTCAAAGAAATCATCGCTCTGGTCTTTACCCGCCTGCAGGCCAACCCAACTGATTCTCTCAAGCAGCGTGTCGCCCGCTTCTACCACCTCGTCTCGGCCCGTGGCATCGAGGCCAAGATGGGTGCGGACTACTTCATCCGGCACGCCGAGTCCATCCAGGCTAACGTCTTCACTCCCTTCTACCTGACTGTCATCCTGCCCACCACCGGCCAGTTCGCTCGCCCTGTCGACCGCAAGCTGGGCGTCATCTCTTACTCCAAGACCCTCGGGGATTCCGAAGCCTTCGCCAACCGCTACCAGAAAGGTTGGGGCTTCACCTGCAACCACTTGCTTGATCTGCTCAAGAACCCGCCGCGCGTCACGGCCGGATTTGGTGATGAGATTGTTAACGAGGCGGATGTTGATGACATCGGCTTTGGCGTCGGCTTTACCCCGCTGAATACCTGCAAACGTGGCCCACGCGACGATTTCCCCGATGTGTTGGAGGTCGAAAAGTGGGTTAGTGCTTATCTGAAGGACGCGAATGTTCGTCATGGCGGGAAGATCGCTGGGTTTGTGGAAAGCAGGCTTACGCCGGAAGCGAAGGCGGCTTTGGTGCCGTACCTGGCTTGAGGATGTGGAGTTGAGGTGTGAAGTAACTTGTGGTGTTTGAGTACTGGGGGAATACAAAAAGCTAGGCTGGGGATGGGAACGGGGACGGATGAGGGAGGGTCTAGGATCGATATTACGTACCGTGGCGTTTGGGAGACTATGTCAGGAAGGGCGGGTGGATGGGAAGGCTACGGGTTGACAGATAAATCCATGAAACTGTGGACTTGTCTGGGTGTGTGGGAATGTCATAAAGTATTTTTCGCTGCTGTCTAGGGGGTACGTACGGTAATACTAGCTATGTGTAGGTTCTGGTAACTTTCCTTCCTGGTTACACCTCACCTGGAAAAGGGTGGTGGGAGCAGATAGACATGAATAACCTAAAAGAAAACAGATATCTAGTCGGGGAAAAGGAAACGACCTGCCTACATGTTTGTTCGACGAGTGCTGCGGTGGTATGTCTACGGCTTCGTTATCGACACTTACGATGCTGTCTTTCCAAAGGTGCTCTCATTTCCTCACTTCAACATTCAGGCTAGATAATATGGTCAGTATCCAAAGTACAATTAACATTAACGCCACTACATGCCAATTCACTCAAATATACACATGCAATAAAAGTAATGTAATATGCCAGCCATCCAAAGTTATCCTCCAAATGCCTGCCTGCCTGCCTGCCTGCCGAGCGACCTCCCATGTTGCCTTCCTGTCAGTCAAAAGAATAACATTTCTATGATGATGAGAGTGTGCTACGTATGGTGCACGACCGTATCATAAACAAGTGGTAAGTATAAAAAGAATCTCAGTTCGTTAATCAAAAAAAGAAAAATAATGCCAACATCAACGAAGCATGTAAGCAGGCGTCAACATGTCGGCTGGAATAAAGAGTGTAGATGGTAAATGTGTCGATGAAGATCCAAAGAAGGTATCAGAGGATGCCAATGATGGACAGAAGTCGTAAAAAGGGTAGGATGAAGTAGTGTATCGTCAAGCATCTCCTGAGATCCGCCAAAAAAAAAAAACAGTTCAAAAAGAATATCCAAAGGATGATAAACACAGCAGATACATTCGTCAATGTTGTATCCGGAAGACCAGAGTCGAGTCGGGTATCCAAAGCATCACTCCCCTTCACATTTATAGGAAATTCCCTTCCGGCGCCCCAAAAACTCCCACACTCCCCCTCCAACCATACCTCTCCGCCCGCTCACTCGCAGCAGACTACTCCCGTTCGAGCGCCCGCTCCCGATGAGCAGACAGGCTGCCAGCCCGAGGATGCAAATGATGCAGATGCTGCGGCGGTGACTGCGGGGCAATCAGCGAGTGGTGGTCTGCCCCATCACTGATGATGCTCTGCCGGGTACTGCTGGGCGTGGCGCGGCCGCTGGCGGCTGACCCATCCTTGCCGCTTGTATTGGACTGGACGATCAACAGGCTACTGGTACTGCTGCTCAGGCGGCGGGTGAATTCGGAGAAACTGAGGCGCTTGCTGGAGGAGGTTGAGAGACGTTTTTCGTGGTGAGGGGTTAAAGATGAGGTAGTGCCTGTGGTGGTTGAGCTGCGGTGCAGTCGTGTGGCTGGTGGGGAGGAAGTAATGCTAGAGAAGGTGTCGTCGTTCTCAGCGTAGGCAGGGAAAGGAACCGCGCCGTCACGGCGGGCTGAAGAGGCGAGAATCGTGGCGAGGTGTGGCTGGCTGTGGGTGCGCTGAGACATGCTTGGGCGGTTGCTGCGAGATTTCGAGTAGCCAGTCTGTGGCCGACTTGAGAGACCGTTGCCTGATAAGGCCATTAGAGCCTCATGGTTGTATGCAGGCGGTGCTCTCCGGGCCCGTGCTGGGTTCTTCGGAGGGGGCTCGCATCTTTCTGAGACATAATCTGGGGCTCGTCGAATGCTCGTTTCTGGCATTGAGAACCGGTCTTCGATATCCCTTTCCCCTTCCCCAACAAAGCCGTCGCTATCATCATCGGTGTCCGAATCCCAGGCACTCTGAGGCGCTTGTGTTTCTGGGGCCGGCTGTGGTGGCGGCGCGGTTTCGCCCCGGAGCTTTGCTTCCTCGGCTTCACGCTTCTTCCTCTTCTCCTCGAGTTCGGCCATCAAGGCGTCGAAACGAGCAAGAGAGCTCATTTTCTCGTCTCCTGGGTTTGTGTTTTCGGAACCGGGAATGCGGCGTAACTGGAAGGCCCTATCCAAGATTGTCTCTCGAGGCCCGGGAGGGTCCGCAATCGGAGGCAGTGAACTCGGCGGTTGTGAACTGACGCTGTCGCGCCCCCTAACAGGAGAACTAAGCGCGGATGATCTCCCCTGAGCAGATGTCCATCCCTCAATGAAGTCACCCTGGTATTCCCCGATCGTAGTTGCCGGCGATGGAAGTTCTGCAGGGACTATAGAACCGTAGCTGTGGAGAGATACTGGAGGTTGAGTTACACTAGTCTGTGACGAGAGATCGCTCCGTTTCGAACGAAGACTCGGGGTATCAGAGAACGTCACAGGCCGATCACGGGGCGGGTAAGCTTGACCGGCACTCTTGGGGTAGAAAGTTTGTCGTGAGCTCTCGCTCCCACTTTCAGGTTTGAATTGTGTATCGCTGAGTTCCCGGCGAGGTGCGAAGGGGTTGATGAAAGACGGAGAGCCAGGGGTGATCGGGCTCATAGGGACTCGGTCAAAAAGCTGTGGCTGGATAAATTGCTGGATGAAGCGGGCCCAATCGTTCAGTGTGTAGCGCTCATCTCCAGGACGGAACATCAAGGTCGTCGGGCTTGTATCTCTCGAAGACGAGGAAAAGGTAGCGGTGCGGCTTGAGCGCCGCTTCCGGAGCTTGTCCAAGACGGGGTCAGGGAGAATGTTGATAACCAGTGTCGGAAGAGGAGGTCCTTGCTTTCGATGCGCCAGTGTTTGGACCTGGCAATCGGCAATTGAGGTGACCGAGAACTGTTGTATCGGCTCGACATCCTCCTATGGTTGCGAAGGTGAGAAGACAGTTCCCTTACGATACTCCACAGCTTGAATGCCAGAAGGTTGAGGAAGCCCTCGATAAGCTGTAAAACCTTACCTGTGCCTTATAAACAGATAAGAAGATCCCCTCCGTGGGAAGCTTCAGAGCCTCTTTGGTTGACCCATTCTTTGAGCGAGACCCTGGAGGAGGAAGGGATGGATCTCGGGACGCAGGCCCAACAATGACCCAGCGAGTCTTCGATATAACAGTCAGTAATGGGCTGCACGTCACCTTATCATGGACACCTCGAGATGGAGTTTTACCTTCCATGCAGCTCTCCCAATGATGGTACGATCAGGGGGCACAGTGAGAGCACCCTCCATTGTCGCAATGCTTCCTCTACGCCTAAGAGGCAGAGGAGACGGCAAGGGCGCCGCCCTCTGGTAGTCGTAGTCAAACGCGGTTGCCATTAAAGCAGACGCATCATGTATACTCGAGGCATCAAGTCGCGACAACCGAATGGCAGTTTTAAGGGCGACAGGATGGCTGATAGTAACCGGCAATGGCACTCTTACGCTGGTGGAGACTTCCTATCTCTTATCCAAGCAAAAGGGGGAGGGGTTCCGTGGCACTCGGAGCTCGCAGTCGTCACTGATGTCGGCGCCGTCGATAGCAAAGCTTCCCGTTCGCCCACACAGCGTTCGCGATTGACCAAACCGGCAGAGGAAAAGCAGGAAAGGCAACGTGGGCAGAAGAGAAGGAAGAGAAAAACCACAACGACACAACGAAACCTGGGGTTCGCTAGGTTACAAGAGAGCTGTGTGCGTGGCCGGAAAGTCTGGAGCGAGATTAATAAAAAAGACGCCTGGCCTGGTGCCCTGGAAAGCTGGAGCCCAGGACCAGGACCTGGATATGGATTGTGGACCAGGCAACCTGGAAAAGTCATGCCAAGGCGTGGTATTTGCCATTTTCCAGCGAGACATGCCTGCTGTGCAGCGTGTGCTAGCGTCGCGGCGTCAGTATCCGCACCTGGAGCCTCCCTGGACAGGCATCCTGTGAGCAGTGTGGGCACTGCACACACTTGCACACTTGTAATGGTGCTGCACTTGGAGCTGTCTGCACTCTGCAGGTGCAGTGCACAATGGAGAGTTTGGCAACAGGGGATCAGGTACCTAGGGGCACAAGCCCCACAAGGGCAGCGCGCTGCTACTCTCTCATTGGCTGTTCAGCGCTCAAGACGGTCAATCTCCGAGCATGGTTGCTCCTTCGGGCTTGACGCCCACGTCCCCTAGGGCTGTTTCGGTGGGCCAAAAAAGAACAGCGCCAAAAGTCCATTGCCGGCGCCTTGGGTGTTCGATCCCCTTCCAGAGGGTCATTGCTTGCAGCTCAACATTGGATCATCACGCTGGATCTTGCTGGAGATCAGAGGCTTGTTGGCTGTTTGCAGCGACAGCAGCCGCCCGGTTGACGTCGATCAACCATTGCCGTGCGACGAACAGGCGGATCTATTTTACAAGAACTTTTTACGCCCCCAGGTAATTGAACTTGTACATTACGTTTGTTGGCGCCAAGACCCGGGCTGACCCAATATTAGCCCCTTCATCGAAGAATCGAGCGAAGAATCGAAGCGTCAGTGGCCTCAGATTCGAGAATATGGAGATAATCCTAGTTTTATTCTTACAGCTGCCTTGTTTTCTCTACAGCTTCTTAGCTGAGCGCCATGGACTTCTGCGACTCATGCCCGGCGTTCTTCCATGAGTTCCCTGAGAGAAAGTGCGTAATATAACACCAAAGGCATGTACCTACCCCCGCGCAGCTCGCCAATCGATGAAGTGGGGTCCTCGTCGTGGGTCTCACGCTCCCACGGCATCCGGCTAGGCTCATCAAGGCTAGCTTCACTCACCGTGCACCTGGATAAAAAGCAACAGCAAAGCCACCGTCAATCGCTTGACCCCAGCTTCCCGGCTCCCGCATAGATTTTGTGCGGAGACAGACGAGATTCACTGCCGATCAGCGAAGTTGGCAAGGAGGGGCATCACATCGCAGCTATCGGCCGGGCGAACGGCCATCATGATCACGCTAGGTGACGGAGGGGCAAAGGTCAGCTCGATGGCCATCGTGCGCCCAAGTGTGTCGAAGGGACCCGTCTCGTGGTCTTGGTAGATTGCTCATGCACGCTGCCTGCATATGGACTCTCAGACTTGGTTGGACTGCTGCAAAGAATGCTACTCTGCGCAGTAACCTTCAAACGCTCTTGTGGCCTGCTATTCCTGCACTCTTTCATCAATCTGCATGCCCCCGTCTCCTAAACCTGGAACTGAGAGTTCCTGGTGTTCGGAGGCTGTTGTCTCCGGAAAGCAGATGAGCGGAAACCTCAATTCGTCCGCTGCTTCTATCGTTATGATCCATATATCAGTGGGACATTGTAAAGCGAAAACTAGGTCTCACATGACTTTCCACGCGCCTTGGGCATACCCTTTCCCCCACTCTATTCCTCTCACCGTTGCAAGCTTGTTCCTGAGTAGACGTTTTACGTCTCATTCTTTTTGACCACCGAACCAGAAAACAGAGAAAGTTTGTAAGTGAGCCGCCGTTTCCGCTGCGCTCCCGAAGGATCAGCGCCTTTCTGCGTTTGTCTCGTCCCTGGTGCAACGGGGGCCTATCTCACGCTCGGCATGCCTACACTGGGAAGACCGCAGATACCCAGTGTAAGGGTGTTACTTGCATATCGATCTTGTACAAGTTCAGGGTGTGAGCAACGAAGGTACGAAGGAATAGCTAGTACAGGGACAAAACCAGCATGTGATCGGAGCAGCACAAGCTCGCCACACGGCCTTCACTCGGCCATTTAGCAATTATGAGTTGGTACACTATGGCTGCTATACACCGGATACATATCGCGATCGAGGAGAAGAGGGCCGAGTGAGGGGTAGATGTGGATGTAACCCCTGGGCGTTTGCCCCTGGGCAGCCCCCCAGCGCGGCAAAGCAGTCGGAGGATGTACACTAGCAGGCTTGGGCTTTGACAGCTGCCAGATAAGGGTGTAGAACTTGCAGAAGTCTGTTTGATCATCAACTTGCCGGAATACCTCCCGGCTCAAACTTCCTCAGGCACGAGGTCGTAATGGATGGGGTAAACGTGAAAGTCGTGTAGGCTCACGGAGATCTCCTAGCCCTTCAAACGCCACAACAGCAAAAAGTCACACAAAGGTGCGGAGTTTTTGATCAGTCAAAGCTCTGAACGCACAACGAGTTCAACCTAAGCTAGAGTTGTTCTAGTTTCTCTTCGAGTGGCGTCAGATGTGCCGTTTCTCCCCAAAGACTGGATTGACAAACGGGAGGGTTACGTTGAGCCGTTTGACACATCGGGGATTTGTCTTGTGACGCCAGAGGGCAAATCGGAACCACACATACGGATAGTTTTGCGGCTAGTAAATCCAAGACTCGGCCTGTCACAGAACTTCGAATAGGTAGACGTCTACACTGCCCGCCCCCTTCTCTCGTCCAGGACAGCCGCTGTAAGCTGCGATAAGTGAGATTAGCGATAAGTAGCAGGATGCAACTTCGTTCCATCCCGCGCGGTGAAGACATCTTACTAGCCGTATTATACTGGGACATTTCGAGCGTTGGCGCGATCTGTTCTGCTTGTGCGTTGAGACTTGTCGTGAACAAGGGAAGGAAGGGTTGGAGCGTTTCTTCGATCATGCAGGATACCTGCATGACCCCGGTCTGAACGCTAGCGGCGCATCGGTCCCACTAATATCCTAATGCAGAGAATCTTGCAGGGAGCCATCTGGTTGATTGGTCCATCTTGCGAGGCCAAATGGTCAGCCAGCTGAGGCCGTCTGGGGAAGAGCTTCTATCCCAAGCTTCCAGTCGCTAGAGAACTGATCTTAAGGCCAGTGCTGTTTCATCTCGCTTTTTAATCCAAAGTTCTGTGGTTGCTCTCAACAATGGCGCCAACTCAAATGTTAACACCTATAGACTTGGGGG
>Ga0065720_1021642_pt1 | contig 10026 bp, 5 predicted proteins | sample Thericmetagenome_FD_59107 | JGI IMG/M metagenome (GOLD analysis project Ga0065720, IMG submission 59107) | Thermophilic microbial communities from the Joint Bioenergy Institute, California, USA of rice/straw/compost enrichment - eDNA_2 v2... | ecosystem: Engineered > Solid waste > Grass >... | reverse complement strand
CGAAGAGGTCAAGCCCGCCGAAGAGGTCAAACCTGTCGAAGAGGTCAAGGCCGTCGAGGAGACCAGTGTTGAGGAGCCTCAACCCGCGGAAGAAACCAAGCCCGCCGAAGAGGCCAAGCCCGCCGAAGAGGTCAAACCTGTCGAAGAGGTCAAGGCCGTCGAGGAGACCAATGTTGAGGAGCCTCAACCCGCGGAAGAAGCCAAGCCCGCCGAAGTGGCCAAGCCCGCCGAAGTGGCCAAGGCCGTCGAGGTGAAAGCTGTCGAGGAGACCAATGTTGAGGAGCCTCAACCCGCGGTAGAAACCAAGCCCGCCGAAGAGACCAAGGCTGTCGAAGAAGCTCCCGCTGCCGTCGAGGAAGCCCCCAAGGTTGAAGAGCCCAAGCTTGAGGAGCCGAAGGTCACCGAGGAAGCTGCCAAGCCTGAGGAGTCTAAGCCTTCTGAGGAAGTCGCCCAGCCTGTCGAAGAGACTCCCAAGGCCGAGGAACCCAAGGCGGAGAAGACGCAGCTCGCTGAGGAACCGAAGGCTGCCGAGCCTACCGAAACCGTTGCTGAGCCTTCTGCCGGCGCCGGCGAGGAAACAGCTAAGGCTAATGAAGAGGCTAAGCCTAGTGAAGAGAGCAAGCCTGTGGAAGAGGACAAACCCGCAGAGGAAGCAAAGGCCGGTGAAGAACAGCCACCTGCCAACGGCGAGGCTGCCAAGGAGGAGACGCCTTCGGAAAAGAAGAAGAAGACCAGGCTGAGCGGGTTCTGGGCCCGGTTGAGGGAGAGGTGGTTCTGATTGTCTTGAGTCTGAGACAGGGGATAACCTGGGTTCCTGTGAATCTCGAGAGGAGAGTGAGGGTTTTGATATCCTGGCTTCCATTTGGTTGTTCCATTTTCCTTTTCTTCATGATTCCCTTCTTTCCGGTTTCGTCGAGAATCCGTGTACCAATACCATGCTATGCCTACCTACCTAGCTGCTGCTGATGAGCTGCCTACCTGATTGATGATGGATGGACCGGATGACGAGTCTCTTATTTCCATGAGTTCTCTCACTCTCGATTGCTGAAAAATGTGTGCTGCTGCGTGTTGTGTTGTTGCGATGGACCGTAATGTGCGAATGATGGGCTGGCTGTCTGATTTCAGGGAGTAGGGACATTGAAGGTCGTTTGACGAACGACGTGACGACGAGGATGATATCTGCTTGTCATGTGTTTGTTGTGTGATACCTGATGTCGACAGTCATTTCGCAGCGTATTGAGGTTATGGATCATCTTCGTGATTCTCATTATCTTTGCCTGGGGTAACGTTAGTCTTAGCATCAGCACTGAGACTGAATATCATAAAGTGCTGCAGACGTCGAGCCGTAGTGAAAGACTGTCAGCTTGCTATGAATCTGACTGCATATCGCCGAATGAGTCATGGATGATGAGTTCTGCCGTGTGTTTGCAAACGAAATTTTGTTAGATTGAGGACGACCGCCGCCCTGACGATGCCTTGGGCTAGTGTTAGTGTGGTGCTGACAGCCAGACACAGTGTCAGTACAGTGCAAGTCAGCTAACCAGGGCCGGACTCCCAAACCAAGCTCTTCATTGAACCCCAGTCTGGTGGTATTTGCCCCGCGGAAGGTCCAGGTTCCATGGTGCTCTAGGCGGCCGGTTGAAACCTGGAACGGCCTTGAGTGACTCCGTCACTTCCCTTCTTTTTTTCTTTTCTTTTCGTCCTCACCCGCACTCCTCTCCATGGGGTCCGGCACTGGGCCCCTGCGACACCACGCAACCGCATCCATTGCTGCGAATTTCTTACGTCTCCGCCATCGTTGTGTGCGCTGGCTGAGTACAAGTACGGATTGCCTGAGCGTCATCTCCATCAGACCACTGGAGTGACTCTACGGCTCCAGCGCCCAGCACCAGCGAGACAACGAGACAGCGACACGACAAAGCCCGCGAGCAAAGCAGCTGACGGTCGGCAGTCGAGCGACAAAGTCTTGACTGACTGCTGTGGATGACATGCCGCAGTTGCTGGCATGAGTGGGTCAACCCTCTTGATTACCTGAGCACCTCCCGCTCGCTGTTGTCGAGCAACACCAATCTGTATCTGCATCGAGGGCAGCAGACAAGCCACAAGATTTTTTTTTTTCTTTTAAATCGAGATCGCTGCTGAGCAGCTGTCTAGCCCAAGCACTGCAGCCCTATCAAGAGCGTCAAGAGCGACGTTGGCATTAGCGTTGATCCCACACAAGAAACATCAATCAACATGAGCTCGACGTCATCTTCCCCGGCCAAGCCCGTCGCAGGCCTGGCCGCTACGAATCATCCGCCCGCACCCCCGCCGACAACGTCGAGCCAGACCTTCGATGCCGACCGTCGCCGGAATTATCATCCTCAGGGCCCGGCACATCCCCCTGCGGCGCCCAGAAAGACCCAGGGCGCCCGGAGACAGCATCGGAATCAGCGGCGCCCTGGTGCTCGCGACCATATCGACGACGAAGATACCCTGGCTGAGCTCCGCGCCCTGCGCAACACCACCAGCCGCCGCGGTCAGACCTCCATCACCCATCTCCTCAACATTGCCCTCCCGCCGCGGCCCCATGAGACCTATCATCCATCCTACTCACGTTCGTACCGCCGTAATCCATCGTGGGGGTTCGGGTCCGGCTACCATGCTGCTGACAAAGCCCGCTACATCCATGCCAATTACCGCTTTGTCGTGCGCCCTACCGGCAACTATGCGGCGCAGGCTGCAGATGCCGACAAGCATATCGAATGGGATGACGTTTTGCAAGTCATTGCCTCGGCCGAGTCGCAGCAGGCTGCCTGTCCCATCTGCCTGTCCGAGCCGGTCGCCCCGCGCATGGCCAAGTGTGGCCACATCTTTTGCTTGCCGTGCTTGATCCGCTTCATGAATACAACGCCTCCCGATCACCCCCCTGACAAGAAGCCCCAGAATCGCTGGCGCAAGTGTCCCATCTGCGATGACTCCGTCTACCTGACCGACGTGCGCCCCGTCCGTTTCTACGCTGGTCAGGAGTGCCCCCTCCCGCGTGTTGGCGATGACGTTATCTTGCGCTTGATGATGCGTCGTGCCAACAACACATTGGCCCTTCCTCGTGAAGGTGCCGCCGAGGTGCTACAGTCTGCCGTGGACGATGTTCCGTGGCATTTTGCCGCCAACGTCATGGACTATGCCCGCATCATGAAAGGCACCAGCGGGTATATGGAGGAGCAATACGATCGCGAGATTGAGGATCTGACTAGGCAGGAGCAGGAGGACGAGCTGCTGTATCACGAAGACAACGAGTGGACTCAGCGCGCCATCAAGTCAGTGAAGGCAGCCAAGGAGAAGCTCGCGGAGTTGGGTGACACTGGAAAAGATCCGCAGCCAATGACGGCCGGACAAACCAGCGAGTTATCAAAACAGCCCAGTGCTGACCAGGAGTTCTACTTCTATACGTCTCCGCCGCACCTTTATCTCTCCCCTCTGGACATTCGCATCCTCAAGACGCGCTATGGCACCTTCTCTGCCTTCCCGTCGACCCTCCTCCCGCGCGTCGAGCACATCTCCATGGGCCATGTGGTCGACGATGCGCTACGTAAGCGCGCTAAGTATCTCAGCCACCTTCCGCGCGGCTGTCTAATCAGCTTCCTGGAGTGTGATTGGACTGATATTGTTCCAAACGAGATTTTAGAGGGCTTCAAAGACGAAATCGAAAAGCGCCGGCGGAGGAATCGGGAAAAGGCCCTGCAAGAGGAGCGCGAACGGATCCAAGCTGAGCGAGCCGAGGCAGCGGCACTGAGAAACGCGAGAAGGTTGGCCAGTTTTTCAGGAGATGATGACGGCCCAGTGACCATCAAGTGGGGGGATGCCGACGAGGACAGACCGCCGGTCGATCCGAATGATTTTGTGCCACTCAGCGCAGTCGTGAGCACGTCACCCAGCCAAAGGCCGGGGTTCTCGGCACTCGCTGATATGAATACCAGCCCGGAGGGGAGCAGCACAACAGGAACAGGCCAGCCGCGCAGGACTACGGTGTGGGGCACACCGGCAGTAGATGGCCCGCCGTTGGAAACCCTGCCACCACAGCAGAAGGTCGATGATGGGTGGCTGGACGATAGCGAGGTGCTCAAGTCGCTGGGGGAAGCTGACCTTGCCGTGCAGTTGGAGGCGTTGGGCATCGAGTCGGCTGGGCCAAGCAACAGCGGCGGTGGGGGCAAGAGAAAGAAGAGGCAGAAGATTACGCTGATGAGCACGGGCGGGAGGAGGGGCTTGTAGGCTTCGCTGGATTGGTTAGACTCGATGCGCAGGTGGGTTTTGAACTTTGTCTCAATCCGTTTCACAAGGCGAGTAGAACAAAGACTGCGTTGCATCCCTGGAGAGAGCGCCAGTGTATATATGTATTTCGAAATATGTCCCTTTTGATCCTATTCTCGTCTTCGGTCTAGTAGGTGGACGAGGCAGGTATTGAGGGAAAGCCGACAACAGCAAGAGCCTTGAAGAAGAGGGGTCTCTTATAGGACATGGTAGCAACAACCTACAGCAGCTACTTGTGCGACTGTTGATTTAAATGACTCTTCCGCCCGATGCAAACAAATTCTCATTCCAAGCTGGCCCAAGGCCCTGTTCTCAGGGCCCATGGTTGGGTCTGCCAGCACCAGAACTGATGACATCATCTCCAATGACGTCCCTTTGTTCACATCCTACTGCAACCCGGATCTCCTTTTTGTTTTGAAACATACCTAAGGCGGCTTCCAGCTTCGCGATTTCCTACCAGGCAATAAACCCTCACTCTGTACACTCTATCTGTACACTCTATACACTCTGTACATTCTGTACCATAACGTCATGCTTCCCAAAGCAACCATGCCCAAATCCAAGCCCCGGAAGAATTCCAACGTCGAGGACAAGGCAAGCATCCTACCCCAGACCATTCACTGTCCTTGCTAGAGCGAACTACAATAGAAGCCGACGCTAACAAGGACGCGGCAAGGACCCAATTGAGTCCAAGACAACAACGAAGGAGGGGACTCGCAAGGAAGCAAGCTTGGAAGGAGCGAGCCCTACGAAATCGGGGGCAGGAGGGGGTGGGAACACGACGGGAAGGAACCTTACACTGGACGCAAGCAATTCGGCGGGGTTGGAGAACCAGACCACTCGACGCGGGACAACCTAAACAATCGGGCTTATAGTTATATAAGCAAGAATATGTGTAAACAGATGATAGCGAAATATGAACGTTGTATCACGAAGTCGAGCATCCCATGTCAAATGCTTCGTGTTTCGTACTTATAAGCTCAAGTTCCAACACGATATATGCCCAAATAGGTGCCCTTGGTGCTACCATGTGTGGCTTCCACGACCCATACTTGCAACCCTCTCACCAGCCGTCATGCCGCAGATCACGCTACGGGGCTTCTAAGGCCAGACCGTCATCGCCCAGGTGTGGTTGCGTCTCTTACGTCGAGAATGGCGTGGTCTGCTCTGTGTCTCACCATCGACGAAAATCTCAACAGCCAGAGACATCCGGCCACTAGGGCAGTGTACGTCCATCGAATTTTTTAGAAGCCTTTGGGACAAGTAGATAAATTATCACTAAACTTTATACCATTAAGAATTGAGCCTAGCCTGGCCAAGGACTCCCACACTCCCAAACAGCGGTGCTCTCAAGCGTCGAATGTCTTGTCTCTTTCGTCCTGACGCCGAGAAAGTCTCGTGGCCAGCTCCCATCACACCTCGCCTAATCAAACCCTCCCCAAAGACCCATCCCATGTACACCAAATCCAAAAACAAAGACCAAAAACGCCCCCCCCCCTTCCCCCCGGTTTATTTGTTTTTTTTTTTTCCCACAAGCCTAAAATCTCTTAGAGCAGCACGGCAACGGCACCGGCAACAGCAGCAAGCACACCGCCAGCGTTAAGAGCAAGGTCGGCAGCACTGTTGGTATTGGTGGGACCGTCAGCGGTGGTGGTCTCGGTGCTGTCGGTCTCGCCAGAGGTGCTGTCGGCAGCGGGGGTGGTGTTGGCGGGCGACTCGGCCGACTTGGTAGCGGTAACGTGGGCTGTGCTCGACGTCGCGAACTGAGTCACATAGGAGCAGAAGATGTCGCGCTGGCCGGCATAGTCATCTGTGTGCGGTTAGCGAGGAACAGCCAAAAAGGCGCGTAAAAAAAACCAGGAAAGCCTTACGGAGACGGGAGTCGTTAGGACAGTTATTGAAGCAGCTATAGAACGGTCAGATCCCGTCAACAGCGACCCAAATCAAGAACCGGGGATACAGCGTACGTGAGGATGTTCTTGTACTGCTCGCACTTGCAAGCATAATCGCTGTGCTGGCAGCTGGCCAGCTTGGCGCTCTCGGAGGCCAGGCAAGCCTCGACGATGTAGTCAGCGGCGCAGGAAGTGGTCTGGGCCACGGCGGTCGAGGCCGCGAAGAGAGCAAACGGCAGCAGAAAGCTCTTCATTTTGAAAATGTCGATGCACGGTGACGATGGGAAGCGAACGATGCTCTCGTAGATCAATCAGATCCGCTCAGAATAACGCGACAAGCGAATGTGCGAGAATAAGCTGCAGAGAGAGAGAGAGATCAGTATAATCCGTCCGTATCAACGCGGAGCAGGTGCATAAAAACATAAATAGAGAACACAAGAGGCGGTGGAATGGGATCTCACATAGCAACAAGCCGCAGCAACTCGGAACGAGGGACGGTGAAGGAGCGAGCGGAGGGAGTCCACTTGTCTCGGAAGAAAAGAGGCAGAGGGCAAGGGTGAGAAAAGGCCAGAGACTGGAGGCGAGCAGAAGGAGCGGAGTGGACACTTTTGAGAGCACCCCGGTGCCCAGTCCGCCCAGGGACGCCAGCAGCAAGGGGGCAGCAGCTGTGAACGGAGCACCCGCAACGGGAAATGAAGGCCTTCGCTAGCGGCTGTCGGGGGCATCCAAGCCGCTGCTGGCTGCTGCTGAGCCCTGGCTGGTGCTGGGGGTGGTATCGGTATGGGTCAGGAGCTGAATCGATTGTATGCCCTGACCCGTCGGTTTCTTCCAGATTTGTAGATCCACCCATGAACCCATCAATTCCTCCAAATGAACTCATGCATCCATTGTATCACTGCATCACACAATCTCTACTGGATCGCCTGCCTCACCACCAACGGTTCTCAGTCCACACCCGGACTTCTCCAGTGTTCGAGTCGATCCTCCAGTGTGTGTCAATCGGCCCAGCATCCTCACAAAATGCTGGCTTGGCGATGGCTGAAATAAAGATCGCGATTCTCGTGTTAGCCTCTCGTCTGGGCGCCGTGCGTTTCCTGCCAGGGAAACGTGCCCTGTCGATTGGCCAATGGCCGGCTCGCTGACCGGCCTCTGCGAAGCTCGCAGCGGTCGCTGCAACGCTGCAACCAAGTTTCTGCCAAGCTTTGCCGCTTGCCGTCCGCACCCACAAACAGCTCCTGTCTCTCTGACCAATGGTAGACAACACTGAGAAGCTTCGAGCAACCAACGGATTGCTGGGGAACCACATGAGCTCTCAAGAAGAATGTCCGCAGTCTAGTCAACAATGCTGTTCTTGCAGTAGCGTTGGCTGTATGTGCTGTACGCTGCTCGAATCCGTGAACCCCTCCACTTCTGCAAGGACAGACGAGGTCTCCGGTTCCCCAGTCACCGTCCCAAACCACCAAGCTTTCCCCCAAGTGATCTCCACAGAACACATGTACGACTATTGAGTTCCCCGCTACGCTAAGCATCCAACCAGCTGGCAACCTCAGCTCTGTGTAATTGAAAGGCCCGGACAGATTGTGTAACCCTCTCAGAAGTTGAGACGAGTCGCGGTGCAGCTACATGCATGAACACGGAGTAAGCCATACGGCTGGCTCTATTTCGAGCTCAATTGTTATTTTATTTTTTTTTTTCCAAGGCTGGGTAGGTATCAAGATTTGTCGGCACACAGTGAGATGTAGGGGAGAAGTAGGAGGAACAAAACACATCAAGGAAATACTTCGAAGACTAGAATCCCTGTGAGGACATCCGCCTTCAGACATGATCAAATAAGCATTATGAGAAGACCGCTGGAGTGTAATGTGGTCGAGTACTGTCAGATCTTTGGTGCAAACCTCCTCTAAATTCTGGCCTCTCTTGGCATGCTCATAATCTACCTAGAGATTAATACCACACCCCACCACAGTCCTGCCTAAACCCCTTATATCACTTCTACTTTGGAGAATGATGCCAATTAACAGCTTCCAAGCAGCGAGTTAAGTAAAAACATGAGTAATAGAAAAGCTGAAATTTGGATTCGCGGGTTTGTTGAGGAGGGGTGAACTAAATCTACTCACTTGATGTCTCCTTCGAAAGACTCTCACAATTTTTTTCCTCCAATCTCTAACCCTCACCTACTCAGTAAATTTGTTGCTCTTCGATCATTGTATGGTGTAAAGACGCATCCGAGGTACGTATAATTTTTTTTTTTTTTCATCAGACTGCATAACAAGCAGACATGACAAGAGTCTCTGGGCAGATTGATCAGCTGCGCACAATCATGGAAAATATAAAACGTTTAAGGGGTATCAAGTCTTGCCCAAAGGGACAAGAATCCGATAGTATTTGCAAGTGTCAGTGGTATATGCGTATGAGGAACAATAGGACACAACCGAAGACAAGAAAACCCGGAGAAGGAGATACTGCCGCCACCGCCAACAAGGGTTACATACAAAAAGCCACACACACACACACAAAAAAAAACCAGAAACCCGAGAAGAAGCCATCATCGATGATGCTATGTGCCTCTCTTCCATTTCATTCCCTTGTGGTATAAACAAACGCCCCGGAATATGCTCCATCTAATGTAATGATGATGATCATGAAATCCCCCCAGTATCCTCCTATCCATCCGTCCATTCATTCCTGAAACTCCCTCGGCAAAGATGCAAGGTGGTCGTCATCGCAGTCGTAATGATGTTGACGAGATGATGAAAAGAAGCCCCATGTATGCCTTCAACTCCCAACCATGCTCATGCGTCCCAGGGAATTTTCGACGATGCGTTATGTGTGAGTGCTGTGAAGTGTCGGCGGTTACGATGCTGATGGCGATAAGTTGTTGCTGTTGTTGGTGATGTGAAAACGTGGGCATCCGGGAATGTGAAAGCAGGAAGAGAAGCTAGCGAGCGAAGCAACCATCTGGCCCCTTGATCCCTTTCGTTCTCAAGTGAGCCGAAAAATCCGGAGGATCATGAAAGCCGAGTCCTTTTATTATTCCCCCAGCTCCCAAATACGCCCTTGCCGTCCCCGTAATCAAGACTGCCGAGGTCGAAGATCTCGGCCAAATTAACCTTGCGTTTCTGCCCTGCCCCGCGCCCGAGTGATGTCCTCGATGATGCTGACGGTTGTCTGACTTGCCGGTTTCGCGCAGCGCTCCGCGACGCGGTCGAGCGGTTATTCGAGTCGGACAGGTCGAGGTTGGCAAGCCGCAACGCAGCGTCGTGCGGATAGGGATGCGAGGACTGGAAGGTAAAAGTCTCTTGTGTCGGGACGACGAACTCAACCTCTTCCACGGCCGGATTTGTGGAAGCATCTGTAAGAGTAGGCAGAGAAGAATCATCCCGCATAGCGTCCTCGGGTCGCTGTGCGGAGGAGGCTGCGGAAGTCGGGGAGGGAACAATGCGCTGCATTTGCGGCGACACCATCGGAGCAGGCTCCGGCTTCTCGACCTCATCATCACTCTCAGGAGGAGGACTACTCATCTCCCGGCCATCCAGCCGTTCCATCACCCATCTCCTTATCCGCTGACCCTCTCCATCCCGAAGACCGATGTTTTCCCTGTCGAGAAAGCCAAGTAGCTCTTCCAAGCATTCCTGGTAGCCCTCGCTGCGCGCCTTGTTTTGTGCCGCAGCCGAAGTCTTATAGAGCTTGGTAACTGAGAGCGCGGCCGCCTTAAAGGCGTCGAGGAGCTCGTTCGCCTCGACGCTCATGGCGAGAGAGGATTCGAGGGACCGCGTGGCGTGCAAGGTTGATGGAGGGAGGAAGCAGTCAAACTAAAAAAAAAAAAAAAAAAAAAAAAAAAAAA
>Ga0065720_1004144_pt1 | contig 10028 bp, 9 predicted proteins | sample Thericmetagenome_FD_59107 | JGI IMG/M metagenome (GOLD analysis project Ga0065720, IMG submission 59107) | Thermophilic microbial communities from the Joint Bioenergy Institute, California, USA of rice/straw/compost enrichment - eDNA_2 v2... | ecosystem: Engineered > Solid waste > Grass >... | reverse complement strand
CAGGTCCTCCCGCGAGATCCGGTACTGCTTGCCGACGCGCACGGCCTTCAGGCGGCCGTCCCGCACGTAGTTGCGCACCGTCTTCACATGCAGCCCCAGCAGGTCGGCGACCTGCTCGACGGAGTAGAACCGCTCCGCCACGATAACACCATCCTTCCCTATCACTCCACATTATATGTAACGTCGGGGAGTTATAGAGAGTGATAGGGAAGGGTGTTGCTGCCGCCGTCCGCGAGCGCCCGCCTGGACGGCCCGGATCGGCGCGTCGCGCCCCCGCAGGCGCCCACACAGAAAGGCCGGGGCGCCCGGACTGTCCGGGGCCCCGGCCGGCGTGGCTCACGTCGGCAAGCGGCGCTCGCGGCTCGCCTTCTCGACGGGCTCGATGGGGCTAACGCAGGTTCGGATTCCTCGGCGGGCAGGTCGGCCTCTTGGTGGCGACGGGCTGAATGAAGTTGTCCCAGGACATCCAGCCGTACGTGTTCGTCCCCTTGAGCCGGCCGTAGGCCCACCACTTGCCGTAGCGGTTCCGCACCCAGCAATGGAAGTAGAGGACCTGGCCCTTGTGGAGCCTGCGCACGTTCGCGCAGTGCTGGTACGGCTGCCGCTTGAGGTTGAAGGAGCCCTTCATCACGCCCCAGCCGCCGTCCCGGTTCTTGATGACGACGTCGCCCGCGTCGCACCGGGGCTTACCGGCGGAAGCCCACGCGGGCGAACCGCTCACGAGCGTGCCGGCCAGCAGCGTGCCCGCGGCCGCCAGTACCGCCAGAGTCCTGTCTCTCCACCGCATGGTGCCTCCCCTTGTCGGTGATCGGTTCGGTGCTCCTCGTTCCGGGCGGGACCCGCTCGGCGAGGCCCGCGTGCCGCTCCGGGCCCGTACGGCCCCGCCGAACCATCGCCTCACGCACCTCCGCCGCGGGCGGTGCGGCCGATGGCCGCACCGCCTCACCTGCGGACCTGGGCCGATGCACGTTGCTCCAGCCAGAACGAATTTCTTGATTCGACTCCGCAGCTCGCCGCAAAGTTCGGGAAAGTTCGCAACCCGGGGTGGTCCAGGGGCGCGTCACGGCCGCTCCCGCCGCCCGCCGCCGTCCGCGCGGCGGCCTTGACCTGCGGCTTCCCGGCTCCCCCGGCATACGCGAACCCCCTGATCGACTGCCGTCACCTCTGATCACCCGATCCGCCGTTTCGCTTTCACGCCCCGCCGGTCGCCATCCCGGGAGCCGGACGCCCGGTCGCCGGGCCGGGACGCCGGTACCGCCGCTGGCGGCCGGGCGGGGGATGCGGGCAGGATGGGTCGGTGGATGTCGAAGCGTTCCTTGACGTGGCCGAGAGCCTGATCGCGATACCGTCGACCGCCGATCGTCCCAGGGAGCTGGAGCGGGCGCTGGAGTTCGTGCTCGACTTCGTCGGACCGGGCTTCACCGTGGAGCGGTTCGAGTCCGGTGGCAAGCCGAGCGCGCTGGTGTATCCGCCGCACGAGGGCGGGCGGCCGGAGTTCCGGGTGATCCTCAACGGGCACGTGGACGTCGTCCCGGCGCTGCCCGAGCAGTTCCGGCCGCGCCGGGACGGGGACCGCCTGTACGGCCGCGGCGCCCAGGACATGAAGGTCTCCGCGCTCGTGCTCGCCCAGGTGTTCCGCGAGCTCGCGCACGGCCTGCCGTACCCGGTGGGGCTGCAGGTGGTGACCGACGAGGAGGTGGGCGGCAAGGACGGCACCGAGCACCAGCTCCGGCAGGGGGTGACCGCGGGCTTCGTGGTGATCGGCGAGTTCAGCGGGCTGCGCGTGGTGCACCAGTCGAAGGGCATCGTGGTGGCCCGGCTGCACGCGGTGGGGCACGCGGCGCACAGCGCCTACCAGTGGTACGGCGACAACGCGCTGCTGAAGCTGCAGCGCAGCGTGGACAACCTGCTCGCCAAGTACCCGGTCCCGCCCGCGGAGGAGTGGCGGACCACGGTGAACCTCGCCCGGATCGACACCCCGAACCAGGCGTTCAACCAGGTCCCGGCGGTGGCCGAGGCATGGCTCGACATCCGCTTCCCGCCCGAGGACACCGACTTCAACGGCCGGACCGCCGAGGAGATCGCGGCGCACCTGGCGACGTTCTGCGAGCCCGGGGTCACCCCGTCGATCGACCGGGCCGACCCGCCGCACCACGCCGACCCGGAGGGCCCCGAGCTGCTCGCGCTGCAGCGCGCCGCGCGCGACCAGGGCTACTCCGGCGACCTGCTGCGCAAGCACGGCGCCGCCGACGGGCGGTTCTACTACCAGCGCGGCATCGACGCGGTCATCTTCGGCGTCGGCGGCGACGGCCTGCACGGCCCGAACGAGTACGCGGACATCACCACGATCGCCCCCTACCACCGGGCCCTCACCGAGTTCCTGCGCACGCTGCCGACCGGCTGACGCGGCGCGGCGCCGCCCGATCGGGCGGCACCGCGTGCCGTGTTCCCCTCCCACCCGGGCCATGCGCGCGGGCCGTTGTCCCCCGTGCGAGCTACCGCGCAATGTCCGCTGTGCGGTGACGACGCGAGATCCGGTGGTCAATACGGTCTTCAGTGTGGCCACGGCGGCCGGGCCGCCCCGCCACACCACCGTCATGCGAAGCAGCGCGCGTCATGCGTACGCGTTGACCCTTGGGAGGACTTTCATGGACCGCAGGCTGAGGTCGTCCGTGGCGGCGGTGCTGTGCGCCGCCGTGGTCGGCGCGGGGGTCGCCGCCTGCAGCGGCGAGCTGGACCAACTGGACGACCGGGACCCGCTGGCGTCCTCCTCGGGGTCCGCGTCCGCGACGCCCTCCGCGATCTCCGGCACCCAGAGGATCCAGGTGAACGGCGAGTCGGTGAACGTGTCCTGTTCGGGCGAGGCGGCGGACGGCAAGCCGGTCGTGATCCTCATGCACGGCATGGGCGACGGCGTGGAGAAGCTCGCCCCGCTGCAGCAGGAGGTGAGCAAGAAGCACCGGGTCTGCTCCTACGACCGGCTCGGCGCCGGCGCGAGCGACAAGCCGGGCGTCCCGCAGAACGTGGAGAGCGCCGGGTACGTCCTCGACGGGGTGCTCGACCAGGTCGCCGGGAAGAACCCGGTGGTGCTCGCCGGGCACTCGCTGGGCGGCCTGCTCGCCGCCCGGTACGCCCCCGGCCACACCGACCGGGTGAAGGGGCTCGTCCTCCTGGACGCCACGCCGCCCACCATGGAGGCCGACATCAGCAAGGCGATCCCCGAGGACGCCACGGGCCCCGCCGCCGAGCTGCGGGCGCAGACCCTCGCCCAGTTCCACGGGGAGAACCCCGAGCAGCTCACCGTCACCGACGGCGAGGTGAAGCCCGCCGGGGACATCCCGGTCGAGGTGGTCCAGCACGGCCGGCCGTACCTCGCGGCGATCCCCCAGTACGGCAAGAAGCTGGAGCAGGCGTGGGCCGCGGGCCAGCGCAAGTGGCTCGGCCTGTCCGGCGCGGCCAGGCTCAGCACGGCCGAGCAGAGCGGCCACTACATCTACGTGGACCAGCCCGACGTCGCGGTGAAGGCGATCGACCGCGTCGCCTCGCAGGCCGCGGGCTGAGCGGCCGGGCCCTCACGGGGGCGGGCCCCGGGCCGCCCGGCGGGCCGTCACACACCGCCGTTCACGGCGATGACCTGCCCGGTGATGCCGGTGTTCGCCGCCGAGGCGAGGAAGACGACGGGGCCGGCGATCTCCTCGGCGGTGAGCAGCCGGCCGACCGGGGCGAGCGCCGCGTACTGCTCGCCCCCGTCGTCGACGANGTGNGCGTTNGTCTCNGTGCGGGTGAGGCCCGGCATCACCACGTTGGTGAGGATGTCGCCGTCCCGGCCNAGGCTGAANGCGGCCGAGCGGCTGAACCCGTGCAGGGCGGCCTTNGCGGCNCCGTAGTACTCGGCNCCGGCGAGGCCCTCGGTGGCGATGCTCGACGAGATGTGCACCATCCGGCCCCAGCCGCGCCGCCGCATCTCGGGCGCGACCAGGCGGCTGAGCCGTACCGCGCCCTCGATGTTGNCGCGCAGCACCCGCTCCCAGGCCCCGTCCGGGACGGTCTCGAAGGAGGCGCCGGGGTCGGGGGAGGTGGTGCCCCAGAGCACCGCGTTGTTCACCAGCACGTCGATCCGGCCGGTCCAGCCGAGGGCGGCGTCGACGAGGGCGCGCGCCGAGTCCGGGTCGCCGAGGTCGAACCGGACGAGCCGGGCGCGGTCCCCGATCTCCTTGGCGGCGATCTCGGCCGCGCCGGGGGAGCTGTGGTAGGTGAGCACCACGTGCGCCCCCTCGGCGGCGAACACGCGCGCCAGGTGCCGGCCGATGCCGCCGGACGCCCCGGTGACGATGACGGTGCGGTCGTGCAGACCCAGATCCATCTGGTCTCCCTCTTCTCTCACGGGTACGGCGGGCCGAGGTGCCCGCGACGGCAAACCTGCCGGGCGGGGACGCGGGGAGGGAGACCGGCCGGAGACTGGCCCTGAGAGGGCCACCCTGGGGACGCCGTACGCCATACCACGGCGGACGCCGCGCTCCTAGACTCGTACGGGTGAGCGACAACGAGTTGGGCGCCTTCCTGCGNGCGTGCCGCGAGTCGGTCACGCCGGAGGAGGTCGGGCTTCCCTCGGGGCCGCGGCGGCGTACCCCGGGGCTGCGGCGGTCCGAGCTCGCCACGCTGGCGGGGATCAGCGTGGAGTACCTGACGCGGCTGGAGCAGGGGCGCGACCGGCATCCGTCCGGGCAGGTGCTCGGCGCGCTCGCCAACGCGATGCGGCTCAGCCACGAGCAGCGCCTGGAGCTGCGGCGGCTGAGCAAGGAGGCCGCGGGNCTGGCGTACTGCGTGGTGAGCGCCGAGCCNCCGGCGCGGACCGTGCGGCCCACCGTGCGGGCGCTGCTGCGGAATTTCGAGCCCGGACCGGCGATCGTGGTGAACCGGCTCGGCGACGTGGTCGCGCACACCGAGGGATTCGCCCGGCTCGCCGGGCCCGTGGGGCTGCTCGACGAGGATCCGCCGAACCTGGTGCGGTACCTGTTCGGCGACGCGCGGGCACGCACCACGTTCCCGGAGTGGGAGCGCGTCGCCGAGGAGCAGATCGCCGAGATCATGAGCGAGTCGCCGAAGGACGACCCGTACGTCGCCCGGTTCGCCGACGAGCTCGCGATCGTCGCCGGGCCGGAGTTCGCCGCCCGCCTGGAGCGCCCGAGGCGGCCGCCGACCGGCACCGGCCTGCAGCGCGTGCACCACCCCGCCGCGGGGGAGCTGCGGCTCGCCTACGAGACGCTGCGGCTGCCGGAGACCGACGGCCAGCGGATCGTGGCGTACCTGCCCGCCGACTCCGCCACCGAGGCGGCGCTCGCCCGGCTCACCGCGCCCGAGCGGGCCGCCGCGGGCAAACTGCACGTGGTCCGGGGCTGACCGGCGGGCGGCCCGGGACGGACGGCACGCGGGCGCGGCCGCACCGCGCGCCTCAGCGTGTCTCGGGCGCGAGGCCCAGCTTCGCCTCGTACGGCTCGGCGAGCTCCCTCGGCGCGGTGAGCAGCCACGCCTCGGTGACCAGCTCGGTCAGCTCGTCCTCGTCGATCCCGTCCAGGTGCACCACCACCCAGCCGAAGCGGCCGCTGGTGAACTGCACCTCGAACACCTCCGGCCGCTCGGCGACGAGCGCCTGCTGCTCCTCTATCGTCTGCCGCAGGCCGACGGTCCGGGTCCGCTCCCACAGGTAGCCGAAGCCCTTCCCGTCGACCTTGAACGAGATCCAGTCGCCGCCGGCGCCCTGCTCGACCTGGGGCAGGCCCTCCACGATGCGCCAGAACCTGTCGATGCTCACCGCCATGCGCCCAGGTCTACCAGCCGCGGCCGACAGTTCCGTCCCGGTCCGTCCGCTCCGCCGGGTGCTCAGGGTCCTCCGGGCCCGTCGAGCAGCAGGGCGACCCGGGAGAGCAGCTCGCGCACGTTCGGCTCGGTCGCGGTGGCGAGCGCCTCGTCGACCGGCAGCCAGCGCAGCCGCGCCTCCGGGTTCTCCGGGGTGACCGCCTCGGGGGCGCCGGTGGCGAACACGAAGCGCAGGTCGGCGTGCTCGTGCGCGGGCTCGTGCGGCGCGGCGGGCACGGGCACCACGGTGACATGCACCAGGTCGTCGGCCGGCCACGGGGTGAGGTCGGTCAGGCCGGTCTCCTCGGCGCCCTCCCGCAGCGCGATCGCGAGCGGGTCGTGCTCGCCGGGGTCGGCGTGCCCGCCCACCTGCAGCCAGGCCCGCTGCCGGGCGTGCCAGCGCAGCAGCACCCGCCGGGTCGGGGGATGCACGATCAGCGCGGACGCGGTCGCGTGCAGCGGCTCGGCGCGCGACCACGGGTCGGCGCCGGGCGGCAGCGCGCGCAGCCGCGCGACGTCGGCGGCCTCGGCCTCGGTGCGCGGGCGGTAGCGGGCGAGGGCCTCCGCGAGGGACAGGGTGCCGGGCGGGCGCGTTCCGGTCATACGCCGGGGGACGAACGAGCGATCATGCGGGAACCCTAGTACCGCGCCGGCCGGAGCGGCAACGGAATTCCGCCAGGTGAAAGACCCGGGGCGGCGGCCCGGAAAATTTGCTTTCTTTTGAAGTGCCGCCCCCGGGTCCGGGGGGCATGCCCAAGTGCATGGCGCGACGGGGCGGCTGCCCGGCCGCCGTGGCGCGGCNGGGCAGGTCACGACGCGAACGCGATCGCTNCGGCGGGTTGACGTAAGCGATCGGATGGCCTTTTCTTTGACATGCCCCAAATCGTGAACAGAGTCCGGTTCGGACTTNCAAAGCCTGGGTGCGGAGGCTGAATGAGCGTTCTTGGTACCCGCGTGGTACGCATAGAGGATCCGCGGNTNCTCACCAGAGGCGNCACGTACACCGACGACCTGCGCATACCCGAGCTGGCGGGTGCCGCGTTCGTCACGTACGTGCGCAGCCCGCTGGCCCACGCGCGGATCACCGGCATCGACGTCTCCGCCGCGGCCGAGGCACCGGGTGTGNTCGCCGTCTACACGGCGAACGACCTCGACGACGTGCCGCCGCCNCCGGCGGACAACCCCCTCGCCGAGCCGCTGCTCGCCCGCGACGTCGTGCGGTACGTCGGCGAGCCCGTGGCGATGGTGATCACCGAGACCCGCGCNCAGGGNGAGGACGCGGTCGAGCTCGTCGCCGTCGACTACGAGCCGCTCGACGCCGTCGTCGACGTCGAGGAGGCGGCGAAGGACGAGAAGCTGATCTTCCCGGCCGCCGGGTCGAACGTGGTCTCCACCAACGGCCCGGAGGAGTTCGACGACGCGCCGTTCGCCGAGTGCGAGGTNGTGGTCGAGCACACCTTCCGCAACCAGCGCGTCGCCCCGGCCCCGATGGAGGTCCGCTCGGCCGCCGCCGCGGTCACCGGCGACCGGGTCACGGTCTGGTCCAGCAACCAGAACGCGCAGACCACCCGCGCCATCATCGCCGGCGGCCTCGGCGTGGAGCCGGACAAGGTCCGTGTGATCACCCCGGACGTCGGCGGCGGCTTCGGCGCCAAGATCGGCGTCGACCGGGACACCGTCCTCGTCGCCTGGGCGGCCCGCAGGCTCGGCCGGGCGGTGCGCTGGACGGAGACCCGCACCGAGAGCCTCACCTCGATGCAGCACGGCCGTGCCCAGCTGCACAAGGTGAAGCTCGGCGGCACCCGGGACGGCAGGCTGCTCGCCTACCGCATCGACTTCATGCAGGACGCCGGCGCCTACCCGCGCGTCGGCCCGCTGCTCGCCACGTTCACCAGCCTCATGGCGCCGGCCGTGTACCAGATCCCCACGGTGCAGGTGCGCTCCCGGGTCGTGCTCACCAACACCGCGCCCGTCGGCGCCTACCGCGGCGCGGGCCGCCCCGAGGCGACCGCCACGATGGAGCGGCTCGTCGACATGTTCGCCGACGAGATCGGCATGGACCCGGCCGAGGTGCGCCGCCGGAACTTCATCCCGCCGGACAGGTTCCCGTACACCACGACCACCGGGATGCAGTACGACAGCGGCGAGTACGCCAAGGCGCTCGACAAGGTGCTGGAAGCCGCCGGGTACGCCGACCTGCGCGCCGAGCAGGAGCGCCGCCGCGCCGCCGGCGACCCGATGCTGCTCGGCATCGGCATCGCCAGCTACGTCGAGGTCACCGCGCTCGACCACGCGGGCGGCGAGACCGGCCGCGTCGTGGTCGGCCCGGACGGCAGCGCCACCGTGTACACCGGCAGCCACAGCCAGGGGCAGGGCCACGCCACCTCCTGGGCGATGATCGTCCAGGACCAGCTCGGCATCCCGATGGACAAGGTCACCGTCGTGCACGGCGACACCGACCAGATCCCGGTGGGCGTGGGCACCTACGCGTCCCGCTCGCTGCAGATCGGCGGCATGGCCGTACACGAGTGCGCGGTGAAGATCAAGGACCAGGCGCGCGAGCTCGCCGCCCGGGAGCTGGAGGCCGACCCGGCCGACGTGGTGCTCGACACCTCGATCGGCGCCTGGCACGTGCAGGGCGTGCCCGGCACCACGGTGACCTGGGCGCGGCTCGCCGAGATCGCCGGTGAGCAGGGGCTCACCGCCGACGTGCACTTCAAGCCCAGCCGGCCCACCTTCCCGTTCGGCACCCACCTCGCCGTGGTCGAGGTCGACTCCGAGACCGGCCGGGTACGGCTCGTGCGGCACGTCAGCGTCGACGACGCCGGGCCGCTGCTCAACCCGATCATCGCCGAGGGCCAGCGGCACGGCGGCATCGCCCAGGGCGTCGCCCAGGCGCTCTACGAGGAGATGGCCTACGACGCCGAGGGCAACCCGGTCACCGCCACGTTCGCCGACTACTCGATCATCTCCGCGGCCGAGCTGCCGAGCTTCGAGCTGCTCACCATGGAGACGCCCACGGACGTCAACGCGCTCGGCGTGAAGGGCATCGGCGAGGCCGGCACGATCGGCGCCACCCCGGCCGTGCAGAACGCCGTCGTCGACGCCCTGTCCCACCTCGGCGTCCGCCACATCGAGATGCCGGCCACCCCGGAGCGGGTGTGGAACGCGATCAACGAAGCGCGCGGTAGCGAAAAGAGGGCTGCACAGTGAAGCTGACGATCACCGTCAACGGCAAGGAGACCTCCGCCGAGGTGGAGGACCGGACGCTCCTCGTGCACTACCTGCGCGACGTCCTCGACCTCACGGCGACCAACGTGGGCTGCGACACCAGCTCGTGCGGGGCGTGCACCGTCCTGCTCGACGGGGAGTCGGTGAAGTCCTGCACCGTGCTCGCCGCGCAGGCGGACGGCCGCGAGGTCGTCACGGTGGAGGGCCTCACCGGCGAGGACGGCACGATGCACCCGGTGCAGAAGGCGTTCCACGAGAAGCACGGCCTGCAGTGCGGCTTCTGCACCCCCGGCATGGTGATGGCCGCGGTCTCCCTGCTCAAGGAGAACCCGCGTCCCACCGAGGAGCAGGTCCGCGCCGGCCTGGAGGGCAACCTGTGCCGGTGCACCGGCTACCACAACATCGTCAAGGCGGTGCTCGCCGCCGCCGAGGAGACCGCGTGAGCCGGGCGCACCGCGCCGCGAGCCCCGGCGGCTCGATCACGTCACCAACCGTTCCTCACCCGACAGCCGGAAAGGCGCAATCGTGATCCCCGCATCCTTCACCTACAAGCGGGCCGAGTCGGTGGACGAGGCCATCGAACTCGCCGGGCAGTACGGCGAGGACGCCAAGTACCTGGCCGGCGGCCACTCCCTGCTGCCGCTGATGAAGCTGCGCCTCGCCGCGCCCGAGGTGCTGATCGACCTCGGCCGGCTGCGCGAGCTGTCCTATATCCGCGACGAGGGCGGCCACATCGCCATCGGCGCGCTCACCCGCCACCACGACCTGGAGCACTCCGAGCTGCTCGCCGAGCAGCTGCCGCTCGTCGCGCACGCGGCCGGCACGATCGGCGACCCGCAGGTACGGCACCGCGGCACGATCGGCGGCTCGCTCGCGCACTCCGACCCGGCCTCCGACCTGCCGGCCGTCGTGCTCGCGCTCGACGGCACGCTCGTCGCCCG
>Ga0065720_1021641_pt1 | contig 10029 bp, 10 predicted proteins | sample Thericmetagenome_FD_59107 | JGI IMG/M metagenome (GOLD analysis project Ga0065720, IMG submission 59107) | Thermophilic microbial communities from the Joint Bioenergy Institute, California, USA of rice/straw/compost enrichment - eDNA_2 v2... | ecosystem: Engineered > Solid waste > Grass >... | reverse complement strand
CCCGCCGCGGCGCCGGCCGCGATCCATGCCGCACCCGGTGAATCCCGAAGAAGATAACAGCATGCGGCGGCAAGGAAAAGGAGTGGATCGCAATGAAGCAATTCAAACAAAGAAGCATTCTTCCCGGATTCGGATTGACGATGGGATTCACGCTCCTGTATCTCGGACTGATCGTGCTCATCCCGCTTTCGACGGTGATCTTGAAAGCGGCGGGTTCAACCTGGCAGGAGTTCTTGGCAACCGTCACGGCGGCGAGGGTGATCGCCTCGTTCCGCGTCAGCCTGCTGACTTCCCTGGCGGCGGCTTTGATTAACGTTGTTTTCGGCTTCATCGTGGCGTGGGTGCTGGTCCGCTACACATTTCCCGGCAAGCGGCTGATCGACGGGCTGATCGATCTGCCCTTCGCCTTGCCGACGGCGGTGGCCGGCATCGCGCTGACGTCGATTTACTCGCAAAACGGCTGGATCGGACGTCTGTTTGATCCCTTGGGCGTCAAAATCGCCTTCACCCCGCTTGGCATCGTGATCGCCCTCGTGTTTATCGGCTTGCCCTTTGTGGTGAGAACGGTCCAACCCGTGCTGCAGGAGCTGCAAAGCGACGTCGAGGAAGCGGCGGTGCTGATGGGCGCGAAGCGGCGCCTCATTTTCCGCAAAGTGCTCTTTCCGGAACTGCTGCCGGCGCTCATTACCGGATTCGCGCTGGCTTTTTCCAGGGCCATCGGTGAATACGGTTCCGTCGTGTTCATCTCCGGCAACATGCCGATGCGCACGGAAATCGTGCCGCTCCTGATCATGACCAAGCTGGAGCAGTTCGACTACGTCGGCGCCACGGCGATCGCGCTCGTCATGCTGCTGATCTCGTTTCTGCTGCTGCTGGTCATCAATCTGCTGCAATGGCGGACCCATCGCCGCCTGACGGCTGAATAACAGGGGGGAGAAATGCTGCCATGGCCGGATACGTCACGCATTTGCCGTCATCGGCGGACGCCGCGGAAAGGCCCGCGCATCTGAACGAGTCCTCCGCCGTCCGCCGCCTGCTCATCGGCATCGCGCTGCTGTTCGTCGGACTGGTGCTGGTGCTTCCGCTTCTTACGGTGATCGTGGAGGCGCTGGAACGGGGTTTCAAGGTGTATCTGGCTTCCATCACGGAAAAGGACGCCAGATCCGCGATCCGGCTCACCCTTCTCGTCGCGGCCATTTCCGTTCCGCTCAACACGATCTTCGGAATATGCGCCGCCTGGGCGATCGCCAAATTCAATTTCCGCGGCAAAAATCTGCTGATCACGCTCATCGATCTGCCTTTTTCCGTGTCGCCGGTCATCGCCGGCCTGATCTTCGTCCTGCTGTTCGGCGCGCAAGGGTGGCTTGGCCCGTGGCTGCAAGCCCACGACATCAAAATCGTGTTCGCGCTGCCGGGCATCGTGCTCGCCACCCTGTTCGTCACGTTCCCGTTCGTCGCCCGCGAACTCATTCCCGTCATGCAGGCGCAGGGCAACGAGGAAGAGGAGGCGGCGGCGACGATGGGCGCGGGCGGATGGCGCATCTTCTGGAAAATCACCGTGCCCAACGTCAAATGGGGCATCCTCTACGGCGTGATCCTGTGCAACGCGAGAGCGATGGGAGAATTCGGCGCGGTGTCGGTCGTCTCCGGCCATATCCGCGGACAGACCAACACGATGCCGCTTCATGTGGAAATTTTGTACAACGAGTACCAGTTCACCGCCGCTTTCGCCGTCGCCTCGCTGCTGGCGCTGCTGGCGCTCATTACCCTGGCGGTAAAATCGTTCATGGAATGGAAACAACGGTCCGCCGCCGCCGCGGCGGAGCAAGGAGGGGTTCATCTTGCGCATCCAGGCACGGAACATTAAAAAACGGTTCGGTCATTTTCAGGCTTTGGACGGAGTGTCCTTCGACAGCGGGGACAACCGGCTGATCGGTCTGCTCGGGCCCAGCGGAGGAGGCAAAACGACGCTGCTCCGCATTCTTGCCGGTCTCGAAACCCCCGACGAGGGGGACATCCTGTTCGACGGACGGCGCGTGAACGACGTTCCGCCGCAAAAACGGGAGATCGGGTTCGTGTTCCAAAGCTATGCGCTGTTTCGGCACATGAGCGTTTTCGACAACATCGCCTTCGGCCTCACCGTGCAAAAACGCAGCAAAGCGGAAATCCGGGAGCGGGTCGAATACCTGCTGGATCTGACGGGACTGAAGGGGCTGGAAAAAAGGCTGCCGCATCAGCTTTCCGGCGGACAGAAGCAGCGCGTCGCCTTCGCCCGGGCGCTGGCCCCCGAACCGAAACTGCTCTTGCTCGACGAGCCCTTTGCCGCCATCGACGCGAAGGTGCGCAAGGAACTCCGCAAATGGCTCAAAGCGATGATCAATGAAGTCGGCATCACGACGATTTTCGTGACCCACGATCAGGAAGAGGCGGTGGAAGTCGCCGACGAAATCATCATCGTAAGCCAGGGACACATCGAGCAGCAGGGAACGCCCATCGACATTTATCTCCGGCCGCGAACGCCCTTCGTCGCTTCGTTCATGGGCGAGACGCATTTTATCGCCGACATATCGGGGTTAAAAGGATTCGCCCAATTAGGACGCGGGTTCAAGGCGGCGATTCGCCCCGAATTTGTGGAAATCGGCAAAAAAGGGGAACTGCCCGTCCAAGTGGCGGAAACCGGGGTCGTGAGGCAGGTCGTTTTCCGGGGGAAAGACTGGCATGTGGAAGTGCAGGTCGGGGAAAACCTTATCGCCGGCTATCGCCCCGTCGATGCGGACCCCCTCAAGCCCGGCGAAGAAGTGCTTGTGCTGATCCGCAAGCTGCACGTCATCGACGAAAATCGCTGCGCAACCGTCGACAACCTCGGGCTCGTCGCGATGAACGCCGTGTAGGCGAATTGCCCGTGCAACGAGGGCCATCCAAGCTGATTGGAACGTCAGATGCCGCAAAAAGGCTTTTTGGCGTTCTTTGCTTTTTTTCAAGCCGGAATCAGGGCATCGATGGATTTTGCCGGGCCTTAGCCTTTTGCGGCCGATTGCGCCCGAATCGGCTTCCGGCGCATTTCGGCCGCCGCTTTCCGCCCGTGAAGGCTGTAATAAACGAAGACGGACATTAGCACGAGGACGGCCAAAATCAAGTACATGCCGCGGAAATGGACATACGGTATGAGCAAGCCGAGCAGGTACGGCCCGATCCCCAAGCCGCTGTCCAGGCAAACGAAAAATGTCGAGGTGGCAAGTCCAACCCGGTGGCGCGGCGAATGCTTCACGGCGATCGTGAGCGCGGATGACATCAGCGTGCCGTAGCCGAGAGCGGTAAGCGCCGCGGCGGCGAGGAGGGTAAACCCGTTTTGGGCCAGGCTTGCCACGAGCAGACTGAGGGAAAAGATGAAAATGCCCGGATACATGACGATATTGTCGCCTTTGCGGTCGAGCAGCCGGCCGGCAAAAGGCCTTGCGAAAATCAGGAAGGCGGCAAAAACGATGAAGAAATATCTGGCCTCATTCTCGAGGCCGATCTCCATGGCGTACGGGTTGATAAACGATACGATTCCGGAATAACCGATCCCCATGATGATCATGACAAAAGTGATCGGAAGCGCGTTAATTTCGAAAAAGTCGCTTGGCCTCAGTCCTTTTTTCATGCGCATCAGCTGCTCCCGCGTAAGCTGCGCTTGCGGAATTTTGCAAAACAGCATGATGAAGAGGCCCGCCAGCGAGAATCCGACGCTGACGGCAAAAACCATGTCATAGTTGTATTTGTTCGCGATGTAAATGCCGAGAAACGGCCCGATCGCCGTGCCGCAGGTGCCGGCGAGGGAAAAATAGCCCGTCCCTTCCCCGCGGCGTTGGGCCGGGATCAAATCCATAACGGCCGTCGCCAGGACGGTATTGGCACAGCCGAAAGCCACTCCGTGCAAGAAACGCACGAAGAGCAGCAAGGTGATATCGCCGGCCGTGAAATACAGCAGCATGAACAGCACATTGAGAATCAGGCTGCCGTACAGCAGCCTTTTCCGTCCGATCACTTCGGTGTATTTGCCGGCGATGAGCCGCGCGAACACCGCGCCGATAATAAATATGCCGGAGGCAAGTCCGGCCTGGCTTTGGGATGCCTGGAATTGTTCAATGGCATAGACGGCCATGAGCGTGATCAGCAAGTAGAAATGAAGTCCGCCGAATAAATTTGCAAGCGTGAACAGGATGAAATCTTTGGTCCATAAGCGAGCTTTACCCACGGTGCGATTCTCCATCCTAAATTATTAATAAACATCGGCATGATCATTCATTCTACTCCCCGAACATTTTCACTGTCAATCGCCAGCGGAAAGCCGGCTCGACTGCCGGCTGTTTATTTGCCCGTTTTCGCAAATTTGCCTTAATTCTTTCACGGAGGCGCAACAATTCGATCCGTTTTAAACATGGAAAATAGGTGAAAATAGAAGAAAGAACGACAGGACGGAGGGATGCGGGGGTGAGCGCGATGCGCAAATTGCCGGTTATCGGCATGCTGACGGTTTTGCTGCTGGCCGCCGCCTGCGCAAACGGCGAAGGGCAAACCATCGACCCCTCTCAGGTCACGGGCAAACTGTCCACCGAACCGGAGACGGTGATTGCGGGGCAGACGGTGACCCTGATCGCATCATTCGAAGGCATTCCCGAGCGGGAAGGCGAGGAGGTCGTCTTTGAAATCCGAAAAGGAAAAGCGGCGCTGATCGATGCCGTGGAAGAATCGGACGGCGTGTACAAGGCGGACTACGCGTTTCCCGAGAAAGGCCAATACGACGTCTATTTGCATTACTACCACGGCCGGGACCATATCGCCAAACTGGTCAGGCTGATCGTATCGTGAAACCTGTGCGGACAGCCGTCCTGAGCATGGCGCTGGCGTGCGCCGTCTTCGCGCCGGTCCCCCCGGCGGTAGCGATTCCTTACCCGGGCGCGGAGAGTCCGGCGGATCTTCAGACGCTGATTGACCGGGCCGAACCGGAAAGCACGGTCGTCGTTCCGGCCGGAACATACCGGGGGCCTGTCGTCATCGACAAGCCGCTGCAGGTATTGGCGGAAGGGGACGCCGAACTGATTGTCGAAAGCGGCGACCGGCCTGCCGTCACCGTCACCGCCGGGCGGGTGAAAATCGCGGGATTCACCATCCGCACCGCATCCGGCGGCATTCTGCTGCAGGGAGCCGGCGGCGGCGAGATCACCGGCAATACCGTCATCGGCATCGCCGCGGAAGGCATGGAATCGAGCCCGGACTTAAGCTGGCTGGAAATGGGCAACGGGATCGAACTTTACGATTCCCACGACAACCGGATCGCCGGAAATTTCGTCTCGGGCATGCACGACGCCATTTACGTGGAAAACAGCCACGGAAACGTCATTGAACAAAACCGCGTGGAGCATTCCCGCTACGGCATCCATCTGATGTATGCGGACCGCACGGCGATCCGCGGCAACGTCGGAGCGTACAATTTGACCGGCGCCATGATCATGGCCGCGAGCGGCACGATCGCGGAAGACAATACTTTCTACAAGCAATTCGAAAATGTGCATTCGCAGGGCATCCTGCTTTTCGACGCCCACAACTCCCGGTTTCGCGGCAATACGGTGGACGGCAACCGGGTCGGCATCTATGTCGAGCAGTCGTCCGGCAACATGTTCGCCGGCAACCGAATCGAGCGGAATTTCGTCGGGGTGCAGCTCATCGGCGCCGAGGGCAACACCTTCGCCGAAAACGTCTTCATCGGCAACGTGACCGATGCGGAAGAGCGTTCGGGAAGCAATAACCGGATCGACGGTAACTACTGGGATTCCTTCGGCGGCATCGATCACGACGGCGACGGCGCCAGCGACATGCCGAACGCGATCAATCCTTTCTTCCAGGCGGTGGCCGCCCGGCAGCCCGCGTTCCAGCTTTTTTTCGGCTCGCCGGGCATGCGTTTTCTCGAAGCCGTGTTCGAGTCGGGCAGCGCAGGGCTGCTGACGGACAGCGCGCCGCTGATGGCGCCGCCGGCCGGGGTCATGCCCGCGAACGCGGGCGCCGGCGGAGAGAAGACGGGAACATTAATACCGGGAATCATCCTTCTGTTGGTTTCCTTGACGACAATTTACGCATTGGGGGTAAGACGGTCATGAAGCGCAAGTCCGGCACGCTGATCAAACGCAAATCCGCAGCCATGATGCTGATGGTCGGTCTGCTCGCCGCGGCGGCGGCCGCCTGCGGCAACGACGAACCCGAACCGGCGGCGATCAACCCGGCGGTGGACAAGTGCGATCTGTGCAACATGCAGGTGGGCGACGACGGCTTCGCCACGCAGCTGCTCACGAAGGAAGGCCGGGTGTACAAATTCGACGACATCGGCTGCATGTTCGCGTGGAAACGCGATAACGCCGGCGCGGAAATCGTCATCGAGTTTGTCCGCGACCATTACACGAGGGAATGGATCAAGCTGGAGAGCGCCTTCTTCGCTTACGATCCTTCCTTCAGCACGCCGATGGCGTACGGGCTGGTCTCGTTCAAGGACGAAGCATCGGCGCGGAAATTCATCGAAACGGAAGGCAAGGGCAGGCTGATGAGCGCGGCGGACCTTAAGTCCCACACCTGGGAGCGCAATCCAGGCGGCATGGAGCACGGACACGGAGGCGGAGCGCGCGGTGAAGAAGGACAGCACGGCGGTCATGGCGGCAACGACGGAGGCAAGCAAGCGCATAATAATGCCGCGCACGCGGTAACGGTCATAAAGGTCAGCCGCCCGTGAAACCGATGGTGCACATCGCGCTCAGGGAGATCAAAACCGGCTTCCGCAATCCGTGGGCGTACAGCTTTCTGGCCCTGTTCGCCTTGTTCAGCCTGGCGCTGCTCCTCATTCAGACGAAAAATATCGCCGCCGGCTATTCCGCGACGACGGCGGCGATGCTGAACCTGATCCTGTATTTGCTGCCGCTGATGACGCTGATCATCGGCTCGTTTTCGCTGACGGCGGAAAAAGAAGACGGCGGCTGGGAACTTTTCGCCGCCTATCCGGTCGGCACCATTGCGTTCATTTTCGGCAAATTTGCCGGCACGGCCGCCGTCCTGCTGACCATCATCGCCTTCGGATTCGGCCTTACCGGGCTGCTCGGCGCCGCCTTCGGCAGAGGCCTGGATGCCGCGGCATTCGGCATGTTTCTTGCATTTTCCGTCGGCCTCGTCCTGCTTTATCTGGCCGTGGCACTGATGATCGGCACGGTCGCCGAAAACCGCTGGCAGGCGATGACCGTCAGCGTCGCCGTCTGGTTTTTCACCATCGTCGCATGGCCGGCGCTCCTGATCGCCGGGCTCGGACTCCTGCCGTATCCGTGGGTCAAGCCCGCGATTTCGGCGCTGACGATATTCAATCCGGCCGAACTGATCCGCCTGTTCACGATGATCAAGCTGGGGGGCGGCGCGGCGATTGGTCCGGAATATTACCACTGGATTAGCTGGGCGCAGCATCCGGCGGGCACCGCCGCATTCGCCGCGATCTGCCTGGCCTGGATCGGCGCCGCGCTCGCTTTCGCCTTGCTGGTTTGGGAACGGAGGAGGGCCCATGGCTGAACCGATTCTCGAGATCGTTGGCGTGACCAAGGTCATCAAAAATCAAACGATCGCGGACGGCATCCATCTGTCGGCGAACGCCGGCCAAATCGTGGCGCTGTGCGGAGCAAACGGCGCCGGCAAAAGCACCCTGCTCCGCATGATCGCCGGAGTGCTGCGGCCGACAAGGGGAACCATCCTCGTAAACGGACTGGAATGGAGCAAATCCCGCCGGGCGTATGCCGAACAAATCGGCTACATGCCCGACGATTACCGCTTCAACGGCAGGCTGACGGCGGCGGAAAATCTCCGTTTCTGGGCGGCGCTTAAAGGACTGCCGAAGTCTCGCGCCGACGAGGCGCTGGCCGAGGTCGGTTTGCAAGACGCGGCCGGAAAGCCGGTCTCCGCGTTTTCGAAAGGGATGCGGCAGCGGCTTTTGTTCGCCCAGGCGATGCTGAGCCGCCCGCCCTTGCTCATTCTCGACGAACCGACGAACGGAATGGATCCGTATTGGGCGGATGCCTTTGTGCGCCTCACGGAAAAAGTCCGGGATTCGGGGCGGACCGTCATTTTTTCCACCCACCAGATCCAGATCGCGGAAACGCTGGCGGACCGGGTGGTGTTCATGAATCGCGGCCGCGTCGTGCTGGACGGTCTTGCCGGCGAAATCCGGGAGCGGGAAGACGACGGGTTGCAAGGCGTGTTCGCGCGGCTGCTCGGCATAGGCGGCAGCCGCATTTACGCCTGAGTGCGCCTGAGCGGGGCCTCGGAGGGGTTGCGGTCATCCGCCCGTCCGCGGTTTCGCCGCATGATCGCGCAGCGAAGCGAAAACGCCGGATCTTCCGCCATGTTCGAAAATAGGCAAGGCCTGCCCGCCGCATGCCTGGAAATGCCTCTCCTTGCGGTGAGCGGGCTTTTTTTGTTTTTTTAAAAGGAACTTTGTATCATTTTATAGAATAAAGAGGGAAGAATCGAATTTGCATCATACCGACGCCGCGCGGCACTCGGACGGAGGTGAGACAGCATACGCAGCAAAGCCGGCCTCGTACTTGAAGGCGGGGGGATGCGCGGCGCTTACACCGCTGGCGTTCTCGATTTTTTTCTCGATGCAGGAATCGAATTTCCGCTGGTGACCGCCGCATCATCGAGCGCCCTGTTGGGGAGCTATTTCCTGACCAAAACGCGGGGATCGAATCTGAAGCTCTTTGAAGCGCTCATGAACAATCCCGAGACGATTTCGTTCCGGCGGATTTTGTCAGGCAAAGATCTGTTCGGAATGGATTTTATTTTTGGGCAAATTCCGAAAAATTTGGTGCCTTTTGACTTTGCGGCGTTTTCACGGTCAGAGACCAGGATCATTCTGGGAACAACGGATATCGTGACCGGTCTTCCTTGTTATTACGACCGCTTCGAAACGATGGACGAACTGCTCACCGTCATTCGCGCATCGTGCAGTTTGCCGGTGCTCGCCCCCTATGTGGCTCATGAGGGGAAGCTGCTCATGGACGGCGGATTGTCCGATCCGATTCCAATCCTGCCGGCCCTGGAAAACGGTTCCGAAAAAAATGTCGTCATCCTGACGCGCAACAAAGGCTACGTCAAAAAGGCGACCAGGCTGAACTGGTTCTACAGGCTGAGATTCGCCGGCTATCCCGAGCTGAGAAGGCTTTTGCGTGACCGTCACAACACTTACAACCGGACCATGGAACAGTTGAATGAATTGGAAAAACGGGGTAAAGTGTACATGATCCGGCCTGAGCAGCCTCTGCAGGCGAAAAGGGTCGAACGCAACCGAAAAATTCTCCATGACTTGTACTGGCAAGGCTACCGCGAGGCAGAGCGGCAGAAGGAGGAACTGATTCGGTTTATCCGGGATTGAGCGGAAAGCGGCCGTTCAACGATTGCAGCAGGTTTGCACCGGTGAGGAACCCGATTTGCATGCGCCACTTTCATTACAAGGAGCTGAAAGATTGCAATGAGAATCATTGTAGCGGGCGGAGACGGTTTTTGCGGGTGGCCGACGGCGCTGTATTTGTCGAGGAAGGGGCATGATGTCGCCATCATCGACAATCTGGCCAGGCGCAAGTGGGACATCGAGCTTCGCTCCAACTCCCTCACGCCGATCGCGTCCCTGCAGGAACGGGTCGAGGCGTGGAAACGTTTGACAGGAAAAACGATCCGCACCTACATCGGCGATTTGACCCATTACGATTTTCTGTGCGAAGTGATGCGGCAGGTGCAGCCGGACGCCTTCGTCCATTTCGCCGAACAGCGCTCGGCGCCTTATTCCATGATCGACCGGGAGCACGCCGTTTTTACCCAGGTGAACAACATCGTCGGCACCTTGAACGTCGCTTACGCAATCCGCGAACTCGCACCGGATTGCCACTTGATCAAGCTGGGTACGATGGGCGAGTACGGCCAGCCGAACATCGACATCGAAGAAGGGTACATAGAGATCGAGCATAACGG
>Ga0065720_1021639_pt1 | contig 10031 bp, 7 predicted proteins | sample Thericmetagenome_FD_59107 | JGI IMG/M metagenome (GOLD analysis project Ga0065720, IMG submission 59107) | Thermophilic microbial communities from the Joint Bioenergy Institute, California, USA of rice/straw/compost enrichment - eDNA_2 v2... | ecosystem: Engineered > Solid waste > Grass >... | reverse complement strand
ACAATATGCAATACTAAAAATAAATTTTCAAAAATATTTTCAAAATGTTATTGACTATTCATTAACGAATAATGTATGATATAATCAAGAAATGACAAGGAGGAATGAATAATGAAAAACGAAATCTACGGCAATCTCAACTTGGCTATTTCAATGCCAGTCAGATCAGAAAATGAAAATATGGCAGTTTTGGAAGCAAACTATTATGCTAGTGATTTGAGTATCGATGAGGTTCAAGTAACATTGATTAATTATAGAACTAGACGAGTACATACGGTTACAGTACATAATTGGGATATTGAATGGGATAGATTTTTTGGTGAGGATGAGTGAGTTTATTCTCTAGGCAGGTGAACTACGGACTGATCACCCGTAGTCGTGCAGCCCTCAACTCCCCTGCCTCACCTGCCTAGTTTCTTTTTAATACATGATGGGAGTTGAAATAATGTGGATGGGAGTTGATTAATTTGATCGTTCCAAATCAAAAAGTTAAGGTGAAATGGAATAATAGATTAAAAGAGTATTACACTAGTTTAGGCTATAAAGAATTAAAACAAGGTGAAGAATTTGAAATAAATGCTGAGCATGCTTTGAAAAGTAATCCTTCAAAAATTAAAATATGTTGTGATAAATGTGGAAATATCTATGAATTATCTATAAGGCAATATTATAAAAATAAACAAAAACATAAACAAGATATGTGTAAAAATTGTTTGCTTGCACCTAGTCATGTTAAATGTATTTGTAAAACATGTGGCAAAGAATTTGAAGTAATAAAATCTCAAAAAGAAAAAGGTGGAGGGAAATTTTGTAGCAAGGAATGTTATGATAAATTTCAAAACCAAAAAGTTGCAGTAAAATGTTGCAAATGTGGGAAAGTAATTTACAAAAAGCCATCTCAACTTAAAAAAGAAAATTTTTGTAGTGTTTTATGTGCAAATCAATACGGAGCATTAAAAAGAAAACAAAGAGTAAAGAAACAATGTAAATATTGTGGTCAGGAATATGAAGTGAAAAAATATCAGGAAAATACCTCTTCATTTTGTTCAAGAGAATGTTTAAATAAATGGTTGTCTATTCATAATTCTGGAGAAAATAATTCTAGATATAAAAAAAGAATATTAATAAAATGTGATTATTGTGGTAAGGATTTTTATGAGCAACAATATAAAATAGATAAAAGTGAAACCCATTTTTGTTCTAAAGAATGTAAAGATGAATATCATAAAAATTTTATTATAAGAAGTGATGAGTTTAAAAATTTTATGAGAGAAATCATGTTAAAAAATTTAACTTCTGGGAAGATAAAAACAACAAAGACAAAGCCACATATGATATTAAATAAAATACTTGAAAAATTAGGAATTAAATATATTAATGAATATGGATTAGAATATTATTCTTTTGATTCTTATTTACCCGACCATGATTTATTTATTGAAGTTATGGGGACATTTTGGCATTGTGATAATCGCTTTTATGAATTTATTGAACATCCACAACAATTAAAAACAATAAGACAAGATAAATCTAAATCGTCATTTATGAAAAATCTTGAGCATCCAGTGTTATATTTATGGGAATATGACTTACTAAACAGGTTAGACGTATGTGAAATGTTAATTAAATATTATATTTTAAATAAAGGCAATATAGAAAATTATCATAGCTTTAACTATGAAAACAATAATGGGCAGTTAGTATTAAGAAATGAAATTATTATCCCTTATATGGAATATGAATCTGAAGAGTTAAATAAAATCGTAAAAGAAAAAGTAAAACGAAAAACATCTAAAATTGATATGACTAAAAATATAATTTTTAATTGTGATTATTGTGGGAAAGAAAAAATGATGAATTTAAAACATTATAACCGATCTAAAAATCATTTTTGTAGTGTAGAATGTGCTAATAATTTTAAGAGAAATAAAAACAATCTAAACGGTGATTCCTATGCCTAACAACTACTCCCCTACTCCACAAGAAACGTTAAAAGAAATTAAGGAGGAATTACATCCAGAATGAATTCACGAAAGAATGGTTTGTTAAAGGAATTAGTTAGTGATATAACGACTAGATTGATTTTGAATTTAAATAAAAAATGAAGTTAAGAATAGAATAACCTTTACCCTTCCCTATTGAAGTGAGAAAATCTTTAAGAGTCAAGAAATATATGGTATAATTTTCATAAAAACTGCATACACTATACCTCTAAGGAGGTGTAGTTGTATGTGTCGGGAGGAGGAAAAGGAAATGGCTGTCGCTCGGAAAGCTGAAAATGAAAAATTGTTATTTATGGACGATATAAAGTCAATAATCAGAAAAAATATGAAGAAAAAAGGAATAAGCCCTACTGAAGCGAGGAAGTCTTTAGGGGTTAAGAAATATGAAAAAAGATAACATTAAAGCAGTTCTTGATACAAATATTTTTATTGCTGCTTGGTTTGAAGAATCAACAGAATGCGAAAAAATATTGGAATTAGTAAAAAATAGAAAAATAAGACTTCTCTTCGCTCAGGATACAATTGGTGAATTGATTTATTTAGTTAAAAATTTTGCTCGTCACAATATCGATGGTGTTTCTGAAAGGATTTTATTATTAAAAGGGATCGTAGAGCTTTTTTATCATTCATTATCAGTTAATACAATGAATACTAAAATTGAAAGTTCTAATGATGAATATGATGATATGTTTTTAAAGTGTGCCATTGAAGGGAAAGCCGATTATTTAATAACAGATGATATGAAACATGGTCTACATGAAAGAGAATTTGAACATTTAAAAGTATATACATCAAAGGATTTTATAAAACAATATGAAGAAGAGCACGGTGAAATAAAAATAACTAAGTCGTCCTAAAGACGACTTTTTATTTTGCTCCCCTCCCCTACCCTTCTTTTGGTGGATGTGGTATAATGATGTAAAAATTGCCAGAAGAGGTGGGGTTATGACTGTTTTTCTTGTAATCATAGGTATAGTTGTATTTCTTATAGCTTTTGCAGCGATATTTGGCGATAATAAATCATTAGAAAAATCATATAAAAATAAATTAGCCATTCAAAACATACAAACAACAAATGAATTTACACCTACAAAAAGTTACATTTCAAAAAATAATAAATCAGGCATTGAAATTAATGAAAACGATAAATTGATTAGAATATTTTATTTAAATCAAAATGAAGAAATTCAAAGCAAGATTTATCATTTTTCGGATTTAATCGAATCAGAAATTAAAATTGACAATCAATCAGTGTTAAAAACATCTCGTTCTAGTCAGTTGGTCGGTGCGGCAGTTGGTAGTGTTATTGCAGGTGTCGGTGGTGCAATCATTGGTGGGCTATCTGGAGATAAAATAAAAAATGAATACATTAAAAATATTGATTTATGTGTCAAAGTAAATGATTTTGATGCTCCCCTATTTAAAATAAATTTCTTATCAAATGTAAATGAAGTTGGAGTTGAAAACAAGCAAGGGTTTAAAAAGAATCATAAAGATGTTCAAGTTGCTTTGCGTGACGTTGAATATTGGCATAGTATTTTGAATTTAATAATTAAAAACCATTCTTAAAGAGTGTTTAAATTAAACACTCTTTTTATTTTGTTCTTTGAAAGGGGTGTTTAAATGAATAACGAATCGTTAAAAATACTAGTTACCGCAAAATTAGATGAGAATTCGTCCGAAAAAACAATTCAAGAACAACTTGATAGAATTCAAAATAAATTAAAATTAACAATAGGTATAGATGTTCAACAAATTAATCAAATAGCAAATCAAGTTAAACAATTACAAGCGCAATTTGAAAAACAGTCAAAAGGTATAAAAATTATTGACGACGAGAATGTAATATCAAGCATCAATCAAATTAAAAAAGGAATGCCTGAGATATATACTTCTATAGATAAAGCTTTGGAAAAATATAAACAGTTTGGTCAAGTGAAAATTGAAAAATCGTTTGATCCTGTAACAAGAGAGTTGAACGGGTTTACATTACAATTGGAAAAGGCTCAAGGGCTTATTGAACGCATTAAATTTGATTTAGTGCAATTAAAAATGCCAGATGGTACTCAAAATGTATTCCAAGTTACAAATCGAAAAATTATAGATGATACTGAAAAAATTAGAGAAAAACAATTACAATTAGAGCAAAAAATTGATACGCAGGTTCAAAAACAGAATGAAAAAATACAGCAGCAACTTGAATTATATAAGAAACAAGCACAGGTTAAAGTTGCTGATTTGCAAAGACGATATGGAGATAAAGTAGACAGTACGGCTATAAAAAATTATCTTAGTGCTGTAGATAATTTAAATGCAAAAACGCCAAATTTAAATCATCAAATGCGCTTACTTGATTTGCAATTTAAAGAATTATCTGCAAGTATTAAAGAATCAGGAAGTCATACAAAAAGTTTTGGTGAACAATTGTCTGTGGCAATGCAGAGGATACCAGTGTGGATAAAATTACCAGTTGTCCACACTATAATAAACCCCTCTAATTCGGTGAAACCCCTAACGTAAAGTCGAGGGCAACACCGAGCCAAGCCGTAGAAATACGGAAGGTGTAACGACCAGAGCATTTGCTCGTAGGGTGCAAGCAATTGGCACTCGAAACGGGGGGCTACCTAATATTAGGTAGAAGATATGGTCTAATCTCTATGGAAACATAGAGCAGTCCTTTATAGGACGGCATAGGCGTAGCGAACCTATGTGAATATTTTTGGGCTGGTATGACCGCCTTCTATACTCCATTAAGATTGCTACAAGACGCTATTTCTCAAATCATCACTATTGACACTCAACTTACTTCTTTAGCCCGTGTTACTGATGAGCAAACAGATTTAAATCAAGTATTAGAAGAAAGTATAAAATTAGCTGATCAACTAGGTAACAAAGTGGTTGAGATCAATGAGGGGCTAATTGAATTCGCTCGACAGGGATTTTCTGGAAATGATTTATTAAAAATAACAGAATTCGCTACTTTAATGGCAAATGTATCTGACTTAACAGTTCAAGAAGCCGCGTCTTCTCTTACAGCAGCAATTAAAGGGTTTTCGATGGAAGCCGAGCAGGCTATACATGTAGTTGATGCTTTAAACGAAGTGGATTTGAATAATAAGTCCCCTATGTCAGTAATGACATAGTGAAAACTCGGTGAACCCTATTGCTCAGGGGTGTGCCTCATATGAGGTGCTAACGGTAAAAGCCTAAGTCCGAAAGGATATGGTGATACCGTGCCAAGCCCACATATCATGTCGTGAGACACATATGTTGGGAAGGTGTAACGACTAGGGCATTTGCCCGTAGGGTGGAGGATGAGCTACCACTCGAAGCGCCGAGCATCCTAATTATTTAGGATGAAGAGATAGTCTAGTCCCCCCACTCAAATATCTCGAAAGAGAGGGTAAAATCGAACAACTTTGCTGTGTCAACTCAGGACTTAGCTCAAGTCATAATGAAAGCCACTGGAGCCGCAAATACCTTTGGTGTAAGTCTTGAAAGTATGATTGGACACGCAACAAGTATAATTGAGATTACGCGAGAGTCCGGTAGCGTGGTAGGCAATAGCCTCAAAACGATCTATAGCCGCATAACTACAATGGATGATAGTATTGCTATGCTTGAGAGTGTTGGTGTTGCTGTTCGGGACATGAATGGACAATTACGACCTGTTGAACAAATTCTAAACGATTTAGCAAAACGCTGGTCATCACTCAATTCAGAACAACAACAGATGTTGGGTCTTCAATTGGCAGGTCGTTACCAATTATCCCGTTTTCTGGTATTAATGCAGCAATATAATCAAGCTCTCAAAGCGCAACAAACTGCTATCAATAGTAATGGGAGTGCATACCGTGAAAATGAGCGTTATTTAGATAGTTATCAAGCACGTTTAAATAGGCTTTCTAATGCTTGGACAGAAACAACATTGGCTATGCAAAAGGCATTTCTGGGAACTGGAATTGTAGCTTTTGCAGAATTAATGACAGCAGTAACAAAATCAGCGACTTCTTTTATTGATACATTTGGTTTATTACCTCCTGTATTAGGAGTTGTTACAGCAGGTTTTCTTTTATTCAACAATCAATTAAGAACAGCTACGATGACTAATGGCGTATTAATGATTAATACACTAAAAGGTTTAGTAACAGGATTTAGAACATTAGACGGAGCAATAGCTGCGACAACATTAAGAATGAGAATGATGGATGCGGTATCAAAAACAGCAACTGCTACAGTTACTGGATTAAGAACAGCGTTAGTATCAGCAGGAACATTCCTAGCAGGTGCAGTTTTACCTACTGCCGCATTCATGGCTTTAGGATGGGCAATCGGCAAAGTTACTGAAAAAATTGTTGAGTACAACGAAAAACAACGCCAAATCAAACAAGAAGCCGAACAACTCGCCAACACTTACGCATCCAATGAAGAAAAAATCCAAAGCCTTGCTGACCAATATGAACGTTTATCTAATGAAGTTCAAAAAGGTTTACGTCCTAAAGATGATGAAGAATATTTAAAAGTGCAACAAGAACTTTATAATTTGATTCCAACAGTCGCATCATATGTGGACAAAAAAGGTCAAGCGCATTTACGCAGTGCCGAGGCTGTCCGTCAAGAAATTGAAAGCATCAAAGAACTCGCTAAACTCGAAAGTCAAAATTTTGTAGATAATTTCGATAAAAAAGTTGACAAAGTAAAATCTAAAATTGAAGACTTACAAAGACAAATCAACAATATTCAAAATCCACCAATGAACGCCGTTACTTGGAAAGCAGGCATCCCAAAAGAACTCACTACAGATGACAAAATTGACATTGCTATTAAACAACGTGAAATTAATGCACAAATTGAACAGGCAATTGGATTGTATAAACAATACGCAGAAGCCTATGCAGATACTCTTGGAGTTAAGAAGCAGTTGACAGAAGAAGATAAAAAACATATTGATAATCTAATTGAAGAAAATAAAGTTTCCCTTCTTACTAAAAAAGGTCAAGAAGATTTAATACGAGAAATTGAAAATTACATTGGCAAAATTAAAGATTATCGTACAGTTGTTGGCGATGCTTTGTCAGGTGAGCAAATTCAAAATCTCACCAAAAACCAAAAAGGCGTTTTAGAATCCATTTCGCAATCCTTAAAAAATGGTTACACTGATTGGGATCAATATAGAAAAATATTAGGAGATGTAGGTTTTAGTGCTGACCAAGTTGATAAAATTATTAATCGCTTAAAAGGTACTACAGATCAACAAACAAATGCAAATGTAAAAGCAGCTAACTCATTTGAAGTATTGGCTGGTAAAATTGATGAAGCTGGTGAAGCAGCAGAACGTAAATTAACTGTTTCTGAAAAATTATTAGGTATTTCTAATTCTGAAATTGATGCAGCTTTTCAAGCTATCTCTACTTATCAGCTTTTAAGCAATCAAGAAAATCTTAACACCCAACAATCCCTTATGCTTGCAGACGCAAAAGAATACCTTGCTAACCTCTACCCTCACCTAGTTAAAGGTACAGAATTAAATATCGAAGCAATGCGTAAAGAAGCAGAGCAAAATCAAATTCTCCTCAAAGCAATTGACGCGTTAAAAGACGGTCATTTAACAGCAGAGCAACAAATGACATTAGCAACTGCACTTAATGCAAAATCACGTTTGCAAATTCTCATGCAACAAGCAGAAATATATGAAAGAGCTGCACAACGTTTTGCAGAAATGTCTGACGGTGCAGATGAAAATGCAATTCAGGCTGAAAAATTCTATCGCAGAGCGCAACAAAGTCAGTCTAGTCTCAAAAAAGAAATTGAATCCATCATGCCTGACATGGACAAATGGATTCAGCAACTTGCTGATGCAACAAATTATCAAGGTTCGGTTTATAAGGCAATTGATAAAGATACAAAATCAAAAAGTAAAAATTCTAAGGAAACTGAACGGTCTATTTATATTGCCGACAAGTACAAACATAAACTCGAAGAAATTAACGTTGCATTAGAAAAACAACAAGCTATTCAATCCAAATTCCCTAAATACTCAAAAGAATATCAAAATGCATTGAAGCAAGAAATTAATCTTCTCACCCAAAAGAAAAAACTCCTTGAAGCACAAGCTAAAGATTTAGAAAGACAAATTAAATCGGGCAAAATTCAACAAACAGGTATTGTTACAACTAGAATCTCCCCCCCTACTTCATCAAGTTATTCAGGTAAATATGAAGATATTATTAACGAAGCCGCAAGAAGATATGGAATTGATCCTTATTTAATCGCAGCAGTCATTAAACAAGAATCTAATTTCAATCCTTATGCAAAATCCCCTGCAGGTGCAATGGGATTAATGCAATTGATGCCGGGAACAGCTAGATATTTAGGTGTCAAGAATCCATACGACCCGTACCAAAACATTATGGGCGGTACAAAATATCTTGCTGAACAATTAAGGCGATTTGGAGGAAGTATTGAAAAAGCATTAGCAGCTTATAATGCAGGTCCCGGCAACGTAATTAAATATGGAGGCATCCCTCCTTTTAGAGAAACACAAAATTACGTCAAAAAAGTTACACAATATTACCGTACCTTTTCTGGTTCAAAATCAATAGATATATCTGATGTTTCCCGTCAAGCAGCCGAAGCACAACAAGCAATTGATGATGCTAAATCTAATTTACTGCAACTTAAAGGTGAAATTGAAGATATAAATGCTCAAATTGCTCAAAGGGAGATTGATTTAATTAATGCCCAATTAGCTACATATGAACATCAAATTGAAATACATGACCGTAACGCGCAACAACATGCAAATAACTTATATCATTTAAATGTTGCTTCTGAAGAATATAGAAAAGAATTAGAAAAACAACGAGCAGATATAATTAAAAAACAAAAGGCTAACGAAGCAGAGATTGCATTTATTAAAAAGTTGAAAGCAAATAGTAAATTAAGTGCTGTCGCTGTTGCAGAATTAAATGATAAATTAAATGAATTGATGCAAAGACGTTATGAAATTGCTCAACAAAGAGATGAGATTACTTATCAAATTATTAATTCTACAATGGAAAGTTTTAATAGATATATTGATGATTTAAAGCATAAATTAGACTTATCTCAAAAAAGCATGGACAGATTAGAAAAAGGCACAGCAGAATATAATAAAGAACTTCAATATCAAGTTCGTTTGCAAAATCAAATTTTAAACCAATTAACAAAGTATCATAGCACATTAAAACAATTAGTTGGTACAGAAAATTTAACAATCGAACAAAAACGAGAACTTGGTAATGTAATTAAACAATTAGAATCTGAAATTGCAGATTTGTCCAATGAGTTGAGAAAATTAAATGAATCCATTGCTGATGATATTATTAATACAATAAAAAATGTGTATCAAAAACAGAAAGAATTTGCATTAGAAGCTATTGATAAAGAAATGGAAGAGCTAGAAAAATCATATGAAGAAAAAGCAAAATTATATGAGGAAGATTTAAACAACTTTGAGGAAGCGATACGCAGAAAAATACAATTAATTGAGCAGCAAGCTGAAGAAGAAGATTATAATAAACAATTGAATAAATTACAACAAGAAGAATTAAAAATACGGAAACGTATTTCTATATTGTCTATTGATGATTCCAAAGAAGCTCAAGCTAAAAGAATAGAATTAGAAGAAGAATTAAAAGATATTACAGAACAAATTGAAGAATTAAAAATAAACAGAGAAAGAGATTTAAGAAAAGAAAATTTAGAAGAACAATTAGAGCAGTATCGTAAGGAAATCGAAGATAAAAAAGAAGTAGAAGATCAAAAGTATAAGATTGAAAAAGAACGGTTAGATAAAATAAAACGAGAAACAGAATACCATTATGATAATTTAATTAATGACGAGAAAAGATATGCAGATATAAGAAAAAATATTATTAATGGCAACGTAGAAGAAATTAAAAGTATATTACAAACTTTCTATGATGAAATGAAAGCAAAAAATGACCAAATTACAAAAGAAATGGGAGAAAGTTGGGCAGAATTAAC
>Ga0065720_1004233_pt1 | contig 10039 bp, 9 predicted proteins | sample Thericmetagenome_FD_59107 | JGI IMG/M metagenome (GOLD analysis project Ga0065720, IMG submission 59107) | Thermophilic microbial communities from the Joint Bioenergy Institute, California, USA of rice/straw/compost enrichment - eDNA_2 v2... | ecosystem: Engineered > Solid waste > Grass >... | reverse complement strand
TGTTGTATAATTGGCCGTATGTGGTTTCCGCTCGCCTTGACGGCGATGTTGATGTTAGTTGTCCGCCGCAGCACCGAGACGAAGTTGTCCAGACAAATCCCGGCCGCTGCAATGGCGTGGTTACAGCAATTTGTGATGCTGCCTTTTTTGGCGCTCTTCATGCTGCTGCCCGCGGCGCATTTTTACGGCCCGGGCGAACTGAGCGCGCAGTTCTACTGGGTGCTGGCGGCCTACACTGCGGTAAGTGCGGTTGACCTTGTCTTATACTTCAAGGCCATTAGCCTCGGGAATATATCGGTGATTTCCAGTGTTTTGTCGCTGGGTGTGGTGAGTAATCTGATCGGCGTGTACGTGTTTCTGGGGCAAGCGCCGTCGCAGACCGGGCTTCTGGCCTGTGTGCTGATTCTGTTTGGCGCCTTTTTGGCCAGCCGTCGTTTGGTGACGCCTAACGATGTTGATACGGCCGCGCATAAGCTGGCGCTCATGTTGATTTTGGTGGTTGTGGTGCTTCGCGGCTTGTACTCGCCTATGGAGATTACCGCCATGCGCGAAAACCGACCCGTTTTTCTTTAACTTGGTCTCTTCTGTGGCTGTCGTGCCTGTCGTGATGACGGTAGCGTACTGGCGCGGGCAGCGGTCCGGGAAGCCTGCGTTCGGCAAGCCCCTGCTGCACGCCATCAATAAGCACCGGCTTGGCTTGCTGATTATTGGCCTGACCTTCGCGATCAACCTGACGTGTACGTATGTCGGCAAGACGCTGACTGATAATGCGGCGTACGTAACCACTGTTAAGAGCACCTCGGTGCTGCCGATGATGATTCTGGGCGTGATGATGTTTAAGGAACACGTGCGCAAGCGGCAGTGGTTGGGGCTGGCGTTTATCCTGGCGGGCTTGGTGCTGTTTTCGCAGGCGTAATCACCGGCGGAATTGGTGGATGGTGGCAGTGACGACGCCCCAGAGGGCGGCGGTTTTGGGTATATCGGTAAATTTGGAGATAGCGAACTCGCCGGCTTGCTCGTCCCACCAGATGACGACGTCGGTTTTGCGCGGGTCGAGGGCGCGGTCTACGATCGCGATGTCGTTGTCGAAGACCCCCGCCCCTTCCCAGTCGTTGCCGCGCACGCGGAACATGTACGTGCTGGCTGTGTGCTGTACGAGCAGTCTGTTAAAGTCTAGCGTTTGCAGACGCTGGTCGACCGCCGGGTTGGGAAACCCGGTATGTACGCTCACTCCTTCCGGCCGCTGCTTGTCGCTCATTTTGTCCCATTATACCGAAGTCAGCGCACCTTTGAGGCCGGCGTGGGACAGGATGAGCTCCAGCCGTTTTTCGGGCGGCATGAACGGGATGCGGATTGGCTCCATGCCGAATTGCGCGTATACCTCGGCGGTTAGCTCGGTGAGGAGTTTGGTAATGTCGGCGTTTTCGGTGCGGGCGTAGTCGTGTTCGAATGCAGGCAGCGGCTCAAGCAAAAATACCATTTTGTAGTACGGTTTTCTGGGGTGATCGATCAGTTCTTGCCAGTAGCTGTCAGGCATAATGCCCTTGAGCTTTAGGAAGGCCAGGCCGTCGTGTGCGCCGCGGTCAAAGAACAGGAGTGCCTTAGGGTCAAGCGCAGTCTCGGTATCAAGAATGCGCCGAAGGATCTTGTGCTGCCAGGCAGTTTCGTCGCCGCGTATCTGCTCGAGTGTCTCTCCCCTTGCGAGCCCTTCATCGATGATGGTGCGCGCCGCCTCTGGTACGGTCCCGTAGCCCAAGTCCGCCAGCATGGTGATGAGCCGCGTTTTCCCTGTCCCGGGGCCACCCGTGATGACATACCAGTTGGTTTGGTTCATCTTACTTGATGGTGTTTAAGAAGTTGACCAGTTCGCGCGGGGTAATTTCGGCCTTCACGAGATAAGCGTCGGCTTGGGCTTCGATGTCGGCGCGGAGTTCTTCGCGTTGCTCCAGATTGGTGGTGATGACGATCTTGGCCTTGAGCTTTGGTGCGCCCTGTCCGCGCAGCTGGCGCAGGACTTCCATGCCAGTAATGGTGGGAATCATAAGGTCGAGCAGGATGATGTCGTACTGGTTGGTTTTGGCCAGCTCCAACCCCTTTTGACCGTCAACCTCAACAGTGACGTCGTAGCCAGCACGCGTCAGCGCGCGCACGTATAGCTCGCTGATGAAGTATTCGTCTTCGATGATCAGGACTTTGCGGCGGGGTTGATTCTGTTGCGGTTCCATCTAGCTTATTCTAACTTATTTCACAAAAATTTGGCGATGTATTTTAACTGCTGTAAAGCGAGTGGTTCTTAATCCAGCCGTGGGCGCCGCGAATGATGTCCTTGTTGTCGCCAGTCTTCTGTTCGTCGGCCAAGCTGGTGTATGGCAGGATGGTGAAACCGAACGTGCTGCCCTGCCCCTCTTGGCTTCTGACCCAGATCTTGCCGCCGTGCGCCTCGACAATGGATTTGCAGAGGTACAGGCCGAGGCCGGTGCCGCCCACCTGGCCGCGTGAGCGGTGCGAGCGGTAAAATTTTTCAAACAGATTAGGCACGACGTTCGCCGGTATACCGACGCCGTTGTCTTCGATGATTGTTTCGACCATGCCGTCCGGCGTCCTTTGCGACCTGATGATGACCTTTTGACCCTTGGAGGAGTATTTGATGGCGTTGTCAAGAAGGTTGATGATCACTTCGTACATGCTGACACGGTCCACGCCGACGGTTGGCAAGTCGCGGTCTATTTGGGTAACGACTTCTACGCCCTGTATCTTGGCGCGCAAAGACAGGTCATTCACGGCAGTTTGAATGATGTCCGGCCAGCGCTCTTCGCGCAGTTTGAGGACCAGCTGGTTGTTCTCAACGCGCGCCACATTCAGCATGTTGTTGATGAAGACTGACAGCGATTGGGCGGCAGCACTCATCTTGCGCATAAAGTCGGCTGCCTCGCCGTCTATCTTGCCCTCCAGTTCTTCCTCGAGTGCTTCGATGTAGCCGCGGAGCAGCGTGACCGGCACGCGCAGTTCGTGCACAGCCAGTGCCACGAAGCTGAGCGCCTGGTCGTCCTGGCCGTACCGTTCAGTGTGGTCGAAGAAGATGAGCATTGTTTCGAACCCTTCGGGGTTGTCGTGGCTGTAATGGGCTGCTAGGTCGAACTGCTTGCGCCGGCGGTAGTCGCCGACGTCGATCCGCACGCGTTCCCAGCTCTTGCTGGCCGAGACTTCACTGGCGCGGGCCTGCTCCAGCCAGGCGTCAAAGGTTTGCGGGCTACTGAATGACATATCGAGGACCGAGTAGACATTTTGACCAATAATGTCCCCTGCTTCGCGCTCTAAGTAGCCGCACATTGCGGCATTAACAAACAAAACGGTTTGGTTTTTATCCAGTATCATGAGCGGCAGCGGCATGCTGTTGGCTACAAAGTTTTTGGTAAGGTCAGCATGTTGACTGCTGTCCGTTTCTAACGAGTCGACCACGCTGGCCAGCTGGTAGATATGGCTTGTTAGGTAGGTGACAAGTTCGCGGCCCAGTACGGGCTTGGAGAGGTCGGGCGCTGGCACGTTGGCCACGTCCGGCGCAATGTGCAGGATTGCTTGCCAGATTAAGCGGGTGGGCTCGGTAATAAACTTGGTCGCTATAAGCGGGATGATGATGAACGACAGCAGTGCCGTTGCTCCCATGGCTGCCAGAACCCATAGGGGGTCTAACGCCAGTGCCTCTTGCGCTACCCACCACGCAGCAATAATTAGCACATTATTGACCAGCAGCATGACGAACAGCTGAGTTCTGACTTGGGTGACGAATCGTTCCAGATGGTCCACGGCTACTACCTCTGGCGATGCGCTGCTGCCGGGCGGCTGTTGGCCGCCCTGGCATTATTGGCTAACCGGTCATTGCTGGCGACGTGTTGTTTCATGGCGCATAGGATACACGGCCGGCGTCACCGAGCGCGGTGAACCAAGTCTGGCCGGGATTAAGCTTGATCTTCGCTCCGCTGTCGTCGGTGAATGTGAGGTTGGATTCGTTGCTGTCTTTTTTCCACGTGCCGGTCTTAACTATGCCGTCTTGGAATATGAAGGCCTGGCCACTACCGACCGTCTGGTAAGTGTAGTAAATGCCATTTCTGCCTTGCGGTATGATGAGTGCCACAACTACCTTCGGCGACAGCTGGGCGCCGGATCGTTCGTCGGTGTGGGGCGCGCCGCCCTCGCTGCGTTTGTAGCTGTTTGTGGTGGGGTCGTAGTCGTAGTGCACATTGTAGTTAGCGCTTGAGATAGCAAAGTCGATTGAGCGTGCCGTTGGCGTGGCAGCTGGCTCTTCCTTATTCTTGCGGGCAAGCGGTGTAAATTCGGACTTACCATAACCTTTGGCAGCAGCATACTCGCGCAGTTTGGGGATGGAGGTGTACAGATTGTGCGGCGCGACGCGGCTGTTAATTCGCCAAAAGTGGGCGTTGTCGTGCGACAAATCTTTAACGCGCCACTGATTAATGAGCGAAAGCGCTTCGGCGCTGCCGCCGGCATGGGCGTACGTGGCGTCGAAGCCCAGTAGCCAGGTTAGGTAGTACGGCCGGGCGGAACGGACAGGGCCGACGTAATCTGGCTCGGTATCTTGGTACAGTGCCATAAAGCGCGTGATGCCACCCTCGGCAATTGCCTCGAATACTACACCTGCCTCAAGCAGGCCGGCCTGCGGGCGGGCATCCATACTGTTTTCGATCATGACAGCTGTAACTGGCCGTTCGTTGATGCTTGGGTCGACTTGCAGCCCCGTCAAGCTGGACGGCACAGTGGTCGGTTCGGGCTCCTTTTCCGACTCTTGGTTGGTAGCAGGAGTGACAGCCGGCTTGTACGGTTGTTCGGCAAAGAATGCAAAGTAGATGCCGGTAGCCGACCCGGACACTACGACAACCGCGGCCGCAGTAAGCAGGATTTTTTGTTTTTTAGAGAGGTTTTTAAGCCGCTCTTTTAGTGAACGCTTGGCTTTGGGCTGCTCAGGCTTTGGGGGCGGCGTTTGCCTTTCCTGTGGTTCGGAACCTATGGCAACAGTGTTTTTGGTTTCTTCCTCGGCTGCTACCGCTTGCGGCGGCTGGAAACGATCGCCGGAATGGTCGCCCACCACAATCTTTGAGACGTGTTCTCGAACGCGTGGCGGCAAGTCATCTTCACGCCGTTTGGGCGGTAGAATGCCATCAATCATACACTCAATTTTACAGAATCCGCCATGCAGAATCTAGAATCCTAAGCCTTGCCACGCCAAAAACCTAATTTTTGATGCTATCGCATCGGAAGTTAGGATTTGTTTGTAAGAATTAGAGGTGGGAGAGCATGGTGTCAATGCGGCGGAGCGAGGTTTCTTTGCCCAGGACATGAAGTGTGTCGGCCAGGCCAGGGCTGGCGGGCGCCTGGGTGGTGGCGATGCGGATGAGACTGAACAGTACGGCTGGTTTTTGGCCGGTTGCCTCTAGTAGCTTGTTTAGCCGTTCGGTGAGGTCGTTGAGCGAAAAGTCGCTTGCGGCCAATGACCCCCTGCTCTGCTCTAACAGTTTTTTGAGCTCGCTTGCGTCAAACTTTTTGAGCTGCTTGTGATTCTGCCAGAGTGTGGGGTCAACGGGCAGATCCTTAAAGAAGAATGTAGTAAGGCTGGGCAGCTCGGCGAAGTACTTGAGACGCTCTTGTACAAGCCCCAGTACTTTCTTGCGGTAGTCGACATCGTAGTTTTCGGCTTCGGCCGGCCAGAATCCCTGGCTGCGCTCATATAGTTTGTCGGGTGGCGTTCTGCGGATGTGTGCGCCGTTCATCCAGATTAAGCGACGTTCGTCGAAGTTGGCGCCGCTGCGCTGCACGCGGTTTAGTCTGAACTTTTGGATGAGTTCTTCGACTGTGAATATCTCCTGTTCGGTGCCGTCGTTCCAGCCGAGGGAGGCTATGAAGTTAACGAGCGCTTCCGGCAGATAGCCTTCGCGAGCGTAGTCCAAGATGTCTTTGGCGCCGTCGCGCTTACTCAATTTTTTCTTGCCGTCCGGACCCATGATAGGCGGTACAGTGGCCATAATCGGCGGCACGATCTCCAGCGCTTCGTAGAGGTTGAGGTAGTTCGGCACGGACGCAATAAACTCCTGTGCGCGGATGATATGCGTGACCTGCATGGTGTAGTCGTCGATGATGTGCGCAAAGTTATAGGTCGGGTAGCCGTCGGACTTGATGATGATAAAATCGTCCACCGCCTCCTCACCGGCAGACAACTCGCCCATTACAGCGTCGTGCCAGGTGTAAGCCTTTGGCTCGGACTTAAAGCGTAGCGGCTGTGTGCCGTCCCAGGCGGGTGGATTTTCGGGCCGGTAGTTGCGGAACAAAAACGGCTTTTTGGCTGCCTGGGCTTCGGCGCGGAACCGGTCGACTTCTTCCTTGGTGTAGGGGTCGGCGTATGCCCTGCCCTTTTCGATCAGCTTCTTAGCCCACTCTTTGTAAATGTTCAGGCGCTGGCTTTGGATGTATGGGCCATACGGGCCGCCCTTGTCGAGGCCTTCGTCCCAGTCTAGTCCCAGCCACTTGAGCGAGTCGATTATGTGCTGACCCGATCCCTCAACTTCGCGCTTTTTGTCAGTGTCATCCAGACGCAAAATAAATTGTCCGCCAGTTTGTCTGGCCACTAGCCATGCAAACAAAGCGGTGCGCACACCGCCAACATGTAAATACCCGGTCGGGCTCGGTGCAAATCTAGTCCTGGCTGGTTTCATGTCACAGTTATTATATAACTTTACTCCGGTAAATTACAAGAGGAAAACTTCTCTTTTGGGAAGGCGCTCCTCTGCTATGCTTGGTAGATGGGTGGGGACATAGTTGCATGGAACGAGATTGAGCGGCGCTTAGGCGCCTTGCGGAAGGTTGACGGCGGATTTACCTTGGCACGCCGCGGGCTCGTTACCTTGTCTGACGGACAAGAGGTATTTGTAAAGATTGGTACGAATAGTCAAACTAAAAACTGGGCCCGGCGCGAAGTTAATGCATATTGGTTTTTGAAGCGTGTGGGATATCCTTTTGTTCCTCGTTTATTGTCGATAAATGCGGATGCTACGGGCTTTGCAATTGAAGCCCTGACACCGAAAGACGGCTGGGATTGGTCGTGCAAATGGACAGAGGCGCGCTTGAGTCGAACGCTTGAAGCCATGGACGCGCTCGCCGCTTTGCCGGTAAGCGGGCCAGACAGAGCGTATTTTAGCGAGGAAATAATTAGCGAGAAGGATGATGGCTGGCGGCAGCTACTGGCGTCGCCTCATCGCCGGACCATGCTTATAAGGCGGCTGAGGGCGGTTAATGAAGAAAAGTTGGCTAAGTCGCTTAATTTTGCAGCAATGGCCGCAAAGAGTGCGCAGTTTAGATTTGCCGGCGATAGATTGGTGCACAATGACTTAAGAGCCGACAATTGCCCATGGAATCCCCATCGCCGGCAAGTGAAGCTCATCGATTGGAACCAGCTGCAGCTGGGCGATAGGCGGATTGATTTGGCTACTACTTTAGTGCACGTGCACAAATCAGGACTTAACGTACTTACGCACTGTCGACCACTTTTGGACGCCGACGCACTACAGTGGATGGCGGGATTTTTCTTTGATCGCGCCGCCCGCCCTGCCCGCCCGGGTGCGCCCGAACGCCTGCGGCAAATGCATTTAGAGTCGGCGATTGTCGCGTACAATCTGTGGCAAAAGATTTGTTGAACGTCTGCTACATGCTGGTAGCGATAGCAGCCACCTCGTCTTCGGAGAGGTGGGCATTGCCGGTCAGGTCGTAGCGCACGCCGCCGTTGACCCAGGCTGCATTGGTGCCACCATCTTCGTAGATGTAGATAATTTGGCCGTTCTTTTGGATGGTTTGGTGGCCGTCATTAAGCGCCAGTGTGCTATCGAGAAGTGTCTGGCTGTTCCAGTTGGATGATTGCTGGGTGATGCGGTACATCTGGTCGCCGGAGCGGAACGTGAGTGAGATGGTGTTGCCGGAGCGCTGCACGCCCCCGTCAAGGGCGTAACCCGTTGGGGTGTATGTTGGCAGCGACGCACTAAATCCTGCTTGGAACGATGCGATCCGCATCTGGATGCCCGGCAGATTGAGGTATGTGATGAAGCCGCCGATTATCAGGAAGGTGCCGACAACCGCCAGTACATTTGCCAGACGTCGCTTGCCGCTCAGGCGCCGGCGGATCTTGGGTTCAGGCTGTTCATGGCTGGTGGCCTTGGCAATGGCGGCGGCAAAGATATCGCTATGTGGTTTAGTCTGCTCCTTGCGTTTGACCGGTTGGGCCGGCGGAACGGCTACCGGAATAGCGGCCACCGGTTTCTGGAGCGGTAGCGGAGCGGGACTGACCGGAATGACCGGAATATCCTTAACTACTGTGTGTGTCGCCGGCGTTTTGAAGCGCTGGATGGCCGGATGACGGATAGTCGAGGCCGCCCGCTGCTGTCGGCGGGGGTCGACGCTGAGGGCGGACCGCTTGCGAATCACTGCCGACGGCAGGGCTGTTGCCTCGACCGGCAGCTGCGGTTTGATGGCCGGTTTCATGGTAAACGAGGGCTTTCGGATGTGACGCCGCGCGAGCGTTTTAGACGCCTGGGGTGTGTGGGGTTTGATGGGGTTGGCCTGCGTCCGTGCCTTGTTGGCGGTACTCCTTACGATAACCCGGTTTTTCGGGCTAACAGCCTTGGCTGTCTCTTTGACAGCTTGTTTGGTCTCGGTCTTTGGTTTAGCGGCCTGCGGGCGCACAAAGCCGTCGATCGCCTTGCCGTGCACGATGCGATCAGTAATGTGCTTTGGGATAACGTGGCTCTTGCCCAAAAAGGCGCCGGTGACGGCGTCGTAGCGCTTCCCATTCAGCTCAATTACGTGTTCGCTCACAGTACCCTCTACCCTCTATAAGCGTAAGTTATATACATCTTAGCGCACTTGCCGGCAGGCTTGCAACCGGTCGCGCCGGGGTGGGTTCATGTTTCATCACGCATGTCGCGAATCGGGTTGCGGCGTAGATTGCGTAGCAGTGGGAATGCGGCGCTGAGTAGTCCCGCGGCCAGGGCCAGCCCGACGATTACGAGTACATTAGGTGTGTGCCAGCCGTAAAGCGAGAAGGTTTTGTTAAGGTCGTGCGCGTTGTACGCGGTGAGTGCGTGAACCGTGGCCTCCGTAGACCAGCGATGATCAGCGTAAAGCGCAAAGGCTAGTCCGACGACTATGGCAAACAGGGCGACGAGCAACGACAAACAAATGGCATACACAAGGTATATCTCGGCAATATCAAGTCGTTTGGCGCCGATAGCGCGGAATACCGCGGTCTCGCGCCGGCTGTCGGCGATCATGCGGCCGACCGTACCCATCATGATGATACCGGCGATGACACTCACGCCAAGCGCGGCCCAGCCGAAGATTTTGCCAAAGCCTTTGCGCGCGTCTTCCAGCGCCAGGCTGTTGCTGCCGAACGGCATAATGTCGAACGGGCCCTTGCCCTGCTCGATACAGTACTGGATCGGATTGCCTTCTAGCCCCACTTTAGCGAAGTCGGGCTTGCACGTTTCTTTATCAATAAAAGTCTTTGCCTGCGCTGCGGTGTTGAATTCGACGTACAGGGATTCGGGGCCGCTGAAAATGGACGGCGCCGTGAACAGTTCATTTAGGAACGGATCCTTCCCTGTAGCTTCGGTCGGCGTAAACCAGCCGCCGCCCAGACTGGACGCTACCAAGCCGCGTATAATTTCGTTAATGCCAAATGCCGGGCCGCCAAGGCCGAATTCAATATCCGGCATAACGCCGACAATGCGGAACGTTATGATACGCTGCTCGGGATCCGGCGTGCCGAATATGCGGTCGAATTCTTGCTGTTTGGCAGCCAGCTCCTTTTCTGCTTTGCTGCGCACGTCGCGTACGATGGGCACTTCGCCGCACGGCTCGGTCGGCAGGCCGTAGACGAGGTCGGGCTGCCGGTAGTCTTTCTTGTCCTTGTTTCGCTCGATGTCCTGTTGGGTAGCGATTGCCTGCTGCAAGAGGCTGGCCGATGTACTATTGCGGTAGCAGA
>Ga0065720_1021632_pt1 | contig 10049 bp, 7 predicted proteins | sample Thericmetagenome_FD_59107 | JGI IMG/M metagenome (GOLD analysis project Ga0065720, IMG submission 59107) | Thermophilic microbial communities from the Joint Bioenergy Institute, California, USA of rice/straw/compost enrichment - eDNA_2 v2... | ecosystem: Engineered > Solid waste > Grass >... | reverse complement strand
CCCGCCGGCCCGCGTACGCCCGCGCCCGGTCGTCCGCGACCGTCACGCCCCCTCCATCCGCGTTCCGGTAGTCGTAGCGATGGTCACAGGCCCAACTCCATCACGCGCAGGAAGTCCGCGTAGAACAAACCGAGCGCCGAGGCCACCCCGATTCCGGCGATGATCCAGAACCGGACCACGATGTTGACCTCGCTCCAGCCGGCGAGCTCGAAGTGGTGCTGCAACGGCACCATACGGAAGACCCGCCGGTGCCACAGCTTGAACGAGCCGATCTGGATCGCCCAGGTGACCGCGATCAGGGTGAACAGCACCGCGAGCAGCGGGAGCAGCAGCACCGTCCGGGTGGCGAAGGCGAGCCCGGCGATCAGGCCGCCCAGAGCCAGCGCCCCGGTGTCGCCCATGAAGATCTTCGCGGGCGACGCGTTCCACCACAGGAACCCGAAGCAGGCGGCGGCCGCCGCGGCCGCGATGATCGCGATCTCCAGCGGGTCGCGCACCTCGTAGGTGTACGGCCCGCCGTAGCTCGGGTCGAGGTCCCAGTGGCGGTACTGCCAGAAGGCGATCAGGGCGTACGCCCCCAGCACCATGACCGAGGCGCCGGTGGCCAGGCCGTCCAGACCATCGGTGAAGTTCACCGCGTTGGACATCGACATGACCACGAAGATGAAGAAGATGAGGGTGCCGTACTTGGTGATGTCCAACCAGTACAGGTCGCGCACGAACGAGACCGTGGAGTCGGCCACGGTCTCCTTCTCGACGGTGTTGGACGGGACCCAGAGCGCGACCGCGCCCAGGCCGGCCCCGATGACGACCTGGCCGAGCAGCTTGTACCGCGGCGCCAGGCCGGCGCTGTTGCGCTTGCGCACCTTGAGGTAGTCGTCGATGAAGCCGAGCGCGCCGAGGCCGACGAACAGGCCGAGCAGCACCAGGCCGGTCGCGGTCATGCCGGTCGGCGTGCCCAGCGGGACGACGTACGTCTGCCCGTTGATGGAGATCTCCCGCTCCGGCAGGGCCGCGATCACGAAGTGCCCGGCGATGTAGGCGACGACCGTGGCGAGGATGAACACCACCCCGCCCATGGTCGGGGTGCCCTTCTTGGACAGGTGCGTCTGCGGGCCGATCTCCCGGATGGGCTGGCCGGCCTTGAGCGCGGCGAAGACACGAATGGCGAACGGGGTGAGCGCGATCGTCACGAGGAAGGCGACGACCGCGGCGACGATGACGGCCCTCACGAGGTGACCAGCCCGATGAGGTCCTCGTCGCGCAGGGCGTCGGCCACCGTCCAGGTGCGGTAACGCGACCCCTTCACCAGCACCACGTCACCTGGGCGCATCGCCGAGCGCAACCAGGCCACGGCCGCGTCCTGATCGGACACCACCACGGACTCTCCTCCCCAGTTCGGTACCGCTACCGCCCCGTCGTGGATGGGCGCCGCCTCGGCGCCGACCACGACGAGCCGATCCACACCCAGCTCGGCGGCCAGTTGACCCACCTGCCGGTGTCCCTCCCGTTCCTGCTCGCCCAGCTCGGCCAGGTAGCCGAGCACCGCCACCCGGCGGCGACCGGCCCCGATCGCGGCGAGTGCCCGCAGGGCCGCCGCGGTCGAGGCCGGGTTGGCGTTGTACGAGTCATCGATGACCGTCACCCCGTCCGGTCGATCGAAGACGTCCATGCGTCGCGAGGACGCCGGTGTCACCTCCGACAGCGCCGTGGCCAGGTCGGGCAGCGCCATGCCGGCCGCTCGCGCCACGGCCGCCGCCAGCAGCGAGTTGCCGACCTGGTGCCGGCCGGCGACCCGCAGCCGGACGGTCGCCTGGCCTTCGGGAGTCGACAGAGTGTATGTGGCCCGTCCTCGCTCGTCGAGGGCAACGTCGGACGCCCGGACGGTCGCGTCGGCCGCCTCGCCGGCCAGCACCACCGTGGCCGTGGTCTGGTCCGCCATCGCCCGGACCCGCTCGTCGTCGGCGTTGAGCACCGCCACGCCGTCGGCCGGCAACGCCCGGACCAGCTCCGCCTTCGCCCGCGCGATCGCATCCACCGAGCCGAACTCGCCGATATGGGCGACCCCCACATTGATCTCCACCGCGATCCGCGGCGGCGCGATGTCGCAGAGGTAGCTGATGTGCCCCTCGCCCCGCGACCCCATCTCCAGCACCAGGTACCGCGTGCCGGCGTCGACCTTGAGCACCGTGTGGGGCAGGCCGAGCTCGTTGTTGAACGACCCGGGCGGCCCGACGGTCGGGCCGTGCCGGGCCAGCAGCGCGACGATCATGTCCTTCGTGGACGTCTTGCCGGACGACCCGGTGACGCCCACGATGGTCAACTCGGGCAGGCGGTCCACCACCGCCCGGGCCAGCCGCCCCAGCGCGACCCGGGTGTCCGGCACCACGATCGTGGGGACCGGCGTGGCGCGCGTGCCCAGCACGGCCACCGCGCCGGCCGCCCGGGCCTGCTCGGCGAAGTCGTGGCCGTCGGCCCGCTCGCCGACGAACGCCGCGAACAGGCCGCCCGGCCCCACCTTGCGGGAGTCGAACTCGACCGACCCGGTGACGCGCACGCCGGGGTCGGCCGCGCCGACCAGGGCGCCGTCGACCGCCGCCGCGATCTCGGCCAGGGACATCGGGATCATGCCCGCACCTCCGCCTCGGGAGTACCGAACCGCTCGCGCAGCGCCGCCGCCAGTTCGACACGATCGTCGAAGGGGGTCACCACGCCGGCGATCTCCTGGCCCCGCTCGTGGCCCTTGCCCAGCAGGGCGATCACGTCTCCGGGCTCGGCCAGCCGCACGGCCTCGGCGATCGCCGCCCGCCGGCCGGCCACCTCGATCACGCCGTGACGAGCACCGTCGGCTGCGGCCGCCCCCGCCAGCACCTCGGCCCGGATCGCCGCCGGGTCCTCCGACCGCGGGTTGTCGTCGGTGACCACCACCAGATCGGCCCCGCGGGCCGCGGCCGCGCCCATGAGGGGTCGCTTGCCCCGGTCCCGGTCCCCGCCCGCACCGATCACGCACAGCAGCCGGCCCGTGGCCACCTCCCGCAGCGCGGCGAGGGCGGCCGCGATCGCGTCGGGCTTGTGGGCGTAGTCGACCACGCCGAGCACCGGCCACGCGTCCTGCGCCCCGGCCGGGCCCACCAGCTCCAGCCGTCCGGGCACGCCCCGGCAGGCGCCGATACCCTCGGCCGCCACCTTGGCCGGCACGCCGACGGCGACCAGGCAGGCCAGCGCCAGCAGCGCGTTGGCCACGTTGTGCCGTCCCGGCATCGCCACCGTCACCTCGACCGCGCCGTGCTCGTCGTGGATCGCCGTGAACGTCTGGGTGAAGCCCGCCCGGCTGACGTGCTCGGCGCGCCAGGTGGCCGCCGGGTTCCCACTCGCCGAGAACGTGATCGAGTCCGGCTTGACCAGGGACCGGACGGCCTCGTCGTCGAGGTTGAGCACCTCCAGGCGGCAGCGCCCGTCGAACAGCCGCGCCTTGGCCGCGAAGTAGTCGGCCAGGTCGGCGTGGAAGTCCAGGTGGTCCTGGCCGAAGTTGGTGAAGCCGCCGACGTCGAAACGCACCCCACCGACCCGGCCGTAGGTGAGGGCGTGGCTGGAGACCTCCATGACCGCCGCCGTCACGCCCCGCTCCCGCGCCACGGCGAACAGCGCGTGCAGGTCGGTCGCCTCGGGCGTGGTGTGCACGCTGTCGAGCACGTCCGGACCGATGCGGGTCTCGACCGTGCCGACCAGGCAGGTCGTGTGGCCGGCCGCGGCCAGCCCCGACTCGACGAGGTAGGCCGTGGAGGTCTTGCCGGCGGTCCCGGTCAGGCCGATGACCAGCAGGTCGGCCGTGGGGTCGCCGTACGTCCGCGCCGCCACCGCCCCCAGCACCGACCGGGGGTCGGCCACGACCAGCACCGGCACCCGGGCCGCCGGCCCGTCGGCGATGATCCCGGCCCCGGCCTCGTCGGTGAGCACCGCGACCGCGCCGGCCGCAACGGCCTGGTCGGCGAACTCGGCGCCGTGCCGGGTCCGGCCGCGCAGGGCCACGTACAGGTCACCCGGGCGGACCTGAGTGCTGTCGTGCGTCACACCGGTCACGGCGACCCCGCTGGCGTCAGCCGTTTCGCCGGGATGGATGGTCACGGACCGTGAGCCGCCGGCCACGTCCACGATCTGCGCGAGCGGGACCGCGGCATTGCGGCTGGGACGCGGAAAGCCAGGCACGGCCCTTGACCCTACTCGCCTCGATCGCCCGCCGGACGCGGCTGACCTCTAACCGACCAAGGCTTGTACGCCGGACCATCACTGGTCGTAGGCGCGTACCGGTTCGTAGGCGCGTCACTGTTCGTAGATCGTGAACGCGGGCGGCTGGCTTCCGGTCGGGGCGATCCGGTAGTGCAGCAGCGTCTGCTCCATGATCGCCGCGAACGCCGGACCGGCGACGACTCCGCCGCTCCCGCCCGGGGTGTGCGCGAAGACCGCCACCACGTACCGCGGCGCGTCGGCCGGGGCCATGCCGATGAACGAGCCCACCTCGCCCGGCCCGGGCACCCCGTCGACGATGACCCGGCCGGTGCCGGTCTTGCCGGCCACCCGGTAGTCGTCGATCGCAGCGGTCCGCCCGGTGGCGTCGGGCGCGGTCACCACGGCCTCGAGCATGCTGCGCACCAGCGTGGCCGTCTCGGCCGAGACCACCCGCCGGCTCTCCGGCGGCTCGGTCGGGGTGACCGTGCCGTCCGGGTCGATGATCGCCTTGACCAGGTGGGGCTTGACGTAGACGCCGCCGTTGGCGATCGCCGCGTAGACGGCCGCCATCTGCAGCGGCGTGACCGAAACGGCGTGACCGATGGGCACGGAACCGTACGCGTCGGCCGCCCAGTTGTCCGGCGGCTGGACCAGGCCGGCGGACTCCCCCGGCAGGCCGGTGGCGGTCAGCTCACCCAGCCCGAACGCGCGCTGGTACTCGTACAGCTTCTGAGCCCCGAGCCGGTCGGCGAGCGTGATCGTGCCGACGTTGGAGGACCAGGCGAGGATGCCGGGCAGCGTGAACCGCGCCATCGGCGGGTGCCAATAGACGTCCCGGAACGTGGTGGCGCCCTTGGTGATCTCGTTCGGCAGCGGGATCGTCTCGGTCGGGCTGACCACGCCCTCCTCCAGACAGGCCGCGACCACGATCGCCTTGTGGACGGAGCCCGGCTCGACCGTCCAGCCCGTGGCCACGTCCCGCCAGTCCTCCTCGCGCGAGGCGAGCGGGTTGGCCGCGTCGTAGAACGGGTAGCTCGCCTGAGCCAGAATCTCGCCGGTGCGCACGTCCAGCACCACGGCGGCCCCGACCCACGCCCCGGCCCGGGTCATCGCGTCGCCGAGGATGCGCTGCACCTCGAACTGGAGGTCGCGGTCGATGGTCAGCTGCAGCGACCGCCCGGGCTTGGCCGGGACCTCCTCGCGGTAGCCGCTGGGAATCTCGTGGTCGAGGTTGACCTCCCGCTGCCCGACCTCGAAGCTGCGACGGCCGTTGACCCCCCGGAGCAGCTCGTCGTACGCCGCCTCCAGCCCGGCCAGGCCCTGCAGGTCCCGACCGGTGAACCCGACGATGTTGGCGGCCAGGTCGTGTCCCGGCACCACCCGGGTCTCGTCGCGGTCCACGCCGATGCCGGCCAGCTCCAGCTCACGCACGCGCTCCCCGGTCGCCACCGGCACCCCGCGGGCCAGGTACTCGAAGAGCACCTCGGAGCCGTCCTCACGGCGGTGCGGAACCAGCTTGGGCAGCAGCTGCGAGACCGGCACGCCCAGCACCGGGGACAGCGCCTCGGCCGTGGCGAGGGGGTTCTCCACGCGGGACGGGTCGGCGAAGACGTACCGGGCCTCGGCGCTGCCGGCCAGGACGGCGCCGTTGCGGTCCACAATGGACCCCCGCGGCGCGGGCAGGTCCACCGGGCGCAGCCGGTCGCGCAGCCCCTCGGCCGCGTAGGTGGGCGCGTCGGTGAACTGGAACACGACGAGCCGCACGCCGAGCACCACGAACAGGGCCAGCACGAGCGCGGTCGCCTGCCGCAGCCGGGCCCCCGAGTTGGCGAGCTTGGGCGGGGCCGGAGGGGGCGGGCTCGGCCGGTCGGCCGCCCGGACCGCCCGGCGCGCGAACAGGCCGGTCCGGGTCCGGCGGCCGGCGGCCGAACCCGTACGGCTGGAGGCCGCCGTCCGGCCGGTGGTGGCCGCGCGACCCGTGGTGGTCGTTGCCTTCCGGCTCCCGGTGACCGTCCGACGGGCGGCGGCCGGCTTCCCGTTCTCGGTGACCCTGCCGTTCTCGGTGACCCTGCCGTTCTCGGTGACCCTGCCGTTCTCGGTGGCCCTACCGTTCCCGGTGGCCCTGCCGTTCCCGGCGGCCGTACGGTCGGCGCCGCCCTCGACCACGCGCAGGGCCGGACGCTCGCCTGCCTGGACCAGGTCACCGATCGTCCGGCCGCGCGGGTGCCAGACCCGGGCCTGGCTGAGACGCGACCGGCGCGGGCTCGGCGCGGCGGGGTTGCCCGCCGACGGCCGGGCCGGCGCGCCGTCCATGGCGGACTGACCCGACCGGGGCCCGTCCGACGTGGACGGTGGGCGGCGCATCACGGGCTGCTCCGCGCCGGCTGGGGCACGCCCACGACGCGGCCGTCGGGCAGGTAGATGTACGCCGGGTCGCCGGCCGGGATCAGACCGAGCCGGGTCGCGGCCGCGCGCAGGTTGCCGGGTGAGGAGAGATCCGCGAGCTGCTGCTCGAGCTGCTGCTCCTGCTGGTCCAGGCTGGCCTGGGTCGCGCGCAGGTCGCTGAGCCGGAACGCCCCCTCGTTGATCTTGGTGTGCAGGACCAGCACACCCACCACGCCGATCACCACGAGCGCGGCCATCAGCACCAGGAAGGGAGCCTTGGGCAGGCTCACCGGCAGCGGCGGCGAGTCAAGGGTCGGGGCCGGCGTCGGGGTGACGTCGGTGATCCAGGGCGTACGCCGCCGCGGGCGCGGAATCCGGGCCGGGCGCGGCTGGGCCGCCCGGGTCCGGGTCGACGTCCGGCCCCCCGCCGGGACGCCTGACCGGGTGCTGCCGCGACGGGTGACGCCGGGCGCGGCGACGGCGGACCCACCGTCCAGCCCGGTGGGGTCCAACTCGTCGACATCTGCGTAGTCGATCCGCAACGCGGTCGACCCGGCGGTGTAGGCACCGTACCCCCGGTACGGGCGGCTGGCCCCCGGCTCGCCCCGCCCACCGTCGCGTGTGGAGCGTGGCCTCGTCTCGACGCTCATGGTCCCCCCTCGAATGCTTGTGTGTCCCGGCTGTGCAGCCGTGGCCGGCGAGTGTCCGATGTGGTCTGCGTGGCAGTTTTGTCCGATGTGGTGGGCCTCGTCACCGTGCGTCCGGCCCGCATCGCGCGTCCCCGCGGCGCGTCGGGGTCGATGCGTTCAGCGGCGCGCAGCTTGGCCGAGGCCGCTCGCGGGTTCGCCTCGATCTCGTCCTGGCTGGGTACCTCGGCGCCCTTGGTCAGCAGGCGCAGCGTGGGCCCGGTTCCCGGTGGCAGCACCGGCAGGTCGACCGGGGCGGAGGACCGGGCACGGGCGGCGAAGGCCTGCTTGACGATCCGGTCCTCAAGCGAGTGGTACGAAAGGACAACGATCCGGCCGCCCAAAGACAACGCCCCGATCGCGGCGGGAAGGGCGGTCTCCAATGCGGACAGTTCCCCGTTGACCTCGATCCGCAGCGCCTGGAACGTCCGCTTCGCCGGATGACCGCCCGTGCGCCGGGCCGCGGCCGGCACCGCGGTGCGCACCAACTCGGCGAGCCGGGCGGACGAGGTCAGCGGCTGGCGCTGCCGCTCCCGCACGATGGCGGCCGCGATTCTCGGGGCGAACCGCTCCTCGCCGTAGCGACGCAGGATCCGGGTGAGCTCCGCAGCCGAGTAGGTGTTGACGACGTCGGCGGCCGTGATACCCCGGGTCGGGTCCATCCGCATGTCCAGCGGCGCGTCCCGGGCGTAGCTGAATCCCCGACTCGGCTCGTCCAGCTGCATGGACGAAACCCCGAGGTCGAACAGGACGCTGTCCACTGTGCTCAGTTGCAGCCGGGCGAGCACGTCGGGCAACTCGTCGTAGACGGCGTGCTCGAGCCGCACGCGATCGGCGTACGGGGCCAGGCGCTCCCGGCTGCGCCGCAGGGCCTCCGGGTCACGGTCCAGCCCGACGAGCCGGACCGTGGGGTGGGCCGCGAGCACCGCCTCCGCGTGGCCGCCCAGACCGACGGTGGCGTCCACATGCACCGGATCGGTGCGGTCCAGCGCGGGCGCGAGCAGGTCCAGGCACCGCGACAGCAGCACCGGAACATGCCCGTTGCCCATGGCCCGGGGCGCACCCTGCCCCCCGGCCGGTGCGCCTGAGCCGTGGGAAGCCTGACGCTTGCCCACGACGAAATCCCCCTAGCTTCCAATGCGCCGCCGCCGGCCCGGCCCAGGGCCGACGGTCGGACACACTGGTTGTCCTCAACGCCCGGTTCGCGGCCGGGCGGTTTGCAGCCTGCCGTACTGATGTCGCCAGCGATGCAGTCGCGAAGACGGGTGTGGCCGTACCGCCAGATCCCCGGCCGCCCGCTACGCCTGGCGCCGGGGAAGAGGCGTCAGGTGCGCGCAACGGTGGGAGATCTGGCGGTACGGATCGCATGCCCCGAGCCCCGCGCTGCCTGTGAGGCTGCCGTTCGCGATCCGGCCCCGCGGGCGTGAGGCCGTAGCCCCACGCGGTCGCGTGGTCGCGGTCGCGCCGGTCCCCCCTTGCGTGGCCGGAGCGCCGAGCGCCGTGACCGGCACCCGGAACCTTTAGCCCATCATGGACAGTCCATAGTGTTCTGTCCAGAACGGACTGTTATCACCCGTTCCCGCGGGCCTCACAGCCCGCCGGGCAACACCCCTCCCTCAATCTCGGCGAACGCCTGCTCGTTCTCTGCCAGGTACTGCTCCCATGCCTGCTGGTCCCAGATCTCCACGCGGTTGCTCGCGCCGATCACGACGACGTCACGGTGCAACCCGGCGTACTCACGCAGGTGGGCGGGGATGGTCACCCGCCCCTGCTTGTCCGGCACCTCGTCGTGGGCACTGGCGAAGAACACCCGGCCATACGCCCGGGCCGCCTTGTGGGTCACTGGTTGTGCCTGCAACTCCTCCGCGAGGCGCCGGAACTCGGCGGTCGGGAACACGTAGAGACAGCGCTCCTGCCCCTTCGTGATCACCAGACCACCTGCCAGCTCCTCGCGAAACTTCGCCGGAAGGATCAGCCGGCCCTTCTCGTCGAGCCGAGGCGTGTGGGTGCCCAGAAACACGGGACCTACCCCCCTCGCCCCTGCACTACCTCTCCCCTCGGGGCCGGTGGAGCCTCCGGCTCCGCCAATGCGCCCCACTGTACTCCACTTCCCCCCACCGTCAACCCGTTACCCGGGCGATATGCCCGAATCCGGGGACGTCAGGCGAGGTCAGTGAGCGTGGTGAAGGGTGGAGGAGAAAGCGCCCCCACCAGCCCTTCTTGACCGGAAACCACCGCCCCGGAACCCGCTGGTATCCGGGCATAACTGGATGATTCGGACGCTTGAGTGCGGGGACGTGCCCAGGGGTGGAGGAAAGTGGAGGACGCCTGGTCAGACGGGGGATGGATCGTGGCGCCGGGCAGCAGTCCCCCAACCGGGTGACCCCACCACGACGCCCAGCTCGCCTGGGCCACTGACAGGCTGCTGTCGCCCGCCGGGTACCGGGAGTGCCCAACCCCGCCGCCCACCCGGAAGCCCACCATCCGGCGAGACGCTCACCCGCCGCCCGCCGCCCCACCGCTCTTGCTTACTCATCCGCGTGCACATGACGCTCTGCTCAGCACACGCGCACATGACGCTCTGCTCAGCCACAACGCATCACACGAGCCCCGACTGGCCATAGGCATCGCAGGCTGCCGCCTCAGCACATGCGCCGCATGAGGCTCTGCTCAGCCATACGCAGCACACGAGGCCTACCTGGCCATAGGCATAGCGTGAGGCCCTGCTTCACAGCAAACGTCACATGAGGC
>Ga0065720_1004870_pt1 | contig 10049 bp, 10 predicted proteins | sample Thericmetagenome_FD_59107 | JGI IMG/M metagenome (GOLD analysis project Ga0065720, IMG submission 59107) | Thermophilic microbial communities from the Joint Bioenergy Institute, California, USA of rice/straw/compost enrichment - eDNA_2 v2... | ecosystem: Engineered > Solid waste > Grass >... | reverse complement strand
TTTTTCCTGTTCCAACTTAACCAGATGATGCCCCGCCCAAGAAGGCAGGACCGCTTCCGGCCAGTTTTGGTCCCGTCAGGCGCTTCGCGCCCTGGGTTGAATTCCAGCGGACTTCCCCGCGACCTGCCCGCACAAGCCGCCTGCATGCCTGCATACGCAGCCTGTAAAACCCTTGGCCGGCCCACAAGAACGCTTGCGATGCGGCAAAAAAGGGTTGGCAAATCTCGGGTAAGCCGCAAATTCTATCGCGTAAAGCCAGCCGACGCAAGTCGTCGTGATTCGCCACGCTACGATCCCGGCTTGGCGGCGGGCAGGCGCACGACCGCCTGGACGGAAGCCGGCGTCTGGGGCATGGCGGCGAGCTCGCCCAGGGTCAGCGGCTTGACCGGGAAACGGGTGCGGTAGGCGCCCACCTCGCCGGGCGGGGCCCGGCGCACGCTGGCGATGATCTCGGTGACCGTCGCCCCGCACAACCGGCCCTGGCAAGGGCCCATGCCGCAGCGCAGGAAGCTCTTGACCTGGTTGGGGCCGGCCGCGCCCAGGCGGGCCGCCTCGGCCACCTGGGCGGCTGTGACTTCCTCGCAACGGCAGACGATGGTGTCCCCCTCGGGCACCAGAAAGGCCCGGCCCGGCAGGTACATGGCGTCGATGAAGGCCCGGCCCCGCCCCCAGCGCGCCAGCTCGCGGCGCAGCGGCGCCGCCAGGGCGTCGCGCCGCGCAGCATCGATGGCCCCCAGCCCGCAGGCGGCGCCCAGGGCGGCGATCCCGCCCTCGATCTCGGCCACGCGCGCCCCGCCTATGGCCGCGCCGTCGCCGGCCACGCTCACCCCCGGCACGCTGGCCGCCCCCCAGGCGTCGCGCCTGACGACGAAGCAGCGCTGCGCGGGATCCCAGTCGTGTGCGCAACCCAGCGCCCGCGTCAGGTTGGTGTTGGGGATCACACCCTGGTGCAGCAGCAGGGTGTCGGCGGCCACGGTCTCGCTGCGCCCGCCGCGCGCGTAGCGCACCCGCGCCAGGCCCTCCCCGCCCAGCGCCTCGACGGCGGTCACGCCGCGGATCACCGGCACGCGCGCGACGGCCTCGCGGTAGATGGCCAGTCCCTTGGCCAGGTAGGGCGACAGCAGGAAGCCGGGCGCATGCCGCCAGGCGCTGCGCCACCGGCCGCCGGGCGTGGTGTCCAGCATCAGGTCCATCTTCGCGCCGGCACGCGCCAGTTGAGCGGCCAGCAGGTACAGCAGCGGGCCCGTGCCGGCCAGGACTACCCTGCCTGCCGGCGCCAGGCCGGCGGTCTTGAGCAGTATCTGCGCCGCGCCGGCGGTCATGACGCCCGGCAGCGTCCAGCCGGGCACCGGGAAGGGGCGCTCCAGCGCGCCCGTGGCGACGACGACGCGGCGCGCCCTGACCAGGCGCGCCCGGCCTGCGCGGCTGACGCCGACCTGCCAGCCCTCGCCCGCCTCGTCCGGCAGCACCGACCAGACCGTGCTGGCCTGTTCCACCCGCGCGTCGCTGGCCGACAGGCGCTCGACCAGTTCCTGGCCGTGCCAGTAGTCCTCTCCGAGCACGCGGCGCTCGCGCACCGGCGTGCCCGTAATGCCGCGGTAGATCTGGCCGCCGGGCGCCTGCTGCTCGTCCAGCAGCAGGGTCGCCAGGCCCTGGCCTGCGCAGCCGGCGGCAGCCGCCATGCCGGCGGGACCGGCACCGATCACCACCACGTCGTAGCGCTGTGCGTCGTCCACGGTCATGCCTGCTCCTCCAGCGCCTGCAGCGGCCTGGGCCGCGGCTGGGTGCGCACCTGCATGCCGGCGCGCAGGGGGATCATGCAGCCCTGCTGGTTGGCTGCCCCGTCTATCGTGACCAGGCAGTCGAAGCACACGCCCATCATGCAATAGGGTCCCCGGGGGCTGCCGCCGACCGGCGTGCGCCGGCCCGCGCGCACGCCGTTGGCCAGCAGCGCCGCGGCCACGGTGTCGCCGGGCGCGCCGGCCATGGAACGGCCGTCGAAAGTGAACGGGACCTCCCCGGCGGGCCCGGGCTGGGCTGGCCTGGCGGGACCGGTGCTAGCTATCCTTTTGAACATCGAAGCGATCCATCGAAAAGGCGGAGACGTCGTCGCCCAGCGAACCGGCGGCGATCCTGGGCGCGAGCGCCAGCGCGTGCACGGCCGCCAGCGTCACGCCGGAATGGCAGGTGGCGGCGAAGGCGCCCGGCATGGCGGCCGACTGCCCGTAGATGGGGAAACCGTCCGGGCTCATCACCCGCAGGGCGCCCCACATGCGCACCACGCGCGCCTGGGCCAGCGCCGGAAAGATGCGCGCGGCCCGGTCGGCCAGCGTGGCGAGCACGGGCGTGCCCACGGCGTCGTCCAGCCCCACCTCCTCCAGGGAATCGCCGATCAGGACGGTGCCCTCGTCGGTCTGGCGCAGCGTCACGATGGGATAGTCCATGAAGCGCGGCATGCGCTCGAGCACCAGGATCTGGCCGCGCTGCGGCCGCACCGGCACGTCCAGGCCGACCTGCGGGGCCAGGCGGGCATTGTCCAGGCCGGCGGCCAGCACCACCTGGCCGGCGGCGACGTCGCCGCGCGGCGTGCGCAGCAGGAAGCCGCCGCCGTCGCGGTCTATCGACGAGACCCGCGCCTGCGGGCGGTAGTCGGCACCGTGGCGCTGCGCGGCCGCGTGCAGGGCGCGGAACAGGCGCAGCGCGTTGACGTGCCCGTCCAGCCGCGTGTAGGTGCCGCCGACGACCTCCGGGCCGATGCCCGGGTAGACGCGGCGCAGCGCCGCGTTGTCGTAGACCTGGTAGTCGTAGCGCGCCAGGCCCGGCTGGGCCATCAGCCGCTCCATGCTGTCGAGCTTGGCCTGCATCTCTGCCTCGGACAGGCAGACCTGGAAGCCGCCGGGCTGCTCCAGCGAAACGTCCACGCCCGCATCGGCGGCCAGCAGTCCGGCCAGCTCTGGCCACAGGCCGGCCGAGCGCTGCGTCCAGTTGCTGTAGGGGCTCAGTCCCAGGCCCTTGCCCTGCACCCAGACCAGACCGAAATTGCCGCGCGAGGCACGGTAGGCGATGTCGCCTTCGTCCAGCACCACGACCGACCGGCCGATGCGCGCCATGCCGTAGGCCAGCGCCATGCCGACCAGGCCGCCGCCGACCACGGCGACGTCGAACGAGCGTGCTTTCATGCGGCGCGCCCCCCTGCGCCCGCCGACCCCGCGCCGGCCGCGCCGCCGTCGCCCTCGGCGCTGCGCGGCCGCAGCGACGGCGGCGCGCAGCATGCGCAGGCCATGCCGTGGCGGGCCGCCGGTGCGGGCCGCGCGATTGCCGGCGCTGGGGCCGCGGCGTCGTAGCGGCGCTGGCGCGCCGAGGCGCCCAGCCAGGCCGGCGCGCTCACCGTCCGGGGCGAGGACGTGCCGCAGGCCGGGCACGGGGCGGGCAGGGCGCATTCGGCCATGCGCCGCATGGCCGGGAAGACGCCGCAGCGGGGACAGGCATATTCGTAGGTAGGCATGGTCAGGCAGCCGCGGGAACGGCCCACTGGGCTTGCGCCTGGAGCCCGACGCGGACGCGGTCGCCGGCGGCGAACGGCAGCGGCCCGCGGTTGGCCTGCGACGCGACGATGTGCTCGCCCGAGGCCAGCGCCAGCGACACCCGCCACGCGTCGCCCACGTAGACCACCTGCGTGGCGGTTGCCTGGATCGCGCCGGGGTCTGCGCCGTCGCCGGCGGCCGGCACGCACGACAGGCGCTCGGGCCGCACCACCAGGTCGGCGGCCGAGCCGGCGCCCACCGGCACGCCTTCGGCCAGGGCGACGACGGGGCCCGCCTCGGTGCGCAGCTGCAGGCCGCCGTGCGCGCCGGGCTCGACCCGCCCGCGCAGGAAGTTCGACGAGCCCATGAACTCGGCGACGAAGCGCGTGGCCGGCCGCTCATAGATCTCGGCCGGGGTGCCCACCTGTTCGATGCGCCCGGCGCGCATGATGGCGATCCGGTCCGACATGGTGATGGCTTCCTGCTGGTCGTGGGTGACGGATATGGTGGTGATGCCCAGGGACTGCTGGATCCTGCGGATTTCGTACTGCATCTCCTCGCGCAGGTTCTTGTCCAGCGCCCCCAGCGGCTCGTCGAGCAGCAGGATGGAAGGCTCGTAGACCAGCGCGCGCGCCAGGGCCACGCGCTGCTGCTGCCCGCCGGACAGCTCGGAGGGCTTGCGCGCGCCGAAGCCGTCCAGCCGCACCAGGTCCAGCGCGCCCTTGACGCGGCGGGCGATGTCGGCCTTGGCCATGCGCCGCATCTCCAGCGGGAAGGCGACGTTCCTCTCCACCGTCAGGTGCGGGAACAGCGCGTAGTGCTGGAACACCAGCCCGATGTCGCGCCTGTAGGGCGGGCTGTGCGTCTGGTCCACGCCGTTGACCAGCACCTGCCCGCTGGTGGGCTGCACGAAGCCGGCCACCGCCATGAGGGTGGTGGATTTGCCCGAGCCGCTGGCGCCAAGCAGGGTGAGGAATTCGCCGGCCTGCACGGTCAGGCTCACGCCGTCTATGGCGGCGACCTCGCCGAACCGCTTGCACAGGCCGGCAAGCTCGAGATTGGCGAACCGGCGCTCGCGGCCGGCTTGCCGGAAAGTGTCCTGGTTCATCTCTGGTTCTTTCCTTGTGAACGGCGGCGAAGGATTTCTGCGACGGCCACCAGCACGGACGAAAACACCAGCAGCACCGCCGATACCGCGGCGATGACCGGCGTCAGGTCGAAGCGGATGCCGTCCCACATTTTCTTCGGCACGGTCAGCGTCTCCGGCCCGGACAGCAGCAGGGCCATCACCACTTCGTCGAAGGAGATGAGGAAGGCGAACACGGCCGAAACCGCGATCGAGGGGCTGATGATGGGCAGCGTCACGCGCCACAGCGTGGCGAAAGGGCCGGCCCCCATGCTCATGGCCGCCTGCTCCAGCCGGGTATCGAAGCGCTCCAGGGCGGAATTGACCACCACCACGCCATAGGGAAAGGTCAGCAGCGTATGGGCGCAGACCAGCGCGGTCATGGAGCCGGTCATGCCCAGCATCGAGAACAGGTAGTACAGCGCCACGCCGATCACGATGACGGGAACGACCAGAGGCGAAAGGATCAGCGCCTGCATGGCCGCCTTGCCCGGCCCCTGGTAGCGGAAGATGCCGATGGCGGTGATGGTGGCCAGCACGGTGGAGATCAGCGCCACCGTCACGCCCAGCCGTATGCTGGTCAAGGCCGCGCCCAGCCAGCTCGGATCGGCGGCCAGGGCCTCGTACCAGCGCAGCGAATACTGCTGCGGCGGAAAGGACATCAGCGACGAGTGCCCGAAGGAGATCGGGATGACCACCAAGAGCGGCAGCACGAGAAAGCCCACCGTGAGGACGGCGACGACGCGGCTGAACGCGCCGGATGCGTGACGGCGCTCAGCCATGGGCGCCTCCCGGCCTGGCGCCGGCCCGGCGCTGCAGGCGGTAGTAGGCCACCAGCCCGGCGAGGGTGATCGCCAGCAGCACGACGGCCAGCGCCGATCCGAAGCCCCAGTTGATCAATTCGGTGAACTCGTGGTTGATGAGCATGGCCATGGTCAGCTCCTGCCGGCCGCCCAGCAGCGCCGGCGTCACGAAAAAGCCCAGCCCCATGATGAAGATCAGTACCGCCGCGGCCTGAATGCCCGGCATGGTCAGCGGCACGAAGACGCGGAAGAAGGCGCGCCGCGGCGTCGCCCCCAGGCTCTGGGCCGCGAGGATCAGGCGCTGGTCCACCGAGCGCATGGCCGCATCCAGGATCAGGATGGCAGGCGGCAGCAGGTAGTGCACCATGCCGATGACGACCCCCGTGTAGTTGAACACCAGCTTCAGCGGATGGGCGATCAGGCCGAGCTCGTCCATGAGGACCAGGTTGATCGCCCCGCGGGTCTGCAGCACGATGATCCAGGCGTAGACCCGGACCAGGATGTTGGTCCAGAACGGCAGCAGCACCAGCCCGAGCAGCACCGCGCGCAGCGTGCCTTCGGTGCGCGAGAGCACGTAGGCGGTGGGATAGCCCACGGCCAGGCACACCAGGGTGGAAACGACGGCGATCTCGAAGCTGATCCAGATGACGCGCAGGTAGGCCGCGTTGGTGAAGATCTGCTCGTAGTGGGCCAGGGTGAAGCCGGGATCCATCACGCTGCGCGAAAGCAGCATGAGGATGGGGCCGACGAACACCGTCGCCAGCAGCAGCAGCGCGGGCGCCACCAGCCACAGCGGGCCGGAGAAGGCCCGCAGGTCGACCGCACGGCTCACTGCAGCTTCCAGGCGTTCCAGCGCTGGGTCATGGCCTGTTCGTTGTCCGCCCACCAGGCGTTGTCGAACAGCACCATTTCGCCCTTCTGGTAGTGGTAGGTGGCGAGATCGGCGCGCTCTTGCTCGCTCAGGAACTCGAAGGAGTCGGCGTTGCCGGGCCCGATGCCGGTCATTCTGGCCAGTTCGGCCTGCCGCTCGGGATCGTTCATCCACTGGATGAGCTTCATGGCGTTCTCCTTGTTCCTGGCGTTGCGCGGCACGGCCAGGAAGTCCACCGTCATCAGCGCCTGGTTCCAGGACATGGCCAGCGGCGCGCCCTCTTCCTTGCGAACGGACGTGATCCGCGTGTTGGAGGTCAGCGACATCGTCAGCTCCTGCGAGGCCAGCAGCACCGGCACCTGCGGCCATTGCCGCCACCACACCGCCACGTCGTCCTTGATTCTATCGAGCGACTTGAAGGCGCGGTCGACGTCCAGCGGATACAGCTGGTCGGGCGGCACGCCGTCGGCCAGCAGCGCCGCCTCCAGCGAGTAGCGCGGGCCGTCGAACATGCCGCGCCGCCCCGGATGGCCGGCGGTGTCCCACAGACTGGCCCAGGAAGTGGGCGGCTTGTCGCCGACGGCGCGGGTGTTGTAGGCCAGCACCATGCCGTAGGTCGAATTGCCGATGGAGTAGTCGTCGACCAGGGCGGGGGGCACGCCTTTCCTGTCGATCACGCCGAAATCGAGCTTCTCCCATAGGTTGGCCTTGATGCCCTGCGGCACCCACATGCCGAGCGCCTGGACGACGTCCCACTGCGTGTTGCCCGTCTCGACCATGGCCTGGATCTTGGGCAGCTGGACGTCGGGCACGTCGATCACCTTGATGCCGGTCTCCTTCTCGAACGAATCGAAGAAGACAGCGCGCTGCGCGCGCTGGATGCTGCCGCCCCAGCCGGCGAAGACCACCGTGCCGGACTGCGCCAGCGCCGGCGCGGCCGGCACGGCCGACAGCGCTGCGCCGGCGGCCAGGGCGGCTGCGGCGAGCTTCGCGTTCTTGAGCATGTTCATGATTTATCCCCTTGAAGGACTGCGTTGGAACCGGCGTCCGGCGGGAAATCCCGCCAGACGCCACCTTACTGGCTTCGGATGATCCTGACCTCGCGCGGGCAGTCGGTCAGCAATTCGTAGCCGTCCCGCGTGATGAGGTAGGTGTCCTCGACGTGCACCGCGAAGCCCTGGTAGTAGATGCTGGGTTCGACCGTTACGACCATCCCGGGCTGCAGCGGCGTCTTGTCGCCCGCGCCGATCTCCGGCCCTTCCACGCCCTCCAGGCCGACGCCGCGGCCGGTCCGGTGCACGAAGCTGTCGGCCAGGCCGGCGCGCTCCAGGATGTCGCGGGCCACCAGGTCGGGCTCCTCGGCGGCTGCGCCGGGCCGCAGCACCGCGAGCGCCGCGTCGTAGGAGCGGTTGACGATGTCGTACATCTCCTGCTCCTCGGCGCTCAGCGGGCGCAGCGCAGCGTTGCGCGAGAAGCCGATGCGGTAGCCGTAGAGTTGCGGGATGCGGCAGAAGTCCAGCAGCACGACGTCGCCTTCGCTCAGCATCCGGGTGGAGGCCGGGGCATGCACCATGTCCAGGCGCTCGTTGGAGGTCAGTATCTGCAGGCCGTCGTTGACGGGGTGGTCCAGCGCGATCGGCGCGTCCTCGTGCTCGATCATGTACTGGGCGGCCAGCCGCGTCGCCTCGGCGCGGCCCTTCTGGGCGATTTCGTACTCGCGCACGCCGGCGCGGATCGCGTCGAACTCGGCCTGCAGTTCGGCCACGGCCATTCGCCCGCTGATGCGCATGATCTCGATCTCCTCGGGGGACTTGATCATGCGCAGCCTTTCGATGAGGGGCGAGGCTTCCTGGAAGACGGCCTGCGGCAGCTCGGCGGCCAGCTGAGCGTGCAGGCGGGCCGAGACGAAACCCAGCTCCAGGCCCAGCCGCGCGTGCGACAGGCCCTTTTCCCGGAGCACGATATCCAGCAGCGCCAGGCCGCCGAACACTTCGCTGGACTGCGAGGACCACTCGACGTGATGGCGCACGTCGGCCAGCCAGCTGCGCCGCCTGGCGAAATTCAACTCGATCTTGGGCACGATCAGGGTCGGCTGCCCGGCTGCCGGGACGACCAGGGCGATCAGTCGCCGCGGGCCGGCGTATTCGGGCCGGGTCGAGTACCCCCAGAAGCCGGCCAGGTAGCGGACGTGCTCCGGCTTGATCACGACCATGCCGTCCAGGCCGTCCGCTTTCAGGTGCGCCTGTACGCTTGCGATGCGGGCCCGGTACAACGCTGCATTCACGTTTGCCTCTCAAAGTGCGTGGATGGGACGCCACTATGATTGGCCAGATACGCGTATCATGTCGAATCATTAATTCTCGGTTACGTATACGCCAGTGTTATGCACGATATCGTGCATGAATCCGTCGCCGGCTTTCGTCCCGAGGCCCCGCTTCTGTCTCCGCAGACAGGCCCCGCCATGCCCGACTACTCCGCCCGCCGCGCCAGGATTTCCCTGCGCCAGGTCGAGGCCTTTCGCAACATCGTGCAGACCGGCTCGGTCTCGCGCGCCGCCGAGCGCATGTTCGTCTCACAGCCGGCCGTCAGCCGCCTGCTGGCCGACATGGAGGAAACCGTGGGTTTCGCCCTCTTCGACCGCGGCCGCCGCTTCCAGCTCACGGCCGAGGGCAAGCTGCTCTACCGCGAGGTGCAGCAGGCCTTCGTCGGGCTGGACTGGATCGCGCGGCGCGCCGAGGACATCGCCGCCTTCCGCGTGGGCCACCTGCGGGTGGCCGCTGCGCCGGCGCTCAGCATGGGGTTGCTGCCGCCGATCATCGGCAGATTCCACCGCCAGTACGAGACGGTGAGCGTGGCCGCGCAGGTGCGCAGCTCCCAGGAAGTGGCGCAATGGGCGGCGACCGGGCAGATAGACATCGGCTTCGCGGCCCTGCCCATCAACCAGAGCGGCGTGGAGGTGACGAGCTTTCGCGCGCTGCCCGCGATCTGCATGGTGCCGCGCAGCCACCGGCTGGCCGGCGAGCCCTACGTCACGCCGGAGATGCTGGCCGCCGACCAGGTGATTTCGCTGGGCTCGGACAGCATCCTGCGAACGCTCATCGACGAAGCCTTCGAGCGGGCCGGCACGGCGCCGACATCCTTCGTCGAAACCACCATGTCCGCACAGGCCGCGCTGCTGGTGCACGAAGGGCTGGGTATCGCGATCATCGACCCCTATACAGCGATGGCCTTCGAGCATCCCGGCCTGGTGCTCAAGCCTCTGCAGCCCTTCGTCGCCTACGACTACGTGATGCTCACCCCAGCGCACCAAGACCCGCCGCGGCTGGCCCAGGCCTTCATCGCGATCACGCTGCAGCGCATCGAGCAGGTAGAACGGCTGATCGACGCGATCTACCGCGCCATGCCGTCCCCGGGCGAGCCTGCCTGAGCCTTCAAGCCCGCTGCGCGCGCAGCCGCGCCAGCTCGGCCGCCAGGCTGGCGGCCAGTTGCTCGGCGCGGGCGAGCGCGTCGCCGTCGGCCGGCGCCGCACCGCCGCAGGCGCCCCCGCCGGCGTCGCCCCCGCAACGCCCGCCCAGCCCGTCGCCGGGGCCGGCGTGCGCGCGCGCCAACTGCGGCCGCAGGCTTTCATGGCTGCCAGTCACGTCCACTTCGAAGGCCAGGTCCTCGGCACGGTGCCAGGTGGTGAACCATTCCAGTGGCCGGTCCTGCTGGTCCATCCCCTGGCC
>Ga0065720_1021634_pt1 | contig 10050 bp, 10 predicted proteins | sample Thericmetagenome_FD_59107 | JGI IMG/M metagenome (GOLD analysis project Ga0065720, IMG submission 59107) | Thermophilic microbial communities from the Joint Bioenergy Institute, California, USA of rice/straw/compost enrichment - eDNA_2 v2... | ecosystem: Engineered > Solid waste > Grass >... | reverse complement strand
TGGCAGCAGTACCCGATGATCTTCCAGCAGCTGACGGCGCGTGAGGATCCGCGCCTCGTGCCTCTCTACGGCGACTGGCGGGCACGCAAGGAGCTCACCGACCGGCTGGCCGCTGAGCTCGGCATCCCCGCGGGCGACTTCGTGCTTTACGTGGGGCGCGACCGCGCCGAGAAGGCGATCGATCTGCCCTTCACCGGCCGCGGCGCCGAGGCGGTGCAGGAGCTCTTGGGCGGGGTGGCCGGCCGCCAGCGCCTGGCTCTCTTCGCCCACAAGCGCCACAGCAGCCTGCGCGGCTCCAAGCGGGTGCGCCGGATCGTCGAACGGGTGATCACCGAGCTGCCCGAGTCGGGACGGTCTACGGGCGACTCCCACACGTTCTTCTAGGGCGAAGCGCCGCACGCGGGCTGCGGGGCCCGCGCGCTTCCTGGCCTCGCCGGGCGCCAAGGCAAATGAAAAGCCCCGTCCGGGGCTTTCAGCGAAGGCCGGTGATCGGCTCATACGGGAGCCGGCCGGTCTTCCTTTCCAGGCTACCCCTCGCCGTCGCCGGGCGCAGGAGTTCACCATCGAACGCATAGCGCCCAGAAGGGGCGCGGATCGTTCAGGCAGCGAGAGCTGCCGTCCTCCTCCCGTACTAGGTTTCGCCTTCCATGGCGCGCGATTGGGAAGCCTGGCTTGCCAACTCGGTCGGGCCGGCGTCCGACACCGAGGAGCAGGACCGCGATCGGACCGAACGCCGAATCCGTGAGGCGATCCTCGCCCATCCCCGCCTAGTGGGCAACGTGAAGGTCTTCGTGAAGGGCTCCTACGCGACGGGCACGAACGTCCGCCGGGACTCGGATGTCGATATCGCCGTCGAGTGGAATCGGTGGGCGTACATCGAGAAGAAGTTCGAGGCCGCGGACTACTCCTGGGCTCAGCTGGGCGTGCCGCTTACCGAGAGCGGGCCTGCTCCCGACGAGTATCGGCAATGGGTCGAGGAGGCGCTGTACACCGCGTTTCCGAGCTCGACCATCGACCCGGGCAACAAGGCGATCCGCGTCGAGGGCGGCTCGACGACGCTGGACGCGGATGTCGTTCCCTGCTTTCGCTACAAGCGCTACGACAAGCCTGGCGTCTGCCACGTAGGAATCCAGCTGCATCCACGGATCGGCGACGCGGTAATCAACTGGCCCCGGCAGAACCTCGACAACGGCGACGCCAAGAACCGCCGCACCGGGCTCTACTTCAAGCGGATGGTCCGGGCGTTCAAGCGCCTCGAGAACGACATGGTCGATGTCGGCCGGCTTTCGTCCGAGGTCCCCGGCTACCTGATCGAATGCCTGCTCTGGAACTGCCCTGATGAGTACTTCACAGCGTCCACGTACAAGGAGCGGACCGAGCTCTTGCTGCTTTGGCTATGGAACGGCCTGCACCATGGGGAGGAGCAGGAATGGACGGAGGTCAACGCTCTCAAGTATCTCTTCCGTGGTTCGCAGAAGTGGACGCGCGATGATGCCCTCGGGTTCGTGCGCACGGCCTACAAGTACATCTTCGGCTGATCGTGCCGCCAAAGCCAGTCCTCTACACCACCGGCTTGATCGTCGCGCTGAGCCTGCTGGCGAGCTCCCTCCTTCGCGGAAGCGCGCCCGAGTCGCCGGCCGAGTGGCTGAGCCCGGTAGGGCCGGGCGTGGCGATCGCCGGCTTGGCGCTTTTGTTCTTCGACGCCTGGCTGTGGCGCCAGCCCATCATCAAGGACTTTCACGGCCGCCCGGTTCTGCACGGCACCTGGCACGGTGAGCTGGCTTCGGATTGGATCGACGATGACGGCGAGCGGGTCGAACCGAACCCAGATGTGTTCCTGGTCATACACCAGAGGTTCTGGCGGATCAGCGCCCGTCTGCTCACAGCAGAGTCCCGGTCGAACCCTCTTTTCGCTGAGCTTCAGCGTGGCCCTGATGGCGTCTGCGAGCTGATCTACGTCTATCGCAACACTCCACGCGCCGATGTGCGCCATCGCAGCGAGGTGCATTACGGCGCCGTCGTCCTGAGCGCTCCACGCGATCCCTCCCACGGCCTGGAGGGGCACTACTTCACGGACCGAAAGACGCGCGGATCCCTGCGCCTGCACACCCGCTACAAGGACCTCGCCGGAACCTACGCCGCCGCCCGGCGACTGGCCGGCGAAGAGCCTCCCTCGCCCGACTCCGAAGCGCTGTCCGCGCCGGGCAGGTAGGGCTGCCCCGGGCCCTGCTCAGCCCGTCGCGCAGAACCCGGCGAGCTTCGCGGCCAAGAGCTCCGGGTCCTCGAACGCCTGGGCGAAGGGGCCTCCCTCGGCGCGCAGGCCCTTCATCGGCTTCGAGCGTCGCTGAAGCTCCCCGGCCTCGGCCTCGAGCAGCAGGCGCCCGCCTTCGCCGGAGTTCTCCCGCGAAACCCACAGGGGGCGGCCGAGCTCGATGGCGAAGCGGCACGCGTGCATCGTCCCGCCGTCGGCGCTCGACTCGACGGCGACCACGGCCTGGGCCAGGGCGCAGACCGTGTGGTTTCGGCGCACGAGCATCCACGGCTTGACGGTCGTGTCGGGATCCTGCTCGCTGATCACGGCCCCGCCGGCGGCGACGATCTCCCGCGCCAGGGCGCGGTGAGCATCCGGGTAGAGGCGGCGCAGGCCGCATCCCAGCACGGCGACGGTGGGGGAGGGGCCCTCGAGGCAGCCGCGGTGGGCGGCGCCGTCGGTCCCGAGCGCCAGTCCGGAGACGACGCCGATCCCGCAAGCCGAGAGCCGGCGGGCCAGCTCGTGCGCCAGCTCGAGGCTCTTTCTCCCGGCAGCGCGCGAGCCGACGATCGCCACCAGCGGCGCGCTTAGGGCCCCGGGATCGCCGGCAAGCCAAAGGGCCGGTGGGCGGTCGAGGGAGAGCAGGCGCGAGGGATAGCCGGACTCCTGCGGGCGCAGGTGCTGGATCGCCACCCGGCTACTCTCGGCCCTGCGTGCCGTGCCCGGAGCCCTTTTCGGCAGCGAAGGCACGCAGCGTCTCCACGTTCGCCGCGGTCAAGCCGAGCGTGGGATCGATCTCCAGGAGAAGGTGGCGCTGGTCTGGACCGACGAAGCCCTCCGGCAGCTGCCGCATCTCGAAGCCGACGTCGTCGTCCATCCAGACGAAGGGGCGGCCGGAGGCATGCCGGACGATCTCCGGAAGCTTGAGGTCGCGCCAGTCGAGCACCGGCCAGGGGCCGAGGTCCAGTCCAAGCGACTCGAGCAGGAAGTGGGCGCGATCGAACCAGGCCGTGGCCCAGACGATCTCGAACAGCCGGTCAAGCTCGCGCAGGTGCCGGCGCACGCCGGCGGGGGCATGCACAGGCAGCACGCCCCAATCGCAGCTGACGGTCAGCGCTTCGCTGCCAAGGCGCACCCGGGCAGTTCAGAACGCCGTCGACATCGAGGTAGAGCAGTGGCTTCACGCCCTGAAGGTATGGCGCCGCGCCGGCGCTTTCTCACCGTCGCCGATGGCCCTCGGAACGTGCGATCATCCTCGGAGTGGGGGACAGCGAGGCCAAGGTACGGATGCAGGAGCTCTCCGAGGAGCTCGACCGGATCGCCGAGCAGATGATCGAGCGCGCTCGCCCTCGAGGACACGATCATCACCCAGCGCCTCGATCTCGCCCTCAGCGATGAGCGGCTACTGGAGGCATTGGGGCCAAGGGCGTCGAGCACCTGCACAAGGAGATGCTCAAGAAGAAAGGCTCCCTGAAGCCCCGCAAGCTGCGCCGTGAGATGCGCCGCAAGGTGAACTGGCCGCATCGCTTTTGGGGCGGGTTGATCTTCGACGCGCGCCGTGATGCGCGCCCGGCCGACCTGATCTCCTTGGTCGATCGGACGGCCCGGTTCGCCATCCAGCGGCTGGCCAAGTACGACAAGGCCCTTGGCGACGCCCTCACGGTGGCCGGCCTGGTCAGCGGTGGCTTTTTGGCGTGGAGTGATCTGGGGCATGGCCGGCGATCTCATCAAGGCCGCCAAGGAGCTGGGCGCCGACCACGGCCGGATCGCGGCCCAGGACGATCCGGAGATGGCGGAGCTGCAAGAGCGCTACTGCGCCCGCTACCGCGAGCTCTACGACCTGCGCGAGGCGGAGAAGCAAAGGCGCTCCGAGAGCAGGAAGCAGGCAGCGGAAGCCAAGCGCCGGGAGCGCGTCGCCGCCGCGCGCGAGGTCTGGGAGAACGTCAAGGCCACCGGCTCAGAGAACGAGGAGAGGTCCCTGGGCAGCGACTCATGAAGGAGGCTCGTGCGCGACATGCGCCGTGAACGGGTAGCGCCCGGGCGGCCTTCGGGGCCGGCACCGGGCGCGTTCGCATCAAACTCGCTGCGCGGGCGGAAGCGAAGATAGGCCCAGCCGAACCGCGGCGCCGCCTTTTGCGGCGACGGCCGCGTGTGCGCCTTGGCGCCGGCCCGGGACGCCTACGCCGAGGAAAGCAGCTCGGCGGTCGCCGAGGTTCCGTCCCTGCCCCTGAAGCGCCCGTCGCCGATTCCATGCAGGCAACGGGCGAGCGCCTGGCCGTCGTCCAGCTCGAGCGCGACCGCAAGCCTCTTGTTCTCGAGCATGATCAGCTGGAAAACGGCACCCTTCCTCCGGAAGGAGAGCGTACGCCCCAGCACGTTGCAGAAGTACCTGGTGCCCTCCTCGGCGGCGAGCAGCTCCCTGAACTCGCGGGAGAGCGTCTCGGCCTCGGGGTCGCTGAACAGGACGAAGACCCCGTGTTTGCCGCCTCGCGGCCCGACGATCGCGAGCTGGGATCCCATGTCGGTCAGACTGACGGAGAGCCGGCGGCACACCCCGGGTCGCCGGTCGGGCCAGATGCCGACCAGCCGCTCCTGTTGCTCGGCGCTCTTCGTCTCGGCGGCCATGCGGCGAAGATAGGACCTCGCCCCGCTTGGACCTGCTGCTGCTTGATCCGGCTGCCGTTCAGCCCTCGGAGAGCTTGTCGAAGAGCGGGAAGCGCGGCTCCTCGGGATCGTGCTCGGAGAGCTTTCGGATCAGCTTCTCCTGTTCGCGGGTCAGATCCTCGGGGACGATGATCTGCAGCTTGGCGTACAGATCGCCGCGCTCGCCGGGGCGCTCAAGCCGCGGCATGCCCTCGTTTCGGATCCGCAGGATGCGCCCCGAGGAGGAGTGCCGGGGCACTTCGAGGCCGAGCATCTTGGCCGGGGTCGGGATGCGGATCTGGGCGCCGAGCGCGGCCTCGGAGTAGGTGATCGGCACCTCGATCATCAGATCGGCCGGGTCGGTCAGGTTGCGCTCGAAGACCGGTGAGGGCTCAACGCGCACCGTGACCAGGATCTGGATCGAGCCGAAGCGCCCGCGCTGCGGCCCGGAGATGCGCATCTTGTAGCCGTCGGGCACGCCGGGCGGGATCTGGCAGACGAACGGCCGCGGCTCCTTAGTGATGCCGCCGTCGCAGTGGCCGCAGGGGCGATCGACGATGATCCCGTTGCGGCAGGCCGAGCAGGGCGTGCTCACCCGGCCGACCTTGTGCTCGCCGGTGCCGGCGCACAGATCGCAGGTCCGCGGCGTCGAGCCGGGCGCCGCGCCGGTGCCGCCGCAGACCTCGCAGAGGTCCTCGGCCTCGACGATGATGTCCACCTGGTCGCCGGAGAACGCCTGGCGGAAGGAGATCCTGACCTCGGTCTCGATCTCCTGGTTCCAGGAGCGCCGCCGCGCGGCCTGCTGCCTGCCCGCGGCCGGGCCGGTGCCCGGGTAGGGCGGGAAGTCGTCGGCGAGGCCGGTCGCCGCCGGGCTTTCGTTGTCGGCCAGCCAGCGGGCGCGCGCCGGCTCGTTGCGGATCGCGTTGTAGGCCTGCGAGATCTCCTGAAAGCGCGCCGCCGCCTCGGCGTCGCCGGGGTTGTGGTCGGGGTGGTACTTCTTGGAGAGCTTGCGGTAGGCGCGCTTGATCTCCTGGTCGGAGGCCGAGCGATCGACGCCGAGCATCACCCACGGGTCGCGGCCGTTCACGACGAGCTCTCCTTCGCTCCGAAGGCCATCTGGCAGCTCGGGCAATCGCCGCTGCAGCCCGGCGAGCCGTAGGGGCAGATGTAGGGGCGGGCGCCGTCGGCCTGCGGGCGCACCGGGGGTGGGCCCTCCGGCGTGCCGCGGCAGACGGTCACCAGCGCCGGGCGCACGACCTTGCCGCGGCCGTCCGTCCAGCCGCGCTGGTGCACCTTGATGATGCTGTTGTCGGGCCCGTAGCCCGGCTCGGCGCCGATCGCCTCGTGGCGGTGTGGGTCGAACTCCTCGCCGACCTTGCCGTAGGAGCGCAGGCCGGCCGACTCGAAGCGCCGCAGCAGGCGCTTGCGCATCTGCTCGATGCCCTCGGCGATCGTCCTGCGCTGATCGGCCGAGTAGATCAGCTCCATGGCCCGGTCGCAATCATCGACGACGTCGACCAGGTCCATCAGCGCCTGCATGCGACCGCGCTCTTCCGCCTTGCGCAGCTTCTCCTCGCTCACGCAGAGAAGCTAGGCGCCGGCACCGCTGCCGGAAGCCTTTTCCGGCCAGCCCGCGCGAAAGCCGTCAGCAAAGTCCGCGAGCCAAAAGCAAGCCCGGCCGGCGCCGGCGCGCCTAGCTTCGCGCCATGGACGTACTTCCCCGCAAGGCGATCGGCAACTGGTATGCCCTCGCCGTCAACTCAGGTTCAGAGAGAAAGATCCGCGAGCGCATCTTCGATCGCCTCGAGCGCGAGAAGATCGACACCAAGCACCTGACGATCGTCTGCCCCGAGGAGGAGGTCGTCTTCACGCAGGCCAACGGCCAGCGCAAGACGAAGCGGCGCATGGCGATGCCGGGCTACATGCTCCTGCACACGCGCCGCGCCGACAAGCGCGCCCTGGCGACGATCGGCCGCGTGCGGGGAGTGCTGCAGTTCCTCGGCCCCGACGGTGATCCGACCCCGCTGCGCCTCGAGGAGGTCGACCAGATCCTCGGCAGCGAGGACGGCTCGCGCTCGGTGGCCAGCAACCCGGCCTTCGAAGCCGGCGATGAGGTCTCGGTCACGGCCGGCCCGTTCTCCGGGTTCTCGGGCAAGGTGCTCGAGGTCTCCGAGAGCAAGGGCACGGCGCGGATCGAGATCGAGATCTTCGGCCGCGCCACCCCGGCCGAGGTCGAGTTCCGCGCGCTGCGCAAGGGCCGCTAGGCGGGACGGCCCGGGCGCGGCCGCCGGGAGTCTGAAGCGATGATCGGGTTCGAGACGCCGCTGGCCTTCGACCTCGTCTTCGGGGCCGCGCTCGGCGGCGCCCTCGGCTCCTTTCTCGGCTGCGCCGCTTATCGGCTGCCGCGGCGCATCTCGCTCGCCGGGCGCAGCCACTGCCCGGGCTGCGATCGCCGGCTCAAGGGCATCTGGATGATCCCCGTCTTCTCCTGGCTTGCCTTCCGCGGCCGCGCGCGCTGCTGCGGCGCGCCCCTCTCGCACGGCTATCTGATCTACGAGGCTGCCTCGATCGCGGCCGGGATGCTCGCCGCCGCGCTCGTCGGCTTCGTCTGGGCCCTGCTCGGCGTGATCGCGCTCGCCGTCGCGCTGAACGCGATCGCCGCGGCGCGCGCCAGCAACTAGCACCGCCGGCGCCCCTACGGCACAAAGCTCCAGGAGTCCGGCGCCGCCTTCGAGCGATCCGCGAGATCAGCCGCAGCCGCCGGTCTCACCGCACTGCGAGCAGGTCATACAGGTGCCGGTGCGGACCATGAGGCCCGAGCACTTCGCGCAGACGTCGGCGCCCTGGGCTGCGGTCAGCTTGAGCTCTGAGCTCGCCTCGCCGCCGCTGGGGACGGTCGCTGCGCGGACCACGGTCTTGGTTGCGATCGTCCCGCCGGGGATCGTCTCCTCCTCGTCGGGGTCGGCGACGGCCGCGGCCTCGGCCTCGTCGGCGGGCTGCGTGCCGAGGATGCCGAGCTGGGCGTGGACGGCCGGATCCAGGTAGCGGGCCGCAAGCCAGCGGACGACGAAGTCGACGATCGAGCGGGCGCGGCGCACGTTCGGGTCGTCGGTCCAGCCCGAGGGCTCGAACTGGGCGAAGGCCAGCTTGGAGACCAAGACGTCGAGCGGCACGCCGTACTGCAGGCCGAGCGAGAAGGTCACGGCCCAGGCGCGGATGAAGCCGTGCAGGGTCGATCCGGCCTGGCCGACATCGACGAACAGCGCGCCCGGCGTGCCGTCGTCGAAGAGGCGCACGTGCACGTAGCCGCCGACCATCTGCCCCGGGGTGCCGATCTCGAAGTTGACGCCCTCGACCTTGGCGTCGCGGGCGATCTCGCGCCGCTCGCCGCGCAAAAGCCCGTCGCCGAGCAGCGAGGTGAGCCGCGCCTCGGCCGCCTTCTCGGCCTCGGGCGTGCGCTCCTGGGCCTTGGAGGCCAGCGGCTGGCTGGCCTTCGAGCCGTCGCGGTAGATGGCCAGGGCCTTCAGCCCGAGCTTCCAGGCATCGACGTACAGGTCGCGGATGTCCTCCACCGTGACCTCGGCCGGCAGGTTGACGGTCTTGGAGATCGCGCCGGAGAGGAAGGGCTGGATCGCGGCCATCATGCGCACGTGCCCCTCGGGCGAGATCGAGCGCTCGCCGACGGCGCAGTCGAAGACCGGGTAGTGCTCCTCAGCGAGGTGCGGGGCGCCGACCACGGAGTTGCGCGGCGCGCCGTCGACCTCCTCCTCGACGTAGGCGACGATCTCGTTGATCTGCGCCTGCTCGTAGCCGAGGCGGGTCAGGGCGCGGGGGAGGGCCTGGTTTACGATCGTCATCGTCCCGCCGCCGGCCAGCACCTTGTGCTTGACCAGGGCGAAGTCGGGCTCGCAGCCCATCGTGTCGGCGTCCATCGCGAAGCTGATAGTGCCTGTGGGCGCCAATACGGTTGCCTGCGCGTTGCGCACGCCGTACTTGGCGGCGCGGCGCACCACCTCGTCCCAGGCCGAGCGCGCGGCGCGGACGACGTCGGCGGGGCCGCCCTCGAGCTTGCGCGCCTCGGCGCGGTGCTTGGCCAGCACGCGCTTGACGGACTCGGCGTTGGCCTCGTAGTGGGTGAAGGGCTCCAGGGCCTCGGCGATCCGCGTCGACTGCAGGTAGCTCTCGCCGCACATCAGCGCGGTGACGGCCGCGGCCCAGGCGCGGCCGTCGTCGGAATCGTAGGCCAGGCCCAGCGACATCAGCAGGGCGCCGAGGTTGGTGTAGCCGAGGCCGATCTGGCGCAGCTCCTGGGTGTTGCGCTGGATCTTGCGCGTCGGCAGCTCGGCGAACGAGATCAGGATGTCTTCGGCCAGGAAGATCACCCGGACGGTGTGGCGGAAGGACTCGATGTCGAAGTTGCCGTCGCGATCGAGGAAGCGCAGCAGGTTGAGCGAGGCCAGGTTGCAGGAGGTGTTGTCGTTCGAAAGGAACTCTGAACAGGGGTTGCTTGCCGTGATCCGTCCGTGCGACGGCGTCGTGTGCCAGTCGTTGATCGTCGTGTCGTATTGCAGGCCGGGGTCGGCGCAGCGCCAGGCGGCGTCAGCGATCTGCTCGAGCAGCTCGCGGGCCTTGACCCGCTTGATGACCTCGCCGCTGCGGCGGGCGACGAGCTCCCACTCGGCGTCCTCCTCGACGGCCTTCATGAACTCGTCGGTGACGCGAACCGAGTTGTTGGCGTTCTGGTAGGCGGTCGCCTCGGCCAGGTTGCGCTCCCCGGTCTTGCTGCCCAGGCCGATCTCAAAGCCGGCGCGCTGCAGGGCGTGGATGCGCTCCTCCTCGCGGGCCTTGCACCAGATGAAGTCCTCGACGTCGGGGTGGTCGACGTCCAGGCAGACCAGCTTGGCGGCGCGGCGCGTGGTCCCACCGGACTGGATCGTGCCGGCGTTGGCGTCGGCGCCGCGCATGAAGGTCACGGGGCCGGAGCTGACGCCGCCGTTGGAGAGCGGCTCCATCGAGGCGCGCAGGTTGGAGAGGTTGACGCCGGCGCCCGACCCGGCCTGGAAGATCTTCATCTCCTCGACGTTCCAGTTGGCGATCGAGTCGAGCGAGTCCTCGACGGAGAGGATGAAACAGGCTGAAGGACACTGCCGGCGGCC
>Ga0065720_1004179_pt1 | contig 10050 bp, 11 predicted proteins | sample Thericmetagenome_FD_59107 | JGI IMG/M metagenome (GOLD analysis project Ga0065720, IMG submission 59107) | Thermophilic microbial communities from the Joint Bioenergy Institute, California, USA of rice/straw/compost enrichment - eDNA_2 v2... | ecosystem: Engineered > Solid waste > Grass >... | reverse complement strand
CGGCGGCGCCGGCCTGCGCGGCCTGGAGCACGAGCAGCCCACCCCGTTCATGGCCTCGGTGCTCTACTTCGACAAGAAGGACAAGCGGCTCCAGGCCTGGGACGACATCACCCTCGGCGGCCTGGGCGAACAGTCCGTGCAGATCCAGCGTCATCTGGAGCCGGACCCCGGGCGTAGAATCAACCTCGGACCGCCGGTCGGCTCGTCGCCAACGAGCTCCGCCGACGCCACCCCGGCCCCTTCCGCCGTCGCCGGCTGAAATCGCTTTGGCATCGGGGACCATCGTCCCCTATGCTTCAGTCGTCCCCGGCGGGAGGCGTCATGGACAAGGGCGGCAGCCCTAGCCCCCATCGTCTAGCGGCCTAGGACACCGCCCTTTCAAGGCGGCGGCACGGGTTCGAATCCCGTTGGGGGCACCGGAGGCGCAAAGTCCGCCAGACAACTGGTAGGCTAAGCGAGCCGGAACAACGCGGAAGCCACAAACTTCCCGAACAAGGTCCTGTAGAGCAGTTAGGAGTGCTCGCCACCCTGTCAAGGTGGAGGTCGCGGGTTCAAATCCCGTCAGGACCGCTCCCGGTAGGACCGCCCCTACCGAGGTCAGGTAGCTCAGTTGGTACGAGCGTCCGCCTGAAAAGCGGAAGGTCGGCGGTTCGNCCCCGCCCCTGACCACATCGCCTGAACCGGCTAAACGCCCCGACCATGGTGAATATGGACGGGGCGTTCTGCGTATGAGACGCCTGAGTGCGCGACCATGGCTCTGGAGTGAGCGGTCTCATCCGTGACGGTCGCCTCCTCCTGCCTGACGGGCCGAATCCGCTCGCGGTAGACCATCCCGGTCACCGGGGTGTTCGTGTGCCCGGCACAGGGTGTCAGACGCGCTCGGAAGGCTCGGTGCCACCCCTCGGCGCCGGGCCGTTCCGCGTTCCGCCACGGGGCCGCACCTCGCGCGCAACGCGATCCCGCCACCGATCGGATCAGGAGATCACGCCCGCCCGGCCATCCGAACACGTTAATTTGCCGAGGTAACACTTACGGCAACCATCGGGGGCGGGCATCCTTGGCGCTCGATCGCCAAATCTCTGGTCGCACTCATGTGCCGACCAGGTTCTTCGCCGCGGCCGCGGTCCTCGCGGCGGCCGCTCTCGCCGCTCCCGGCTCATCGGCGCCGGCTCTTGCCGCGGCCCCGAAACCCCCGGTGGTCGTCTCGGGCGGGATGGTCGCGGGAGCACCCGGAGCGGCGTCCTCGACGGCTCGGGCGCTGGTGTCCTGCCGCGCGGTCGAGTACCGCGGCAGCGCCGGCAAGATCGCCGTTCAGACGAGCCCATCGGGTTACGTAGCCTGGGGCATCTACTTCTACGACCCCGCCAAGAACGACGGACCGTGGGTCGTCGACGTCTACGTCGGCTCCCGCCGGGTTGATCACAAGAAGCAGAACTACGCGCCGCACGGGAGCGTGCACCCGAACGACGCGAGGTCCGGCGCCACGTCCAGGATCAAGGCGGTGCACACCGACCTGCAGGGCAACGTCTACCACAGCGTTCCCAATGCGTGCGTCATCCCGTAAGCTCGCCGCCCTGTTGGCGACCCGGCTCGACGAGATCCTTCCGCCCTCGCTGTCGGCGCGGGCGGAAGGGCCTCGGCTGTCCATCTTCGCGGGTGGCGAGGCACAAGGCGGTTCAGCCGCGGCCGTCCTCGTGGAGGACGAGGACGACGAACTCGACGCGAGGATCGAGACCGCCGTCCGCGCCATGCTCAGCGGCGTACAGGACTGTGTGATCAGGCACCTGGGGGAGCCGTGGCCGGAGAGCGGGCGGCAGGGTGCGCTGCCCATGCCAGGCGCGCGAGTCGAACAAGGGCTCGTTCATCTGTGGTTCGGTGACGAGCACGCCCCGGACGTCAGGCTGACACCCTTCGAGAGATCCCGGCTCATGGAGTGACCTCTGGCCGTACGGGCTGCTCGTTCGGCGGCCGCGGTACGGCGCGGCGGGCGTGGTGTTCGAGGCCCCTCGGGCGCGGTGTTCAAGGTCGTGTGGCAGGAAGGCCCGAGACCGTGGGGCGAGTGGCCGGACCCGTCCGCCAAGGCTCTCCCGAGGGCGCCACCTCAGCTTTCAGGAGGCACGCGAGATGGTCACGATCCTGGCCCGTGCAGGCCGCAGCGGCGCGGACGACCTCGGCGGCGCGCGACTCATCCCGTGGGAGTGGTGACGGCTCGGGCTGTTGCGGGTCGTATCGCGGTAGGCGGCCGAGGTCGTGGAGCGAGCGGCCGGACCCGGCCGTTCGACGGGTCGGTTCTCTGGGCGGCGAGACCGTCGTCGCCCAAGCCGGGATCGTTCAGCGGGGGACGCCGATCTGCAAGCGGACATCCCAGTGGTGTCCACGACCCGCGCCGACCCCGGTCGCGGCCTCACCGACTCCACCCACGTGCCCGGCCGCGATGGCGGTGACGATGGCGGTGACGATGGCGGTGACGCTGCCCGTCCCTCGTCACGGGTCCGGCTGGGCGTTGCGCCACCCGGCTGGGCCCGGCGCGTCGGGTGTCACACGTCCTTCGGCGATTCGATGGCCAGAACCTCGCGGTATTCGGCGACCGCCGGGCGCCTGCGCTGGTGGAGAGGTACGGCGCGCAGGACCCGATGGGCGGTCTCGGAGATCATGTTGTTCCGATAGGCCCTGGGCAGGGCGGCGAACACCTCCGTCGCCTGCTGGACGCCTTCGTCGACGCCGCCGTTCACCACGGTGCACTGCGCGTCATGCAGACGCGCGTTGATTTGTACCTCATAACCGGCGGGGTGCCCGGTGAGGATGCGCTCCTGTGCCCGGCTCGCGGAGGCGTGGTCGCCGATGGCGGAGTAGACCTGGCTGTAGGTGAAGTAGATGCGGTAGTCGGACGGCTCCCAGAAGCCGGGTACAACGGGCAGGTCCGCCGTGGCGATGTCGGTGAACCTGTGCACCGCTCGGCGGGCTTCCTCGCGGCGGCCGAGAAGCGCGAGAGCGTGCGCCTCCGCTCTGGCGATCGACGCCAGCCCGACGGATGGGCGCGGATTCGCGCCTGCGAGCCGCCACGCGGCCTGGGTGAGCCGGAGGACGGCCTCCGGGGAGCGCAGGCCATAGAGACTGTGTCCTGCCTCGTGCGCGCGGATGGTGAGGCGCAGGTCCCGATCGCCGGATGCGTCAGCCGCGGTGCGTGCGGTCTCATACCAGCGCAGCGCCGTACCGCGATGACCGAGGCGGGTGACGACACTGGCGTGGAAGGCCGCGAGCACCGCGGTGATGCGCTGCAACTCGACCCGGTCGGCATCGTCGGCAGTGCACAGTTCACGCTGGAGGCGGAGGAGATCGACGAGAAGGTCGTCGTGCACCTCGGCCGCCGGGCGGGTGCGAATTCCGTAAAGGTGATCGGCGACGACCGTTTCCCAGTCGTCGATCGTGCGAGGCGCGGCGTTCAACGCGAGATCGACGAGGCGGCGCACCGGTTCGTCCATGGGGCTGAACGTTCCGGCGCCCATTCCTGCGGCGGCGAGCTGTAAGAGCGTGCGGCGTTCCGTTTTGCCCTCCTCAGCATCTGATGGGCTTGCGGCGATGGTACCTCGCCTCATGTGATCAAATTTAGTGAGCAAAGCGTGAAAATCCGTTATCTTTCCCTCGGCCCCGTAGATGCGATCAAGCTGCGGGATCAGGTCGGGAGGAACGGGCCGCTGATTGCGCTCCAATTTGCTGAGGTGCGAGTGGCTCATGGGAAGCGCGTCACCCGCCTCGCGCAGCGTCATCCGGGCCACGTGCTCGCGCCACCAGCGCAGGGTGAAGGCCAGGACCTCGGCCGTGAAGTCGTCTGGGCGTGCCGGTTTCGCCGGCCTCGTCATGGGTCACCTCGGCGTGGTTCCAATTCGTGTTCAGTTCGGCAAGTGCATATCTGTGCAGGTGGCTTGTGTCGCACCGAGAGCCGCTTCAAGTATGGCCCTGCCGCTGGTCACCCGGCGGGAAATTAAGGGGAAAGTCGCCAGGTCTCCGCGCGGCCTGACGGTTTTCTTGGTATCAGGAAGCGGAGTTACCCGGCCCAATGGACAAATGCATTGAATCGGGCACAGGCCGATTGTCGCTCGCATTCCTCCATTTCGGATCACGTGGCACCAAGGGCCATCCCTTGGCGGCGCACGCGGGCGGCGAGGCCGTACGACCGTGGCATGGGCTGCCGTGTCGGCCCTGCCACGCGGGCGGCGATGTGCGGCGGCGGGCGGCCGGGGCGGTGCGGGAGCGAGGTGGGGCCAGGTGAACGTGCCGGACGACGCCCGGCTGCTGACGCTCGGCGCCGACCCACGTGCGGCCGGGGCGGCGCGCGAGTTCACGGGCAAGGTGCTCAGCGAGTGGGCGGTCGACGGCGACGCCGTGACCGACCTGCTGCTGATCGTCTCCGAACTCGTCACCAACGCGGTCGTGCACGGCGCGCCGCCCGTCCGCCTGTGGCTGTGGACCACCGGCGGACGTGTGCACGGGGCTGTGGACGACCACGGGAACGGCCGGCCGCGCTTCGTCGCCGGCGGCATACCGTTCACCGACGACATGCGGGAGAGCGGACGCGGCCTCGCGCTGGTGACGGCCATGGCGAGCGCGGTCTCCTGGCGGTGGCTGCCGGAGGGAGGCGTCCGCGTCTGGTTCTCGTACGCGCTGGAGCCCTGACCGGAGAAGCCCGGCGCGCACGCGATGGGGATGGGGGAGACGCCGCGGCCACCGCGTCCCGGGGACCGGGTACGCGACGGTCGCGCGGGCTTGCGTCGGTGACCGCGACGTCTCACCCGCGNNGTGCGGCCTGGCCGATCAGGCGAACGTGCCCAGGCATCCGAGGCCCGCACAGGCGACGGGTTCGCCGCCAGGACCGGGCACCCTGAGACACGCCCTCGCTACGCGACCTTGGGCGAGGGGGCCTTCCAGGTGTTGCAGGCGCCGGGGCGGGCCTTGGTGTAGCCCTGCGTGAACCAGTAGAGGCGGTTGGCGGGCTTGCCGTGCCAGCGGAAACGCTTGAGCTCCCTGGGCGACTCGGCGTCGAGCAGGGGCTTCCAGTTCTTCGCGGTACGGCCGAGGCTCCGCATGGACACACCGCTCAGGCAGTCGGCCTGAAGGTAGTAGCGGTGGGTCTGCTCCTCCAGTTCGTCGCCCTCCTGGTTGTGCGGCAGGGCCCAGAACGCCTCGCTGATGCCCTTCTGGTTCTGCAGGAAGCCGCCGTACGCCCGGGTGAGCTCGATGAGGATCGCGGTGTCGTCCTTCGCCCTGATCCAGTCGGACTTGAGCTGCACCTGGATGCCGCGCATGCAGGGGGCGGCGAACGACTCGGCTATCCGCTGACCGGTGAGGCAGTATCCGCCCCGCCCGGCGTCATAGGTGATTTCGACGGTGGCGGGCGTGAATTCCTTCGTCGTCTTTCCCCACGCCTTGTTCAGGCAGCCGACCACCTTGGTGATGTATTTCCTCACCGAGGACCTCGACCTGCCCTTTGTCGCCGCGCAGGCGACCTTCGGCGGTTTCGGCTGCTTGTACAGCTCGTTGTGGGTCAGCTCCGGAGCGCCCCGGACGGGATACGCGTGAGCCGCGGGCGCCGCCGCGCATAACGAGACGGCGATGCCGGCCCCGGCGATGATGGCATGGACCTTCATGATCGCCGATCATAGGGGCGCCCATTTTCCGGTCGGCCAACGTTTGATAACGGATATCACTTCGAGAGGCGCCCGGCGGTACGGCGGGTCGATTCCCCGGCTCGCCGCGGGCGATTCCGGCGAAGGCTTCTACCGTGCCCTCGGTATGGCGGCGGGCGTGCAGGTCCAGTGGCGGAAATCCCGCGTGCGCGACCAGACGGCGTGGGCCGCCCGGATGTTCCAGTCCGGGTCGAGCGCCATCGCCTGCGTCGCCCCGGCCCGATGCAGTTCCAGGTCGTCGAACTGGAACAGGCCCCACCGCCGGGTGCCCGGTTCGGTGCTGTAGATCCACAGATGGTCGGTGTTGGACAGGCAGTCGGCCAGCTCGATCGCCTCGTCGGCCGCGTCGCCGAACACCTCCGCGATGCGCCGCCGTACGTCGGCGGCCGAGCGGTACGGCATCGCCACCGGGGTGCGCGCCTCCAGCGCCCGCCATGTCTCGGCGTCGACCATGCCGGTGTTCGGCAACCCGGCGAGCGTCTGGAAGGCGGCCACCCGCATCTTCGTGTACGGCCCGAACCAGGCGTCCACGGGCAGCACGAGACCATGCCGTCGCAGGTGCTCCTGCACCCGCACCACGCACATGCCGTAGGCGCCCAGCGCGAGCGGGACCGGGCAGTCCTCGTACCGGTTCCCGCTCTGGTACCGGCTCAGGGCGGCGGCCCCGGCCACGGACGGCACGTGTACCGCACTGCTCGGTACGACCAGCAAGGCCGCCAGCGCGCCCAACGCGGCCAACGCCGCCGGCACGGAGCGCGGTGATCGTCTCCGGGATCGCCTCCGGGGCGGCCTCGGCCGCGAAGCCGCCGCCTTCGCCCGTGGCGTCGCCGTACGGACCGACCTGCTGCGGCCATGCCCATGAGACGGCCCACGGGACTGCCCGCCGGACGGCCCACGGGACGCAACGGCGACGTCGTCAGACCCCGCACCCGCGTCCGGCGCGGCGGCCCGCTGCCCGGTGCCGTGCCGGACGGCCGCCCGGGGCGGGACCGTGGCGAGGTCGGCCGCGAGGCGGCGGCGCTCCGCCACCCAGCAGGCCACCTCCTTGGGACCGAGGCCGCACGCGCGGACGAACGCCCGCAGCAGGTCCTCACGCGGCAGCCGGTCGCGACGCAGCGCGTCCACGAGCGTGCTGTGCGGCAGCACGTCCCCGGCCTCTGCGGCGTTGCGCTCCAGCTGCCGGAAGGTCAGCCCCGACCAGGCCCGCAGCCGCCGCATCTCCGTGACGAACTCCGCGGCGCTCGCGCTCCGCCGCGGATCGGGCGGCATGTCATCCCGTCCGGTGTCCGGCATCTTCCCACCCGCTGCCCCTGGCCCTGACCAGTACGGACATACCCGGCCAGATCCGACCGGCCAACCTTCTTGCCGCCCGGGATCCGGCCGCACCACGCTGTGCTCACCCCGGCGGGGATCCGCCCGCCGCACGCCGATACCGGCTGAGCGCTCAGCGTCGTCCCACCGTATCCGCCGTCCGATGAGGAGAACCATGCGTCGTCGTATCGCGGCCGCCATCCTGGCCGGCCTCATGTCCCTCGGCGTCACCGCCGCCGTCACCACGACCCCGGCCGTCGCCGAGGTCACCCCCTGCTGCTGACCCGCGGCACCGACGCGTTGCCGATCTGCCCGACCCGGGCCGGGTGAGGAGGGGCCCGAGCGCAAGGCGCGCGCTGGGCACCTGGGGGAACTCGGCCCGGCGCAAAAGCACCTCAGACCTACGGGTCTGGGGTGCTTTTGTCGTTCAGACGCGCCGCGGTCCGCCTGGCGGCCATGATCGCCCTGCTTCGCGAGCGGCGATGGCCCAAGCCGCCACCGGCATGCCCCGCGGGCCGTATGCCGTCTGATCCCCCATCGGCCGTACGCCCGGGAGGCGGCGGGAGGCGGGCGCGATTGCCGCTCGATATGCTCCGTGCTAGCTTGCCACCTGAAAGAAATTTCTTACACGTGAGGGGCGTCATGACCGGAGCAGGGCCGACCGGTGACGACCTGGTGGAGATGCTCGCGGCCCTGGCCAACCCGCTTCGGGTGCTCATCATGGCGAAGCTCGCCGACGGCCGTGACTACGTCAGCCATCTGGCCCGCGAGATCGGGGTGAGCCGTCCGCTGCTCCACATGCACCTGCGACGGCTGGAGGCCGCCGGTCTCATCGTCGGCAGCCTGGAGCTCTCCGAGGACGGCAAGGCGATGAAGTACTACGAGGTCGCCGACTTCGACGTACGCCTGACCCCGTCCGTCCTGGCCGAGGCGGCCAAGACCCTCACCCGGCCGGACCCGGACAAGGGTCCCGGACCCAAGGAGCCCACATGAATCCCCCCGTACTAGCCGTCTGGCCGGCCACCTGGCCGCAGACGGTCTTCCTGCTCGGCGTCCTCCTCCTCGCCACCTTCCTGATCAGCCTCGTCATCGTCGCCGTCTTCGAGCACCGCAAGGCGAAGCTCGCCGCCGACCAGGCCGACGAGCTGCGCCGCCTCGTCCAGCGCTTCGAGGAACTGGCCGAGAAGACCCTCGACGCCCAGCAGCGCACCGCCGCCGACGTCGCCGAGCTCCGCGCCCGCGCCACCGCCATCGAGCAGATCCTCCGCACCGTCGAGTAACGCCCCGCCCGTCGTACGCCCGGCCCGGCCGCCGCGCCGCCCGAAGCGGTCGGTCGAGGTGGGGGATGAGTATCTGATTATCAGATAACCTGAGGTCATGAAGGTGATGACGGCCACCGAGGCCGCACGGAACTTCGCGACGGTGCTCGACGAGGCGGAACGCGGCGAGACGATCGTGGTCACGCGTGGCGGAAAGCGGATCGCGATGATCGGTCCCGCGCCGACGGCGCCTGGCCGTATGGTCAAGGCGTTTCTCGCCAGGAGCGCGGGAACGCTCGATCCCGGCTTCGCGGCCGACGTGGCGGCGGCTCGGGAGTCGGTTGACGACGAGATGAGGAGTGCATGGCCCGACGCCTGATCCTGGATACCGGGGTGCTCATCGCGGCCGAGCGGGGCAGGGCCGCCGTGGACGAGGTGATCGGAGACGCGGATGACGTGGCCATCGCGGCCATCACGGTCGCGGAACTGCTCGTCGGCGTGGAACTGGCGGATGGTGCACACCGATCCGATCGTCAGGCGTTTGTGGACGAGGTTCTGGCACTGATTCCGGTGGAGGAGTACACCACGGACGTCGCCCGGGTCCATGCCCGCCTCCTCGCGCATGTGCGGAGGGAGAGAAGGAAGAGGGGGGCCTACGACCTGATCATCGCCGCTACGGCCGCGGCCACGGCGAGGACCATCATCACGATGGACTCCTCGGCGGCTTTCGATGATCTACCTGGTGTTCGTGCTCAGGTCGTACCGACGTGATCGGGTAACCGCACAGGCGGCGAGGCACGGCGAGGGTGCCTGCGCGTCTTCCCGGGCGGGGCGGCCGGTGGCCGATGGCGCACCGGCACCCGTCATGTCCCCAGGGTTCGTCGACCGGACGGCACGCACCCACCTGATGCCGTAGGGCTCCGCCTGGGCGAGGGGTCCTCGGTCGGTTCCTCGGATCCCGACGAGGACCCGGTCGACGCGATGTCCGGGGCCGCCCGGTCGCGCGGTGGTCCCCGGCGGCCGGCTCCCGCGGCCGCCGAGGGTTCAGGTGGCGAGGAACCGCTCGTGGTGGATGTGCTCCTCCGGCACGGTTCCGGCGGCGGCGCGGGTGACCGCGTCCACCAGGGGCGGCGGGCCGCAGACGTAGATCTCCGGGGTCTCCGCCGCGTCGGCGAGCGCCGCGGCCACCAGGTCCGCCGGTGTGCCCGAGGCACCCGGCCACGACGGCCCGGGCCGCCACACGCACACCTCGTACCGGAATCCGGGCAGCTCGGCCGCGACCTTGTCGAGCTCGGCGAGGCCGAAGACGTCCTCCTCCTCGTTCACGCCGAGCACGAGCCACGCCGGGTGCGGCTCCTGCCATTCGGCCATGTGCCGGACCATCGACAGCAGCGGCGCGAGGCCGGTGCCCCCGGCGACGAACCAGCGCGGCCGCAGCCCGGTCTCCCGCAGCCCGAACGCGCCCTGCGGCCCGTGCGCGATCAGCCGGGAGCCGACCCGGGCGTGCTCCCGCAGGTAGGAGGAGAACGCCCCGCCGGGCCGCAGCCGGATGTAGAACTCGGCCAGCCCTTCCCAGTTCCCGGTGTTGGCGAGGGAGTACGCCCGCTTCACCCCGNCCTGCCGGGGAACGTCCTCGGGCACCTGGAGNTCCATGAACTGGCCGGGCTCGAACTGGCAGTCGAGGCCGGTCTCGNCGTCCTCGGCGAGCCGCAGCTCCAGCCGTACCGTGTCGCGGGCCACGCCCTCCAGCGCGGTGATCTCGGCCTCGCGCACCGGGATCCCGCCGTACAGGATGC
>Ga0065720_1021633_pt1 | contig 10056 bp, 15 predicted proteins | sample Thericmetagenome_FD_59107 | JGI IMG/M metagenome (GOLD analysis project Ga0065720, IMG submission 59107) | Thermophilic microbial communities from the Joint Bioenergy Institute, California, USA of rice/straw/compost enrichment - eDNA_2 v2... | ecosystem: Engineered > Solid waste > Grass >... | reverse complement strand
GGGAAGTAGGCATTGATCAAGTCCTCGGCGACGCCGAGGCCGTCGTTAATGAGGAGGATGGTCGAGCGGTGGTCAAGACGATGGCGGATTGTCTTGAGTGCTTGCAGGACTTGCCCAGCGGGGACGGTCACCACGAGGTTCTCGATCGGGTCGCGGCGTTGTCGAACGCCTCGCCAGGTGTTCTCGGCGATGATACGGTCGCGTATGATCGTTTCGGGCCCACGGTGCAGAACTATACGGCGATGGCTGAGCTCCCATTGCTCGCGCAGATGCTGCTCGTGCAGGATGTAGCGCGGAGGTGGGATGGTTTGGCAGCCGGCCAAGGCGTGGGTGATGTACCGGCCGACCCGGTTCAATCCCATGACGTAGATCTGCTCGGATGGCTTGAACGGCTTCAAGATTTCCCAGAGACGTTCGCGGCCCATGGGCGGCCGGACGGGATGCTCTCCTGAAGGGGCATCCCACATGGATACCTGCTCCTGAATTCGTAGCTGGTGGTCCAAATGCTGACCATGGCTCTCGGAGTACTGAACACGATGCCCCCCTTCGACATACTCGTGTTCAGCGATATGCTGCTCCTGCGGGACTTCTGCCTCGCCATGGTGCTCATATTCATCAGTCTCTGGTGTGTGTTCAGGGGCATCATGTTGCCCTTGGGAATTCTGGTCTGGGTGATACACATCCGTCTTTGTTTTGGTCCCATCACTCTTGTGAATCGCAGGAATAAGAAAGGGGGGCCGGCGTGTGCGTAACTGCGGTGGAATATAGAAGGGAGCTGTGGTCGCTCGGGGGGAGGATGGTCTCGGGGGTGGTTGGAGATAACGGTGGTAAGGATTGGGATCAGGATCTGACCAGGACCGATCATCGTGGGACTTCTCCTTGGTCAAGGTCGAGGAACTGGCAAAATGGTGTCGGAGCAGCGAGCGTCGACGAAAGGCCCCCCGGCCCACGCCCAGGCTATTGGGGGACCATGGTAGAGATCTGTTCGGTATTCTCGCGAACACCCGCGACGGCGGGCGGCTGCCCAGGAGGAGATACAGGTTGCCGGTGTTTTCACAGGGGAACCGAGGAGCGCATCGTAGGGCTCGGGGAGAGCAGGGCCGGCGTCGCAGCGGTCAGAGAGCAGAGGCCCTCGGCTGGCTTTTTGTCCGCAGCGACCCGGGACTCTCCTCGTCTCTCGAGACCAACTAGAGGTGTTTAGGATGTATGATGGCACATGGGCGAGCAGTCCAACTGTGCGACTGCGATCGGGGCCTCGCGCTCGCTCGCTGTGTCGTATGGCGTCTGGACTGCGACCAAGCAATTACTGGCTTGACGTCGTTGAGCGTCGTTAGTGTCTCGGGCTGCTGGTGGTGATTCCGAACTTTTTTTTGGAGAGCAGCGCCCTCAAGAAAAATTCACGGGTGCTCTGATTGGCCGCTGCGATTGACTTCCGAGGGACTTCACACTGTCCCACCATCCCACCTGCCCGCCCACAGTCTGTCTGTACAGTCCGCACTGTGACATCCAGGCCCATCCCACGCTAGCGGAGTGTTGCAGAACAACACCCCTGTCCAGTTTTTGAGATTAAGATGTTTTTCAAAGACACAAACGGTCTTGGCTCACTCACAACAACGCTCATCACCGCCAACGTCACTCATCCCTTACACACTTTAAACTTGTATTTGGCTGTGAAGAGTTTACATTGAACATCAAATCATGGACATTAGCGACATCACCCCGCAGCTTCAGCAGCTCGAGAAAGATTTGGACCACGCCCAGGACGTGTTAAAGCCGTTTCTGGGTGATCTCAACGTCATCTCATCCAAGCTGCCATTGCTCGACAAGGCCAAATTCTTTGTCCTTGTCACTTATACCATCGAGTCGCTGCTCTTCTGTAAGTGCCCTCATATCATAGTTTCTCTAAACTCTCATATATATACTAACGCTCACCAGCCGCCCTGCGCCTCAACGGTGTCGATGTCAAAAACCACCCCGTTTTCACCGAGATTACCCGCGTCCGCCAGTACTTTGAGAAGATCAAAAAGCTGGAGGAGCCGCCAGCCGAGCGGGAGACCACTGTCAACAAAGAAGCTGCTGCGCGTGTCATCCGGGCAGATCTTGTAAGTTATCACCCTCTGAGTTCACCATTACACATATAGAACACGTTCTCATATCATGGTTAGGCCGACAACAAATGGATTAAGGATCGATTAACCGAGCTGATTGCCAACGAGCGTGCAAGAGTCGCTGAGAATCAAGCGAAGCGTCCAGCGGAGGAAGAGGGGGAGTCTTCGTCTGCGGCAGAGGGCCGCTCTGATCAGGGGTCGGCGGCCCTGCCGAAGCGGCCGAAAAAGAATGGGTCGAAAAAGAAGAAATGAGGAATTATGAAGTTGGGAGGATGTTGGGTTCTATGCAGGGTAGGCCAAGTGACGATCCCCTAGGCGGCTGCCGAGTTCATAACGTCCTTGATGGCGGGTGAAAGCCGCTTCGCCTTCGGACTGGCAGGTCACGTATCCGGCCGGAGACTCAGAGACCGCGGAGCGATGCTAATATCTTGCGCCGCTGTTCATGATTCACATGATGTACGAAGCATCTAGCAAGATACCCAGACGTAAACGTCATTCACGGCCCCTGAGATGGGGAAGAAGATGGCGATGACAGATGCCAAGGAAAGGCAGCACAGCGAGCCTGTCGTTACCTTTACTGCTGAACTTGGAATCTGTTGTGGATTCCCCTACAAACTATTGCTGTTCTCAATTATTCTCTTCGCATTACATACTCAAAACAGTTCCAACCCTCTCCACAGACATTCTTCCCTCGAGGCTGTGCAACGCTCTACCCCCCATATCAAACCCTAACCCTCTTTTGCCATCGGACATCGGTATCCCGTGCATCCGAGAGGCAGCCTTCAATTGGTTCGATTTACTTCCAAAACCTGCGCCTCTACCGCGCAGTGGCCAATGGCAAATCCGCATTCCGATCGGCCTTTTAGAAACCGCTTCTAGCCTCGCCTTCCCGGCAAAATATCTCCCATCTCTCATCATCCTCGTCAACCACCATCACAATCATTCATTAAGTTGCGCTGTTGCTCAACGCCAACCACTCGCTGAAACACTCACTTCTTCGTCCTTTTGACAAGACCAAGAGCAAACAAAATAGCCAAAAATGCCACGCCAATCCCGTCCTACCGCCCGCCCGGCCGCTGCGCGCCCATCCGTCCCGGCTAAGCCCGCCGTCGCCCCTACTCAGCAGCAGACTCGGCCGGCTGCCACGCTCGCCGCCCCCCCTCCGGTTGCTCCCTCTCCCGCGGCTGCTGCCCCCGCTCAGCAGCCAGTTGTCGTCCAGCAGGGCCCTGGTCTCCTGGGCCAGATGGCTAGCACCGCTGCGTATGTTCCCTTCTCCCTCCCTCTGCTCTTCTCGTCATGCCCCTCCCGTTTGTGTTACACAAACCATAATATCACTCATTCACTATAAGTAAGGACGGAGGCTAACCCTGGCTAAAGCGGTGTTGCCATCGGCTCCTCGATCGGGCATGTCATCGGCAACGGCATCTCATCCCTCTTCGGAGGCAGCTCCAGCGAGGCGGCTGCCCCCGCGCCCCAAGCCAATGCGGCGCCCGCCCAGCAGCAGCAGACTTGGGGCGGCAACTGCGCCGAAGCGACCCAGCAATTCACCAAGTGCATGGATGAGCACGGCGGCAACATGTCCATCTGCAATTGGTACCTGGAGCAGCTGAAGGCTTGCCAGCAAGCGGCTAAGCAGTTCTAAATGGGGGGTTGAGTAAGGGGTGAGGGACTAAGTAATGGAGGAGGATATAGAAGTTGTAATACTAAATCGGGGTTTGGGGTTTTTGATCACGTAGAAAATGGAGAGAGTGAGGATGTTCTGGTGGTGAGACTATATTGTACGATAGGGGACACAGGTATGGAGCCTACTCTCTCACGCGGGACGGCTTTCGCTCCCTTGAACGCAAATGCCACTCGCCCGTCTGACTGCCTGCGCGACAATCAAGCCTTGTATTACGTACCGATGTACTAGAGATCCAAGTCCTAACATGATCCTTCCTCTCATGAACCCAAAGTGCCCTATGTAACCGTCTGGCAAGTGGCTACTCCCCGTCTTCATCGTGCCTTGGCTCGAAATTGGTCTGTATCATATATATATTAACCCTTGCCTTGCAACCCATCTGCAGAATGTGAGGGGGATAACTTACCGAATTTCCATTATAATACTGCTGATCCCCCCTCCCCTCCTCCCTCAACTGATCCAAACCCACAATCGGTCCGCCCGTACGTTTGCGCACAACAGCAGTTGCTTCTTCCCTCTGCGATGTTCGCCCAGCAGATTCCCTCTCTTGAGCAGGAGCGGCATTCTCGGGTTGTTGTGGCACACCCTGGGTACTAAACAGCGACGAAAAAAATGCCACAATCCCGTTCCACACTCCCAACACCACGCCGATGATGGCAACAATAAACCGCTGGAAGATGTTACCCTCCGCAACGCCACCTTCAGCAGCCCCCGTTGCCCGGGCTGTGACACCGGCCCCCTGGGAGCGGGGAGCCCTCACGAGGATGAGTGTCGATGACGGGGCGAGCCCCAGCTCAAGCAGAGTCTGGCCCTCCTCCTCCGAGGGGATCGTCCTGCTAGGAAGGGGCGTGAGCAGCACCTTGAAAAGGTACTTCCCTCCACTCCCAGCCGAACCCCTCGCCTCTTGATCAACCCACTCCCTCACCTCCCTCAACGTCACACTCGACGGAAACCTTGACCGTATAGTCGACCCATCAAACAACCTAACCTGCAACGCACAATTCTCCGCCCCCCTCTTCGGCTTCTCCCCCGCAGAACTCATCTCCCCGACCTCCCTGACTTCCCCGCCTTCCCTCATCTCCCTTTTTCTCTTCTCATTCTCCTCCCTAACCCGTCTCCTCTCCTCCCGATCATGCTCGATCCTCTCCAAAATCCGCTGTCTTTCTTCCCTCGCCTGCTCGCGCTGTCGGCGAATCTCTTCGAGGTGCCGCGCTGCGCCGGGAGTTGAGCCCTGGCCGGCGCGTTGAGCCCGCGCGGCTTCGGCGCGGCGTTTCTTTTCTTGTTCGTCTTGACGCTTTTTATCGGCTGCGAGGCGGGCCGCCCTCTCGGCTAGGAGGGCGGCGACGCGGTCGTTTGTTGTGGATGAGGGGGTTAAAGATGAGGGCGTTGTGGTTGTGGCGCTTGCTGATGAGGCAGAGGGTTCGGCTGGGGTAGATTGGTTCGCGGATGGTGCTGGGGAGGGCGTGGGCTGGGACTGAGGAAGCTCAGGTACTGGTTCAGGCTCGCGAGTTGGCTGAGCCTCAGGGGCATGTTGAGGTTGAGGGCTGGAAGAAGACTGGGGTTGGGGAGCCGCTGGGGCCGCAGTCTGGGCTGGCTCAAGGACCTTCTTCAACCTGCGGGTAAACTCTTCCTTGCTGACTCCAGGAGCGATATACTCCTGAAGCATGGCGTTCCTGGAACATGGTCAGTCCTCAAGGGTTCCGGACGAAATAGGGGACTACACAAGTCTTACTTGATTACAATGACGGTCGGCTTCCTCGGGATGGGGTAGAGCTGCGCAAGGTACGACTCCTCCTGAGAACCAGCGGCTAAGCGCAGGGTGATAGCTTGAGCTTCCAGAAGGGAGTGGATCTGATAAGTTGTCAGTCAAGGAGTGGGTGCTTTGAGTTGCATGGAGCAGACCTCACCTCTTCTTCAGTGAAGAAGTCATCTTCCCAGAGTTTGCTCTCAGTCTCACCATCTGCTTTGGTCAGTCTAGTGTTGTTGGGTCTCAATGGTTCATGAGTTCCTCACCTGTCACGAAGCAGACGACGGACAAGGCCCGCTGGACAGCAGTGGCGATGCCCTCTTGGAGGGTTCCTTGGAAGAAAACCATGGCGATTGTGGATTGCGCTTTGGCTCTTCTGCCAGCGTTTTGATGCCCAAGTCTTGGGAAAAGAGTTCAGGTGGCACAAAAGCAATGAGGAGCAAAGTCGAGGTGAGAACAAGTCGAGGGCAAAGGCGATTCGTAGCTTCTGCGCAGAGGGAGGGTGCAATTGGAAATAGGATCAAAATTGCATCTATGAAGCTTATGAACCCTTATCGTATCAGCTTTCTCGAGTCCTCAGTTCACTGATCGATACCAGGGGATAATGTCGACCTGGGAAGATGCAATGAAAGCAAAGTTGCCAGAGTCCAGAATGTTGCTAGAACATGTCATCTGTTCACACAGCGACAGCAAACCGTGTACTTACCGTGTCTACGGTAGCCGTCACGCAGTGAGCCATCCCTGCCATGCAGCTGGAGCCTAGCGCTGAGTGGATCCCCAGTGACCTCACCAGCGGGGCATTGCTTCGCCGAGCCGAGAACCTCAGAGGGGAAAAGTCCCGACCCAACGTCGTCACCTCATCTTCCATCCTAACGACAACCATCTCATCCCTCACCCCGATCCCACCACCCTGGGTCTCCCACGACACCATGGTTTCTGGGAGACTCCTCTCCGGCTTACTGCAGCCATTTTGTGCGCCCAGGGCGCCGATTGGCAACGCAATTCGCTCGCAATGGACTCATTCCACCCCGGTGTTGCGCTCAAACTTCTCATCCTCGAGGTCGATTATTTCCCAAATTAATGTTTCTAGGAGGCAGCCCTTCCACAGCACTCCGCGGCGCCCTCGCGACCCAGCCGATGACCCGAACTGGAAGTCCCTCATCGACGAGCCGCCGCAGCTGGTGCGCGTCAAGAGCAAGCATGGACCGGGCATCATCCTCTTGGGTACCTATCCTCCCAGCTACAGCCACTTCTACTCTCGCTGACACCAAACCCAGCCATCATCCCCATAACCGCCTTCCTTCTCGGTACCTGGCAAGTCCACCGTCTCCGATGGAAAACCGACCTAATCGCCAAAGCCGAAGACCGTATCATCCGCCCACCTCTGCCCCTCCCTCCCCACGTCGACCCCGACGCAGTCGCGGACTTCGACTTCCGCCGCGTCACCGTGACAGGCCGTTTCCGGCACGACAAGGAAATGCTCGTCGGCCCACGTATGCGCGACGGCGAGCAGGGCTACATGGTGGTGACGCCATTGGAGAGGAACGATGATCCTACCGCGACGGTGCTGGTGCACCGAGGATGGATTAGCAAGAAAATGGCGGATCAGAGGTTGCGAGATCCCGAGGCTCTGCCGCAAGGCGAGGTGACAATTGAAGGGATGCTGAGAACGCCGTGGAAGAAGAATTTCTTTACGCCGGAGAACCGGCCGGATCGGTGGGAGTTTTACTTTCCGGATGTGAAGCAGATGGCCGAGTTGACGGGGAGTCAGGCGGTTTGGATTGAGCAGACTATGGGTGAGTTATACTCTCTCTGAACGCTGCATGCCCTTTGGGGGTTATTGCTACATGGAAGGTGATGCAGTCGGATGGATACTGATCCTACTAGACCCCGACTTCTTCACGCTCAACGCCTATCAAGAGAAGGGTGTCCCTATAGGCCGACCGGCCGAAGTTAACCTGCGCAACAACCATGCGCAGTACATCATCACATGGTAAGTCTGGGTATCTGATGTCACACTCTCCCACAATCTAACCATCCCTAGGTATGGCCTGTCCCTGGCCACGGCGATCATGTTTTGGATGGTGCTCAAGTCCAAGAAGTCCCCTAATGAGGCGGCCCGTCGTGTGCGCATGAACATGCACTGGTGAAATCAATCCTCTTTACAACCCCTTTCAGAACCATCATCAGGTGACATCCTCATCCGCGGCGCCACCGCCACTCTTAGCAGGAGCTCTCTTCCTCTTCTTCGACGGAGCTGGCGGCGGCATGCGCAGCTCCTGAAGCAACTCCCTAGGGAGGTGACGCTGCGCGAGAGAGAACAGCGTGGTCTGTGGGTTGACCTGCCGTTGTCTGCAAAGGATGCACTGTCAGTACGTGTAACAGTATATAACTATGGATTTTGGAGATACCCAAATGATAGACACAGAGAGGTCAAACGTTGTGGCATATACATACCTCTTCATGAGAGTAAGCACATCCGAAGCGTCAATCGTCTTGCGCCCGGCATGGTTCGCATACGCCTGCAAGTCATCGCCCAGCTGCTCAAAGAACCAGTCCGACGCCTGCATAATGGCCTTCATAGCATCTGTCGGGATGGGGCCCTTGATGCCGCTGGCTCGGGCAAATGTTTGGGCGATGCGGCGCACGACAGATGGGGGAAGCGAGGGATACTCGATGCCGTACTTAGAGACTTTGATTGTTCGCTTGAGCGTTTCGCGGGGTTGCTGCGCCAGCTGGGCCCTCTTCGCAGAGATGAATGACATCTCTGTTTCGTCTTGCCGGCTCCGATGGATAAAACTTCTATCTTGTTGATTGACCAGCATGTCGTCGTCTTCTTCGGCATCTAAGTCTTCGGGAATATCGGGTAAGGGACCGAAGTCCTCGTGGCCACTGCCCTCATCGCTGTAGTCGTCGCTTCGCTGATCCATCAGCGGCGCGAAACCGTCGGATCCAATCTGCTGGTCGTCGCCCCCTTCACCAGTGACATCGCCGGCCCCAGGAGACTGCGCCGTCGAATCCTCCGCTACTTGCGCCTGCAATACAAACGTGCTTTCGTTGATATCCCCCACGGGGATTTCGATACCGAAATCGCTGTCTCGTCCCGCGAGGCCGGCGCGTCCGACGTTGGAGGGCTCGTCGATCCTCTCAGGCGATATGAGCGAGTCCATCCCGCCCATGGTCGTATCCCCCTCTTGGAGCACCGCTGCTGGTGGGAAGAAACCCGAGTCAATGCCCACATCCCCGTCGTTAGCGGCGTTGGGACCCCCAAAGTAATCGCTCATGCGCATGCTGCTAAGCGACGACCTGTTGTTTTCAAACACCGCGCGCCGCGGCATCTCAATCGACGTAATCGTAAAGTTATTCTCATCATCGATAATCACCGACTTATGCGGCTGGAGATCATCCTCATCATCATCATCCTCCTCCTCCTCATCAATCGGCAGCGAAAGCCTAGGCCTCTTAGGCAACTCCTCATCATCTTCATCCTCCCCCCTCCTCATCCGGAGTTTAATCGACGCCAAACTCGCCTCCAACGCCTCGTCATCATCCTCCTCATCCTCCGTCCCTCTCGTTCGCCTCCTAACCCTAGCTGTCCCCGGCGACGAAGAATCCCCCCTCGACCTCGAACTTCGCGAACTCCTAGCACTCGAACTGGAGCTGGTCACGACCCGCTGACTCTTCGTCGCCAACACGCCCGCAAGACTCAACAAAAAATCCCGAGGCGAATCCCTCGTCTCGCGCACGCTCCTCCGGCGCGCGCGTTGGTGAGGCGTCAAAATTGCTGCACGCCGCGAGTCGATCGCGCGAATGGCTGCGCGCGCGTGGGGTGTTGCGACATTGTTGGACGTTAGTCGGCGTTGGCTGCCGGGCGTACGCAGGACGAGAGAGCGGCGGAAGGTTACGGGGGTCGGTTCGGCGGCGGTCAAGCGTACGGGGGTTGCGGAGGGAGGGTTGAAGGAGAGGTTGGGGCGTTGGGATTCGCGGACCATGGTGGCGATGATGGTTTAGGAGAATGGTTTTGAAGAATGATTCTTGGTTGGATGGGTTAATGGGGTTATTCGTTCGCCTAGGTGTGGTTTTCCATTTGGTATGGTATTGGCTTAAATTACGAAGGTTAATTAATGGGTCATTGTCGCGGAAAATTGTGTTGGTTGGAAGTTCAACTGCCCGTCTGCAGTAGTTCTGGCTTCTGGACGCGACGCGATGATGCCGCTCGCGCTTGCTTCTAGTTCGCGGTCATGTTGACGAGATGTGGGGTCAATTAGCTATTATCGATAAGCTGATAAGAACGCAGTGCCTTGTATCTTGTCGGGACGTCATCGCGGATTCATGAACCACAAGGCACTTGGTTTCTGAGATTCAGAATCACATTTTACCAGAATTTCTGGCTGCCTTCATTTGTGACGCTATGCATCATCTGCACATCTACAACTGTTTGCCGCTATCCAGAGAATGGAATATTTCCGAAGGGTGAGCACACCTCGCTGAGCATCAGACTTTTGCTCTCCCCCCCCCCC
>Ga0065720_1021631_pt1 | contig 10059 bp, 9 predicted proteins | sample Thericmetagenome_FD_59107 | JGI IMG/M metagenome (GOLD analysis project Ga0065720, IMG submission 59107) | Thermophilic microbial communities from the Joint Bioenergy Institute, California, USA of rice/straw/compost enrichment - eDNA_2 v2... | ecosystem: Engineered > Solid waste > Grass >... | reverse complement strand
AATCACCCACCCTGCCCCCTCATCTATAGCCCAATATGAAACAACCCTCTCCTTCTCCCCGACAACCCTCTCTTCGGCTCCCCTCTACTCTGTCTGGCAACAACTCATCTCCGACCCCTCGCTCGACCCCCGCTTCGGCTCCCTCTTCATTTTAACGCCCATGGGTAGTCTCATCACTGGCACCTTCTACGGAAGTCAATCCGAGTTTGAAGACTCCGGAATTCCCGAACGGTTCCCAGATGGCATGCAGCCCCACGTGCAAATGACCGATTGGCTTGGGGCGGGAGCACACCTAGCTGGACAGATGGGGAAGTGGATGCTAAGTACGCAGACGGGTTTTTTTGTCAAGAGCTTAGCCTTTCGCCGCAACGAATTACCTAGTTCGCTGGATGTACAGGAGATATTCAAGTGGATCGACGACCAAGATAAGGGGACGATACTATGGTTCTGTGTGTTTGAAGCTGTGGGGGGCAAAATGAACGAAGTGTCCGTGGAGGATACGGCATTTGTGCATAGGGATAAGACGGTGGTGTGGCAAGTTTGGGCTGTTGTGCCGAGTATGGAGGGGAACGCTGTATTGGTGGATAAGGCGAGGAAGTTTGTAGCGGGGCTGAAGGATCAATTTATGAAGTATGCGAAGGGAGTCGATGGGATGTATCCTGGGTATGTGGACCCTGAGATGGGGGAGGAGTCGGGGCAGAGGATGTATTGGGGAAGGAATTTAGAGAGGTTAGAGGAGCTGAAGAGGGTGTGGGATCCGGAGGAGAGGTTTTGGAATCCGCAGAGTGTGAGACCTGCTGACAAGTTTTCGGGAAAAAAAAAGGTTGGGGGTTAGTTAAGTGGCACTCAAGAGCCGAGAAACTTAAGATTAGTGTCGTAGAGGCAATCTGGCCAGCACTTGGGGCTAGAACAGATCGAGAAAACGTAAATCTAGTTTCAAGGGAATGCAGCTCATATCCAGCACTTGGGAGCCCAAGATTATTCAACTTAAGTGAAAAGAATGCCAGCCATAAAGGGCTAATATCAACAAAGACCACAGCTCAATGATCCTCTACATCCTCATCCTTCCCAGGATACAAAATCTCCTGCACCACGACCGCCCTTACATGGTTCCCCAGCACAAACAAGTACGTCCCCACGAGGCAAATCGACATCCCCGTAGCAAACCACTTCACCCCCTCGCTCCGAAACGCCTCCCCCAGCGCAATTGTCGCCAACACAAACCCTGTGTTAGGGAAAACTGCTGCCCACCACCCCAGATGAAAGTATCTCGGCGGCGCGCGCACTACCGCCAAAACAGCGATGCCAAACCACCAGAAACTTAACGCCCAGAGGAAGGCCGCGCCGACGACGGCCATGGTTTTGATCGTGTTCACGTCCATCATTCCATACATGTTTTCGGCAAAGGTGCTGTCGGGAAGGGCGCGCGCCATGCCCAGGAAAGCAAGGGCGGTGAAGGCTGGGGGGCCGACGCACATGAATAAGCCGGTGCGGTGTTCACGGTCGGGTAGGCCGGATTGCATCAGCCGGCCGACCATGTGCGCGTACATCATGAATGCGACTGACAAACCCAGCCCCTGACAGGTCAGTCCCGCGGTGGTGATCATGATTGCTGACTGCGGGGGTTGACTATCCGCTATCACGGCGGCGATCGTGCCCGACAGCATGATCGGAAAAATGGGCAGGATCCAGGTCGGCATCATGGTTTGCAAACCGAAAGAGTGCGCAGAAAAGATGTAGGAGTACTGCCCGATGGCGACGGCTGTCGAGAGGAGGAGGTATGTCCAGAAGGCGATGTGAATTGCTGTTGTCAAGCCAGGAGCTGTCAGGGCGGCGGCTAGCGCGGCGTCGACTTCGATAGGTGTGCCCTCGACCCGAGGAGGTTCGGGGACGCAGTAGCGCTGGGTAGAGGTAATCAACGTCGCTATCGACAAGAAGAAAGTAGGAACGAATAACCCTTCGCGTTTGTGTGTTATCGAACGGAGGAGGAGGGATGGAAATAAGATGAAGCGGGTGAGCATAGTAGCGGTGACGGCTGTAAAGAGCACTAGGTTGAGGATGTACACTGTGAGACCGATCTGTCGGAGACCAGGAAACTGGTGTGGCTGAGAGAAGATGAGCAGCGACAAACCGCCCGTCGACATAGTGAGGGTGTACCAGGCCCAGGTGAAGTGGGCGAGTCGGGGGCGCAGCGGGAGACGGCCTTGTGCGTCTGAAGGTCTGTTTTCAGGGGCTGAGGATGCACTGTCGCGGGAGACATTTTGGTCTAGTTGGGAAGATTGCTGGAGACAGAGGGATGGTACTGTGTTGAGGGGAAGGGCTTTTTCGATGTCTTCTAGTCCGCTTCTGTCTTTGTCGGAGGAGGCTCGGCTTGAAACCGGGAGGGAAGGGCCAAGCTCAGGGAGTTGGGGGTGACGATCGTGTTCTGTTTGGAGAGGACTGAAGGGCTGGGTGGAGGGGCGGCGGGAGTCTCGTCGCCGGAAGTGTCCGAAGGAGAAGCTCTCTTGGGGGAAGGGCATGCTGACGCTAAGAGATGAGACTAGACACTCAGATATGCTGTAAAGAAAGAGATGAACAACGCTGTATATTATGTCAGTGTCTGGAAGGAAAGGATGAACACTACCCTAAGTGAGAGACTGCCATGAATAAAACGCCAACTTGAGCCTCTATGAGGACCCCATCCCTATAAAAAGCCATGACATCCGTGGACGGAACTTTCCATCATCGCCGCACCATCGCCAGTGTTGCCCTCCACATCGTTTCAATTTCGATCAAACACTTTGGTTGTGGCAAGAGCTGAACGCAAGCTCACAAATGAGGAGCCAGGGCTGGAGCTCATCTGAAGTAGTGAGATCGGTCCTCAGATGTCGCCACCGCAAGTCAGCTTCAAGTGTGGGGAGAGAGCTTGCCACAGTCGGGCTTGGGGAGTGAGTGTGTGTTTTTAGGTCCACTTCTGACTCGTAGAAACTAAGATCCAAAATTGATCCGCGAAGGTGAGACTCAGACACGGCGATTGTCAGGTCATTTGAGTAATGACTTGTAGAACAACTGGGAGAGTGTCATGAGAGTTTAAACAGCAGTGAGCTTAAGGCACTCAGGGGCTGTTGACAATCATCCCAGGGGTTCGGGTTGGTCCGTAGTGTTTCTGATCCAGGGTTAGGGTCTGCTTCGTCGAGTTCGTGCGAGGGTTAGGGTTCCATGCGTCACGTCATTCCCACCTACCCAACCTCGCATATCACGATCAACATCCTCACCATCACCACCAACACCACCACCACCACCATGGCGACCTTCACCCCCTACGCGTACTTCCAATGTCCCTGCTCCGAATCCTCGCCAATCACGCGCCACCACCACCACAACGATCGGCACTACCGGCGCCACAGACACACACGTAACGCGTCCGTGACCTCAATCGTTTCCGCTGATGACGATGACGACGACGACAAGACATTCGACCCCCGCGCGACGCGCTCAAACTTTTCGCTGTACCCCCTCGAATATCTGTTGTATTGCGAGGATTGCGCGCAAATACGCTGTCCACGATGCGTAAGCGAGGAGATCGTGGCATATTTTTGCCCGAATTGTTTGTTTGAGGTGCCGAGTGGGAATTTGAAGAGCGATGGGAATAGGTATCCCTCCACAGTTCTTCTTATGATCTCCGACTGCAATTTAGAGGTGAAGCTAACTGTGTATCATGTGTAGATGCACCCGCAGCTGCTTCACCTGCCCGATCTGCGTCGGTCCCTTATCCGTGACCTCCCTTGAGACCAAACCTGACCCCAACCTCCTCTCCGCACCTCCCTCCGACTCGGCGCCTACCTCTGGCCCCTACGCCCTCGTCTGCTCCTACTGTCTCTGGTCGTCCACCGAACTCGGGATAAAATTTGACAAGCCGAACTCCATCTCCTCTCAGCTGCACAAACTCCGAAACGGCGGCGCCACAAGGCTCACACCCAAGGAACGGAAAGAACGCCGCAAAGACCCGGGATATAAACCCATCTTGGTGCAGGGCGAGGACCCGTTGGATCCGGAGAGTCACTTTGCGGCGCTGAAGACGTTTTATCAGTCACAACTGTCAGACCCTAATTCTGACTCGTATGGGTTCGGGACGTCGTCGAGCCTGGGGGAGCTGGGGTTCTCGTCTTCTGCGTCACTCTCCCGTATCATGTCTCTTTATACCGGGGGATTACTGGCAGATAAAAAAGCCAAAAACCGCGTCGGGGCAATGCGTGAGGCCATAACGCCTGACGAGGGGCTGCAGCTTTGTCAGTTGGACGAGACCGCGCAGATTGCGCGCCTGAAAAAAGTCGGGTGGGAGGGGACCGCCAGCAATGGGCAAATGGCAGAGCAAATGCCGGCAGTGACAGCGGGAGAGGTGCAGATGTATGGACGGGGAAGGTTTGTGGATGAACTTCGGCCCGTGGCGTGCCTGCTACGCACGAAACGGTCCAAACGCTGTCCGGTATGCAGGCACATTATCAGTAAACCTGAGGCCAAAGTGCAGACAACGAGGTTTAGGATAAGGCTTGTGGCGACGAACTACGTCCCGTCGATATCTATACGTCGACTGAACCCTTCACAGACCGGGGCAGGGGGTAGCTCGGGCGGCGGGAGTCTGAGCTCGCTAGGGGATTTTCTCGAACCCGTCAAGCCAGCCCACTTCATCCTAACCTTCAAAAACCCCCTTTTCGACGCCGTCAAGGTGACCCTCGCCACACCGGCCATCACACCAGGACGTTTCGCCTCCCGCGTGACGGTCCTCTGCCCCGAGTTCGAAATCGACGCGAACACCGACGTCTGGGACGAAGCCCTCAAAGATGGCAGCAATAAACGTGACAGCAAGGAACTTCGCCGGCCCAAGACCGCAGCTGAAGAAAGTGCCGCAGCCGCAGCGGGGGGAGGGTTGCAGTTGGAGGTGGGCAAGATCTGGGAGAGGGGGAGAAATTGGGTGAGTATTGTTGTGGAGGTGGTGCCAGCTTCGTTGAGGCAGCCTGTTGATGGAGGAAGAGTGGGGCCGATTAGGGAGGATGAGGATGTCGTGGAGGTGCCGATGTTTGTTAGGGTGGAGTGGGAGACTGAAGCAGGGGGGGATGACGAGATTCCAGGGGCAGGGAAAAAAGAGGGGGAGGGGGGGAAAGAGGGGAAGGAGAAGAGGGAACTGGCGTATTGGGTTGTGCTGGGAGTCGGAAGGATTAAGCAAAGTTAGCCTTGGGGATACTTTGGAAGGACGAGTCATGTGTAGAACGACTAGATGATATGATACCCATAATAGAGATGTATTGCCTGAATTCAGTTTTATTTCCTCACTCCCTCCCAAAAACCTCCTGATACCCCGTCAACACAAACCGATACCTCACATCTCCCCGATGCAACCTCCCCAACGCCTTCCTCAATCCCTCCTCCCCAATCTTCACCTCCTCGACCCACGTCCGAATCCCCTTCTCCGCTGCCAGCCCCAACATCTCCAACATCTCTCTCCGACTCCCCAAATGCGATGTCCCAAAGAAACACCCATTCTTCAAAAACGTCTGACTCTTCACTCGCACATCCCCCTCCGGCAAGCCGACATTCACCCACTTCGCGTGCACATCCAACAAGCTCAGGTATGCATCGAGGTCGAAGCCTTCGAAGCTATTCGCCGTGTTGATGATGAGATCAAAAGTCATCACATGAGGTTCGTTCCAGTTAGGGTCGGAGGTTGCCAGGTAGCCGTCGGCACCCAGGGCGAATGCGTCGGATTCTTTGGCATGGGAGCGCGAGATGACCCAAGTTTCGGCGCCGAGGGCTTTAGAGAAGAGCACGGCGAGATGCCCGATGCCGCCGAGCCCGACGATGCCGACTTTTTTACCAGGGCTGGCACCGTTCCGGACGAGGGGCGAATACGCGGTGAGGCCGGCGCAGAGCATCGGCGCGGCGATGGTGGAGGGGAGAGCGTCCGGGATGGGGAAGACCCTGAACCTGTTAGGATCATTTTTGCTTGGAAAAGCAAGGGCGGGAACATACCAGTGCTCATGCGTCCTTACGTGAGAAGAGTACCCTCCCTGACTTACAATCCCCGTATCTGGCCACACAGCACCATAGGTATCAAGTTGCTTGCGGCAATAGGTTTCGTTGTCATTCTTGCACTGCCGACAGTCGAGACACGACCAGCTTTGCGCGCCGACGCCAACGCGCTGGCCGACTTTGACGAGGGTCACTTTGGGACCGACGCGGATTGCAGTGCCGACGATTTCTACCTCCTTCATCAGCCGCTCATCCTCCCAGGTAAGCTATATGGGAGGGAATATGAGGGAGGGAATACCGTGCCCAACGGCAAGAGGATAATGCTGCTTCCCCCAGCCGCCACTGATGGTATGGATGTCGCTGGCGCAGACGCCGCAACACTCGATTTTGATGTCGACATCGTAGTCGCCGAAGGGCTTAGGCGTGAACTCGTTCTTGTGGAATTCCAGCCAGGTGTCAGGGCCGTGGACTTGGAAGCCGGTGAAGGTTTCGGGGTAGGGCATTTCGACAGCAGCGCGCTTAGAGGTGAATACAAGTCGTGTGAGACACAATTGATGTTAATTTTATCCAAGAGAAGCTGATTGTGACTGGTCTGAGTGGCTCCTTCAGAAGGAAGTCTGCTCGTAAACAGCTTCCCCGCCTTTAAAGAGAGAAGCTTCCATCCTAACCCAGGGTAAATAAGAGGGGCTAAAGCTTTCCCGTCGCCTTCTTCAGCCCAGCACGGCTGAGCTCAGTGATATTATCCGACCGCATGTACATCCACGGAGCGTCTGGGCTGGCAGGGTGTTTCACGCAGACTCGGGACACTAGCATACCTGCATGCGACCAAATACCCAATGCGCTCGGGAACCCTTCACTGTATGCTAGACAATTGGACGTACGATGGCACTGATGCTTAGCCCTTCGCCCCGCTGTCGACTTCACTTCAGCCAAGAGGTTGCCGGGCGAAAAGATACGCAGCGTGGGAATGAACAGGCGGGAACCCATTTTCCCGTCTATTTTCCCACAAATCAGAGCGCATATACTGATCATGCCGCTGTCGGCAGCACCAGCATGGCGAATGTGGGGGGAAAACCCGGCAGGAGTAAACGATCACGATATGTACAAGGGCTTTGAGCTACATCTAGAGTCTTGAGCTACGAGCACTGCGATAACCAGAGAGTGTCCGGGGAGATCTAGCACAAATGGACTGAAGGTCTATGTCGACTGAGTCCAGGACTGAGACGCGGATCTTAAGAGCGTCGTTGCCGGAAGACTGTTGCCTTCCGAGTGAGAGAGAATCTGATATGGTGTTGGACTTGGATGTCTCTCAGAGATAGTTGATCCAGCTCAGATGGCCATTCACTGATGGTCGAAATAACCCGAAGGTCGAGGGCTATCATGAACTCAAAGAGCAACTCCAGATGCAACAAGCAGCACGACACACGCTAGCTGAGCTGAAGCAGCTTGACGAGTGCGGCCCAAGGAGCAATCCCTCAGACGACGCACCCAGGCGTCTTAATACTGCTGCCCCGCCTGCTCAAACACTCTTTCCCTTCCCGACCTTAGGAAATCCTAACCCCATTAAAAACGCAATCCTCATACTCGCACCGACATACACAAACAGCACATTCCCCCAATCAATCGCATTCCATACCGCCACGTTCCAGTAAATCTGCGTTCCCAGCGCCCTTATACTAAGCAGATGCCCAACATCCGCAACCAGCAAACAGAACAGCAGCGTCTTCCACACCCGAAGGTCCGATGTCGACCGCAATACGAGGGCTTCAATCATGGCGAACGCAAAGTACATATTGCCGAGCTGGGACATGGTGATTGACATGCCGAGGGGGATTGTGAAAGGGGCGGAGGGCGCATGGCTCAGGGTGAGGTAAGTTTGCTGGTCGAAGTGGGCATAGTAGGCGCCAGCCAGGGTTGCGAGAGGCTCGATGAGGAGGAAAAAGAGTCGGTAGGGGAGGGGGAGGGGGAAGCCAGAGATAGAGACGGTAGGGGTTATAGGTTGTTTGGTTATCATGCCGGCTGAGAATGAAGAAATGGGAAATGGAAGCAATGAAAAGCGATGAGAATGAGCTTTAAGTGAAATAAGTGGTTTGGGTTGACACATGAGTGAGAGTGAAGATGAGACGCAGGTACGCCAAGACTTCTGCTCTACGTGCGCCACACAAGCCACCTTCAGCCACTCACACCCCACCAAATTAATCAGGGCTGAAAACCCTAGCAAATTCCTTGGCGGAGCAAACTGCTTGGCCAATCTAACTTTTCTGCCCTCCGTCCCTTTCTCCCCGTCTCGACATCCAACCCGAGCATCGTCGACAACCGCCAACATGAGTGCCCCCTCGCTTAACAAGATCGCGGCAAACAGCCCGTCCCGCCAGAACCCGTCGGATCTGGAGCGCGCGATTGCCGGCGCTCTGTACGATCTCGAGACCAACACTGCCGACCTCAAGGCCGCCCTCCGGCCGCTGCAGTTCGTCTCGGCCCGTGAGGTGAGATCTCGCTGAATTGCTCAAATAACCGCACGCCCTCCGGCTGCGCAAACGATCCTGTTCCAGTATGCGGAAGACTTGATCGCACGGAAGACGGGCGGGGCCGACTCGGCTCTCTGCTCTGGAGTCCTCGACTCGGAGTCGAGCGAGGCGCCTCGCCTGGACGCCTAACATCATGACATCCACAGCTCGCGGAACAGGACGGGAAGCGGTCCAAGGATGCGGTATCACCTAATCCTGGAGCTCGCACGCTGACTTGGGTCATTAGATCGAAGTCGGCCACGGCAAGAAGGCGATTGTCATCTTTGTCCCCGTTCCTGCTCTGCAGGGCTTCCACCGCGTCCAGCAGCGGTAAGCCTCAGCCTGCCCTGTTGGCATGAACCCTGCTAACCCTCACAGCCTCACTCGTGAGCTCGAGAAGAAGTTCTCGGACCGCCACGTGCTGATCCTCGCTGCTCGCCGCATCCTGCCGAAGCCCAAGCGCTCGGCCCGCTCGCGCAACACCCTTAAGCAGAAGCGCCCGCGCTCGCGTACCCTCACTGCCGTGCACGATGCCATCCTGACCGACTTGGTCTACCCCGTCGAGATCGTCGGCAAGCGCCTGCGCACCAAGGAGGACGGCTCCAAGGTCCTCAAGGTCATCCTGGACGAGAAGGAGCGCGGCGGCGTCGACTACCGCCTCGACACCTACTCAGAGGTCTACCGCCGCCTGACCGGCCGCAACGTCACCTTCGAGTTCCCCCAGACCACCATTACTGATTACTAAATGCTAAATGGGCAAAGGGGAAAGCGGACATGGAGGGATTGGTTGTTTGTGTCTGAGGACGGGTTGGAGTTCGGGTTCGGGTCTGATGCATTTTGCATCCTGGGTACTCAAAAAAGGAACGGCGCACACTAGCTTGTTAATCAAGCGATCTTCACCCCCTGCACAATACAACCATTCTCCATGTGTTTTTTTTGTGTCTCGTGTTCATGTGTTACTGGCTATAAGTGTATCTCCGGGGTCTTCTCCCGCACCCACTCCAGCACCCTGACCCAAATCTCCCGCCCATCATGCGGGAGCTCCATAGCCTCCTCATACTTCTTTAGCGTCTCTCGATCGTTCGGATCGACGCCGAACCATCTAACGGCGTCATACAGCCTCATCTTGGCACATTGTGCGTCCTTCTCGGGATGCCCTTGGAACGTCAAGATCGTGCCGCTGCGGCTGAGAAAAGACTGTTTGCCAGCTAACAGTTCGGAAAAGCCAGGGGGTGTGGTGCTTACGCCCCGACGGTGATGCTGTTGGATGCGGAGATGCCCTGGGTGGGACGGGGGCGTGTGGAAGAATGTGCGGCCGAGGGGCGTTAGGGGGGTTGTGGTGACGCCGAGCTGGGTGCAGCGAGTAATAGGTTAGCATGGAATTTGAGAGCGTAGGTAAAAGTATGGGGCATGAGAAGAGTGGGGTATGGTGATGTTGTTAACCTCTAGCTGTCAGGCCTGGACAGATGACTCAGTAAGGGTATCACGCCCCTATTTGACATCTGCGAAGTGCTGCCAGGCAGAGGCATAATCATCCCCCCCCCCC
>Ga0065720_1021630_pt1 | contig 10061 bp, 9 predicted proteins | sample Thericmetagenome_FD_59107 | JGI IMG/M metagenome (GOLD analysis project Ga0065720, IMG submission 59107) | Thermophilic microbial communities from the Joint Bioenergy Institute, California, USA of rice/straw/compost enrichment - eDNA_2 v2... | ecosystem: Engineered > Solid waste > Grass >... | reverse complement strand
GGGGGGGTAAATTTATTTATTTTTTTTCAGACTAGTGCCCTTTTACCGTTTCCTCGGTTTCGAGATGGTTTGACAAGTCTTTTTGGGTGGCCCCCCTCCGCTCATGGAGAGACAGGTTAAAATATAGACGGATGAACAGGGTTCGGGAAGCTCTGGGCAACGTTGGTCTTCTGATTTATCGCCGGGACAGTATTACCGGAAGATTTGCTATTTCATAGAGTGCAGCTTTATTTCTTATAATTTTTTTTTTCCTTTTTTGATGATAGAGTCTGGGATGGTACTCCTTGGGACAGTTTTTTAGTGCGAATATCCTCCGTATTTTTTACACAGCTATTGAAAGCAATTGACTGCTACTTCAGGGTTTGCCCCTTTCGGATAATAATAAATACTTATTGTATCAGGAAAAACTTTTTATGAAGCTGGATGGCTCATACAACACCTTTCATTTGCATTGCAGCTGTATCATAACAACAGCTCATGATATGTCACTCAAGCTTCATCTCCCGTCTACCCTTTAAGGTCACCAACCCATGTATCATTACCATGTAAGCCCTTCACTCGAAGCTGCTGCTTTGTAGTTCCATTCCATTACTCGACATGCAAGAACCTCATGTAGTCCCATAATTCCTCTCCAACGCCGATCAAGCAAAGAAAAACAATTCACGTGACACCAGGTCGTGAATCTCATTTCGTACTCTTGCTCAGGTGCCAAGCACTTCCCTAAATTATGGCAGCTGCCGCACTGCTGCTCCCGACCCCGGGTCCCCCAACCCCTTCCATCCCTCCAAACCCACCACCTCCTCTCCGACCGCCCAGTAACATCCTAGGATCAAACTCCATATCCCCGAACCCACCACCGCCATCGCGGGGATCGGCACGTCCCATTTGCCGCTGCATGCGCGCGACCTCCAGCACGGAGAATTTCTTGCCCGCCTCGCGGATCTCGCTCACACTAGAGAGGAGATCGCTGACGAGAGAGATGAGCTGCACGTCGTTTGCCTCGCGCTGGAGTTCTTGTGCCAGGGCAGAGGGTTGCGAGTCTGAGGGGGAAGTCGTCGAGGGCGTGACGAGGTCGGCGTTGGTGAGGAGGGCTTGCAATTGGCGGAGGATGGTATTAGAGGGGATGGTGTGGACGCCGTGGGTCGCGCGGGCGTCGGCTGCCGCGTTGGCGGTGGTTTGGTACCCTTGTTTGAAGGCGGGTGGGAGTTGGGCCAGATATGCGATGACGAGGGCTAGGCGGGACTTCATCATCTTGATGGCGTTATATTTGGCTTGCAGGGCGGACATGTACTCTGTTTCTTCGCGGTTGAGATTAACGTCGGGGTTAGATTGCTGCTGCTGTTCGTTGGTCGGAGTGTTTGTGGCGGAGGAAGAGGCTTCCTTCTTGGCTTGGCTGCTCTCCTCATAGGCGACGGCACGGCGTTTGCCCTTGCCGTCGTCGACGGCGATCTTTTTCTCGAATTGCTCCACCATACTTCTGTCGCTGGGTTCGGCGGTCGCGTTGGCGCCGCCCTCGCGGATGTACTTCAGTGCGATCATTTCGGCCTCGCCTGTGTCGGTGACGTAGGGCAGCTTGCGGAAGCGCAGCACCATCTTAGCGGCCGCCTCGACATCCATCATCTCCCTGTCTTCCCCGTCGTTTTCCCTCGACTCTTCGGCTTCCATCAGGGTCTCGTAGATTGTGATGGGGAGAGGGTCTCCCGGGGCGGGGTTGATAATATCCTCGACATGGAAGCCAAGAAGGATGGCTGAGTCGTTGACGGCGCTGATTTGGCGTTGAATAGGGAGGTGGTAACGTGTAGGACCGGTCTTAGGCACCAGGGAGTACCACCCAACCAGGTCAAGAGGAGGGTTCTTGTGGACCGTCCTCACTGAGAAAAGGTCAGTCTACAAGAAAATTAGCGGAGGTGAGGGTGAGGGACACACTCTGCTCTAACCGCTGCTTGAACCACTCCGGGTCCAGCTCAAAGAGACCCTCATCATTTTTGACTGTTTTGCAGCTGAAGCTGAACTCGATCGTGACTTGATGGCCATCCTGCTGACCCAGCAGTGCACCAACAACGGCGCCTTGTAGACCGCGCTGGTAGGCCCGGGCAATATAGTCAGATATCTCCAGGACGGGCAGGGGGTGGAGGACGACCTGGAGTCCCAAGGCATCAGCCTTTTGGGTGGAAAGCAACTCGTTGACTGCTTGATCTGCCATGGTTTATATTGTCGCTCTCACAAGGCTATCGGGGACCTAGATTCAGGTCGGCTGGAATCAAGGGAGGCAAACCTGCTTGTGAGAGGGCGGGAAGCCAGGGGACAACGGGATGATAGTGGGAAGTCGAGGGGTTGTTGGCAAGGCAGAAGTGCAGCCTCGCCCTGCTGGAGAGCTCGGGGAGCTTGAGGAGGGGCAGCTCCAATTGGGATGTGGGTCTGACAACTGTCAGTCATCATTGCCAGCTGGCCATGCCCCGTCGGAGCATTCATGGGTTGGAACAACGCCCAACCAAGCATCAAAAACCCTTGCATCTGCTTTCAGGTTCTCCTCTATCAAAACATCTCAGATATGAAATAAAATATCTAGATATTGTTTTTCTTAACTGTTACAAAATGCCTTTCAGTCCAGCTTATATGAGTGCAATGCCATGTTCAAGCCGATTTTTCTCGGCATCTCCCTGTGTCTCTACTCTCAGTTTCTTTTCACCTTTGTTGAGCCATGACTATTTCGCGGATCGCGGAGCAATACCTTGCTAGCTCCAATCCTTTATCCAGGCTCATCTTTCACAATGTTCACGGGTTTGATCATGCAAGCACGATGAGTTTTCACTGGAGTCCAACTACTAGCAAAGTGAATGGGCCTATTGAGGCCCGGCGGCTTTCATCAGCACTGGCATATATTTACAAGAGAAGCCGATTTAGGCCAGCTTCAGACGTAGGGAGGAATTTTCATCACTCTACTCCGTCTCTGATCATCAGGGGCTAGTCTCTGGGCCACAGTCCGAGTTTGGTCAGCCATCACCTTACAACATCAAGAGCACAATGGCTATTGTAAAGATAAACCAACCAGCCAAGAGACCCCTGCGCTCAGGCGAGAATGATGTCGCTGTCATCGGCTCTAGTGTAGTAAAGGAGCCATGCTCGTCTTTGGAACGACCGATTAGGCTGTTAACGGAGCCAGAGCGCAGGCTCAACACCAACTCATCAATCAATCTGACAGTATCAATCGCAGATGGCCAGTTGTCCAATTCGCAGCCTCATATCAATCCCTCCAACCAACCGCGAGTGTCTTCCAGGCACAGTGTCGCGGCCACGGCGTGGCCTAATTCTCCAACTTCTGTTATGTCTCAAGCAGTGCGGGGAGGATCGCTCCCACAGTTCTACAACTTCACTTTCCAACAACCCTCTGGCCATCCCCAAGTGGAGGAATTCTTGTCCCCGAGGACACAGTCAATACATGTGACTTCAGTTCCGTTGTTTCCTGTCTCTACAACTGGGCCTGTCCTGGCTCCAAGTCCGAGTCCGTCAATCACACCGGACAGAATCTCTTGTCTTACCATCAACGGCGTGCCGACCAATTCACCAGCAGGCAACGTTAAACAGGCCTTTTCATCCCAACTTTCTGAGACTGGGATAGCGGATATGGGAATTGCAAATGGTGCAATGTCTGATTCCATAGGGCGAGTTCCTGGTCCCCAGGCTGCTCCTAAGAGAATGCTTGGGTCTATGATGGTGTCTTCCAACATGACACCTTTACAGGCACCGCACCCCAGCTTAGTTCACCATCTATCCCAGTCGTCAACTGTCCCGGCCCAGGGGGTTGTGCCGGCTTCATATGGACAATCTGCTATAGCTCAACAGCATTCCTGTATAGAGTGTCTGCGCCAGCAAGGAGCATTCAGTGGTGCCCCTCAGGGGCTTCACCATCATCTAATGGCACAGTTCCAGCACTCGCCGACGGCAACTGCTTTCCCTGGCCATTCAGGTGGAGGATGCCAACTACCACCAGGCCCTCAGGAGCAGCACCAGAACCAACTCCACCCTCCTATGCAATTACAGCTGTCGTGTCAACAACGTCCAGTCTGTCAGCAACCCCACCAACATCCCTACTTCTCCCAACAGCCCATTCAAACAGAGCCATCACAACAGCAGTCTCAGCATCAGAATCCATCCCCAGTCCGCACAACTTCCGCTCCTGGTACGTCGTTGATGGCCCCGCCGTTGATTCCCTCGAAACTCGCCGCTGCACAGTTCCAACCAGCAGACATTGACAAGATTGAACCCAAAGCCGATCCTCGGAGCAGCCTGATGAAAGAGATCGTAAAAGAGATCAAAACCTGGTTCCCATATGCAGAGTTTGCTACGAAACATTATATGAAGGAAGAGACAGTGAAGAAGTTGGTTGCAGAGGTCTTGCCTTTGTTTTCTTGAACAAGCATCGGTGAGCTTTAGTCTCTCAAGGGGTGATGAAATGGGAATGTAGTCGTGGTATAGAGGTTACCTGGTGTGATGTCGAGATCGGCGAGCTATTTTTAATCTGGTAAGTTATCTTTTGGGTTCGCGATGTGAATAGGTATTGTTCTCAATTGATATTTTATATCATATTTGTATGTTCATTTTTAATTATTTTCTTTAAACAATGCCGCTAATGTTGAGTGTTGACAGCCTGAGAAAAGCTCAGCCTTAGAGTCAGTCTCCGCTGCTGATGCATTCCTGGTCCTGTATTGAAATAAACAGTACTCACCCCTAACAACTTCATTCTCAGCTCAGCTGGACTCGTCGATCATATGAACTACTACCAGCTAGATCAACTGCCGTCCTGAAGCGGTGAAACACTCTCCAATTGTCTAAGTTTCACACACATCTCCAAGACTCTAACGCTTCGACTCTAATACCACATCCAAAAGTTAAACTCCTAGAAACACACTCTCCACAATCACCCCTCCTCGGCGCCGAGTTGACCCCATCGCAACGGAACTGCACGGCCTTGGCATCCTCTCACGGCCGAACGTCCGCTCCGAGAAACAGGGTTACTGCTCGTTCTACCCCGAGGGCCTCGGGCCCGTCACCCGCTTCTTCCCCACAGTGAGAGCGCCAGAGTGGATTCTCTTGCGTGGTGGATTGTGGGGAGGGTCATGGAAGAGGCTGGGCTTTGTTGGTTGTTGGAGCTTGTTGGAGACTTGCGAACTTGTTTTTTTCCTTAGTATGGCAAATTGGAGACCTGAGATGGTGCCATTTCGTTAGTTTCGAAGGAAAAAAAAACTGTAATTGATGGATGAGATGCGCTCTGAGATACCTAGAGGGTCGAATATGGCCCAAGGGAAGCCATGTGGCGAGAATGTTACTTTTGTTCCTGGAGTTGGGATGAGGATTGCCTGAGCTATGATCGGTGAACTGGTGACAGCTGATGCTTCTCGATCTGTGTTCCCCTGCTGTCAACGGGTGGATGATGCACGGCCTTAGCGCCGAATAGCTCGATATCTACTCAAGGGTAACAATCTTCCTGCACTTGGGACAACTAACCGCGGAACAATCGAAAAAAAAAAATTATATGGTTAATGGTGGCTTGTGAAAGTTTACTTACTGCTGTGGGATACCCTCGTAGCTCCCGCAGAAGGCCATAGTCCCAGCCACTATCAACTGTCTCAAGTCAGGTCGCACGTCAACAAACATCTCAGATGCTGCAGCTACCCTGTGCTGGTAAACGGCCTTCCCCCACTCTCCAGATTTTAGAAACGGAACTCTTCCTTCACGCCTTCCACATGAAGTTTGTTGTTGAGTTCTTTTTCCTCCTGCTCAAACAAATTTTCTAGGAAGCCCTGGCCTGAGCCTCATGGCCTTTTGAGCAGCCTGAGCGAGACAGTAACAGAAACACTCCGTTCATAAAGCGTCCGCCATCTTATCCTTCCTTACGCATTATTCGGTGTCTTCGGTGTGTATTATCACGATTGTATCCTACCCGGGGTCTTATTTCAACCCATCATGGCCTCATCAGCCGTTGACCTTGAGGCCAACCGCCTCGCGCGGTCTCCTCTCGCCACCATCCCCGAGAAGGGGACTTCCAGCCGCGAAAAGGCTTCTTCCGAGACCGTCTCTCTCCATAGCATCGGGAATGGCACGACCGATAACACGCGCCGCAGGCTCAAAGCCCGGCACATTCAGCTCATCGGTACTATCCCCTACTTCAAAACCGTCCTCTGCTCCATTGATTGACCAAAAATAAGGCATCGGCGGCACAATCGGCACGGCGCTCTTTGTCAACATAGGCAAAGGCGTTCTGAACGGCGGTCCGGCTAGCTTATTCCTTGCCTTCACGCTGTGGTGTACCTTCATCTTGGGCATGACGCTGTCCCTGGCCGAGATGGTGACCTACCTACCCATCTCGTCGCCCTTCATCCGGTTTGCCGGCCGCTATGTCGACGAGGCGTTCGGCTTCGCTGCCGGCTGGAACTTCTTCATCTATGAGGCAGCCATGGTGCCGTTTGAGATTACGGCCTGTAATGTGGTTATTCACTACTGGAGTGATATTGTGCCCGCCGGGGGGATTATTGCGATTACCATCGTGATTTATGGGTACCTATCTACCTAGGGCTTAACCAACATTTTTTTTTTCCCTGAAGGAAAGAGTACTGACTCAAGACCAGCACGATCAACCTCCTCGCGGTCAAATACTATGGCGAAACAGAGTTCTGGGCCTCCCTTGGCAAGTTCCTCCTCATCACTGGCCTACTCATCTTCACCTTCATCGTCATGCTCGGCGGCAACCCAATGCACGACCGCATCGGCTTCCGCTACTGGAAAGATCCCGGCGCCTTCACCGAGCTTTACTCTTCCGGCTCCCTAGGCCGCTTTCTCGGCTTCCTGCAATGCCTCATCCAAGCCTCCTTCACCATCTCCGGCGCAGACTACGTCGCCATGGCGGCCGGCGAGGCCGAGAATCCGCGCAAAGTGATGCCACGCGCCTTCAACGCCGTCTACTCCCGCCTGACTGTCTTCTTCATCCTGGGCTCGCTCGCCGTGGGCATCCTGGTCCCGTACAACGACGAGGACCTGAAGACCGCGTACAGCACGGGTGCCCCGGGCGCGGCTGCCAGCCCGTACGTGATAGCCATGAACCGGCTGCGGATCCGCATCTTGCCCGACATTGTCAACGCCATGGTTCTCACAGCGGCCTTCTCCGCGGGCAACAGCTACGTCTATTGCGCCTCGCGGTCGCTGTACGGCCTGGCGCTGGAGGGGAAGGCGCCGAAGATTTTTGCCCGTTGTACAAAGCGTGGTGTGCCCGTGTATGCGGTGCTGCTGGTGCTCGCGCTGTCGTTGTTGAGTTTTCTCCAGGTGTCGAACAGTGCGGCTGTGGTGCTGCAATGGTTTATTAATTTGGTAACGGCCAGTCAGTTGATCAACTTTAGTGTGATTACGGTGTCGTATTTGAGGTTTTATGCCGCGTGTAAGGCACAGGGGCTGGATAGGAAGACGCTGCCGTATCGTGGGTTTGGGCAGCCGTTTATGGCGTGGTATGCGTTGGCTGGCACATTTGTCATGACGTTTGTGGGAGGGTATACCGTCTTCTTGCCCGGGAATTGGGATGTGCCTACGTTTTTGTTCTCGTGAGTCTCTCTGCTCTGGATGTTGAAGATTGTGTGAAGTATTGACAGTAACAGCTACACCATGATCGGCGTCTTCCCCTTTCTCTATATCGGCTGGAAGATACTCAAGAAGACCAAGATACACAAGGCATCTGAGATTGACTTGGTCAAGAATTTGGACGAGATTGCCGAGTACGAGCGCAACTATGTGCCGACACCGCCATCGTAAGTCTGTAAGGACCCAATCACTCCCGTATTTGCTGACTAAATTACAGGAACCTCTTTGAAAAGGTTTTGGAGAAGCTCTTTGGATAGACTCGTAACTACCACAACAAATCAGGTGTGTCTTGGATGTGCCACATCATCATGGTGATGAAACTCCGTTTTCTGAACACCGAGATACCCCAAAACAAAAACAAAGTTATAAAAATAGTTTGTGTGCGGTGTGTGATGGACACCGGAACCGTAGCATCGCTCTAGATCTCATATGCATATGCAGTAAAAGGAAACACAACACTAGGTATTATGTCCTTGGACTCCGCAAGAAGCTCACTACACCACCACAGTACCCGACCAACTCGCTCAACCGCTCGCGCTCGCGAGCTTGATGCTCCCTCCACTCGCCCAATGCCTGCAGAAGCTCCTCATTCTCCATGATCAGGTCGAAGTGCAGCCGCAAGAAGACTGTCATCCACGCCTGGGTCAGCTCGTAGTCGCGGCGGGCGACGAGTCGGCTGGTAAGTGCACGGATGAAGTGCAGGAGTTCGTTGGTGGCTTCGTCGCCGTTGCCGATGGAGAGAGAGCGCAGTTCCAGGTCGGCCGCTGCGGGAGGGAGGGCTTTGAGATGCTCGATGAAGTCGGTGTCTAAGAACGTCCGTTAGCTTAGCTCTGCTGAAATCCGTGCGAAAGTCATGTGTAGAGACTTACAATCCCCCTTCGCACCACCAACCAACAGCTTGGAGGTGAATGTCTGCTCCTGCCGCGTAAGATCCAGCTTCGTAATTCTCGACGCCCCGTTCGCAGCCGCCTTCTCCTTCTTCGCCTTGGCGTCCTCCTGGGGAATGAGCGAGCTGACTCCGTTCTGGCCGACCGGCGGCAGGAAGAAGGGCGCTTTCTCTGGCGCCTTGGGCGGCTCCTTGGGCTTGTTGCGCGCCTTGATGATGTCGATGTGCAGTAGCGTCTGCCAGCGGCTGCGCGGGACCAGCGATAGCGTCATCATGTCGGCGCTGAGCTGGTCGATGATGGGTGCCATGACGCCGTCATCTTCGGCTTGCTCTTCTTCGGCCTCGAGAGCAGCTTCGATAAGGCCTTGACCGCCCTCGCCTGAGGTCGTGGGCGCCGCGACGTCCGCGATCTCGGATTCTGAGATCTGCCGTGTCGGCACATGCCGGAAGAGCGTGCGGTTTGTCCAGATCTGGACGCCCAAAGACCCTTCCATTGCGCCGGCAAGGTACTCGCCTGTGTGGGAGAAGGCGAGCGCGGTACACGGCTGTTCCAGGCGGAATGCATCGATGAGATGTGCGGTCGGCAGGTCCCAGACGCGGATGATGGAGTCTTGCGACGCGGCCACGATCCACCGACCGTCGGGCGAGAAGCAGAAGTCGTTGATGTCGCCACGGCAGCCCCAGAATTCACGGATGGTATTCTTGGTTTCGATGTCGACTACCCGGATGGAACGGTCGTCGCAGGCGAAGGCGATCAGGTCGTTGCCTGGATGGTAGCGGCACCCGATGATCTTGGTCATGGGCGCCCAGTCGATCTCGTCGACTAGATTACCGGTAATGAAGTCCCAGAATTTGACCTTGCCATCCAGGCTGCACGAGACGACATGCCTGTTCAGAGGATCGACAACGATGCCCGTGACGGCATTTGTGTGCCGTCCGGTGCCGGGAGCGAAGGTCTTTTGCTGGGAGCGGTGGGCCAACTTGTTGGCCTCGTCCAGCCTCCTGAGCTGCTGAAGCTTCAGTTGTCTCAGCTGGGCAGGAGTAAGGCGCGACGGGAAGCGTTGGCGATGCCGGCCAGACTGGAGGTTGAACATGTCGATGCTGCCACCGGTCGAACCGACAAGCGCAAAGGTACCGCATGAGCTGATAGCAACGGTCGAGACAGGCTCCCCATCACCGGTCTTGAAGGCCCAACGGCCTGCTCTCCTCCTGCCCCAGAACCAGGTACGGGCATAGGGATCGTCCTTATGCGCGGTGACGACGCTCTCCCAGCCAGTGTTCCCGCTCAGCTCGGCGTTGCTGATCCGGTTCTTGTCGTCGCCCTTGTCCCAGATCATCTGCTTGCCAGGGATAGCACCCATGCCACCGTCACGGTTCAGCGATGAGGCAATGCAGGTGATTTCGGGAGCCTTGAGGTCCTCAAGGGTTGTGGTAGGACCATGGGAGCCGCCAGCGAGAAGACCCATCTTCCGGGCCTTCTTCCGGATAGCGCCCTGGCTGAGCTCGGCACTCTGGCCGTCGCGACGCAAACTCCAGCCCCAGAGACTCC
>Ga0065720_1005418_pt1 | contig 10061 bp, 9 predicted proteins | sample Thericmetagenome_FD_59107 | JGI IMG/M metagenome (GOLD analysis project Ga0065720, IMG submission 59107) | Thermophilic microbial communities from the Joint Bioenergy Institute, California, USA of rice/straw/compost enrichment - eDNA_2 v2... | ecosystem: Engineered > Solid waste > Grass >... | reverse complement strand
CGCGCTGCGCGCACTGTCGGCCACCTGCGCTGTAATGGCGGCGATGCCGGCAAAACAAATGCCGATGGCGCCGTAGGCTGTAGCAGTTGCAATTGAGCCTTCGGCTGGCAGGCCGAATCCAATCATGGTGAGCGCGAGGAGTGTAGCTGCTACGACGTTCGCGCCAAGCGCAACAATAAGTGCGGCGGTCAGTGCGGCATTGCGGCCAACCACGGCTGAGGCGATGATTTCGCTGCGGCCGGTTTCCTCGTTTTGGCGCGTGTGCCGCACGATGAGCAGTGTGCTCATAAACGCGACGAGTACAGCCATAAATGCGAACGTTTCATTGTTAAGGATTTCGCCCAGTTCAGGCCCTCCAATCGGCCCGCCAAACAGCCGGGACACCAGGCTTGAGGCCGTGGTGGTGGCGTATGCCATGCGCGCCTCCTCAGTTTTGCCGTACACCTCATTAATGGCCGGCACCTCAATCGCCATAAAAGCAATGATCGCCAGTATCCACATCGGCAACTTCACACGGTCGCGCCGGAGCGCGAGCCGGATGAGCCTGCCCGTACCCGTCAGCGCCCCCATCTTATTTCTCCCTGTTCGGCGTCTTTTCGTAGTGCTTGAGGAAGAGGTCTTCGAGCGACGGCGGCGAGCTGATTAATTCGCGGATGTCGTACTGCAGTAAGTGTTTGAGCGCGGCGTCTATCCTGTCGGTTTCGACCTCAAATTCGGCGCGGTGTCCGCGCACGCGCAAATCGTAGAGCCCGGCAATTTTGTCGAGTCCTTCGACCGGCTTGGCCGTCTCGACTTTCACGACTGTGCGGGTGAGGTGGCGTAGCTCACTGAGCGTGCCGCTCTCAACTGTCTTGCCTTCGCGGATAATGGTCAGGCGGTCGCAGAGCGCCTCGGCCTCGGCCAGAATATGGCTGCTTAAGAGCACGGTTTTGCCTTCGCGCCGGAGTTCCTGGATGCACTCTTGGAAGACTGCTTCCATGAGCGGGTCCAGGCCGGATGTCGGTTCGTCCAGGATGTACAGTTCAACGTCAGACGCGAGCGCAGCGACGAGCGCGACTTTTTGACGGTTGCCTTTGGAATACGTACGGTTTTTCTTGGTTGGGTCAAGCTCAAATCGTTCTAATAATTTTGCTTTGCGTTTTTTGTCGAGGCCGCCGCGGAGTGCGCCGAACAGGTCGATGGCTTCGCCGCCGGTGAGGTTGGGCCAAAGGTTCACCTCACCTGGCACGTATGCGAGCCGTTTATGCAGTTCCACAGCATCCTGCCACGGATCGCCGCCAAGCAGGCTCACTGAGCCGCTGGTTTTACGTAAAATACCGAGTAGGATGCGGATGGTCGTAGATTTGCCAGCGCCGTTTGGTCCCAAGAAACCATGGACTTCGCCGCGCCGTACTGTCAGGTTCAGTCCGTCCAGCGCGGTAAACTTGCCGAATTTTTTAACGAGTTTGGATACTTCAATTGCATTGTCGCCTGCCGACTGCATCACAATCTCTCCTTGCGTTACTTTTATCTTCTCACAGATGACGCTAAGGCTCAACATGCTTATGCATCGCTGGTTACCGAAACAATGGATGCCGGATCAAGTCCGGCATGATGGTGGGGTGCGGGGAGAGTTCAGCTCAACTCGTTTATGCTTGAACAGTGCCGATGAGCTGGGCAGTCGCGAGCGTGTGGCCCCTGATCGCTGCTTCGAGTTCCTGGCGGCTGGCCCCGGCAGGTAAGTCTAGTACGGTGTCTAGTGCATAGAGATCGAATATGTAGCGATGTAGTCCAGTGCCGGCTGGTGGGCAAGCTGGACCGTACGTTTGGTTCGGGTAATCATTGGTGCCCTGTATGGCGTCAACAGGCAGGCTGCCTTCCTCAATGCGGGTGGTATCCGGCGGAATATTCCAAACAGTCCAGTGTAGAAAATCCCGGCCGCCAACGGCGTCGGGGTCATGCATGATGAGCGCCAAGCTTTTGGTCCCTTCGGGAACGTCACTGATGGTAAGCGGCGGATTGACGCCACGTCCCCTGCAAGTATAGTCAACCGGCAGGGCGCCTCCGTTCTCAAACGCGTCACTTGTTAGCTGCATGGCGCGCCTCTTTTGCAGAATGGCCGGCGCTGGTTTTGCCGTTGTCTATCCATACCAGCGCAGCGGCAGTTAACACAACTAAAACTAACAAAATAGCCGCACTAACAATCTGTTTTGTCATAGGTACTTAAAAGTATACGCCCATCAAAAGTGTGTGTCAGTAATATTCGGGGCCGAATACCATGTAAAAATCAGTACATATTGAAAAGAGATAGTATGAGCGAAGCAATCAGTAGCCCAAACGCGCAGGCGATGAGAATCAGCAGCCCGTAGTAACGAACGACCGGCAACCGGCCATCTGGACTGATTTGCTGTTCTTGCTCCACGTCATCCTCCATGACCTAGAGTATGCCGTAATAAATCTGACAGCGTATGTGATTTTTATCTAGAAGATAAATTTATATTGGATGAGCCAAACACCGTAAGCGGCAACCACACCGCAGAGCACTGGCAGGAAAGCCAGCCTGAAATACGCGCCGATGGTCAACTGCTTCAGTGCGCCCATTGCAACCACGCCTGCGGCGCTGGCGATGACCATCAGCGAGCCGCCGTTGCCGGCTGCTACGGCGGTCAGTGACCAGAGCTGCGGGTCTTCCATCGGCAGCGTCTTAATGGCAATGGCGACGAGCGAAGCGTTGTCAACGATGCTTGAAATCACCCCAAGTCCCATGTTAATGGCAATGAGGTAATTACTGCTGGCGTCCGACCCAACGACAGTTTGCGACAGCCAAAGTAGCACGCCAAGCGCGGAAAGCGCGCCAACTCCCAACAGAATACCGATGATGTATTTGATCGATGCGATGTCCACTGTTTGAATAAGCTTCTCGATGTTTACCGACATGTGTGTCTCGATGTTTCGGCCGTTATGTTGCCGGGCAAGCTCGATAACACCCCAAGTGATACCCAGGCCGAGCAGCAAGCCCACGTACGGCGGCAGGCCAAAGAAGCTCATCACAAGCGGCAGGGAGAAGCTGCCGAGCGCCGAACCGACGACAAGCTTTTCGCTGGGGCTGAGCAAAACGGCATCGCCCTCTTCGCGCTTCACAAAATCGGTGTCGTTGAGTTTGGGGTACATCAGCGCGATAGCTACAACAGCCAAGGTGAGTGACGGGAAGAACGCGTATTTGATAACCTCAAACGCCGTGAACTTCTCGGCCAGCCACAACAGAATGGTCGTTACATCGCCAATTGGTGACCATGCGCCGCCGGCGTTGGCCGCCACCACGATGCCAGCCGCGGCAATAACCAGATTCCTGCCAACAAAAAAGCGACGCGCAATTTGCAGCATCGCTATGGTTATGGCTATGTTGTCCAACATGGCCGAAAAGAAGAAAGTGAGCGCCATAATAATCAGGAATTGTTGGCGGTCGCCAATCTTCATTCGGATAAGCTTGGCGCGCATAAGGTCAAACAAACGGTAGTGTACTAGGATTTCGATAAGCGCCATAGCGGCCAGCAGGAAGGCTACAATATTAAAAATCTCGGAGCCTGTATGTGCGATGGACTCCGAGACGTGATCTCCTCCAAGCTGCATTGCGGCGATCAGCCACAACGCAGCGCCCACAATGAGTGCAATAGCAGACTTGTGTGTGCCAATCTTCTGCTCAAGCGTGATGAGCAGATAGCCGAAAATAAAGAGACCGGCGCCAAGCCAAGCTAATGCTTCCATGAGATTTTAACTTCAGGAGGACTTAACAATTGATGTTTCTGATGATACGCCTATTTAACGGAAGATGCAAGAATTTAAGGTAAATTTAACAACAAAATAGTAAGCTCACCTCTGTTAACGAAAACATGCGGCCCCGGCTGTTCCATGTGTTTATCGACTGATCTCAGCGGTGGTAATGCTACCGGACAATTGTCGTGATGGCGGCAGCGAGAAAAATGCTAATCGCGGCAATCATCAGGACGGCAAGCGCAACAGTTTGCAGCACTGCCAGCGTTCCGTTGGTTGGTGTTTTGCGTAGTTCTTCTCGCTCCATCTGGCTGTCCTCCACACCTCGACAATAACAGAACTGCGCTTGCAGGATAAGTGATTTTTGTCTCAAAAAATTGACAAAATTTTTGATCCGTTTCGCAATCTAGGCTAAATCAGCCAGTACTGGAATAGCCACACTAGGATGGCAGCAGCGAAGCCGAGCAGCATCGGCCAGGTCACAATCTTGTAGTACTTGTAGAATGTCATGCTCTTGACCATGCCAGCAGCGATGATACCCGCGGAGCTGCCGGTCATAACGGCCGAAGCGCCTGTGCCAACAGTTAGAGCCACTAGCGACCAGATGCGCGGGTCAGCGGTCGGCAGTGTATCGATGGTCATAGCTACGACTGCGGTGTTCTCGACACCGAATGCCGAAAGCAGGCCAGCGCCAATGCCCGCCAGGATGAGGTGGCTGTCGCTGGGTTGCTCACCGAATAGGCTTGCAAAGAAATCTGATACGCCAAGTGCGGTCAAGGCCGAAGCGGCGAGCAATACGCCGATAAGGAACTTAATCGATGCGGTGTCAATGGTTTGTACCAAGTGTTCGACGTCAGCAGTCAAATGGGTTTGGTGCGGCGTGCGACTGCCGACTTTAGCAAACTCAATCATCGCCCAGGTAAGGCCCAGTCCGAACAGCAGGCCGAAGTACGGCGGCAGGCCGATAGCGTTCATGCCAAGCGGCAGGAAGAAGCTGGCGATGGCGGTGCCGACAATGGCGCGTTCGCTCAGCGAGAACCTGGTGCGGTTAGTGCCGGTAATGTCCTCAATGAAGTCTTCGTCATTCATCTTCTTATACAGCAGCCCGCAGGTAATGAGGCCGAGCGCCATGGTAGGAACAAGTGCGTTTGAAACGACTTCCCATACCGTAAACTTATCGTTCAACCAAAGCAACACTGTCGAGACATCACCAATCGGCGACCACGCACCGCCGGCGTTTGCCAGCACCACAATAGCGCAGGCCGCAACCATGAGGTTGTGGCCTTTAAAGAATTTTCTCGCAATATGAATCATCGCCACTGTCATGGCGATGTTCGAGAGGAATGATGAAATCCAGAACAGAATGAACATCATAATGGCAAATTGCTTGCGCGGACCAACTTTAATGCGCACGAGCTGGGCCTTAATCATGTCGAAGAAACCGTAGTGGGAGAGAATTTCGACCAAGGCCATGGCCGCCAAACAAAAAGCAACGACGCCGAACAATTCGGCGCCGGTTGTCTCTACTGCATGCTTGAGCTTTTCGGGTGCGTGGGCGAAGTAGAGGGCTACGATAAACCAAAGGGCAGTACCAAGGAGCAGTGCGATTGCAGAACGGTGCGAGCTCAGCTTCTGCTCGAACGCGATTAAAATGTAACCGAAAATAAAAATGCCCGAGGCAATGTATCCAATAGGTTCCATATGATGTTTATGGTTACCCGAAAATAAAATCGCACGCAAAGCAAGCATACGATTTAACTTCGGAACATTGACTTAAAAAACATTACTCTCGCTTCGGTGCAATTGCAATAATAGTTGTAATAAATACAATAATGCTCAGAGGTGCGCTTTCTTGTTGATTTAATTATTGTTATTGTTTTTTCGTTTGTGCAATTCGCGCGAAGCGCTGTCTCGAACTATTGTTTGAATGCTGCTGTATGTCACAGAGGATGGCCCTATTTATGTAGTTGCCTAACAGGAAGGTGATGATACAATGTGGCAATGAGCGACGACATTCAGTACATAGGTATAGCCGGAACGGCTGGTTCTGGTAAAGATACAGTTGCAATGCTGATGGGCGAGATGTTTGGTTCCATCAGTATAGGTACAGGAGATATGGTGCGCGCCATAGCTCGTCAGGTATACCACCTGCCGGCGCATGTTCGCCCAACGCACGACCAGGCGTACAATGTGGCGACATTTATGCGCAAGCACCTGTCGCCATCGTCCATTATCGAGTTGTGTCTACTTGAGGGTCAGGTCCAGAACGTGCGGTTGGTGATCATCCACGGCCTGCGTACAATGGCCGAAGCCGATATTTTCCGCAAGGCCGGCGGTATTATTGTGGGCGTGGACGCCGACATCGAGAAGCGGTACGCGCGCCTTCGCAAGTCCCGTGACACGCTTGCCAACTACGAAGAATTCTTGAAGCAGGAAGAGCTCGAAAACGAGGGCGTGTCCAAGAAGCATGAGGATTTGGGTATCCGGTACATCATCGAGAACGCTGACGTAAAAATCGACAACAACGGCTCAATCGAAGACCTCGAAGCGCAGATTCGCGAGAAAATCGCGCCGTTGCTCAAATAGCAGCTTGTCGGGCAAACAGGGACGAGGGGCAGATGTGCCCCTCGTTTTGATTTAGCTAAAGAAATTGAGGTTGGCGATTTCGGGCGGCAGGAAGCCTTTGGGGTGTTTGAAGCCGGCTTCCCATTTGGTGCCTGCCTGGTAGCCGAGGTCTTTCATAAGTTTGGTTGGCGCGTTGCGCAGGTGTAGTGGTACGGGTAAGTCTGGGTAGTTGCGCGCGGCCTGCTTGGCGGCGTACATGGCGTTCGCGACCTCGCGCGATTTGGGCGCTTTGGCCAGCACGATGGCGCATTGGTAGAGGTTGTATTCGCACTCCGGCATGCCGATACGTTCGACCGCCAGGAAAGTCGAAACCGCCTGGTTGAGTGCGGCCGGTGCGGCCAGCCCGATGTCTTCGCTTGCGAAAATGATCATGCGGCGGGCAATGAACTTGGGGTCTTCGCCGGCCTGCAGCATACGTGCCATGTAGTACAGCGCAGCCGTGGCATCACCGCCGCGCAAACTTTTGATGAACGCGCTGATGATGTTGTAGTGCTGCTCGCCAGCTTTGTCGTAGCCGGGCACACGTTTCTGTGCTGCGGTTTTGACGATTTCCGGCGTGATCACGCCGTCGGTCAGCTGCCGGGCGAGTTCCAGATTACCGAGCGCCACGCGCGCATCGCCGCCGGAAATTTCGGCGAGTAAGTCAATACTTTTGTCAGGTAAAATTTTTTTCGTCAGTTTTTCAGCTTTGGCGGCACGTTTAATGATAGTAATAATCTCTTCCTTGCTGAGCGGTTCGAGCACCAGCACGCGCGAGCGCGAGAGCAGGGGCGTGATGACTTCGAAGCTGGGGTTTTCGGTCGTTGCGCCAATCAAGACAATCGTGCCATCTTCCACGTAGGGCAAAAATGCATCCTGTTGGGCTTTGTTAAAGCGATGGATTTCGTCGACGAATAGAATCGTCTGCATGCCGAGCCGGCGGTTGGCTTGGGCATGTTCGACAATCCGGCGTACGTCGTCTTTCTTTCCAGTCACGGCGCTCAGCTCAATAAAATCCGCACCGGTTTCGCGCGCAATAATCCGCGCCAGCGTCGTCTTGCCGCTGCCCGGCGGCCCCCACAAAATCAAACTCGTTGGTTGTTTGCACTCAATAATTTGCCGGATAATCTTGCCTCGCTCCACGAGGTGTTTTTGCCCCACGACTTCATCGAGCGTCTCCGGCCTCATCCTCTCTGCCAGTGGTTTCATACGTCTAGCATACCGTTATATACACCTACTTCTTTTTGCGCACGGGCGTCTTGCGCCGTCGTCTGTCTGTTTCGTCCTCGATTTCGTGGCCAACGATTTCTTCAAGCAGGTCTTCAATAGTAACAATGCCGACAATGCGGTCGTCTTTTTCGACTGGAATCAGGTGCACGCCGCCGCTGATAAACCGCCTGAACAACGTGTCCAGCGCCATCATACTGCCGACGATTTCGGTAGGGTAAAACGGCAGATCCTGCACCCTGATACCGCCGTTAAAGTCGATATCCAGCAGGTCTTTGACGTGTAGAATGCCGTAACATCTGGTACGCTGTTTGTTAAAGACGGGTATGCGGCTCCAGCCGTGCGACTTAATGTCGTTGAGTCTGCGGCTGTCGATTACATCGTCCCATGACAACCAGTAGACCTGCCGGATCGGCGTCATGATGCTGCGCACGCGCTTTTCGCTCAGTTGCAGCGCGCCTTTGATAATCTCAACTTCGTCTTCGTCCAGCTCGCTGCCCTTGACATGCAAATGCTCCGAGATGAGCAGCCCTAGCTCGTGGCGCGTATGCAGCTCCGGCTTTTCGCGGCCGAACAGTTTATCGAGTAATAGCTGCAAAGGCTTGGCGATAGGGTAGGTTGCGAAAATCATGAGGCGGAGTAGCCACGCCAACCGGCCGCAGTAGGTGAGTGCTTTACGCACAAAGAGTGCCTGCGGCATGATCTCGGCGAACGTTACCAGCAGCAGCGTACTAACGGCGCCCGCTACCACGCCGTTAATGCGCGTGTCCAGCACCAGCGGGGTCGCCGAAGCAGCTGCCACGTTGGCGAGCAAAATTGCGGCCAGTGTTAGATGCGCATTACGCCTCAGCGGCAGAAGTGTCTGCGCATAAAAATTGCCGAGCTTGGCCTTGCGCTTCAAGTCAGCAATGTTGAGTGACATAAATGATACATTCAACCCCGAACAAACTGCTGCGAACCCCACGAGCAGACATACTTGGATAACCAGTAATATTATTTCCATTAAACTTATTATACCTGGAGTGAATTTAGGAGTTAAAATTGCGAATCTGCATCATTTATGTTATAATAAAGTAGATATGTCAAATGAGTCACCATCAGCGTGTGGGCGAAAGGGCGCCTAATCCTACTGTATTCCAAAGGATTTGGAATAGAGAGTTGCCCGCATACACGATTTATCGTAATGATGAATCAGGGTAGATGGTCTTACTGGATGTTCACCCTGCCACGCCTCTTTGGGGATGATGTGCCGCATGTGCATTGTCACGTGATGCCAAGCTACCGAGGCGGCGACACTTCAGAACGAATGCATCCAAAGTCAGGTCGTATGCAAGAGCCTGTAGATAGAGAAAAATTAGAGGATATTCGTTGGCAGTTGCTCTTTCCGGCTGAGTTACGCGATTATGTGGACCTCGAGTTAAAAGTAATGGGCGCCAATCCCCTTAAACGTTTCATGTTGACGTTATTCAATGCTCGACGATTGTATCAGGGCCGCAAGGCCTTTGCCTGATGTTGGCAGGCCGGGTTTGCGCGGGATGACCCAGAAGTGCAGGTGTTTGACGGTTTGGCCGGCGTGCTCGCCGACGTTTAGCGAGAGATTGTAGTGCGCTTTTTCAATTGGAACTTTGGCAAAGAGCGCCTTAAAATCCGCCCACCAGTCATCTGGCAGCTCCCCTGGATCCTCGGCGTGCACCTTGGGGACGATAAGATAATTGCCTTCGCTGCCGAGTGCCGGAACCAGAAAGCCGCCATTGCTTTTGTGTAGGATCGGTGTTTTTAGAAGGTTGTTTTCCAAGCAAAACGGACATGTTGGAGTTTTCACGCTACTTATTCTACACTAACTTTTCTTAGAAACAGAAGAACGGGCGCATTGCCCGTTCTTCTGTTGCATACCTAAGCAAGACTAGTTAAAGCCTGGTATGGTTTGCGGTTCGCTATCGCCAGGCATGAAGATTTGGTTCGGGCCAAGCTCTTTGACCGGGCTCGGTTCATTGATAGTGATTTTGTCGTAGGAGAAGGTTGAATCGGTTTTACCATTCGGCTCTTCGGTGACTAGGCGGCGCAAGAGGTAGTCTTTGTCGTCGAACCAGTAGTAGGTAACTACTGACGGGTTGCTCGGGTCAATTTCCTGGTACTTGAAGCATGTCAGGTTCCCGCACGGCTCTTTGTCAAGCTTCTTGTAGCGGAGGTCGACAACTTCGGCCGACTCAGGCTCCTGGATGTTTACTGTTACGTTGCTGTCTCCCGGAACTGGGCTGAATTGATCCTCGTTCTCGCGGGTTTGCTTCCACCAGGTGCCGTCAGCGCCCTTCATGTAGGTCGCGTTACCGATTGTGATCACTTCGTACACCAGTGGGCCTTCCATCTTCACGTGCGATTTGTCGCCGTCTTTGATGATTGTCATTTTGGTGGTTTGGCCCTCTATTTCGCTAACAGTGGTTACGGTCGTGGCTTGTAATGCTGAGAAGCCCTTGTAGAAC
>Ga0065720_1021629_pt1 | contig 10062 bp, 6 predicted proteins | sample Thericmetagenome_FD_59107 | JGI IMG/M metagenome (GOLD analysis project Ga0065720, IMG submission 59107) | Thermophilic microbial communities from the Joint Bioenergy Institute, California, USA of rice/straw/compost enrichment - eDNA_2 v2... | ecosystem: Engineered > Solid waste > Grass >... | reverse complement strand
ACCCGCCGGACGAGCCGTCGAAGCTGCCGCCGGGCCGTACCAACGCGATCGGGCACATGCTCGGCGTGGTCGGCGACGAGTGGAACCTGCTGATCATGCGCGAGGCGATGTTCGGCGTCACCCGGTACGGCGAATGGCGGCGCAGGCTGCCCATCTCGCACGCGGTGCTCACCCGGCGCCTGCGGCGGCTCACCGAGCTCGGCGTGTTCACCCGGGCCGAGTACCAGCGCGGCCGCCACGAGTACCGCCTCGGCCGGCGCGGGCGCGGCGTGTGGCCGATCCTGCTCTCGCTGTGGTGGTGGGAGTCGACCTGGCTGTCCGACCGGCCCGGCCGCCTGCCGCCGGCGGTGCACCGCGGCTGCGGCCGGAACCTGCCGCTCGTGGTCACCTGCGCCGCCTGCGGCGAGCCGGTGGGCCCGCGGGACGTGCGGGCCGAGCTCGGCCCGAGCGGCGCCTGGTCGCGGTGGATGCCGGAGGCGGCCACGCGGCGCCGGGCCGTCCCGCCGGAGGGCCGGCCGCCGCTGCTGTACCCGCGGAGCACCGCGCTGATCGGCAACCGCTGGTCCGCGGCGATCCTCGGCGGCGCATTCCAGGGGCTGCGCCGGTTCCGCGAGTTCGAGGTGCACCTCGGCGCGCCGCCCGCGATCGTCGCCGACCGGCTGCGCGCGTTCTGCGAGATCGGCGTGTTCCGGCAGGTGGCCGAGGACGGGCGGGCGGACCGGCCCGCCTACCGACTCACCGGGAAGGGCCGCGCCTTCTTCCCGGTGATCCTCACCTGCGCCGACTGGGCGGAGCGGTGGTTCCACGCCCCCGAGGGGCCCGCGGTGCTGCTCAGCCACCCGGCGGGCGGCCACGCGTTGCGGCCCTGGCTGGCCTGCGGCGCGTGCGGGCTGCCGCTGCGCGCGGCCGACGTGGGGGTGGCGGGATGCGGCCGCTGAACCGGAAGCGCTGAGCCGGCGGCGGAAGGGGCGGTGCGATGGACGCAGGCGGGCGGCCGGTGCGGATCGCCAACTGCTCGGGGTTCTACGGGGACCGGCTCACCGCGCTCGCCGAGCTGGCCGGCGGCGACCCGGCCGACGTCCCGGACGTGATCACCGGCGACTACCTCGCCGAGGTCACCATGCTCGTGCTGGCGAAGAACCGGGCCCGGCGGCCCGGCGGCGGCTACGCGGGCACGTTCCTGCGCCAGCTCGAACCGGCCGCCGCCCGCGTCGCCGAGCGCGGCGTGCGCATCGTGGTGAACGCGGGCGGGCTCGACCCGGCCGGGCTCGCCGCCGCCACCCGCGAGCTGCTCGCCCGGCTCGGCGTCGAGCTGCCCGTCGCCCACGTGGAGGGGGACGCCCTCGACGTGCCCGCGCTGCTCGCCGCCGGGCACGAGCTGCGGCACCTGTGCACCGGCGCGCCGTACCGGTCGTGGGGGCGTGAGGCGCTCACCGCCAACGCCTACCTCGGCGGCTTCGGCGTCAAGGCGGCGCTCGCCGCCGGGGCCGCGATCGTGATCACCGGGCGGGTCGCCGACGCCTCCCTCGTCGCCGGGGCCGCCGCCTGGTGGTGGGACTGGGACCGCGACGACCTGGACGCGCTCGCCGGCGCGGTGGCCGCCGGGCACGTGATCGAGTGCGGCGCGCAGGCGACCGGCGGCAACTTCTCCGGGTTCCGCGAGATCGGCGACCTCACCCATCCGGGGTTCCCGATCGCCGAGATCGACCGCGACGGCTCCGCCGTGATCACCAAGCGGGCGGGCACCGGCGGCGCGGTCACCGTGGACACGGTCACCGCCCAGCTCGTCTACGAGATCGGCCCGCCCGGGTACCGCAACCCCGACGTGGTCGCCCGGCTCGACACCGTGCGGGTCGAGCAGGCCGGGCCCGACCGGGTGCGCCTGCACGGCACGCGCGGCCTGCCCGCGCCGCCGGAGACGAAGGTGGCGATCACCGGCCTCGGCGGCTGGCGCAACGACTCGGTCTTCGTGATCACCGGGCTCGACGCCGACGCCAAGGCCGAGCTGTTCGAACGCGCCGTGCGCGCCCGGTTCGCCGGCCGGCCCGGCGTCGCCGACCTGCGGTTCACCCGCATCGGCGTGCCCGCCGCCGACCCGGCCGACCAGATGACCGGATCCTGCCTGCTGCACGTCGCCGCCGACGGGACGGAGGAGGCCGTCGGGCGGGCGTTCTCCGGCGCCCTCGTCGAGCTCGCCCTCGCGAACTACCCCGGCCTGTACGGCCTGCGTCCCCCCGGGCCGGGCTCCGCCTACGGGGCGTTCTGGCCCGCTCTCGTGCCCCAGACGGCCGTCGAGCACGTGGTGGTCCACCCGGACGGCCGCCGCGAGCACGTGCCGCCGCCGCCCGGCGAGCCGTACCGCGACGAGCCGCCGGCCGCGGGGACGGGCCCGGGGACGGGAACGGCGTGGGACCCGGCCGAGGAGACGGTGCCGGGCCCGCTCGGCCGCCTCGTGCACGCCCGGTCCGGCGACAAGGGCGGCGACGCGAACGTCGGGGTGTGGGTGAGCGACCCGGACGCCTGGCCGTGGCTCGCCGCGACCCTCACCACCGAGCGGTTCACCGGGCTGCTGCCCGAGACCGCCGGCCACCGGATCGACCGGTACGAGCTGCCCAACCTGCGCGCGGTGAACTTCGTCGTGCACGGCCTGCTCGACGGCGGCGCGACCGAGGCGCGACGCCTCGACGGGCAGGCGAAGGCGCTCGGCGAGTGGCTGCGCGCCCGGCACGTGCCGCTGCCGGTCCGGCTGCTCCGCGCCCGCCACCCGGGAAGCCCGGAACCGGACGGCCCGGGAACGCCCGCCCGGCCGCCGGGCCGCGGGTGAATCGATCACGGCCCCGCGCTCCCGTCCCGCGCCCGCGGGCTGCGCGATGCAGGTCATGATCACCACGCCGGTCCTCGCGTACCTGGCCGGCCGTCCGCTGCGCCGTACCGCCGCGGCCCGGCCCGGCGGCGCCGCCGCCCAGGTCACCGTCCATCGGCCGCTCCGGCGTGGGGCCGGGCGGTGCGGGAATTGTTACGTACGTGTTTCCCGTCCCGCGCAATGCCTATTGCCGCCTGTTGGGCGAAGGGCGATGATTGCGGGCACCGTGGACCGAACATGGTTCTCCTGTGCGGGAACCGTCCGGACGGCCGCGTGTTCCGAGCCCGCTGAGGCGCTCGCGCTCGAACCCGGAGGGGATGGCGATGAAGACCAAGGCAGCAGTCCTGTGGGAGTACGGCCGGCCGTGGAGCGTGGAGGAGATCGAACTCGACGACCCGGGGCCGCACGAGGTCAGGGTGAAGCTCGCCGCGAGCGGCCTGTGCCACAGCGACGACCACGTGCGCACCGGTGACCTGCCCGTGCGGCTGCCCATGGTCGGCGGGCACGAGGGCGCGGGCGTGATCGAGGAGGTCGGCAGCGCGGTCACCTCGGTGAAGCCGGGCGACCACGTGGTGCTGGCCTTCGTGCCCGCCTGCGGGCGCTGCCGGTGGTGCGCGACCGGCCACTCCAACCTGTGCGACCTCGGCGCCTACCTGATGCACGGCGAGGAGATCGACGGCGGCTTCCGCATCCACGCCCGCGGCCAGGACGTGAGCACGATGTGCATCCTCGGCACGTTCAGCCCGTACGCGGTGGTGCACGAGGCGTCCGTGGTGAAGATCGACGACGACATCCCGCTCGAGAAGGCGGCCCTCGTCGGCTGCGGCGTCACCACCGGGTACGGCTCGGCCGTCTACCTCGGCGAGACCAGGCCGGGCGACACCGTGGTCGTGGCCGGCATCGGCGGCATCGGCGCCGCCGCGCTGCAGGGCGCCCGCCTCGCCGGCGCGAAGATCATCATGGCTATCGACCCGGTGCCGTGGAAGCGGGAGATGGCCCTCAAGCTCGGCGCCACCCACGTCGCGGAGAGCATGGAGGCGGCGCTCGAGCCGCTCACCGAGCTCACCCGGGGCGAGCTCGCCGACGTCGGCATCCTCACCGTCGGCGTCGCCAAGGGCGAGCTGATCGGCCCGCTGCTCGCGCTCGTCGGCAAGAACGGCCGGGCCGTGGCGACCGCCGTGGCGCCCTACTACGAGACCCAGGTGAGCCTGCCGCTGTCCACGTTCACGTTCTTCCAGAAGCAGCTGCGCGGCGGCCTGTTCGGCGGCGCCAACCCGCGCGCGGACATCCCCAGGCTGCTCAACCTCTACCGCGAGGGCCAGCTGCTCATCGACGAGATGATCACCAGGACGTACACGCTGGAGGAGATCAACCAGGGCTACGCGGACATGCTCGAGGGCAGGAACATCCGCGGTGTGATCATCCACGAGCACTGATCCGCGGCCGTCGCGCGCCGGTCCGCACCGGCACGCGCCGCCGGCGGGGCCGGGGTCCGGAATCCCGGCCCCAAACCGGGGCCGGGCCTGGCACAGTAGGGCAGGACATGGCACATGTGTCCGGGACGGGCCAGGTCCGCGTCCCGGCGGACTCGGTGGAGGATCGGTGCGCGACGGTTCGGCGCGGATCACGGCGACGCCGGCGGAGGACTCGGGGGATTCGACCGGCCTGCGGGGTATGCCGGATCAGGTGATCCGCTCGCACCCCGGTTCGGCGTACACGGTGGAGCCGTGGCGGGTACGTGAGCTCTCGCTCGACCTCGCCGCGCTCGCCCAGAGCGAGTCGGTGTTCGCGCTGTCCAACGGGCACATCGGGCTGCGCGGCAACCTCGACGAGGGCGACCCGCACGGCCTGCCCGGCACCTATCTCAACTCGGTCTACGAGATCCGGCCGCTGCCGTACGCGGAGGCGGGCTACGGCTACCCCGAGTCCGGCCAGACCGCGATCAACGTGACGAACGGCAAGCTCATCCGGCTGCTCGTCGACGACGAGCCGCTCGACGTCCGGTACGGCACGCTCCACTCGCACGTGCGCACCCTCGACATGCGCGCGGGCACGCTCACCCGCGACATGACGTGGACCTCCCCGGCCGGGGACACGGTGCGGGTGCGCTCGACCCGGCTCGTCTCGCTCACCCAGCGCGCCGTCGCCGCGGTCTGCTACGAGGTCGAGCCGATCGGCGAACCGCTGCGCCTGGTGCTGCAGTCCGAACTCGTCGCGAACGAGTCGATCCCGCACCTCGGCAACGACCCGCGGGTCGCCGCCGCCCTGGAGTCGCCGCTGGTGAACGAGGAGCACGTGGCCCGGCGGTGCGGGGTGATCATGGTGCACCGCACGAAGGTGAGCGGCCTGCGCATCGCCGCGGGCATGGACCACGTGATCGACAGCCCGGATCCCACCTCGATCGAGGTGGAGAGCACCGAGGACGTGGGCCGGGTCACCGTCGCCTGCGCGCTCGAGCCGGGGCAGCGGCTGCGCGTGGTGAAGTTCTTCGCCTACGGCTGGTCGAGCCAGCGGTCCCGGCCCGCCCTGCACGACCAGGTGGTCGCCGCCCTCGCCGGGGCGAAGCGCACCGGCTGGGAGGGCCTCCTCGCCGAGCAGCGGGCCTTCCTCGACGAGTTCTGGGCCGGCGCCGACGTCGAGATCGAGGGCGACGACGAGGTGCAGCAGGCGGTGCGGTTCGCGCTCTTCCACATCCTGCAGGCCGGGGCGCGCGCCGAGCGGCGGCCGATCGCGGCGAAGGGCCTCACCGGCACCGGCTACGACGGCCACACCTTCTGGGACACCGAGACGTTCGTGCTGCCCGTGCTCACCTACACCCGGCCGGCCGCCGCCGCCGACGTGCTGCGCTGGCGGCAGATGACGCTGCCGCTCGCCGCCGAGCGCGCCCGGCAGCTCGGCCTGAAGGGCGCGGCCTTCCCGTGGCGGACGATCCGCGGCCAGGAGTGCTCCGGCTACTGGCCGGCCGGCACCGCCGCGTTCCACATCGGCGCGGACATCGCCGACGCGGTGCTGCGCTACGTGGACGCCACCGAGGACGTCGCGTTCGAGCGGGAGACCGGCCTGGAGCTGCTCGTGCAGACCGCCCGGCTGTGGCGCAGCCTCGGCCACCACGACGCGCAGGGCCGGTTCCGCATCGACGGGGTGACCGGCCCGGACGAGTACAGCGCGCTCGCCGACAACAACGTCTACACGAACCTCATGGCGCAGCGGAACCTGCGCGGCGCGGCCGACGTGGCCGAGCGGCACCCGGACCTCGCGGCCGAGTTCGACGTCACCCCGGAGGAGATCGAGTCGTGGCGGGAGGCCGCCGACTCGATGTTCATCCCCTACGACGAGCTGCGGCAGGTGCACCCGCAGAGCGAGGGCTTCACCGAGCACGCGGTGTGGGACTTCGAGCAGACCAAGCCCGACCAGTACCCGCTGCTGCTCAACTTCCCGTACTTCGACCTGTACCGCAAGCAGGTGGTGAAGCAGGCCGACCTCGTGCTCGCGATGCAGATGTGCGGGGAGGCGTTCACCCCGGAGCAGAAGGCGCGCAACTTCGCCTACTACGAGCCGCTCACCGTGCGGGACTCCTCGCTGTCCGCGTGCACCCAGGCGGTGATCGCCGCCGAGGTGGGGCATCTCGAACTCGCCCACGACTACCTGGGCGAGGCCGCGCTCACCGACCTGCACAACCTGCACCACAACACCCGCGACGGGCTGCACATGGCCTCCCTCGCCGGCGGCTGGCTCGCGGTGGTGCAGGGGTTCGGCGGCATGCGGGCCCGCGAGGGCAGGCTCGACTTCGCGCCGCGGCTGCCCGAGGCGATCACCCGGCTGGTGTTCCGGGTGCGCTACCGGGGGCGGCTCATCCAGGTGACGGTGCTGTCCGGGGAGGCCGGATACCGGCTGGTGGAGGGCGGGCCGTACGAGATCGGGCACCACGGGGAGCGCTTCGTGCTCGACGAGAACGAGGTGTGGCTGCCGATTCCGCCGGCGCCCTGCTACCCCCGGCCCACCCAGCCGCCCGGCCGCGAGCCCCGGCGGCGCGGCGGCGGCGCGGGGAGCTCCGGCTCCGGCGCGGCGTGACGCCCTGGGGGCGGGGGACGCCGCCGGCGGGCCGTCCGCCGCGAGGATGCGTTACGAGTTCGCGGGGTCCCGGGGGTCGGGGCCGGGGGACGGGGGAAGCGACGCCTTCGCCGACACGCCGGAGGGGGACGAGGAGGACGCGACGGCGGGCGACGTCTCGCCCGGCTCCGGCCGCGCCTCCGTCGCCGCCTGGGACTCGCGGTGGGTGAACAGGGCCAGCAGTCCCGCTATGTGCTGATCGGCCTCCGCCGGGTGGCGGAACCGCCGCTTGGGGTCGATCGTGTAGTGATTACGCCTGCCGACGCGGGTCCGGGTGACGTACCCGGCCGCCTCGAGGTCCGCGACGATGGCCTGGGCCGCCCGCTCGGTTATGCCCGCGGTGGCCGCGACGTCGCGCAGCCGTACCTGGGGATCCCGGGCGATCTCCAGGAGCACCCGGGCGTGGTTCGTGAGGAACGTCCAGCGACCGGCAGACCTGTTGCTTTGGCGCGCCATGCCCCCAATATACGATTTTTTCTTCGTGCTTTGTCGCTCGACCTCCGGGTTGTAAGGGATGTCCGGGTCCATGGTCATATAGACGAAATTTGTTTCGCGAATACGTTGACATGTACTGTGCTGGTTGGCGATGCTCGAACATGACATGCGGTACGAACGCGACTATCGGGGTGGGGCGTCGCCGGCTCTTCGATGAGGCCATGGCCTGTGCCCCGTGGCTCGACCGGTAAGCGTGACGGGTCCCGGCAGGGGCCGTTCAGCGGTGGGTAGCGGCTTGGGGGAGGGCAGGGCGATGACGGGGAAGATGACGGGGAACCGGCGGCTGGACACCCCGGAGACCACCGCCGCGGACGTGATCTACCAGGACGTCCAGCTGCGCGTCGTCCGGACCGGGCCGCGCGCGGTGGCGTTCCACGGCGAGATCGACGTGTCCAACAGCCGGGCGGTGGCGGAGGCGCTCGCGCTCGTCCGCGGCACCTCCTCGGACGCGATCGTGGCGGATCTCGGCGGGCTCACCTTCGTGGACGTGTCCGGCATGCGGGTGCTCGCCCTGCCGCGGCTCAAGGTGCGGGACCGCTGGCTGTGGCTGTGCAACATCCCGCCCAACCTGCGGCGGCTGCTCGTCATGCTCGGCTGGGACCCCGAACGGGCCCTGGACTGCTGACCGCCGCCGCCGTGCCCTGCCACGCGGGTGAGCGGGCCCGCCGGCCGGGTAGCGGAGAGGGCATGAACGACCGATCCGACGCCCCGCTCGCCGGCCTCGACCCCTTCGATCTGCTCGACGCCGAGGCCGACCGGCTCGACGCGCTGTTCACCGGCCTCGACGAGGCCGGATGGCTGCGGCCCTCCCGCTGCGCGGGCTGGACCGTCCGGGACGTGCTGGCCCACCTCGCGGGCGAGGAGATGTACAACCAGGCCTGCCTCGCCGGCCACGTCGACGAGCTGTTCGAGACCCTGGAACGCGAGGGCGTGACCGGCGGCTACACCGATTTCAACGAGTGGTGCGTGCGGCGGCGCCGCGGCCTGCCCGTCGGCGAGGTGCTGCGCGAGTGGCGGGAGAAGAACGGCGACACGCGGCGGCGCATGCGGGAACGCGGGCGGCAGGCGATGCTGCAGACCTCCGCCGGGCCGTACCCGGTCGGGCTGCAGACCTTCCACTACGCCTCGGAGTACGCCACGCACGCCGACGACGTGGGGGCGCCCGTCGCCGACGAGGAGGCCGACGGACGCCTCGCGTGGCGGGCCCGCGTGGGACTCTTCGCGCTCCGGGAGCAGGGCGTCGACGCGCGCATCGAGCCGACCCCCGAGGGCCTGCTGGTGTACGGCATCAATGGCGGCGAGGCGATGATGACCCGCCGGGAGTTCGTCGAGGCCACCGTCGGCCGCCTGCCCGACGACAGCCCGATCCCGGCCGAGCTCCGCTCGACGCTGCGCGTCCTCGCCTGACCTCGGGCCGCCGACCGCCGGTCGCTCCCGGCGCCGAGCGGGCCGGGCGAGCCCGAGACGAGGATCGCGTCGATCTCCGACCGCCGGTCGCGTCCACATCGAGCGGACCGCGCGTGCCCGAGATTGAGCACAGCCTCCTCGCCTGGGTCACGGCCGCCGGCCACCGGTCGCCCTCCGCGCCGAGGGGCCGCGCGTGTCCGACGCGGGTACGCCCGTCCGCCCCTGAGTCCCAGCCGCCGGTCGCCCCGCGCCGGGCAGACCGGGCGCGGCCGGACGCGCACCGGCACCGGCGCCTGGAGGCCGGTCGCGGTTCATTAGGGCGGCGATCCGGGCCCGGCGCCCCTGCGGTCCGGCCACGTGGGCACGCCGCGGCGGCGACTCGCGGGAGCTGGATCAGGAACTTCTGCTGCCGGTCACCCGGCGCGCCGGCTTCGCCTTCCGCTCGTGGCCCGGCTTCGCCGCCGGGACGTGCGGCCCCTTCTTCCCGGCCCGTGCGGTGCGCCGCGCCGTCTCCGCCGCCGTCTCCTCCGCCTTCGCGTCGCCCTCGTCCGTGGGCGCCACCGAGGCCTGTGCGGCCGCCCCGACCTCCACCGTCTCGGCCTCCGGCGTCGGCGTGGCCTCCGCGGTCCGGTCGCCCTCGGCGGCGGTGGTGGCCCGGGAAGCCGTTCCCGCCTGAGCGGTGGCCGCGGCCTGGGGGATCGTCTCGTCCTCCGGCGTCGCCGCCTTCGGGCCGCCCTGGGGTGTCGGCGTGGCCTCCGGGGTCGTGTCGCCCTTGCCTACGGTGACCTGGGGTGACGTTTCCGGCTGCGCGGACGCCTCGTCATTCCCGCTCGGCGCCGCCTCGGCCTCCGCCGCCTTCTTCCTCGCCCGCGCCGGGCCTTTCGCCTGCTGCGTGCGCGTCTGCCTCGCCTTCCGCTGCCCCGGCTTCGCCGCAGGAGCCTGCGGCTCCTTCTTCCCGGCCCGTGCGGTCCGTCGCGTCGCCCCCGCCGTCGTCCCCTCGGTCGCCGCGTCGGGCTCATCGGCGGACGCGGCCACGGCCTCCGCGGCCGCCTCCACCTGTGGCGCCGCCTTGTCCATCCGCGGGGCCGCCTTGTCCTTGCCGGTGGTGGCCGGGGCCGCCGTCTCGGCCTTCGGTGTCGTCTTGCGTTTGCGGGTGGTGGCTGTGGCGCGGGTTCTCGTCTTCGGCT
>Ga0065720_1002643_pt1 | contig 10067 bp, 5 predicted proteins | sample Thericmetagenome_FD_59107 | JGI IMG/M metagenome (GOLD analysis project Ga0065720, IMG submission 59107) | Thermophilic microbial communities from the Joint Bioenergy Institute, California, USA of rice/straw/compost enrichment - eDNA_2 v2... | ecosystem: Engineered > Solid waste > Grass >... | reverse complement strand
CGTTGTGTTTACCCTTCAAAATAAGGGCAGTTACAACAGGAAATTGTACGCCCTTGATTTCGTAAAGGGTAAAGCTAATTTTTCATCAGTAAAATCAGCAAATATCGTATGGTCCAAGATGTCAAAGAACTGGTTTTAAATTTCTAAACGGTCGTAATAATCTCATTAAAATATTTTTCTTCAAACTCCCTTCTTAGCTCCTCTTTACTTTTATTTTTATCTCTCCTGTATAAATCCGAATGCAAAACCTCCATGAATACCCTGCACACAGATTTGGCATTTTGGTTTAGCTTATCAAACGATGAGACATTTTGTAGCTTTACTTCTTCAAGAATGAATTTCTTTTCAATTTTTTCAATTTCTATATTAAAAAAGAAATTAGTTGGAACTCCAAAATGGAAAGCTTTATTTCGTATTCTCAACTTTGAATCATAGTAGTTACCAAATACTTGTTTATTACTATCGTCTTTGATATCCTCCAAATCTATATAAATATGATTTGCTTTAATTTTATGTTTATTGATAAAGTATCTCTCCAACTCCATATGTACTTTGGAAAACTTTACGGCTCCAGATATAATGTAGCCATTAATTGTATTAAGTTCAACAAAAGATAACCGCTTTTTATTTTTAAAATTCTTTACTATCTTCTTAAATCCACCGTCATCTTTATACTTACTTAGTTGCTTATAATTTTTATCCAGAAACGCCAACAAGTGATAAATGTTCCCCAAAAAACTAGTCTTCTTATTTTTCAGTTCATTCTCTTGCCCTGTTTTGTAACGAATCAATATTGATAAAGTTTCTAGCTTATTAAACGGGACAATTAGGGTATAAAGATGATTGCCGTAATAATCTTTGATATCAAAAGAAATTTCACTCGATTGGATATCGCTTACTTTCGACTTAGCCTTTTCCACAATTTCTTCATCTTCTTTTAAATACTTCATCGCCAACTCATAAAGCAAGGCATCTTCTAATTTAGCCGCGCGGAGTTTGTTGAACAAGTGTTTATGTACTTTATACTCCTCCCTAGGAAGTACCTCTGTATAATAGTATTCGTCAATCAAATACTTTTTGTTTGTTGAAGCTTTGTACTGGATGATTCCATTTTCTACAGTCAGTTTTCCCTTTCGCATTTTAAATACTTAATAAAATGGGATAAATTGATGTACACTAATTTCTTAGATAGAACTTCAGCATATTGTCTTTCCGAATCAACCTTGAGTTGAAAGAGATTATTCTTTATCCGTTTGGAAAATTCCTGCTTGGTTAAATGATAAAATTCATCCAAAGATTTCCCTTTTTCAAACAGTTCCGCAAACTCCTCATTCTCCATGAACTTTTTCCTTTGCAGCATGTTTCTCAAATACACTTTATATGGTGGAACTTCATCAAAAGCGTACATCCATCTTGAAAAGTCGTTTATTTCGTCTCGGGTAATATGGAAAGATTTGTGATGACTGTGTTCCTTCGCCCTTCTTTCATAGATTTCCCTAAAATACATAAGATGCCAAGCCTTGCGGATAAAACGGAGCTTGAAATGTTTGCCTTTGTTGCGTTTTATAAACTCTTCTTTCAATTTCATATTTTTTGCCTTCCCCAACAACAAGCGATAGCGTCTTTCCTGCTCTTGCGTCTCTCTTAGAATCTTCTCAAATGGATGTATCTGTTCCTCACTGTCGGTCCTGCGGGGAGGATGAACCGTATAAATCAGTCGCTTCGGCAATAGTTTACGATGCTTCCAATTCACGTCATCAGAAGTCTTATAACTTCCTTTAGCTTCTTCAAAATCAGGCATCAACGTGTTAAAGAAGTAGTCTTCCAACAATTGCTTGCCTTTATCTTCAATAGAGTCACTATGATTAAATAGCGCATCTTCCAACAGGTAAATCAATAGTTTACGTTGAATGCTGAACTTTTTCCTTTCTCCATTACTAAAAGTCAGAACTATCTGAAAAGCATTGTTTTGAAAGACAAATGGGTCATCCCAGTTCTGATAATCATCTTTATGCTTTTGATAGGTTTTAAAGCAGGTAAGTCTTCCCTGATGGTATTTATTTTGGTCGATTACTTTTTTGTCTGCTGTATTCTTTTGTTCCTTGAGATAATTTTCTTGTTCGTTCGTTGTTTCGAACATATACATTTTAAACTCGGCATCTTTTCCGAAATAGTTTTGTTCTGCCAAGTAGCGAACAGCAAAGTCCATAAACCGGTCGCGGTTGCGTCCGTAGGCAGTAAACAATTTTTCTTCTGTGACCTTCTTGATAAGCTTTAGTTTTTCGGGGATTCGTCCTCCTTTTCAAGTTCTTCTTTTCTTTTAATATTTTTATAATAATCTTTGGGCTTAAGCTTACCTTTTAATTTCTCGTGAATATTTTTCAATTCGGGAGAAGTATCAATTTCATAATTGAATTTTTTCCGGAGATTATCGTCGATAGAAATTTTTTCTGCATCAAATAGTTCGGCCTTTTTGCGGAATAACCTTTTGATGGTATACTTTAAGAATAACTCTCTGTTGCAATCGTTTTTGTAAGTCGAAAATGTTCGGAAGATTTCTTCCTCCAGAATGTACTTCTCCAAGAGCTTTGTCATAGGAAGATTCTTACGCTCGGGAGATAGATACTCGTTCCACGCCGTAGGAAACCGATTTAAATACTGTATTATATCTCTAAAATAGATGAGATGTTTCTCTTCACTGTGAATATCCTGTGAGGACACTTTCTTGGAAAAGAAAGTAAATATATTCCGTTTGTATTGAAACTCATCTTCGCTTCGCTTAAACCCTCTGATTTTTGAAATAAGTTGATTGGCCTCTTGTTTATATAAAAACATACTCAACAAAAACAGCTGAGCATAGAAAGACAAATATTTTCCTTTCTTGATTACAAAAACGACGTGCTCTTCACCTAACTTCCACTCAATATCCTCATCTACTGGTATAAAAAGCAAATCCTCGATGGCTTCTTCTAAATTGTGTTCAATAAACTTGTCACGTATTTCTTTTTGTTTCTCCTCATTTGGAAAAAACTTATCACATAAGTATTTAACTAATTTCTTCTCGTATCCCCCGATTAGATTACGTAGTGATTGATTTTTATTTTCATTTTTTCTTTTCTTAAACTTCTCGTATTCTTTAGGCTTTTCCTTCAAAAATTGAATTAAGATCGAAAACTCAAAAGCTTCTTTTAAAAACTCAATAATTTGGCATCCCGCATCTTTATTTAGTATACCATGTTCTTTGTTCTTCTCTTGTAACTTCAGTATTTCATCCAGCTGAAGCTTATCAAATGTATGTACATAGTGGCCGTTACAATTGCGGATATCTTTTAACAGAGTCAACAGTGCATTCTCAAAACGGAAAAAATCAGATTGGAGGGTAGTGAATTGAGTGGGTTTCTGTTTTTTCTGTTCCTCATCCAGATTGTATTCAAAAATGGATTCTTTTAAATCCTTGTCTATATTTCTAAGTGCATGTCCTACAGCAAAATAATGCAATCGCTCACGAGGGGAAACTTTATGCTGTCTTATGGTTTCAAAATTTTTTACGGCTTTTTCTGCTATCGGTCCGGTATGACCTTTATTATTGAAGATTTGATTAAATCTGCTTTCGAGTTGCTTTTGTTCCATATGAATATATCTTAATTACCAATTCTAAGGAATTACTTTTTAGCAAAAGAGACCAAATCTTATTTCCTCATCTCACTCCACTCTCACCTGACCATTCATCAGCATCGGCAAAAGCCAATCGCGTAAAGTAGCAAGCTCTTGGTTTTGTTTAATATTAACTCTTATCTTTTTAAAACAAGGTTCCACAAGTGAATTAAATCTCTCTAAAATATATTTTGAAGGTTTGATATGTTTGAAACCTTTAACCATAGATCCATTTAAGTTATTTATGTTTGTGCCTAAACACTCGTTCTTAATTGTTGAAGAAAAAACATTAGACTGCATATATAAATAAATATAATACCTAAACAATTCATCCATTTGAATTTTTGCGCAAAAAGCACCAAAAGCTACTTTTTCATCAAAATAATAAAATCCATTTTTCCCTATATGGTCAATACTACCACTAGACATAGTTATTAAAATATCAAATGGTTTAAGTACCTGTTCTTCTTTTACAAAAGAATTCGACACCAAGATTGGATCATTTAAATCTATAATATTTTTAGTGATATTAGTAGCTCTTAATATTTTGATTGTATCTTCATGTATTTCAGATTGAATATCTTGTTTATTGTAACTAACACCCCTAACTAAATTTGAAATATCACCTAAAGTACAATCCTCCCAACCCTCAGGTATTTCGCGCTTCAAGGTTTCGTTGTACACCATCTTACCGCCGGAGGATTTGTAGGGCTTACCATCCGCATTGGGAAACTCAAACTGCACAAACCAATAATCATACAAGGTCTTCGCCATGGCTTCCAGCTCGGCATTGATCTTATTATTCAGCTCTATCTTATCATCTAAAGCCGATAATACCGCTGCGATTTTCCTGTATTCTTCTGGCTCAGGTTTAGGAACTTCGAAATCTTGCAACGATTTTAATGATAAATTTTTTATTGTAGAACCTGTTGCAACATCATAAAAATACTTTTGGACTGAAGGCAATTGAAAATAATAATAAAAGAATTTATTAATATCACTTTTAAAATTTAAATAAGCAGAGCTCTTACCAAGCATTATTTTTTCACCTCTATAGAATGCCATATTGCCGAGTGTTCCATTAATCCCAAGCAAAAGTGTATTTTCATTTAATTCTATATAGTTTCTGAGAAATTCAGAATTAGAAACTCTTTTAGTATCACTATCTAAGACTATAAAACCATTTTTTAAATTATTACCATTAATAAAGTAAACTTCTCCATTGTTCTCATATTTTGGAGTACCATGTAATCCGTCACCAATTCTTTGACAAAGTGTTGATAATTTCACTAATTTCCAATTACTCATACTTCAACCCTTTTAATTGTTTCTGAATCTTATTGTCCAAATTTTGTCCTTCTGCAAATAAGGCTTGCAGGCGCTCTTGGAAGCCTTGCATCTTAGCTGCAAATTCTTCGGGTGTGATGTCCACATATTCTATCTTCACCTCGAAGTATTGCCCCGCTGAGAAGGAATAGTTCTTGGCTTTGATTTCTTCAGTGGAAACTACTACCGCAAAGTCTTCTTTGGGTTGTTTATTATAAAAGGTTTCTACAATTAGATTTTCTTCTTCAGGGGTTAATACGGTTCGCTCACGGTTTCCTTCTTTTACGGTATGGCCGAGCTTGGAAGCATCTACCAATACCACGTGTTCGTTGTCGGCATCTTTATCCAAAAACAATACGGATACATTGGTACCGGTATTGGCGAAAATGTTGCTCGGCATACTGACTACTCCGCGCAGCCAGCCGTTGTCTATCAGTCGTTCGCGTATTTTCTTTTCTATACCGCTCTGTGCCGTAATAAATCCCGTAGGCACCACTATGGCTGCTTTACCGTGATCGCTGAGCTGGTACATAATGTGCTGGATAAACAGCAGGTAAATGGCCATCGACTCCTTTTTCTTGTTGGGTATTTTGGGTATGCCCGCAAAAAACCGCTGTTTAAAAGCTTCTTTTTGCAGCTCGGAATGAAAATCGGAAAAGTCCAACTTAAACGGAGGGTTGGAAACAATGTAGTCAAATTTCCTGTCCAAATAATACGGCTGTGCCAAGGTGTTGGTCTTGATCACATTGGGTATGGAGTGGGTCAGATTGTTGAGCACCAAATTCAGTCGCAGCATATTGCTCGACTTTTGGGAAATGTCTTCGGAATATATGGTACAGTTGTCTTCTCCAATTTCGTGTGCCAGGCTCATCAACAAAGTTCCCGACCCTGCACTAGGGTCGTAACAGCTTACTTTCTTTACCGGTTCAGGCACCAAAATTTTGGCCATTACACGAGCCACAGCATGCGGCGTATAATATTCTGCATACTTACCTCCGGAGTCGGAGTTGTAATCTTTAATCAGGTATTCGAATATGGTGGCGAAGAAATCGTATTTCTGATCAAACATCTCTTCGAAGCTGAAGTCCACCAGTTTGTTGATCAGTGCCCTACAGAAATCATCCCTTTGGGAAGAGTCGGATATAAACTGACTGAGCTCATCGAAGAGTTTATCCTTGGCGCCGGAAGCAGATTTTACCGAGAATACATCCGCATTGTCCAAACTGATTTGGCGCAAGGTATCGTCAAAGAGCTTGGCAAAGTCATCATTATTTTGTTGGTTGTACAAATACGAAAGTAGATGCTCTGGTTGTAAATGCGGAATATTCGGTCCCAAGCTCCACAACAGCATCTGGTATTTATCCTTTTCTAGTTGTTGTAGTGCTTCGGAAAAATTTTCCGCTTGTTCCAGTTCAGGCATTTCTTGCTTTGCCGCATAACTGAATTTATCGTTCAGAAACTTGTACAAAAAAGCCTGTGTGATGATTTTAAATTCGTTTCCGTCGTTTCCCAAACCAAAGTTGGCACATACATTTTTCAGATTATCTATCAGCTTTTTGGTTTCGGTAATGTATTTTATATCCTGCGTCATAATGTTTTTATTTAATTAAGTGATACACACGGTACCCCTGTAAGCAATTTATGATCTATTAAATTCAGAGGAATGAACTATGCATATTGGTACTGTTGCAAATATTCCTTGGCTATTAATAGATTAATACTTTCGGTAGTTTGGGTATCCAGTTTTATCTTTTCCTTTTTGATAAACTCTTCAACGACCAACTTGATTAAAAACTTATTGAAATAAGCTTCGTTTTGCAGAAGCTCGTCTTGTTTTTCCAGCTGTTCATCCACTCTGTTTTTTACCTCGGTCAAGGCACGGTAAAGTTGCATTTCCTTTTTGCTTAGCGATTCTTTTTCCGTCAGGCGTTTGTGAATGCGCACATACTTGGCATCGTTTTGGTATTTTTCCTTCAGTAAGGCATTTTTTCGGTTCAATTCTTTGGCCTTGTCATAGATTTTCTGCAAGAGTGGTATGTTTTCTCTCAAATCTTCCTGTGTGATTTCGCTTAGATTCTTTTTCTTAAAAATACGCTCCAATTCTTCTCTTAATGAGACGAAATGCGGATCTGCCGGATCTATATTTTGTTGTAAAGATTCACGAGTTTTTTGGAGAATGTTTTTGAATTCATCTGCCAAGACCAATTCGGTCTCATCTACTTTGATAAACTGAAACACAACATCCTCGAGGGCTTCGTTGAGCAGTTGCGTATTGCCTTCCTCTCCAATGCTTTCTACAAAATTGATGTTATCCAGTCGGTTTTGCGCTTCTATCAGCAGTCGGTTCCAGACATTAAAATCCGCAATACCTTTTAAAGCTTCGTAGTTGTTGATGGCGATGATACTTCTCAACTCTTTAGCTGTACGCAAAGCCTTGATGAGTTTCAATAACTCTGACTTATCGTTCAGCTGGGCTATTTGATTCGAAAAGAGCTCGAGATTATCGGTATTGTAATAGAATAAAGTGGCCTTTATCTCTTCAATTTCTGCCTTTATCTCCTCTTCCGATTTAAATAGGCTAGAGTAATACTCCAAATCGTCGCCCAATTGTTCTTGCAGTTCGTCGAAATACAATTTGTTGGTACGGTCGAAGGCTCTGGAGATATCTGCAAAGTCTACAACATAACCGTATCGGTACTGCTTATATGGACGATTTACACGAGTAAGGGTCTGTAACAGATTGTGGTCTTTTGACTACACGAGCCAGATAAAGTTTTTTTCAGGCGGTGGGCATCAAAACCTGTCAAAAGCATATTGTACACGAATAGCAGATCGATATATCCTTTTTTATAAGCCTGAATCAAATCCTTACGAATGGCTTTATCATTTTCATCATGTAGTATGAGTGCTGCCTTCAAAATCGGCTTATCTTTTCGTCCGTATTGAACAGGAGGTTCGGCTGCCATTAAAATGGAGGCATCGGTTTCTTGTTTACCATAGCGGTCTTCGAACAACTCAAACAACATCCTGGCCTGCTCCGCGGAATCACAAACCACCATTCCTGCCAAGGTAGCATCGTTCTCATCTCGCCGGAACTTTATCATGTCTTCAATGATATAATCCAGCAAGGGTTCAGCAAATTTGCGATGGGCATAGATTTGTTTTGCGCTGATATCGCCTCGCAATACTTTGATTTCGTCCAAAATCTCTTCCATCTGCATCTTAAAGCTACCTTCAATCTCCTCACGAATCAAACGCAAAGTGTAGCCATCGGCAATAGACTGGTTGTAATAGTATTTGTGGAAATAATTCCCGAAGAGCATTTTACTGTCATACTCCTTGGCTACTTCTCTCAGCAATGGCGTTCCGGTGAGTGCAATTTTAATAGCGTTTCTGTCAGAATTAATCAAGTTAGCCAGATAGTTGCCTTTGGGATTATAACTCCTGTGCGCCTCATCCAAAAAATAGATGCGCTGTACATTGATATCGTAATCTAATTCCTTGGGTACAGTAGCACCTTCGGAGAACTTCTGAATGTTGATAACGGAGATTTCCTGTTTTCCGCTATCGTTGTGAATGGCTCCTGCATATTTAAAATCGTCTATCAAATCCTGCCTAGAGTTTACCTGTTTTACCTTTAAGCCTCTTTTGCTAAACTCATTAGACGCCTGAATCATCAAGTCCAAACGGTCTACGATGAAATAGAATTTCGGGATAATGCCCTTCTGAGCATAATAATCGGTAAGATGTTTTACATTATAAAAAGCCAATGCCGTTTTACCCGATCCCTGCGTATGCCAAATGATTCCCTTGCGCTGTCCGTCGTCTAGTTTGCTCCTAATAGCCATTGTAGCAAAGATTTGCGGATAGCGCATAATGTGTTTTTGATACACTATCTTCCCGTCTTTGTCGTCTTCTACATAGGCAATTCCATATCGTAGTATAAATGCCAACCTCTCTTTACTCAATAGAGAAGTTAATATTCTATTTGTAGGTGTATTTTCGTGCTTGTTGGTGATATATTCCGGGTTGTTTTTGATGACAGACAAATTGTTGTCTCTCAAAACAAAATTTTACCGATGTTTCATCGATAGGCTTTAATATCTGACGTACCGGATAATTAGGATCTTCTCGGAAAAAATTAAAATAGTACTCCGGTTTTTGGTAAGGAGTAGCATAAAATGCCCCGAAGATTGGATCTACGATACCGTCTTCGTATTCCATATTGTTGGAAAATATCAATAGCTGAGTAATATTGACAAACTTGCGGAAATGATCATTTTGGAAACGGGTGTTGATACGTTTTCTTTCCGCAAGGATACCCTCCTTATTGTGCGGCTTTTTCACTTCGATAAAAGCCAAAGGCATCCCGTTGATGAGAATCGTAATATCAGGACGAAACTCCTCATCCCCGTTTTTGCAGGTCAATTCCGTGGTTACGTGAAAAGCGTTGCGCTCAAAATTTTTGAAGTCAATTAACTTAACACCCGAGGTAGCTGTTAAGCGCTCATAAAATTTTTTCCCTAAATCATCATAAGAAAGTTCCAATTCAATTTCATCCAACACTCTCTTAGCTTTTTGTTCCTCGATGCCATTAATTTCAGCAATTTTAGGAATAAAGATGTTAGAGAAAATATTGTTCGAACCTATTCTCTCCTTATGTTTTTCAAAAGAAATATACTCATATCCTAAGCGGATAAGGTGTAAGATAGCAGGTATTTTTACTCTAGAGTTTTCGTTGAACATCAGGGGGCAAATTTAATATGTTACATAAAAATTTGAGATACTCGAATTTGGCGATGATTTCTTAATCCTTGACGGAAATCCCGAACAAGTATGTGCATATTTTCATCAGCTATACTCCAGATAAAGTTGACAAGTTTATTGTGAGTTTGTGGCTCATAAAAAACAAATTAGAAAGTTAACAGTTTTGAAATACTATTCAGGAATTCAAAGACCAGCATCCTTTTGATATAAAGCAACTATAGTCCAACATATGGTTAGTTTAAGATAGCGGTTGCGTTCGCATACATGACCAAGATATAGGATTCTATTGAAGCAAGCAAACTTGCCCAAACAGCATAACA
>Ga0065720_1021627_pt1 | contig 10068 bp, 11 predicted proteins | sample Thericmetagenome_FD_59107 | JGI IMG/M metagenome (GOLD analysis project Ga0065720, IMG submission 59107) | Thermophilic microbial communities from the Joint Bioenergy Institute, California, USA of rice/straw/compost enrichment - eDNA_2 v2... | ecosystem: Engineered > Solid waste > Grass >... | reverse complement strand
GACTTGGTGGCAGATGTCAATTGCGATTTGGGGGGGAAGAATTTGGACATGGGGCTAACGCATTGGTGTCAAACAGAGTTCCTGGTCAACATGTCCGCTTCTGCTGACGTTTTGGCCATGGCCAAGGTCGAGGTCGACCTTGCTGCCATTCCTGAGGGCAAGAACGTGAGGACACCTCAATGCTGTCCTTATATGCTGTTTAGCATAGAAACACTCAGTCTGACGCAACTCTTCTCTTCAGGTCATCATCAAGTGGCGTGGCAAGCCCGTCTTCATCCGTCACCGTACCCAGGCCGAGATCGATGAGGCCAACAGCGTTAACGTTGCCTCTCTCAGGCACCCCGAGACCGATGACCAACGTGTCAAGAAGCCCGAGTGGCTCGTCATGCTTGGTATGTTTTGTCTCCCGATCCCTCAAATAGAAAGAGTGGAATATTGGAAAGGCGTTTTAGAAGGTGGCTAATCCGTGGTTTTGCAGGTGTCTGCACACACTTGGGTTGCGTGCCCATCGGCGAGGCTGGTGACTTTGGCGGCTGGTTCTGCCCTTGCCACGGTTCTCACTATGACATCTCGGGCCGTATCAGGAAAGGCCCTGCTCCTCTGAACCTCGAGATCCCGGAGTACGACTTCTCGGAGGATGGCACCAAGCTGATTGTCGGTTAAACGCAGCCATTTCGTCCAAGAGCCAACTGACGGAAACGGAATGGACGATGTATCAGTACAGTAGGGGGGTCGGGCGAACAATGGTGAGAGAGAGCGTTGCAGGATTCCGGTCACACCGCCATATAGACCATACCACCGCGGAGCAAGCCTGACTGCTGCATTAGTTTGGCATTTTTTTTCCTTTGTTTCCTCTCTTAGACTTGTTCTTCGACCGCGGCTGTACAAAAACGACAACTTCTTGGAAACACTTGTCCCGAGTGATGTGCTTGATGGATGACATATGCTTGCTGATACCATGTGTGCAGAATTGAAGAGGATCGTCTTTGATTCCCAAACCTTGGCCTCTCCAGGTTTAAGCCTTGTTACAATAGATGATCTGCGAAGAACGACATACCTACACATTTCCTGCCAAGTGAGCCAATAAACTTTGTTTGAGTTGCTGACAGAAGGCTTTGGTATCATGGTGAACCGTTTCTTTTCACTTTTGATCCTGCCGGGGGGAAAGCAGGTTCGTTGATCGCTACGTGAACCACAAACCCCGGCCGAGTCCTGGAGACGATCAGACAACTCTCACTCGTCGCAAGCGATCTCCGTTTCTGATGCCACCCTCGGCCAACAAAGCTTCGTGGGTTGCTTAAAGCTACAATCCGGCATATCATGAGGACATGGAAGGACAGTTTCCCTGGGTGATCAACGTTCGCTTCAACTGAGCTTGGGTTCACAATCCTCGTATTACCGACCGAGCCAAGTTCCAAACAGTCATGCAGGCTATCCCGATATCATATAGGTAACGGTTTGGCTCATTCAGAGGGACAGTACGTCTAACATGCTATTGACCTCGTCACCTTTTTAGGCCAATCTGGCTTTTGTGACTACAAAACCAGTGGCAGGTGGCTGCATTAAGGATTCGACATAATTGGTGGTTCAGCCCTATCTCAGACAGCCTGGGCAAGCTTGAGAAGCTGACATGATTCAACCCATCGATAATTGGAGCCGGAACCTCATCAGCCAACTAAATTATCGAATCCTTTAACAAAGGAGCATACATATCTTGCAGGTCCGTTTCTTACAAATCTCCCGGGGCTTTACATCACCGGCCCGATTTGTTGTCATCCCGTCCTTCCACTTCTTCAAGGCCCGGCATGCTCCTCGCTCTCGTCTGATGTCTGGCCTAGCCTCTTCCAGGGTGGCCGGATCTCTCAGCCGATTCCTCCGCGATTGAATAATCCAGCTGGGCCCAGAACAGTCGTTTAGATCAGATAGAGAGCCGCTTACGATGCTCTGTTGCTACTCATGTCGCTGCTCATGTCGCTGCTCTAACTGTTGTGTTTGAGGAATTCTCCGATAGCTCCAGGCGTCTCACCCCAATAATTGGGCATACAATTTTGCAGGCGATCTGATAAGCGCAGCCGAGAGTGAGTACCCCTCATCAGGGCTCTGCCAAGCCATGAGGTTTACCACCGTTTCTGGAGCGTTGATGCACCCAAACCCCCTGTCAGCCCGAGATCGAAAGTGGGGCTAGCCACAACCCCCTGGGGGGCTGATGGGTCATGACCCTTGCATGCGGCTCCTGACGCACGCTTCCCACTCTCAGACAGGGTTTCTTTGTCGAACTTGAGACTGGAGATGTGCCATGTTCCGTCTGATCTATGTGTTGTCGCCGAGGGCTTGTCGGCAATGGCAACTCTCGCCAAGCAAAACCACACCGTCGGAAAGCTCGCCTACGATGTCATTGTGAGAAGCGACTTAACAGTCTTACTCTTAACACAATTGGGATTGTAGTTCAATCCAACCTTCCTATCCTAGACCCTATAGCTATCCTGATCCATGTCAAAGCCTGCACTCATTGCTTCAAAGCTGAGGGCTCCTCTCTCTCAAATGGCTGATTGGCATTCACGCAAGATATGCATCCTAATGGGATGTAGGCAGAAGGATAATGTGCACTCAAAATATTGACAAGCAACATCTGTGATCGGATGGCAGCTGTCAGATTGACTGTCATCACAGATCCTAGATCCCATCTCCCAAGACGAGACAATCTCTTGCGTATGCCCTGTCCAGCTCGTGTTACGCCAAGGGAGGACAAAACTTGTGGCACTCTAAACCAAAGTCTCATTCGCAAATGCCTCTAGACATGGGGGACAACGACTGACCGCCGCGGCTGGGCCCGCGCTTGCTGGTGTGATTGAGCATGCCTGGACAACATTGAGCTAGCCCCTTCTTTCCGGAGCTCTCTCGAGCCGACGGCTAGCCGCCCAAAACACTGGCTCTCCAACCTGGCACCGACCGGGGCTTGCTACCCTAGCTTGGTTTGTATGCGTTACGATCACCAAGGGGCATATCCCCTTGGCAGCAACAGGAGAAGATCAGAGCGCTTGTGCCCTGTATCAATGGCACATCCAAGCGGGATCGCACCGCCAAGGTAGGATCAACATCGTCTGCTGGGCCGGCTCTCACTGGGTATATATGGCAGGCTGAATCCGTCCAAGCTCTGCATTGTTTTACCTTTCTCAACACGCTCTCCGATCTTCACTTCGTTCTTTTAAAGTTCTGGGAACTGTTTGTTTCTTTTCTTCGTACGCTCTTTTGCAGTTTCAATTCTTGAAGGCCGGCCCTCCTTCTTTTCGACACTAACTTTTACTACATTATCCAACTGTTAAGCGTCGATCGCTAGTCTCTTTCATCATTCATCATGAAGTACGGAGCTGCGCTTCTGGCCGTCGCCGGTCTGGCTTCGGCTCGCGAGTTGCCCTGGGCTCTCATGCAGTTGGGGAAGCGTGAAGTCCCCCAGGAGCACTCGCACGAATCTATCCTCCGTGCCGCCGATGCGGCCCTCAAACTGAACAACCCCCTCGAGATCGTCGACGCTGTCTTCGCTCTTCTCGGCAACGCCGCTGCCGCCCAGGGCGCTCCGAACGTCCAGAACTTGGACTGCCTGCAGCAGATCGTCGCCGACCAGGCCTTCACCAACGCCAAGGCTGCTGGTGATCTTGACGGCATGATCAACGCCATCTTGTTTCGCGCCCTAGAACGCAATACCCTCAAGGTTGGCCTGGCTAGCGAGCTGTGCAACGAGACGGCCACCAACCCCGAGATTGCAAATATCCAGCAGCACCAGGATCCTGCTTCACCCAACGCTGCTGAGATTAACAAGCAGGTCGAGCTGGAGGTCGCCAAGAGCCTAGCTTCCATTGGTGCTGATCCATTGCTGGCTCTCAAGACGGCTACCTTCGCTCCAGGCGACGTAGGTTTTCCTTTAAGCGCAAGTCAACAGCGACAAAGTTTATTAACGTTGCCCAGGTGAACGACCCGACTGCTAAGGGTAACAGCTGTAACGACGAGACTGATCCCGTTGGTTGCATCTTCACTCTGAATCTGGCTGTTCCTGCTGCCACTGAGGAGGAAATCCTGGCTGCTGTCTCTGGTGTCGATTCTGGCGCTGGCAATGGCGACGATACTAATGTTGATGACGGTACCGATGGTGCCGATGGTAAGTCATATATCACTTTCCATGTTCGCCTAGCAGCAACTAACTCGTCATGAGAATGCGAGGCCATTGTCGACGATGGTTCTGGCAACGACACCGATGCTGGTAGCGATGCTGGTGCTGATAACGACAATGCCGACTCCGGCAGCGGCAACAACGACAGCGCGACAGGCACAGTCAACATTCAAGCCTTCACCGGTACCCTGGGCGGCCCTCCGCCGCCGGTCGAGAGCACTCCCGGCGCTGCTCGCCCGTTCTCCGTCAACGGCAACACTTTCTTGAACGCGGCGGCCGCGATCCAGCGCTCGTGCGCCATCCAAAAGAACGCCTGCGCCAACGCCGCCAACTCGGGTCAGCTGCAGGGCGGCACGCAGCAGTGCGACCAGCAGGAGGCCGAGTGCCGCGCAGCCAACAACCTGCGCAAGCGCCGCGTCCCGGTGACTGAGCGCCGGCAGTTTGGCGGTCAGCTGGACTTTGGTTCCTGCGGCAGCCCCGCCATTCGCTTCGCTGAGGGTCTGGACGGGCGTAAGGAGGCTAGCTTTCAGAATGTGAATCTACAGGACTTCAATCACGGGTCGGCGCTCAACATCAGGATTATTGCGGATTTCACCTGCCAGCGGCTGCAGAGCTCGTGTAAGGCGCCTCAGGAGACGGTGCAGGCTTGCCAGGCTGGTGCCCAGGCGGCTCAAGGCCAGAGTGGGCAGGCCGCGGCTAATGCGTTTAACTCTGCTTTGGGTGTCTCGGCTTAAGGGATTTGGGATCGTTTGAAGGTAACAACGGAGGATACCGATGTCATGAGGTTATGATTCATTAAAAGCATTCGAACTACGTAGTCAATGAAAAGAACATTTTCCGGCATTTCAATCCGCTGTATCATTGAAAATTATGAATATGCGGTTGCCGTGCTAAACTTCGCTCTTCTCCACTAGGCACACGGCCATTTTGCGAAGTCCAAGGACTCTCACTGAGCTCCATTATAGGGGATGTTGCACAGATTATCTTGTTAAGCGTTTTTGCCTTACTTGTGGTATCAACAGACCGAAATCATTGACAAGCAACTCCCCGGTGACAATATCTGGGTACCAGTGAGAAGACCCGAGCTGGGAAAGGTGACACCATTGTGCTCTGTACCTACCCATAAGCAGCAGAGAGCTCGGCTCAGATCATGGTATCAAACCAAATGGGTTATAGTTGTGGAACAAGGGGCACAAAGGATAAATTTGTCAAGAGCGGAAACGAAATCTTAGGCTACCCACTATGATCTCAAGCATAATGATACTTACGTCGATCGAACAAGAGATGCATGCGGGGGATTTGCTGGAGATGCGGTTAGAAACGCCTTCGTGTAACTTTATAGGGTGATGAAGTCGATCGCGTAATCCAAGGCTCGAAAGGATTTGCGTTAGTCAATAGACCTTAAAAAAAAAAAAAAAAGTTGGTAACGGAGGAAGCATCGAGTGTGATGATGATCCTATTGAAACAAAGATGAAAGTTAAATACCAAGTCTTATGGTCAAATCTGTGTGTGATGCAGTGTAATGCATGCATGCCGTCTGACGAACCGTCTTCCATGCCACAATTTGTGAAATGGACCTTTAATGGGAATGACTTTTCCAAGGATGGATGGACTTTTGGATCCACGTTGGAGGCGGATGATAGCCGACCTGACTAGAATGACCCAGCTACAAATAACAGAAGGCGGCCGCCCAAATCAGCTCTCCCGTTAGAACATTTCCCACAACGGGGGCGGAAGAACAGGCCGACTGGCCGGGGGCTTGCGGCGTGGACTCTGCTTCTGTTTGATGCCGATGTACACGATCCGGCGCGCAGGGTTGCCGACTGTGATGGACTTGGAATCAAGGCCGTAGTAATCCGAGATTGAGTGCGTAAGCCAGCGCCTGGGAAGGTAGGTGAGTAAAACACACGGGTCACCAAACACAGGGGATATGTAGGAGTGAGGAAGAAGACGCACTTGAAAGCCCCGCTAGCATCATCCTCCGTCTCCAGCACCATCCCATTCTCAACCAGCTGGTGCCCTACTCCCTGCTCCGATGACAAAGCTCCCTGCTGCTGCGTCAACTTCGATGACCCCTCATGAACACTAGCGCCAGCACTACCACGCCTCAGCTCACGCCGTCCCTTAAACACAATCTCATCCTCGTCTCCCCCCTCCGACTCATCCGACGGCCGCTTATTATCATTCGAGACAATTTTCTCCTTCACACTAGCAGCCAACAACCCCCTTTCAACAACAAACTGCCTCACCGGCTCCTCGAGCACACGTAACCAGGACTTCACAGCCGGCGTGCGCTTAGCCGTGGCACGCAGGTCGCGCGGGACGTGACCTACGGTAGACTGTGTCTCGCTCTTGTCACCACGGCTGGATTTGGACCTTGTTGTTGGGGCGCTGCGGGCCTTGTTATCCCAGTACTGCGCTAGCTGGTAGGGCACGGGAGGGAGGATGGGATAAGTCGGGCGGATTTCCCAGTCACAGGGGAGGGGTGGTTGAGCGTTGGGGACACCAATGAGGTGGTCTAGGAGTGAAAAAGGTTCATGATTAGTCCCGTAATGACAACATTCTGCCGCTCAAAAAAATGAGGGGCATTTATCATCGAGCAGGGAGCAGGGCAAGGGATCGCGATGTACCATTCTCCCACCGCCTCCTCTGGCGGCTACCTTCTTTCCCCTTCAGCAACGCCTCACGCTTCCGGAGGCTGTCGCGACGGGACGGGGGCCGGCGAGGCGGGGTAATGCTCGCACCATACGCATCATCATCATCACCAAACTTAACACCACGCAACTTCATCTGGGGCGTGGCGCCGGGGTCATGGTCCGCTGCCGAGCGGTGGGGGGCTTGTTCGTCGAGAGGGATAGACAGCGCATTTCCAATTCCACGAGCGACTGGTGCAATGTTCAGCGACTCGAGAGCAGCGATGGTCCATGCCTCGATGTCGACTGTGGCGGTTGAGGCATTGGAGAGCGAGTGATGGTGTGAGTTGTGATGGTCAAGGCTTTGGCTGGGTTGGAGGTGCGCGTATTGCGTGTGCTCCTCATGATGCTCCTCGTCTGAGGTTTCGGGAATGCGAGTGATGGCCATTAGGTTCACTTATGCGGCTCGAAGAGCATAACTGATATATATATATATATATATATGGCTCGCAATATCGTATCGGGATGTATATACGCGCACAGCGTGGAGTCGTGGTGTGGCGAGGAGACCGCGATATGCGAACGTCTTGAATCTCGCGCAACGGCTCTCAGCGTTCGAAGGGGAGTAGGACTGAGAGGGGCCAGAAAGCCAAAAAAAAAAAACCGATTTGAAAATCTTAACGTTGACCAAAAAAAAACCCTGTGGAATGGCAGAGGCCTCGATCACTCCTCGACACTCCTTACGGGGCGCTTGATGTTTCCTGACTTCTCAAAGGAACAAAGTGTCGGGATGTAATCGACAATGGACATATCCATTTGGGCAGTGGGGCTTCGTGACACATCCCGCCCGCATTATCGCTGAACCCTGATGTTCATGACGCAGCCAATCACAGAACCAGCGCATGCGACCCCTCGGAGTGTGCTCCGCCAAGCGGGGAACCTTCCGATGGGCCAGCGGACGGGGAAGAAGCGCGGTGCAGCAGCGATTAAGTTGTCGACAGCGTGCCAGTGATCTCGACCGTTGGACATACGTAAGCGACGTTGCTAAAAGAGATTCGACAGCTGGTAACAGACAGCACACAAAGATGTTGGTATAAAACGTAAAATAAAGTTCATTTCATATTTTAGACAAACGTCACCAAGATTATGTGGCAAAGTTAATAATTTGTACGGTTAGATGCATATATCATCATAGCCTGATAGTATCCTTCATTAAGTCCATACCTTATCATATCCAAGTCGGCCCAAGATATTCAAAGCCCAAACTCCACGCTAGAGCACACCTGTTAACCAGTCCATTCATTCTGTCCCAATCCATTGAAGCTTTTCCTGAGCTCCTTTCTTCCATTCTTGATCACAAATATCGGCATATTGCTGTTCTGGTTGCCACCAGACGAGGTGCCAGCACCTGCACCAGTACCAGCACCACTGGTATTAGGCCCGGTCCGTCCTCCCTCTTCGATATCCTCTAACCTCTCCATGCCCATCGGTCGTCCGGTCAAAAACTCCGCAACGCTGTTCCTCACACTCACCAGTGCATCACCATTCTTTCGCCCGGAGCTGATCTCAGTCATCCTTTTGTTACCTCTTCGATTTCCGTCTTCAGACGATGTCCAAGACGATGGCAACCAGGCCGTAAAAAAGCCAGGCGATTGATAACCACCCGACTTCTTGCCTTTCCCATGACCACGCCGCCACCGCTTGAGAATGATAAACGTAACGGCGATCAGGGCAACAGCAGCAATACCACCGACAACAGGGGCAGCAATCCAGGCCATCGATGGAGAGGTCTCCCTGGTCTCTGGACTAGCTGTTTCGGGAACTGCCGTGCCGCTAGATGAAGTTGGTGCCAAGGTAGGCCCCGGGAGGAAAAACGAGGGCAGCGCTGTCGTCGAAGGTGACTGTGTGACGGACGCGTCTGCCGTTGACAAAGAGGGCTCGACAGTCGACGAGACCCCGGTGCTGCTTCCTGGAGGAGGAGTGAAAAATACGACACCGTTTCCAGCTGCTGACCCGACAGTCGACGATGGGAGAGGAATTATCGACACCCCTGGGTCGGATGAAGGCTGCCCGGGGTTTGCTGGTAAGTTCGGCAGCATGCCTCCACCTGCCATGGCGGAATCGGTACGTCGATCAGCAGCAACGGCGCTCGAGTTGGTCACCATGGTCTTGAGGTAGCAGTTCTTGAATCCAAACTCCTGGCTCGGGTCAAAGGAGAGTGCAGCACACCCCGTCGTCGCTGCGCATTGGTTCAGGCAATCCTGAAAGGTTGGGGCAAAGTTCTGCACCATATCGAACCCATCAATGATAAAGCCGCACAATATGTTAAATGTCGTCCCCAATACCGACTGAACCCCTCCCAGCATCGGACAATTCGAAGTGGCCCCTGGGAAGGACCCAATTGCAGAATCGAGTCGCCTTGAAACCCGTCGTTCCCCCTCTTTCAATCTGGCTTTCAAGGTACATCGCGAGCCGTCAAAAGACACACCTTCGCATTTTGGGTGAAAAGAGGAGCAAATGTCAACACAAGTGCTAAGATCGAAAACGTCTGACGTAGTCAATACATCTCCCGGCAGATCGGTATTGCAGAGAACCGTAAATTGTTGGAAGGTGCCTATCGTTGTCCCATTGCCGCTTGGGCAAAGAGACGACCTCTGCCTTTTGTGTATTGTCGTACCAGACAACGGAAGGGAACCAGCCGGGATCATTGTCGTGACAAAGGTTCTGGAGACAGAGGCGTAGGTGCAAGTATCAAGACACGATGACTGCTCATTAAAGTCCGGCATGGAGATAAGAACCAGCCAGACATTAGGGGACGCGTTCGTAGGTCAACAATGTAAAGTGTCGTAGAGAGGACACAAACTCAGGAACAGGTCCCCCAAAAACGTGGTAGTATCACCCAGTGTCCTTCTTAAAGAACTTTTGAGTCTAGCTTCGGAATTTCGACAGGAAGCCAGCCCGATATCAGGGGCCAACAGTGTGTATCGGCTCGCTTGAGCCTCGGAACACCACTTTTCTGATCGACTTTGTGTTGGAGGGCCAGGAACGGTAGTTTGAGACCCAAGCCGAAGACAGACCAAGACCGTTGATCTGTTGCTCCAGCCAAACTAACATGCGCTGCCACCTGCGCTTTCGGTGTGGCAATTGAACAGCCGCATTAAAACGAGGGCTCGGCTTGGTGTTCCAGGTGCGGAGATCCTCGCAGCAAGTCGTCTCCTTCCGTGCCCCAGCCGAAACCAGGACCAGCCGCAACCGAAAGCTGGAAAAAGT
>Ga0065720_1021626_pt1 | contig 10072 bp, 5 predicted proteins | sample Thericmetagenome_FD_59107 | JGI IMG/M metagenome (GOLD analysis project Ga0065720, IMG submission 59107) | Thermophilic microbial communities from the Joint Bioenergy Institute, California, USA of rice/straw/compost enrichment - eDNA_2 v2... | ecosystem: Engineered > Solid waste > Grass >... | reverse complement strand
GGAGGGGGGGGTGTTTGGGGACGAACCTTGGAAAATCCACGGGGCCTTGTGCACCAGCACGGCGCCGAGAGACTCGGGATAGTTGGCTTCAAAGCACTTGATCATGAACTTAACGGGGGCGTAATCCATGTTGGCTAGGGAGAAGTCCGTCATGTCGAACACGATCGTCTGTCAAGCGTCAGCATCTTAGCCAGCATGCCTTCCCCAAACAAGACGAAACTTACGGCCGTGTCGACCGGCGGCTGAAGAAGCATGCGGCAAGTCTCAATCAAATACACAGTGTACCTCTCAAGAGCCTCCTCAGCCTGCTCGCCCTGACGATGCAGCCGCACATTCACAAAGCACAACGGCCGACCCTGCTTATCAACACCATGCACATAGCTGATGCCCTTCCGGATCTGAGTCATAAAGTCGTGAGCCAGCTTCTTCTCATTTGCATCCTCGCTGTTTTTCTCCGCAGCCCAGGCAGCGCCCTCGCCGTTGCGCATGATATCATCATCAACCTTCATCTCCGACATGCGCCAGCTCATGGTAGACACCAGCATGATGAGGGCGCGCTCGACATCCCACTTGCGCGCGCGCAGGAAGCGCAGGACGAGCGCATCAGGATTGTCGTGTTTAATCATGCTCCAGATCGTGTCACGAATAGACTGGGGGCTCTGGCTGGCCAGTGTGTCGTAGAACTGCTTTGTCTGGCCGTACTTATCGTTGTCGCCATCCTTAAGGTGCAGGACCACACGGGCGCCAGGAGGGGCCGAGGAGTCGCCGCTGCTGGAGGCGCCGTCTGAGTCCTTCTTGCTCTTGCGCGAGAAAAGGGACATGCGGCTCTTTTTCTCCTTTTTGTCCGCATCTTGGCTCTTTTCAGCCTCGGCGGCAGGGGCATTCTCTGCGCTGCTGCTGCTCTGCTCTTGACCAACCGCGCAGACCTGGAAGATGTACTGCCACAGCTTCCTGAGCTTCTCCTCCTGCTCAGGAGTGAGGTTGCCGGGGCGACCAGGGGCTATCTCAGTGGCCATTTCGTTCAAAGTTGCGGCCAAATCCTCGGCGGCAGAGGCTGGAGTGTGCGGATGTAATTTGTAATATGCAGACAATCCAAGAAGCGCTACAACAGTGGCGATGAAGAGCCCTGTAGCTGAAGCGTTACGGTGAGCTGCGAACGGTTGCTTTAGCTGATGAGCGAGATGCTGCGGTCCCTGAGGATGCAGGTTCAGTTGGCTGCAACGTCGGGCTTCAAGCGGGCCGGCGTCCGATGCAAGGAATGTCGGGGTCAGATATTTCAATGAGCGACGGGCGGCCGAAGAAGAGGTCGAGATGCAACGATGAACGGAACTCCTGACGGACGAAACGGAGCTCGAGGAAAAACAATGAGCGGAGCGCAATGATGAGAACCGCAGCAGCGGATGCATAGGAAAGCTGTTCTCTTACAGGCGGCGCGCCAAGTGCAGTCCAGCGACGACGGAGGCGTGCCCGAGCTGCGCGTGCGCCCAACAGGTGAGGACACCTGCAGCCCGCAGCACCGAATGGAGTCTGTCCAATTGCGGTAGCGCGCGCGCTACCCGGAGATGCCGTGTCAGCTTGGATGCCAGCAAGATGCGTGTCGGCTCCGGCGGGACGGGAGGGAGGGGGGGCAATTCGTGGGCAAACGGTTTCACATACGCTCAATATACGGCGACCCACGGAGGACGTAGATGTCGTGGGAACAGGGGGCGGATTTGGCTCTTTGTGAAGATGCCGCTCGTTTCCGTCTCAACGACCGGGGACTCGGTGTTGAGGACACGGCACTGACCAACACTCAACAAAATCCCGGGTCACGTACGAGATACGTATGAATGAGCGATGGACACGGGCCAATGCTATTCAGCTTACAGCTCGACGCGGCTTTGCTTAGACAAGTTAGCGGGGCGCCGTGACCCCAGCTCCAGGTCAGAGACGTGGAGGACCAAACACACAAAGATTCTGCAGGAACAACTGTCTTTTGCTAACGGACAACTCGATGCAGGAACAGTTCGAGGGCCCCGGAGCTATTACAGCCGTCCATCCAACGTCGATCGTAAATTACGTCGTTGTTTGTATTCCATGCTGCGCGTCTCTCTTTCTTCCGATGTCTCCGTAAGCAGCAATCTGCACGCGAAAGGGGGGTTTGCTAACAGCCGCTCGGTTTCTAAGACGATGAAGGGTCAGGATGAATCCACCAAGTGTGGCTGCGGATCCTTGGCGACATTTCCACTCTTGACGCACGCTGGAAGCGTGGGATTGGTGGGGCAGTGACGTCCGGTGGGGCTTGTCAACTGCGGGGCAGCTGTCGGTGGGAGTGGAGACCAAGCAGATCGTCAACTCGGGAAACAATCAAACATCGAAAGTCAACAACCACGGCGAGCAACGCGAAGTGGTCTCGACGCCGACAATCCGGGACGACTTTGTTTATGAATTCAACCGAGGAAGTGTTTATATTGACACCAAACTTGACAAAATGGCCCCTGAAGACACCAACCCCCAGTCATCCCACCGCCGAACCCGCTCAACCTCTCGCTCACGCCCAACAACACCTCTACGCCCCTCCTCGCGGTCATCCTTTCGTTCCTCAGCGCGCGGCAGTGTCTATGGCGACAATGCTGCATTCCCACTAAACGCATTTGAGCCAGCATTTGCCGAGCTCGCCGATGCTGTGGCCGACCTCGAAGCCAACATGATGCACTTTCAGTTGATGCACGAATCACTGGCCCGGTTCAGCGAAAGCTTCGCCAGTTTTCTCTACGGTCTGAACATGAACGCGTTCTGTGTTGATTTCCCAGAAGTGCGTGAAGGGAAGACATGGAATATGGGAGGAATGGTTTGCTGATATAGTGTAGGGGCCGATCACCGAGTCATTTAAACGGATGAAGCTGAAGGAAGAGGAGATGCAAGCCAGTATGTTGGACTTTCAGGGACGTCTACTTCGACGGCATTAACTAATAAGATATTTTAGACGCATCGAAACTGCCTGAGCGGACGGTCGAGACGGAGCCCGAGACTACTTTCATGTGCGCACACCTCGATCAAGACAACAAAACTTCCCCTCAACTAACGTGTCCTAGGACAACGGATACCTCGTTCGTCGAGAACCCTCCATCCCATAAACAGGCTCCCAAATACCAAGCGCCTGGCGCGGCGACCCGCCAATCTCGACTCCCACCGCCATCTACCCGCGTACCGACATCCGTATCCTCATCGTCAAGAGCGGGGGCTACACGTGGTGGAAGAGGCGGGCCTCGTGGGGCTCAGGCTAGTGGACTGCCCACAAGAGCTCGTGGCCGCGGCGTTCGGTGAAACTCGGGGCGGGTCGTGGTGATCATGAAGCCTTCTTGGACAGCAGGTAGATTGCTGGCCATTAAACCAGACACCTGCCTCTCCAATAAATGACCCTACCGTCGCCAGGCTAGATGGCAATGGCAACTGTATGGTTTGAGTCGATGCCGTTGGTAGTGATTGGGTTCGCATTGGCTGCAGTCTGGTCAAACTGGGTATACGGCTGGCTAAGCATCGTTCATGGCCTTCTCAAGGTACTGCCGAACCCGCTTCAAACACTCCTCCTCACCCGAGTTGATCCAGCCGCCTGAAACCGCTACTGTCTTGTTGCGGGACTTGAGACCTTGGGTGATCTGCAAGTCCGACTTGGGAAGGTCGAGAACCTGACGCCGGTCAGCATGTTCATCCTAGCTAACCTCACAGGATGCAGCAACCCGGCTAAAAACGCAGGCATAAATCTGTGCACAGAAGTGTAAAAATAATGATAAGAATGAAAAAAAAAATTTACCTCGCTGAGAACCTTGATAACCGCCTTGTTTGCCTCACCCTCTCGCGCCTGTGCTGCAACACATATCTCGACTGCATCATCGCCTACTGACGCGATCCCTTCGCGCTGTTTGCTGGCGCCCGGCTTGACGTTGCAGTTTAAGTAGAGCGTGCCGTTAGGGGACTTCTTCGTCCCCGCAACGTACCACATCGCCCGTGCGGATGACATCTCGGAAGGCAATCCAGCGATGGCGAGCTAAGCGTGATGCTGGTTCAAGAGAGGCGCAGCTAACCAGCCCTTCTGGACGCAGCTGATGTTGGCGGAGCGTGTAGACGGTTCTTGCCAGGTGGCTAACACTTATCTTGGCGTTCTGTCAGCTGGCTTGTCCTGCCTGTCGGAACATCTTGATGTTAATGGTCATGAAAGAGCCCTAAGAGATAGGTGGAAAATTCTACCGTAATTTCTGAGAGAAATACTTGTTACATATCCGCTATCAAGCTCGTCTTCACTGGGGCAGTCATCTCAACACACACACACACAAAAAAAAAACGCTAATGCTCAACATCTCAAGATGGTACTAACTTTGCTTCATTGCTACTACTAGGTAACCCTAACTTGGTTCTTGAGCCATAGCTATTGATAGTGAACTGTTGTCTTTGTATCTGAGTGTTAATGTTTTGAAGATATAGCATCTGTCATGAAGCATCATTATTCTTACTGAATTGATCAAGGAAGTGACTTGAAAAGCTTGGAAAAGGTAGAAACAGAAAGCTCGGAAGCATGGAGATAAAAAACAAAAGATTGAACGATAATGTTCCTATGCAAAGGTCACAGGAACAGCTTCACTTTGCTGACTCATATATATAACCAGCTTTCTGAGGTGGCTATGAAGGCTTTATGAAATATAATGGAGTTGTGATAGTCTTTTTTGATAATTTGGTGAACGAAGTATTCTTCTTTGACAACAGGACCCCAGATATCTTTACTAGGATCATAAATGTCCTGTAAGCCCTTAGATTGCTCCTCAAACTGAGGGGCGCAGAGTTCAACTGGGCCTGTATCTTGTCTGGCATACACCAAAGATAATCTTCCAGAGTAGTAACTTGCCTGCCCCCAATCAAGAAACCGCTGTGTTTTGACATATCGATCTCAGAACCTTGATGAGATATACCATTGTTTTAGTCTCCGACCAGTCCCTGAATGCTTTTTTCTCGGCCTGTATGTATCCAGGATCTCGGAATGTCATCAAGCTTTCAAGCGTCCCTCTAGGTCTCATCTTTTTCTATTGAAACATTCCTAAATTTTCGGAAGGCAACACGTCAAATATTATCTGTCTTCTAAGATTTGCTTCATTACTATGGATTTAATATTGCTCAATTGCAAAGTTTCTTCCTAAATCGGAGGATACCACTTTGTAGATAGCTGGCCATACCCGCCCAAAGGAAGTGATGGACTGACGGATCGCTTCCTGAAATTCGCTGAACAAGCTACTGTAACCAGCTTCAATCTGGCCAGGATGTTCAACTATCCTGCCGAGTTCTGCGACCAATTGGGGAACATGCCGGGGGGGGGGTTTTGAATATTCACAATTTACTCTCCACTCGTCATCCAAAGTTTCTTCTATTAGGAAATGATTTGACTTTGTGAGTTGCTCTAGTTTCACATCTCGGGCATTGCCGAGCTCCTCGTGGGTCTTTGATACGATATGCTCATTGATTGCTTCTGCATCATTGATGGCCTACCTTCCGGGAGAAACTCTTCAGAAGATGCGGAACTGGCACTAGGGTTACTATCAAGTTGTGAGCCCGCATCCTCTCCAGATGTCTGACTTGATGATCTTGGACACCGCCATCCTTTCAAGAAACGAACGGTGAGATTAAGCGTTATGATCCTACCAGCTGAAATTGGGAACTAAACTATGTTGTTCACTATTTCGTCAGCGTTTGGAGCCTATGTTTGCTGTAAGAGGTTCAGAACAGCTCGCCTGATATGCGATAAACGGCATGGATCCTACTCATCATTAAGAAAATGATCAATAGCCTTGGATATCTTCCAATCCTCCAGGGGTCATCTTTCGGAATCACGCGTGACACGCAGGGACTTACAGGGGTAAATCTAACGGTGTATAGTTCGAATCTCGCTTGGGTCTTCAGCTTAACGTATCCCATTCTGCGCATTTCGAATAAGCTTATGTGGTGATTTCAAGTCGGTTTGAACAAACATTTTCACATCCTTCTTCATCCTTTTTTCCCCTTTTGCCATCACCATAGATGACAAGAAGCTCCACTCCACATTCTTTCGGAGCGAATCTTGCCCGGTCTCTGGGTTTATTCGGCTCACCTAGCAAGACCCAAGACCCCGTCAAGCGCTTGGATTTCTCAGGACACAAAACTGCAAATGCTCCTGATTGATTCGGAAGAATTGTTCGTCACTCAGACTTGGTTCCAATAGGTGAGCATGCTCTTCGTTAGACAAAGATGCATCGGGAGGATCTCGCGGCAGTTGAAAACTATCAAGTTGCTCTGTAAGATCCATGACACATATGGAAGATATGCCTTAGTTCAAGATGAAAAAGCGCATTTAGATTTTAGAAGTCGGATTCATTAGTTATGTGGATTTAGTTCATTTACTTAAAATGTTACTCCTAGTCAATCCACAAGAATAGCTCAATGTCAGGTGATAACAGTGGTTCCAAAGACTCAATTGTTGATATGACGCACGATTGTGTTGATGTTTTGTTTTGTTGGAGATCCTAAATCCTCAGATCACATCTGGAGAGATTTGGTCGCATTTATACCTTGGAAGTTCCGATATCAGGAGGATTACTGTCTGCTGCCAACGTTCTTTGAGTTCCACTGGGAACAATCAAGACATCACCAACATTTTCAACTACCAGGATTTAGACCCTGTTAGTTATAAGCCTTAATTGGCATCTTTAGATGGTAGCGATGAGTCCACTCTCAAATGTTGAGAAAGGTCTAAGGGGAAGGATATCCATTTCTAACTGAATCAGCAAGAACCCAACAAAGTTGTTGAAAGCAATATACACAGCTGCTGACCGAATCACTATCGACAGTTGGCTCAACAGCCATACCATGTGTGTCGTTGGAAACTTTTACATGCTGCAATTCCCAAGGCTCTGCTGGTTGTGTCGTTTGGCATACCGTCGGCATGTCAGCGTATCATTCGAACTTAGCTTGACCTCAATGAACAGGCAGACAGCATATATCGTTGATCTCATCTTGAAGAGAACTCAGTCATGGCCTCGGCAGTAACGGTACGTTGACACAACGTGCGTTGTTGAAGAGGGAGGGTTGGGGGCGGTTGGGCCTGGGTCCCTCCCACCTGCCCTCTTTCTTGTACTATGCTCAACAACATCCATATTGTACACTCATAAACACATAGCACGCTTTCAGTGCAATATTCTACCGTCTGTGCCGCATTACTGCGTTGTGTTGACCCTGGCGTTTTCAGAACTTCAAGGAGTACATCCACCTATGAAAGGTCAAACTCCGGTGTTGAACACAGTAACGCTGGTAAAGATCATCACTGTCAATTCTTGACCTGGGAAATTCGAGGTGTGGTAGCGAATGGTAGGTGATATTGAGTGTTACAATGATTAAAGGTCTTATATGTGGTAGATGCTTGGCTCTTCAGGTTTCGGAGACAGGATAGAGAGAACGGTGGTGGATCACAGCCCAGGTAAACGGAAGCAACACTTTTCGGGTTGTAAACCCTAACCCTAGGCACCCAGCCATGATCTTAAATACAGTGATGTCACTCTGTCACTTGCTAAAGCTCCATCAGTCCAATGAACTGTCTCATCTGTCCCAACAGCAACATCGTAAGGAATCCAGCTCTCTCAACCCACGAAACCTCCCATAAGGATTAAGGAAAAATGATTCGACCTACAGCGTTTCGCACACTTGCAACAGCAGCTCGTGTCACTGCGCGCGTGCCTGTTGTCCGGGCCGCCCCGCCCCGAATTAGCCACACATTCCACACAACAGCGCGGGCATTTGTGAAAGTTGGCGATCCGCTTCCGGATACGGATGCGTTGATGGAGGGTTCGCCTGGACAGAGAGTGGTAAGTTATGTCAATTAGACTGTGTTATGGAATGGAGAATGTGATGGGTTGGGAGTAAGATTTCCAGTTCCTCTCTGCTTCTTCTGGACGCTCCCCGGATCTTTACGGGGCAGGCAGATCGGACTGGGTGAGATGAGCATTTCTGGGGTGTTCGTGTCACCCTCCTTAAGCGGGCAGTCTCGTGGCTATGGCAACCATACCCCAGATTCGGCGATAGTGTGAGATGCCCGAGGACCAATTGCTGACACCTTCCTCAAGAATTTGGCCGAGGAGGCTCAAAAGGTGAACAACATGCTCATTATCGGCGTGCCGGCCGCCTACTCGCCTGGCTGTTCGACCACACACATCCCGGGGTACTTGAACCACCCTAAGACGCGGGAGTTCGACATGGTGGCAGTCGTCTCTGTCAATGACGTTTTTGTGTATGTATACGGATCCTGCGAGAGATAACTGGGGCATCCACTGAAACAGACGCTGACCCGAACGAACAGCATGAAAGCCTGGGGTGACTCGCTTGACCCCTCCGGGGACGTTGGCGTAAGTTGACATTCACATTCCTTCCTAGATATGTCCACCTAACGAAGAATGGCCAGATCCGCTTCCTTGCCGACCCGACCGGCCGCTTCACCAGGATGCTCGACATGGCCTGGGACGGGACGGCCATTTTTGGCGGGGAGCGCAGCAAGCGGTACGCGCTAGTCGTCGAGCAGGGCCGGGTCAAGACGGTGGCGGTCGAGCCGGACAACACGGGTTTGAGTGTGTCGCTTGCTGAGAAGGTTCTGGGACCTGCCCCCCAACACAAGCTGACTGAATAAAGGGATAGAGAGAAATCAAAAGGGAGCGTGCATTTCTAGCATGTGTGGCGAAACGGTACGTAACATTATTCCTGTAAACCTTGGTTCATCAAAGATCACGAGTCCAGGAGCAATTCATGAGTCCAAGTGCCTATGTGAAAGCCGCGTGGTTGTATACCTGTATCCCGGCGCTAAACCGACAAGAAAAAGAAACCATTCTACCCAAGGTATCTACAATATGTACATGCAAAACCAACAAATGCCGTTCCCGTCCATTATTTTATCCTTTTAGAGCATAGGCTTAAGGTCATCAGCGACCTTGAAGGGGGCCTCTGTCTTGGCCCTGATCTCGTCGACGGTGACGCCGTCCGCGATCTCGATGAGGGTCAGGCCCTGGGCGAAATCGACATCGAAGACACCCTGGAGTTGTTGTCAGCATCAGCTATAGCCGTTGAAGACGTGAGAAAAAAAAAAATTGGTACGCACCAGCTCAGTAATGATACGCGACACGCACTGCCTGCCTGTCAGGGGGAAAGCGCATTGCTTGACAATCTTGGGGTTGCCCTTCTTGTCTGTGTGCTCCATAGTGACGACGACCTTGGTCTTGCTGGGGTTGCTGACCAGGTCCATGGCACCACCGAAGCCCTTAACCTTGCCGGGAAGCATCCAGTTGGCCAGATCGCCGTTGGCGCTGACCTGCATGGCACCCAGAATGGTGAGGTTGATACGGCCGCTGCGGATCATGCCGAAGGACTCTTCGGAGCCGAAGACCGAGGCGCCCGGCTTCAGGGTGACAGTCTCCTTGCCTGCATTGATTAGATCTGGGTCCTCCTCACCCTTGCGCGGGTACGGGCCGAGACCGAGAATGCCGTTCTCCGACTGCAGCATCACCTCGATACCCTCGGCGACAAAGGCGGGAGCCAGCATGGGCATGCCAATGCCCAGGTTGGCGTACATGCCGTTCTGGAACTCCTTAGCGGCGCGGCGGACGATGCGCTCGCGCTTGGCCTTGGTTTCGCCAGAGCCGAGGGCGGCGGCAGCCTTGGGGTCCTGCGCGGCCTCCTCGGGATCGAGCGTCCAGGTGTACTTCTCGATGTTCTTGGGGGCCGTGCTCTTGATGACCCTCTGGACATAGATGCCGGGTAGGTGTACCGCCTCGGGAGGGATCTCGCCCGGCTCGACGATGTGCTCGGCCTCGACGATGGTCATCTTGGCGTTGCGGCCCATGGCGCCGTTGAAGTTGTGGGCGGCCAGGCGGAACTGGCAGTTGCCCAGGCGATCGGCCTTGTAGGCCTTGACGAAGGCGTAGTCGCCCTCAATGGCGTGCTCGAGGAGGTAAGGCTTGCCGTTGAAGACCTTGACATCCTTGGGGTAGGAGAACTCGGCGGGAGTGCCGTCCGGGTTGTTGCGCAGCGGCAG
>Ga0065720_1021603_pt1 | contig 10078 bp, 6 predicted proteins | sample Thericmetagenome_FD_59107 | JGI IMG/M metagenome (GOLD analysis project Ga0065720, IMG submission 59107) | Thermophilic microbial communities from the Joint Bioenergy Institute, California, USA of rice/straw/compost enrichment - eDNA_2 v2... | ecosystem: Engineered > Solid waste > Grass >... | reverse complement strand
CATGCTGGTTGTGATGTTGATTATCGCCGGATGCGGTTCCGGCAGCAGCGACAGCGGAAGCGGATCCGGCAGTTCAGGCAGCAGTTCCTCGGGCAGCAGCGCCTCAAGCGGCAGCTCCTCCGGTTCCGGCAGCACCGGCAGCTCGGGCGGTCAAGCTGCGCCGGCGCAAGACCCGGTCAAGCTGATCATGATTGGCACGCTGCCTGTCAATAACTACGGCACCGTCGCGCTGGACGATTTCAAAAAGAAAGTGGAAGAACGGACCAACGGAACGGTCCTGATCGAAACGTTCCCGGCCGGGCAGCTTTATAACGACCAGGACGCCGTCAACGTCATCCCGACGGGTTCGGCCGACATGGGTATGGTGCAGCTCGACTTCTGGACCGGAAAAGTCCCGGAAATCGGCGCGCTGTACATCCCCATGATGTTTAACGATCATGAGCACTATTACCGTTCCCGCGACGCGATGATGGAAATCCTTGACGAAAAATTGCAACAAAACGGGAACGTGAAAATCATCGGCTGGTTCAACTATAACGACCAAACGATCATTTCCAAGAAGCCGATCGCGAAGATCGAAGATTTCAAAGGGCAACGCATGAGAGGCTGGGGCCAATATTCCGCCGCGTTCTTCGAATATGCGGGCGCCACGCCGATTGCCATGGCCGCCGGGGAAGTGTACGACGCCCTGTCCAAGGGCGTGATCGACGGCGCCATGTCCACTCCGGCCAGCCATGTCAGCCGCAAATTTTATGAAGTGGCCAAAAACGTGACCGACATGGTGCTGGAGCCTGTGACGCCTTACGCGATCCTGATCAACGTCGACTCCTGGAACAAGTTGACGGACGAACAAAAACAAATTTTGACGGAAACGGCGAAGGAAGTGGACGAATGGTCCAAGGTCGAGCTGCATAAGGAAACGGAAGCGGCAATGAAACAACTGGCTGATCTTGGCGTCAACATCGTCAAGATCGAAGGCGAAGAATACAACCGGATTCGCGAAACGGTGCTGCCCAAGCTGAGTGAACTCTTGATTTCGCAAACCGGCGAAACCGGACAACAGCTTTTGGACATCATCGAGGAGCAAAGAAACAAGTAAGGCACGCTCAGCAGAGTCTTTGCGGGGTCATGTCCGCTTCCGGGAGTCACCGTTGCCGGCATGAGCGGCAAAGCCCGCAAAGACTCTTTTTTACCATGCCATTCACGGAAATGGTATGACGCGGCACCGGCAGCGTGATTGCGGCACGTTATGGCACGGCCGATTTATACGAAACCGAGGTGATTCGTAAACACATGGTGCGCAGCTTTGTCCCCAATCTGTCCCGCATATTCGGATCGTTCGCCGGCTGGCTGATGCTCGTCATCTCCCTGCTCATCGGGTATGACATCCTGCTGCAAATCATCGTCAGGCACGGCACGATCTGGGTGTATGAAGTGACGAGCTACGGCCTGTTCTGGTTTGCTTTAATGGCCGGCGGCTTCGTCCTGCTCAGAGATCGCCACATTCACGTGGAACTGTTGGTGCAGACGCTCAACGAGCGCACGCAGCGGCTGCTGAGAGCCGCCAATATGTTTCTCATCGTTATTTTTATCGGCGTCATGTTTTATTACACGCTGGATCTCGCGCTGGAAGCGCTGCGAACGAAGCAACGGTCATCCACTTTCGTACGTGTGCCGATGTTCCCGGTTTATTTTGGCGGAGCGGTTGGACTGATCGTCTTTTTCCTGCAAAGCATCCATACGTTTGTAACCGACTGTCTCGGCATCCGAAAAACGGAAGGCCGCATTCAAAAAACGCCGGTGCTGCTTTTGCTGGCCGGACTTGTCGCCGCCGCCCTCCTGTGGACCGTGTCTCCGATCTTCAGCCTGCTCGTCCTGCTTTGCGTCCTTCTGATCGGAGGCATGCCCGTTTTCGCCACGCTGGGCATCACCGGCGCAATCGGATTGATCGCCATCACCAGCACGAAAATCGGATTTCCGCAAATTGCGCAGATTACCTTTAAAGCGCTGGATCACAACACGCTGCTGGCCGTGCCGCTGTTTATTCTGGCCGGCATCATTCTGCAAAGAGGCAACATCGGCCAGGAGCTGTACCAATTTGCGGCGGCATGGGTCGGCAACATTCGCGGCGGCTACGGCGTTGCCACTGTTTTGGCCTGCGGCATCTTCGCCGCCATTTCCGGCTCCAGCGTTGCAGTCGCGGCCACCATCGGGATCATCGCCATTCCCGAAATGATCAAGCGGAATTACCGGCCGTGGAAAGTGTACGGTCTGCTGGCGGCCGGCGGCACGCTGGGCATCCTGATCCCGCCGAGCACGCCGATGATTCTGTACAGCGGCATCACCGACGAATCGACGGGCCAACTGTTCATGGGCGGCGTCATTCCGGGCATTCTGGTGATGATTCTGTTTGCGATCTGGACGTATTTTACGACGGAAAAAGATACGGTGGCTTCCCGTCCGACCATGAAAGAGCGCCTGGCGCTCACCAAAGGCGCGATCTGGGGCGTATTGCTGCCGGTCCTGATCATACTCGGCATCTACTTCGGCATCGTGACTCCGACACAGGCGGCCGCCGGCGCGGTCATCTACGCGCTGATCGTGTCCCTGATCCGGCGCAATGTCAAGATCAGAGACTTGCCTTCCATTCTCGCGGAAGGAACGCTGAGCAGCGGCATGATCCTGATGATCATCGCCGGCGCGTTGATTTTGGGACAGGTTGTGACGCTGCTGAAAGTTCCCGATCGCCTGCTGGCGGCCATCAACGCGGCCGGCCTGGAAGTCTGGATGGTGATGCTGATCATCACGATCGGGTATATCATCCTCGGCATGTTCCTGGAAGTCGTCTCCATCCTGATGATCACCTTGCCGGTCGTCTATCCGCTCGTTGTCTCGATGGGCATCGACGGCGTATGGTTCGGTGTGTTCCTGACCATGCTGATGGAACTGGCGCTGATCACGCCGCCGGTCGGTCTGAACCTGTTCGTCATCAAGGACGTGGCCAATACTGACGTCGCGACGGTGGTCAAAGGAACATGGGTATACGTGGTGCTGATGGCCGCTGTGATCATTTTGATCACCATCTTCCCGCAGCTCGTGCTGTGGCTGCCCAGTCAGCTGTACAGGTGATGACGGACTTGTCTGCGGGAATATCGCACCGGAATTCCGCGCTCTGGTTCGCTGCGGGTTGTCAGTTGCTGGCGATGCTGAGCTGGTTTTCCTTTTCCGGCATGGAGCCGGCCATCAGCCGGGAGTGGGGACTGACCGAACGGCAGGTCGGCGGAATTCTGGCCGCATTCCAGGGCGGATACTGCGCGTTCGTGCTGCTGGCGGGACATTTGGCCGACCGGTTCGATCCGAAAAAGGTGATGGTGGCGGGCATGGCCGTGGCCGGTGCCGCGCAAATCGGATTTGCCCTGCAAGCTTCGGGATTCGCCGCGGCTGTCCTTTGGCGCGTTTTGACGGCGGTTGGCCTCGCCGGGGTTTACATTCCCGGACTGCGCTACCTGGGGACCCATTTCGAGCCCAAGCGGCGCGGGAAAGTTTACGGCATCTACGTGGGGGCGCTTGTGCTGGGTTCCGGGGGAAGTTTGCTTTTCATCGGGCCGCTGCTCACCTTGTTCATCTGGCGTGACGTGTCTTTCGCCATCGGACTTGCGGGTCTTGCCGCCGCCGCGGTCATGGCCTTCGCGCCCGCCTCGGGCGCGCGGCAGGCGCCGATGCCGGCGGTAACGCCTGTTCGGGAAAATTCACGGGGCATGCTGCGCACGCTTTTTGGCAATCCCCTTTTTGTGATGTTCGTGTTTGGTTACGTATTGCACATGTGGGAATTGTATGCGTTCTGGGGATGGATTAATCCGTTTTTTTACCGCGCGCTTTCACCGGCAATGGGTGAAGTCTGGCCCACTTTGCTGGGAGGGCTGGCGATCGTGCTGGGCGCGCTCGGAACATGGCTGGGGGGATGGCTTTCCGACCGGTTCGGGCGCGTGAAGGTGCTGATTCCGCTGCAGGCGGCGAGCGTGGCGCTGGCCGGAACCTTCGGCTGGCTGATGCTTTCCCCCGCCGCGGCGACGGCGGCCGGGATGATTTACGGATTGATCGTGGTCGCCGACTCGCCGATTTTTTCGGCGGGCGTGGCCAACAATGCGGAACCCCGCTATGCCGGCTTCGCCCTTTCCCTGCAGCAGGTGCTGGGATACGTGGTCACCGTCGTATCGCCGCTGGCGGTGGGTTGGACCCTCGGCGCTTTCGGCAATACGCCGGCAGGCTGGGGAATCGCCTTCGGCGTGCTGGGGCTGGGACCGCTGCTCGCTGTTCCGCTTCTTTTTGTTTTGACTGGAATCGCAAAAAGACAAGGGAGGATCATCGCATGAGTGTGCTCGCTTCCGGGCTGTTTCAGGACATGTTTTCCACCCGGGAAATGAGAGAAATTTTTTCAGACCGCAACATGGTGCAAAAATGGATCGACGTCGAAGTGGCGCTGGCGGAGGCGGAGGCCGAACTGGGCGTGATTCCCAAGGAAGCGGCCGCCGAAATCCGCAAGAAGGGCAAAGTCGAAAATTTCTCTCTGGAGGAAATCGGCAAGGGTATACTGGCCACCTGGCATCCGATCGTCCCGCTGGTCCGCCAGTTCGAGTCCTTATGCGAGAAGCCGTGGGGCGAATATATTCACTGGGGCGCAACCACCCAGGACATCATGGACACCGGGATGATGCTTCAGGTGCGGGAAGCGCTGCAGGTCGTGGAGCGGGATCTGAAGAAGCTGCATGAAATTGCGAAGAATCTGGCCGCCAAATACCGGAGCACGGTCATGGCCGGAAGAACCCACGGCCAGCAGGGACTGCCGCTTACCTTCGGATACAAAGCTGCCGTGTGGGCGGATGAGTTGTACCGCCATCTCGAACGCTTGCAGGCGTTGAAAGCCAAAACGAACACCGGCAATCTGAGCGGCGGCGTCGGCACCCTCGCTTCGCTGGGAAGCCGCGCCGCGGAGGTGCGGGAGCTGTTTTTCGCCAAGCTGGGCATGGACACGCCGGAGGTAACCTGGCATTCGGCCCGCGACCGCATTGCGGAAACGGTGTTTCTGCTCAGCCTTATTGGAACGACGCTGGGCAAGATCGGCAACGAGATCGTACAGTTGCAGAGGACGGAGATCGGCGAACTGGAGGAGCCTTTTTACCACGGCAAAGTGGGCAGCAGCACGATGCCCCAGAAGCGCAATCCGATGGCGTGCGAGACAGTGGTGACGATCAGCGCCTTCCTGCGGCAAAACACCGCTTTGGTGATGCAGTCGATGATGATGGAGCACGAGCGGGACATGCGCGTGTGGGCGCTGGAATGGGATCTCGTCCCGACCTGCTTCAAGCTGGCCAGCGCGGCGCTGTCCCATATGCAATGGGTGCTGGAAAAACTGAACGTCAACGAGAAGCGGATGGCAGCCAATCTCGGCGTCTCCAACGGCCTGATCATGGCGGAAGCGGTGTTTATGAAACTGGCGGAATCGATCGGCCATCAGAAGGCCCATGACATCGTGTACGATCTGGCCATGAAGAGCTTCGAGGAGAACGTTCCCTTCGGCGATGTGCTGAAGCGCGACGAAGAAGTGAAGTCGCATTTGTCTGAACAAGAGCTCGGGCGGCTTTTGGACACTGCAAATTACACCGGGCTTTCCGATTATTTCGTGGAGAAAGCGCTCAATCAGAAATAAAAACCCTGAACCCGGCTCCCGCCGGCATGCCGTCCGCTGCGGAATGCGGCGGAAAGCGCGGAGGAAAACCCGGGCTAAAGTCACCCGGCAATGCGTCCGCTTGCCGGGTGACTTGTTTTTCCCGGACGGTGAACGCGAATAAAGGGAAAAAAGCAAAAAAAGACCGCCGGCGGGATTCGCCGGCGGTCCGGCGCGGCGCGAAGCCGCGTTAAAGTTGTGAAAGATGGTCGGGACGACACGATTTGAACATGCGACCTCTTGGACCCGAACCAAGCGCTCTACCAAGCTGAGCTACGTCCCGACGCATGATCCGTTGCCCGAAAGGGATGCTTCCGAGGCAAGCAAGAGCAATTATACCACAAAAAAAATCAGGATGAAAGCCCTTCGGCAATTTTTTTGCAGGGAATTTGCGGCATAGTTTTCATGCGCCGCGGCAGAGCGGCAGGGCGGGCAACCCGGAGGGGAAGCCGGCCTTGTCGGAAGCGCAAAAGTTGACACCCTTCGCCCCGAATGATAATTTTAGTGATGTCTTTCGGCCGGACATTCGGCGAAAAACGCTGAAATTTCCCGAAACCAGACAGACGGCCCGAATGGACCATTTGACGCAGATCTGAAACCGGAGGGAAAGGACATGAGCAGCCGTTCGCTGACGGCTTTTGCGTTGGCTTTGGCCATATTTTCGTTTACTTTTTTGCAAGCCGGATTGCCGGCGGAGGCATCCGCCGGCGGCGGAATCGAAAGCCTGCTTCGCAAACTTGACGACGCGGTCCGCAAACAGCAGTGGAATTGGGCGGCCCATCACGCGAAGGATATCGCGGTATACTACGACAACAATAAGGAGTATGAAAAAGCCGCCGAATACTACGAACTCAACGCCCGCTACTGGGAACTGTACGGCAAGCCAAGCTGGGGCATCGTCAACTCGATTCGCGCCGACCATATCCGCACCGTCGTCGAGGCCTATGTGGCGGTGCCGGCCAAGGAAGACCGCAGGCTTGCCCGGTTCGAGCCCTTCGCCGGCGTCTACACCGGCCTGTATCCCGCCGGTAAGGCGGAAAAGTACAAGCCGTCCCTGGCGGAAGAAGCGTTCGGCATGAAACACGCGATCTATCTGACTTACACCCATTGGCGCAAGAAGTACAAGGACACCGATTCGTATTTTCCTTTGGCCTATGCCGAGGAGATCAAGAAGCTCGGCGGCGCGATCCAGATCGGCTGGGAGCCGAGCTACGGCCTGGATGACGTGCTGGACGACGAATACGTCCGGCAGTTCGCCCGCGAGGCCAAGGCGTCCGGCATCCGGGTGTTCCTGCGCTTTGCCGGGGAAATGAACGGGGAATGGGTGCCCTGGCACGGCGATCCGCAGAAATACATCGAAAAATTCCGCCTGATCCACGACATCATGGAAGAAGAAGCGCCCAACGTGGCGATGGTGTGGTCACCGAACTTTTTGCCGAGGGACAACATTGCGCCCTATTACCCGGGCGACAAGTATGTGGACTGGGTCGGGTTTTCGCTGTACACGATCCCGTTTTCGCAGGGCGAGGAAAAGCTCGGCGGCAATCCGATCGACTATCTGCGGCCGCTGTACGAAGCGTATTCGCACAAGCCGATCATGATTTCCGAGGGCGCCGTGTCGTTTTACAGCTTCGAGCTGGAGAAGGACTACACGGAATGGGCGGTGGGCCAGCTCGGCAACATGTACGGTTTTCTGCCCAGGCTGTATCCGCAGGTTAAGGCCATCACGTATTTTAATCTGGACAAGAGCACGACCAATTATGACAACCGCAACAACAACTACGATCTGCACGACCGGGAGGAGATGAAGCGGGAATATCTGAGGCTGACGAGCCAGCCCAACTTTCTGTCGATCGTGTCCAACGGCACGCGGCCGAAAAATCCGGTCGTCTATAAGCCGCTGAAAGAAGCCGGTCCGCTCAAGGGCAAACAGTCCCTGTTCGTTTACGTCAAGCTGCCGCTTGGTCAGCAGCCGCGCGCCGTGGAGCTTTATGCCGGGGACATGCTCGTTGCGCGCGCCGACCGGATCCCGTGGGATATGGAAGTCGATTTCGACCAAATTCCGGATGGTGCTGAACTTTCGGTCAAGGTACTGGACAAGGACCTGAAGCCGGTGCTCCGTCATTTGCTCGACGTCAAAAAATGAAAACAGGCAAATATGGTCGCCGCCGGCGAAGCGGATGAAACCGTCGCAGCCGGCTTTTGAAAGAGGAAAAGGCATTTGGCAGGAAGAAGAAACAAGGAGATTTCTTCCCATAACAACACCAGTTTTTACAAACGGAATAGGAAAAGGCTGCAATTCGCATTTTTCTCATTTTATTTAATGGTTGACATGACGAACGCCAAACTAAACAATATTTAATATACAAAGTTGCCCGAATCCCCTGGCGAAAGGGTGATGCGCAATGATTTCCATGGCCTATCCGACCCAATATTTGCAGGAACCGGGGAGCCTGAACAAAGCCGGCGATCTGCTTGGCAAGTTCGGCAAAAGGCTGTTCGTGATCAGCGGAAAAAAGGCGTGGGCGGCGGCGGGAAGCGCGCTCGCAAGGAGCCTTGAACAGGCCCGGTTGTCCTATACGGTGGAATGGTTTGGCGGAACTTGCACCTACGCCGAAGCCGAGCGGCTGGAGAGGCTTGTTCCCCCGGATGCGGATCTGATCGTTGCCGTCGGCGGCGGCCAGTGCATGGATGCGGCCAAGCTGGCGGCGACGCGGTTGAACCAGCCTGTCGCTACCGTCCCCACGCTGTGTTCGACCTGCGCGTCGACCACTGCGCTGTCGGTCATGTACGACGAGGAGCACCGCTATGTTTCAACGGAATATTACGATCGTTGTCCGGTCATCACCATCGCGGATACGGAAGTGCTGGCCAAGGCGCCCTACCGTTATATGACAGCCGGAATCGGCGACACCTTGGCCAAATGGTATGAAGCGGAACCGATCAACGCCGGCAAGTTCAAGCATGCCCGGACCCGTCTCGGCCTGTCCATCGCCAAGTTGGCCATGGAATTGCTGATGGAATTCGGTCCGCAGGCGGTGAATGATTGCAAGCAAGGCATTCCGAGCGTTGCGGTTCAGCAAGTCGTGGATGCCAACATCTATTTGGCCGGACTTGTGGGCGGGATCGGTCAGGAAACCTGCCGCGGCTCCGGCGCCCATTCCTTTTGCTACGGATTGACCGTTCTGCCCGGCAGCCACCACGCCATGCACGGCGAGCTGGTGGCCTTCGGCATTTTGTGCCAATTGCTGCTGGAGGGAAAAGACGAACAAGAACTATTGCCCCTCGGAAAATTTTATCGTTCCGTCGGGCTTCCGGTCACCTTGTCGGAACTTCACATCGAGGATCTTTCCGAACCCCGGCTGCGCGAGTGCGCCAGCGTCGTTTGCCGACCGGATCAGCAAATCCATTTCCTTCCTTTTGCCGTGGACGAAGAGGCCGTGTACGAGGCGATGGTCAGGGCGGATCGCTGGGGAAGAAGTTTGCCCGCTGCATGAAAATCACCGCGATTCACACCATTGCATTGGAACATTTTCCCAATCCGCTTTGGGTCGAAATCGAAACCGACCGGGGCATCGCCGGGCTTGGCGAAACGTACTGCGGTCCCGAGGCGGTGTCCGGCTACGTCCACGCAACGGCGGCGCCGTATTTGCTGGGACAAAATCCGCTGCAGATCAACAAGCACATGCAGGCACTGGACAGATATGTGGGGTTCAACAGCATCAGCGCCGAAATGCGCGGAAATTCCGCGATCAACATCGCGCTTTGGGACATTCTTGGGCAGGCCTCCGGACAGCCGATCCACCAGCTGCTGGGAGGCCGCTTCCACGATTCCGTCGCGGTTTGCAACACATGCGCGAGTTACGGATACAACCGCACTGTCAGTTCGCCGGCGTTCAATTTGCACGGGAAGGAAAGCATGGAAGGCAAGCGGGGGATCGGGGCGCACGAAACGGGCTTGTACGAAGACCTGCAGGCGTTTCATGAGCGTCCCGGAGAACTGGCGCGCCATCTGCTGGACGAGGGCATCTCCATGATGAAGATCTGGCCCTTCGACCAGTTTGCCGGCCGCTACAACGGCCAATGGATCGCTTCTGAAGACTTGGACAAAGGTGAAAGCGTTTTCCAGGCTGAAAAGCATGCCGGGATACCGGAAGCGCACCAGTCGCCTGTAACCGCTTTGCCGGCCGGTTTTAAGCGGACGGAAGACCGCTTTCGTTTCGTCGGCGCGGTGCGTTTGACGGTGCGCGCCATGATCGGCGCCCCGATCCGCCGGGCAGCAGGCATGGCGCGCCGGAGGCGTTTTTTTATTTTAAATTTGAATATCAAGTTAGCTCCGCTAAGGTCATGATG
>Ga0065720_1021620_pt1 | contig 10091 bp, 9 predicted proteins | sample Thericmetagenome_FD_59107 | JGI IMG/M metagenome (GOLD analysis project Ga0065720, IMG submission 59107) | Thermophilic microbial communities from the Joint Bioenergy Institute, California, USA of rice/straw/compost enrichment - eDNA_2 v2... | ecosystem: Engineered > Solid waste > Grass >... | reverse complement strand
TTCTATCGCCTTCAATGGGATATTATTACTGTCTCTTGAATATCGATAAATTCATGATTATAAAACTCCAATTTGGTTTTCTCTACATGATCTAGCAAGGTGTTCTGACTCTTTCTATATTAGTTATGAAAGCTGTATTGTGGTACGTTAGAATATCAGCTTTTTCTTTTAGTGCTCTGACTTGATCACTTTGATATTCAGTCAGGTATTCCGTTACATCCTTTAAGGTTTTTATGTCTTCTATAGATTTATTCCCTTCTAAACAGAATTCCAATCAAATAGAAACTATAACTACTTCCTGTAACTTGCTTGGAGACGGTCTCCTCTTTTTGTGGTTGAACTTCTTCCTCTTCTTCATCAATTTCTCCTTGGAAAACTTGTGCAGAATATTTGTCGGACATGAGATACGATCTTCTTAAGAATTGAAAAGGGTTAAAATTTATTGCAGATTCGAGACAATTTCTAATATCTGAGAAATAAACTTGAAAATGCTGGTTCCCAAAGCAGACACAGATCAACAGAGAAAAAAATTCAAGAAGTTTAAGAAGCTCAATCTACAACTTTACCAAAAGAACTACAGACTCTATGAAAATGAGTTTATCATATTAAATAAACCAAAATCAACTAATCGAGTTCTCTTAAATCACATTGGAGAACGCCTTAGAATCTCCGAGGAGCCTCCCAAACAATATAAAGGTCTCATGGCCCAAATATCTCTCCGCTCCCCTGATGAATTATCTGAGAAAAACTTCTTTAAGAGATATGATTACAATTACAATCACTGTGTTAATTTGCCAATCGATGAGTCTTGGTCCTTCCACTTAAATACAAACCTCCAATCCAAGAACGACTTTGGACTTTTCACCATGACTCCTTCATTCTCCTACCACACGCCTCAATCTTATTACCGTGTAGATTAATTGAAATATCTCGATAAGGCTTTAGGCAGGACTAACCTGGGGTCCACAAACAGACTTTTACATTATGGCAATGAAGCAACTGACCCCCAACATGTAAGCAATGTAATATTAACTGTTGAGTGTTTAGGACTGTTGGAATGTTGGCCTCGTTTTTGCAGAAAAATAATTTTTCTAAAGATAAATATGTTGTCTCCATGAGATATAGAAATTGTAAGCTCTTTCAAGAATAACGCATGATGCTTAGTCCTAACCTATACAAGCATTGGAAGTTATAATACGTTTGGAATTAGAGCATATCCAGCTCTTTACAGCAATTTCAAATTTTATGTGAATCCATATGTAAGGATCTTTGCACATAAATTTATATGATTAGGTTGTTAGAGGTGAGAAAGGCTGCGTAGCAGGAATCTCAAGGAAATTAACCGATCTTTCAAGTGTCAAGGTAGGTATATTTGATAGATTCTTTAATAATAGCTTGAATTTACATATACCGACTGGTTGATTGGAGTCAAGAGTGCCTTCCAACTCAAAATCAATAATTGGACGAAGCTATATTTCAACTGTGAGCTACAGAACAGAAGTGTATATTTTGGAATGGGGTATAAAATCTGCTATTTTTGCTAAAGGATAGAATGAAATTGAAGCATTTCTATTTTGGAATTCCCTTGCTCTCAACCGGAGCGTTAACAACAGATGATATCAAATGGCTTGCTCCAGTAGTATTGGGAATATCTTTTCTTGCCATGAAATGGGATAAGATTAAAGCCAAATTCTTTGGCGGAGCAAAAGAGAAGCTTGAGAGTGAAATGACATTCTTGGAAAAACATGAGAAGAGGCAAAAAGACCTCAAACTAATTGCCAGAAGAGTTAAAGAGATATATAATGATGAGGTCAGGAAAAATGGCCTTATAATCCTCGAGGCTTATTATGGATCAAGAAAATGTATTGATGAGCTCAGAGTCTTAGATCAAGCTGATAAAATCAAAACTCTCTTGACTGAACCTTATGCTTCAAAGGTTCTTGATGTTACTGATTCGATGAGATTCTATGTTGAGGATTCAAAGTTAGTGATTCCCAAAAGAACAAAGGGTAAAATGTATGGAGTCTTTGTCCCTCTTATCTCTCTTGAGGAAGAACTGGTACTTTACATAAGGTAAAATTTGCTAACAAATTCTGAATTTTAGATACAAATTCCAAGGACAAGAGAAGGAAGCAATGGTGCTCGATTCCGATGAGGCAATTTTACCAATGTAATGTTTTTGGATTAACTCTGCCTATAATTGTCCTGAAGCCAATCTATTTAAGAATAATGTGTATATATAATTGTCCTATACTGTAAAAATCGGGGCCGGAACTTCTTTGATTTTAATAATCTACAATTTCTCTTCTTCTAAACCTTGCCTAAAAACTGTGTCACTCCTTTTATTTTCTCTTACTAGTTGCCTCATGTGTTTTTGTGATAAAGGGATATGTTGATGTGATTTACTTAAAGAACGCATTTCTGAAACGTCAGAAAAGTGATCAGGTATGCTAATGAGAATAGATAAAAGAGAGCATGAAAAAGTAATTCATAATAAGGAAGAAATCACTTGATATGGTCCAAAATCAAGTCTTAGGTACTCCTAAGAAATTACAAAGTGATCTCAAATAATTCGAAGACCAGACAAAATAATAATCATTTTGATATTAAAATGGCTGAAAACAATATTATTCCCGGATCAATCAATATATCCTTAAAGCGGAAAGCCTGTTCGATGATCAATGAGGAAGACCTCCTAATTTTATATCAGCGAACTCAACTAAAGTATTCCTTACGTTGTAATATCGATGAAGTCGAAGAGTTTTATTCCAACTATTCATTGGAACCCAGGCTTGGAATCTTTTCACGTCAATAATCCTTAATGATCAGCACATCCCTTGGCTGCTGATCGTCTAAAAGTTAGATTTTTTTTCTCTAAACTTCATGAGGTTAGAGTATGTGTTAATTGATTATGCAATTGAGAATACTGCTGATATAGCTTCCTAGAATTGTGAGGACATACTTCTATGGGGTTACAAAAATTGGCCGGCCCAACTCCACTTCGATAATTTGCCGAAAAAATTTCCTGAATTGCAATCTGACCCAATGAATAGAAAGGAAGACATCGACATGTATGAGGATGCTTTTTCTGTGGTAATTTCCAATAAGTTCAATATCTTCCTAAACACTTCAAATAAATTTAAAGCAATGAACTGTGGTTTTTATTGAACACTGATTTATAAAGTCTTCTTAAGCATTAAAAGTTTTTTTTGGAGTTTTATATTAAAGAAATTTTGGAGGTATGAAAACAAAGAGACTCAACCTGTTAGATCTCCTTGTTGTACTTTGATATATGGGTCTTCCATCATAGCTCTCTGCAGATAATTCTATTGGCCTAGCTATCAATCTCTTTAAGCTTGGATGAGTTTTAAATTGGAAGAAACGTTACGGACATATTTAAAATATCTGAATATATATTTTGCAAACTTCCGATGCTAATGAGGAAGAAATGCTCTGTCGGTAAAAGTTTTCTTTAATTTATGAGGAGGGAGGTGTCATAATAGTAAGAATTAGATCATGATTTGATTTCTTATATTTCGGTGCCTTTTGTAATTATAGTTTATTATCCAGAAATCAGTAACTTAGAAAATCTTAGAACATGGGTAAGTCACAATCAAAGTCAGAGGTAACGAATTCCATTCTTTATTTAGAGTCGGGCTAGCTCTCTCCTGAAGTCCGTGAAAAAGTGTTGAAAGTCTTTAGAAAAATTGACATTGATGGATCAAAGAGCATTGATAAAGCTGAGACCTTGAAATTCTGGTGAGACCACCAAAGAAATGCGAATAATTTGTAATAGGAAGTCAAACTTTGCCAAACTTAACACAGATGCTTTGTTTAAGGCAGTTGATGCTGATAATAATGGAGCTATCAGTGAGGAAGAGTGGATCTTTTTCTGGGAAGAAGTTAAACGAGCAGGCCATACAGATAAGGAAATCTCCGAGGAGGTAAGGTCCTGAAATAGGGTTTAAAGTGATAGTTGGATAACTTAATGGAAGGAGACTCTTGGGTTTACTTTGACAAGGTTCCCAGCGAAAAAAATATGCTAAGCGAGAAAGTATCAAAGAACAAGAAAAACTTCTAAGTACAATCCTGCATTGGGTATAAAAGTTTCTGACACATATCTTTTCTACAGTTTATATTACTCTACAGGCTTTTATTTTTCTAAGAGTATGCATGCAGTGTAACAGGAACTAGAAATCAAATTCTCTAACTATGGGAAGCTAGAATATCAACACTGGCTCTCAAATCCTTACTATTAATTGTAGTGTACATTTATCTGAAATCCATTGTGCCTTGCCTTCTTTTTCGTTCACTTTATAAGGCAGAACATGATAGAGGTAATATTTAGAAGTCTAAACACATTATAAGAGCACCTAAGAAGGTACCTGAACACAGACAACTTGTTCTGTAACGTCTAAAGTAACATCTTTATATTTAGCTCCAGGCAGGAATATCTATGTCTTTAGTTTTGTTTTCGTTTGATATACCTTCATCAATAACTCTTGGCATTTCGTACTAGAAGGATCTATTCCACTCATTCCTAGATAAACATCTTCCGTTCCAACTTTTTGTCTGAACATAATCTATATCAAGATTTAGAAGAAATTCCATAGTAGGATGCCTCATATTCAGGTTTTATTCTCGTTTCATTTTTATCGATAACAATATCTTTGACCTCATCTGGTGCCCAAATGTCAGAGGTTTTCTTAGCTCCTCCTTTAGGATCTCTGTTGTTGACAGTAGTCTGGATTTTTGCATGAGGCTTGGCTACTTCCTTTTTCTCTCCACCTTAGATTGTTTTACAAAGAAAAATGATATTAACCTCCGATTTGTCCAGGATTCAGTACACTTCCTGTAGGATGGGATTGCTCATCATCTTCTTCCTGTTGGTTAAGATTTTGATATTTAAAGAACTTTACGGGGCCTGTGCCAAGGAGCTCTTTCAGTTTTTCTATCTGTTCGAAGTTCATTCTTAATAGGATTTTTTTAAGTTTTGAAAATATTCAAAATATATATCAGCCAAAAGTGTGTTAGTAAGCAGGACAACGCTATCTATACTTCAAAGAATGATTATACACAGTCAGAATATTTTATTTTTCTTCATAATTTACCCATAGAATTTTCTCAAATTCAAGATTAGCTGCATTCTAAAATTAACAAGGTCATTGAGCGATAACAATAATACATATTGTGCTTATCTGGTCTTAAGGACGATGATCATTATTTGAAAATCCAAAGATTCTTGGACCCTAAATAAATTTTTAATTTAGGAGAGAAAGCATAAGTTCATTATGAACGTCTCCAGGAGCAATTTTCAACACACATTACCATTTATTTATGAATGTCTCAGAAAGTCTCACTTTGTAGCTCTTGACTTTGAAATGACAGGAATTACTGCACATCCTCTTTTGAGAAATTCTAACCTTGACTCAGTAATCTTTTTTATCTCTAACAAGAAACCTCATAGACCCAACTTCGTTATTGGAAACAAAAAGAAAATGTTAAGAGATTCCTTCCTATTCAAATGGGACTTTGTAGCTTCGAAATTGTGAACAGGACAAAGTAAATTATTCTCTTTGATCTCTGGAAATTTAGTATCATCGCCTATCCTTTCAATTTCTATATTTATCCTCTACCATTGGAGTCAATGAATAAGACATTTCTCTGTGCTGTAAAAAAATTTTATTTTTCAAAGACTCTTTAGGCTTCTGCACTTAATTTCCTTTCAGGTTTCGAGTTTGATTTCAATAAGTTGATCTATGATGGTATAACATTATTGGTAGAATATCAAGGAATAGGAATCTACTATATAAGCCATGAAGAAGAGAGAATGTTGGAAGAGAATAAAGAAATACAGAAAACCAAAAAAGCACTTAAAGAATTAGACAAAATTATCTCACCTGAAATGCACGCTTTTGTGAATTTGTATCTTCCAAAGGTTGAAGACTTCCTTCTGAGATCTGAAGACTCAACCCTGGAGCTTGAGATTCAGTACATCAAGTTTAAAGTTTACAAGCATTTAGAGTCCACCGTAATATTTCAATTTACCTTGTCAAACTGCATAGATTCTTTCAAAATTCCCTCATATTCCTCTAGAAATCACTTATGATTCAGAAGTGATCATGAAGAGAAAAAAGATGATTATCAAAAAGTATAAAAGAGGAATTTTTTCTAATGAATAGACTGACACAAGAAGAACTAATAGCCAAGAATAATGAGAAAGCATTAAAAGGAGAAGACATTACAGCTGATGATTATGATGTCGTTGGGTTCAGAAAAGTCATAGATTTTATCAGCTATCTCAAGCTTCCCTTGATTACTCATAATGGCTTCCTTGATATACTTCATGTAAGAAACAAATAGCAGAAAAGGATTATTTTAATAGTTATACGATAAGTTCTTTAATCCCTTGCCGGAGACTCACAAAGAGTTCAAGATGATGTTTAAGAAGGAGTTCCCCATTTTCTATGATACTAAATATATTCTCAGCAACTCCAATATTATTGCAAATGACGTTGGCTTCCAAATTGATTTGAGCTCCTTCTACAAAGCTCTCCTAAAATACCATAATCAACCTCCAATTATCAAAATTGATGAAAATTTCCCTGATTACAAATTTATCCAAGGCGATGAAGACCCTCAATTTGCTCATGAAGCAGGTTATGATGCTCTGATTACCGGATATGTCTTCTTTAAATCTCTTGGAATATTGAGTAAAGGAATAACAACCTTGATAAGCTTTTAGATATGTACGATTCTCTCTTCGACAAGACCTTTGTCAGAAAAATGAAGTTCTTTGAAAATAGAGTAATCATCCAGTTATTCAGTTAACTTTCTAGCTTCCTCTGGGAGGTATTAAAGTTCCTTTCAACACCAACTATGAAGAGGACTACTATAAAGATAATTCATTGGTCTTTTATATTGAAAATAAACAGACTGTTTTGACTGTAAATCAGTTGTTTTTGATGCTGATCTTTAGCTTGAAGAAATTAAACAATACTTTGAGACACACTTTGGACCTGCCAATCTTCATCAAGTCTTCAGTGATCGTATGGAATATTTCTTGATTTTCCAGCAATATGATGCTGGATCTAAGTTGAAGAGCTTACTTGATAAGACCTCTGGTGAAAATAAAGGTAAACTATATTATACATATTTTAAGCCTTTTAGTCAAGCTTACTGGAAAAGATGGTGAAGGTTTGTTGGAAATAAGAAGCTTCGAAAAATATGAAGAAACACTTAAAAATAAAATAGCCAGTAAGAAGTTAAGAATCTTATTCATATTATAGCTGATCTTAATGGAGGAAAGATGCCCAAGATCTATGATATCATTGCATAAACGCTTAAATTATGTGGAAATTACTTTGTTAAGATAGATGAGTATTTTTGTATTTTAAGTAACAATTTGTACATATCCCGTCATAATCCCAATCCTTAGATTTATGTGTTTCTCATTACATAATATCAAATATTTTGAAAGAAATTGAGTCTTCAGTGATGAATATTTTCAGGAATGTTGTTATGTTAAATCAAAAGTGTTATTCTATTCAAATATATCATATGAAAGATAAAATTAAGCAAAAATCTGGGAATACTATGCATTTTGTGGAGCTTGTTCATATTCAGTAACCGGGCTAACCTTATTTGAGGGTAATGATTTAGCAAGCTCGACTTCCAAAAAGTCATTCTCTCTACATATATTTAATCTGTTGAGAATATATGGAGCAACCAAGATGAGCAAAAATCCTCCAATCAAGTTAGGCAGGCATTGAAGGAAAAAGAAATTAATCCAAGCAGATGTCTCACTGTGAGGGATCGCAAAATTAAAAACTCCAATAGTTCCTCCAATCAAAACAATATAGACTATAAGTCTCAGGAACTCCTTGTATATTTTGAGAAACTTTGGGAATTCTTGTTTTACTTCCTTTAAAGCAACCAAACCATAAAACATGCCAAATACAATCACAATATTTGTGCTTGCTCCAAATTGTGCTTCATAGAAAGTATTCATTACTTTTGGTTCCTCTTTGCATTTAAAAACAATAGCTAGATACCAGACACCATAATCTTTGGAATTCTCTCTAATACCGTATACAATCATTGGAATAGTGAGAACTGCCACCAGAACAGCAGTTATTACTCCCGAGTGCAATCCCTTCTTCGTTGAATTATATGCTTGCTCAATTTTCTCTTGTAGTATCTTGTCAAAATATGCAATAGAAAAAATCAGAAAGAGTGCTCCATAAGACCATCCTAGAAGGATCTGAGGAAAAGAGTGGACTCCAAGATATACACGGCTCATTCCGATGGTGAAAATAAGTGCCACTATCAATATGAGCATTGAGTACTTAAAAATTTTGTTAGCCTTAACATTTTTTTCTGTCAAGTTCAAGTCTGATATAAACAGCCAGTAAATGCAGGACCATAAAACCATTCCACCCATTGCATGACCTGAAGGTCTACCAAAGTCTTGCTCACAAACCTTTGGATGCACATCGAATCTTTGGTAAGGTCTAGCTTGGGAATAGATCATCTTTAAAATCGAGAATATATAGAGGGTTGTAGTACAGTACACAGCTAGCTTGATCCCCGGAACTTTCTTTTTTGGAAGGCAAAAGAGGAGAACCAAGATGACTGGAACTACTTCTGGAGCATAGAAGTATGATATAACCTTGAAGAAAGTGTCCCATCCGGATCCATCAGGCTTCTGGATTGAATTTGTAAAGTCAACGTTGGCATCTTCTAACTTATCATTGATAATCAAATCAATAATGATCCATGCAATAGGAATAGTACATAGGAAAATAGGTAGGAGCTTATTCAGTTTCATTTTATATTATTGATTTATTATTATTGTTATTATTGATAATTGCGACGACATCATAACTTATGTGATACTTTGTATATACATTTTTTTTCCGTTACATATTTCTACTGTTAATTTAGTGTCAAAATTGATAAAATATCAATAATAAATTAGGTATATTGCAAAACGAACTTGAAGTTTGAAAAGCTGGATCTTGTAATTAAGAAGTCATGCAAATGAAAAAATGGTTCAGCACGCCTTAATAACTTACAAAGTTTAAGTTTCAAATGTTTATACAAGAGAGTCTCTAAGGGCGAATATTAGACATAAGGTGTAGCTATATTTTCTGAGCCTGATGAGAACTTATAGCTATCCTTTGAACGTGCAAATTTTAGGCAGTAATTCTATAAGTCTGTTCGACATTCTTAGAATAATTATAACTAAACTCTTTTTCGAAAAAGTCATTTTCTCTGCCAAGCCAATTAAATTGATAATGAGAGGTCCAAGCCAAATCAAGAGCAATCCAGCCGTGAAATATGCAAAAAGTCCAACACCAAAGTATCCCCAAGGATTATTGGTTGTTTTAATTACAAAAGTCATCCCCACGACAAATCCTCCGACGATAGCCGCATCGATCAGTACTCTTAGTAATTCTTTGAGACAGTTTAAATGGATAGGAGCATCTTTAGTTCTGTTCCTTATCAAAAAAAGCCCAAAGAGTAATCCAAATATTGCTGCAACAACAGCACTGGCAGCAAAATCCCTGTTGAAGAATACTTCTTCTGGATCAATTGATTCCTTGCAGGCCTCGATAACTCTTTGAATATAGATTTCCTGTTGATCCCATCCTTTAGTAGCGATATAGACAATTACTGAGACTCCAACACAAAACGCAAAGCATAATATCAGTAGAACAGCCATTAACAATCTCTTCTGGCCAGTTATAATATATCTGCCAAGTGTTTCGAGTCCCTGATCGAAGAATTTCGCATAGATTATGAGTAAAATGATGCCATAGGCCCAACCAGTAATAACCTGGCTGTAAGAGTGCACACCAAGATATACTCTACTCACTCCTATAAAGAAAATTAGGGCTAGAGCTATAGGCAGGCACAATATTTTGGTCCACTGTAAAAGAGTAGGATGGCGAGACACACTAACATCCTGCCTATATATGTAAAACCAGTAAAGTCCGATATATAATGCAATTCCTCCTTCAGCGTGGCCCGAAGGATTTCCAAAGTCTGCTTCACATTCTTTGGCCTGAATTTCTGGATATCTATTA
>Ga0065720_1021582_pt1 | contig 10095 bp, 10 predicted proteins | sample Thericmetagenome_FD_59107 | JGI IMG/M metagenome (GOLD analysis project Ga0065720, IMG submission 59107) | Thermophilic microbial communities from the Joint Bioenergy Institute, California, USA of rice/straw/compost enrichment - eDNA_2 v2... | ecosystem: Engineered > Solid waste > Grass >... | reverse complement strand
ATTGGTGGTTGTGATCCTGCTAAAGATTACCAAGAAGTCAAAGATATATTTGGATATGACTTTGAGAAAAAGACACTTATATTAAGGGGACAAATGAATACGGCTAGATCAGGTCATTCTTGCTGCATTGTACGAGAGAATATTTATATAGTTGGGGGCTTTAATGGTGAGAAAACTGTGAAATCTTGTGAAAAATTCAATACGATAACTGGAACTTGTGAATACATCGCAAACTTAAACACAAATATCGCCTATGCAACAGTTGTTTCTTTTGACGATCAGTACCTCTATAAATTCGGAGGGTGTATAGATTTAGGGAAGCTGGATGATAACATCGAAAGATACAATATAGCTCTAGATAGATGGGAAATAATGAGACTTTCTCCCTCAATTAGGAAACAGTATAGACCAATGTGCTTTTCTGCAGGGGTCCAAATTAATGATAAAGACATCTATATCTTTGGCGGAAATTATGACTATTTAGGAGAAAAGACCAGTCAAAGCTATATCTTCAGAATTCAAAATGATGAGAAGGGAAATACACAATTTGTCAATATCGATAAATTCCCTTTGCCAATCGCTGAGAGATTTGACTGCAATAATCAGGTAATTGTGTATGACAATCATCTGTTTTGCCTTCAAAACTTAAAGAAGCCAAAGAAAGAAATTAAAAAAGGAGAATTTGCTAAGAGAATACTTATCTGTGATGGAAATAGCTGGATTCTCGTCAGCTAAATATTTATTTAGTCACTTGTGCTTTTCATAATTGAAAGTCTAATTCGCTTATGTATTAGTTTGTTAATGCAATGCATAATGATCAATGAATAACCTACAAACCAAATTGATCTTTACAATAAGATTGATATGCTTCTACAAGAGCAACATCGTTGCTGTCAACATTTTTCTTCTTCACATCCTCCAGCTTTTCTTGTATTTGGTTTATAATATTTGATTTTGGGTCTTTTTGGAGTTCAGAAAGTAACATGAGCGAAAGGGCCCATCCTTGATAATCTTGATAAGGGATTTTCTGTCCAGCTTCTACTAAAGAGGAAGTATTTGTTTCCTTTAAAAATGCTTCCTGTAGTTTTGAATAGTGTTCAAAGTCTTGGTTCTTTGTTGCAGAATTCAAGAATAAAGTGTATGCCCAGAATCTATCTGTAGGGTTTTTACAGCTTTCAATAAGAGTTGAAAAAATATCCTTCTTAGCATCATAGAAGGATTTATCCTGTGAATAGTATCCATATGCCCAAGCATAATATTGATCATAATTGTCTGTCTTATTAGAGAGAAAACTCTTTATTGAAGACAGCTGGAAATCGATTAGAGATCCTACAGGAGAAATAGTTGTTGTATAATATACTCGGGAAAAGAGCCAAGCTATATAGCCATCCAGCTCTTCCTTCTGATGCTGTTCTCTAACGATAGCACTCAATGTATGCTTTTTAATTTGAACATATTCATATTTAAACTGTTTGATTTGGAGAGAAGTCACTATTAATGGAATTGTATATTGATAGGCATTTTCTAATTGTCCTTTCATAGCCTTTTCTATCTGGGAATAGTAGCTCATCTTGGGACTTATTATTGTGAAATAAATAAAATTATCAAAATGTAGAGTATTATGTACAAACGAGAAATTTGCCTCTAAGACCTAAATCCATTTAAAATGGCGATTTTAGCCTTGATTGTATTAAGATAATATCTATCCAGGTTATCCTTATCGGCCTCAGCCTGATTCTTGTTCTTGGAATATTTAATCTTATTCTCAATGACCTTTGCCTCCTGCTCAAACTTTTCAATATTAGCTTTCACCAAATTGAACTTTTCAGATGTTGGAATGTTTCTATCCAACAGATCCTCAAGCTCCGTTTTTTTCTTTTTCTCTTTGTTCTGGACTTTGATTTCTTTGAGATAGTCAATCTTTTTCTTAGGAATTGTGAGTTCAGGTGTGCTTCTATATATAGGAGGGAGACTAGCACCACGGCCACTACCCAGGGGATTTGAATGAACTGAGCTTAAATTCTTTGATGAACTAGATCTATCGTTGGGAGGACTTTTCCTAGCAAATTTGGACCCATCTCTCATTAATTTATTCCCCAGTTCATAAAGTTCTCTTTGAGAATTCAAACGATGGTTTTGCACCTTTTTGATCTTAAGATCTGTAGGCTTAGGCTGTCTGGTCTCATATTCTGGGACATATTTCTTGGTCTTTATCTTGATCTTCTTTTTAATGTTTTCGAAGTACTCAATCCTCTTTTTTTGCATTTCTTTTATCAAGGAAGCATGAATATTTGTCATTGATTTAGACAGCTCTTCCTCTTTCTGAACGAGGTCATGAAACTTTCCACGATAGTAGCTAAAAGACTGATTTAAATTCCTTCTGCTTAATTCTTCTAAGCGTTTCTCTTTGAGGCTATTTGCAAGCTCTTCTCGTTTTTTTGAGACAGTTTTGGCCCAATCTTTGAAAAGATTATCAGGCATAGGCTTATAGAACTCTTTCCTCTTTTCTAGAGCTTCTTGCGCCTTTTTATTCTCGAGATCTACTTGGGTCTTGAATATCTCCTCCTTGATGACAAAAAGAGGTTTCTTTGCTTTATATTCTTGATAAGCCTTCTTCCAATCTTCTGCATTCTTTTTCCTTTCTTCATCTCTCTTCTTTATATCTTGTAAAGTCTTCTCAAAGTGCTCTCTTCTTATAGCCTTTTCTTTCTCCTGAAGGTCTTCTAGTTGCTATAGTTTAAATCTTCAATAACTGAAAAGCGTACTTTCTTGATCCTCAGGACTTTCGCTTGATTGAGCTGAGTTCTTAGACTCATCTCAAGCTCGAATTCTTTCAGAGTTTCGAGCTTTTCTTGTTTCATTTTTTCAATAAACTCTAGAGACTTTTTCTGCTTGTCCTCAGTGTACATGATCTTCTGTAATTCTGAGGCTCCCACAACTGTGATTTTTCTTTTCTTCTTTTTTATATCAGGAGAAACATGAAGCATCACTGGCTCAAGTTTCTCAAGATCTCTTTTTATTTTCTCAATGGATTTATGCAATTCTTCAGGGCTTTTGTCGACTCTTAATCTCTCAATTTCCTGTGAAAGTTCCTTTTGCTTGCGAACAATATTTCTCAAACGATCCTCGGAAACACTCGTCTCAAAATTCCATTTGTTTACTTTCTGTTGGTTTAGTATTTCTAAAAAGAATATTACTTTCTTCTTGGAGCTAGCATGCTCTGGAGACTGATCTATAGTTGGAGAATGAGAGTCTAATTCATTCTTGGGTGATTTCTCGGTTTCCTATAAAGGTAAAATCAAGAATATAAAGAGTTAATGAAAATTTACAACAAATCTAAAATGGAAATTTTCTTACATGGCGCATTGATTCTTCAGGAAGTTGTAGTTCTTTAATATCATTTTTTGGAGAATTGGCATCCTGCTTTATCTCGTTAATGTTAGTTGCATTTTCTTTCAATTGATCTTCTTGAAGATTATCCGGTTTTATAGGATTGGACTCTTCGCGATATTCTTTTTCATCTAATAGCTGGGGTTTATTGTTTTTCTCAGATTCTTCAGTCTTCTGTTGTTGTGGCTCTTCCTTAGGCTTCGTTTCGATGGATGCAGAATTATCATTCTGAGGCTTTTCTTTTTGGAGATTATCTATAGGATTCTCTTGAGGTTTTGTGTACTCCTCGAGAATATCTTCATTGTCAAGGACAATATCATCATAATTTCCTTGGTTAAGCAGTTCCTCGGGGTCTGCCATTTTTTTATTTTGATAAAGTTACAATATAATTATTGGAAATTTATTTCGGGATGGTGACTATATTCTTTTTTCTTTGTTGTTATTTCCTTTTTCATATTAATGATAACAGCTATATGCAAGATACTCTAATTCTTCATACATGCTTATTTATTAAATCTTTCAAAGAATGAGGTTATCAATCTATCACCGGTGATAATACCTGTAGTTGCAATTAAGATCTCTTTGTTGTATTTTTTAGCAAGGTATCTAAAGGCAGCAATTTCACCATAAGTGATACCTCCAATAAGATAAACCAAAATTACATTCTTATTCTGTGGATTGCTGAATTGATTTCCCTTCTTCTCATCATAAACAGTCAAACCTCCCAAACTTTCCAAGGCTCCCTTAATGGTATTCCATCCATCTTTCTTAAATAACTGTTCAACTAGTCTAACAGTAATAGGACAGTATCCATCATATGCAAAAGAAGCATCATTAGGATCCTTAAGATCATTAATTTCAGGATTAATTAACTTCAATTGCTTATTAAGAGTATCCCAGACCTTCTTTTCTCCATCACGTCTAAGAAGTCCAGCTTTTTCCAAGTTGGAAAGAGTAAGAATGTGTTCAAATCCATAAGCTTGAATTATTTCTCTCTTCATTGCATCCAGAGCAACCTGTTTAATTCCACTTTCAACCAAGCTTTGCAGGCAAAGAAGTCTCAATGTACGAGCCAAGGGAGCTTGCTTGGCAATTTGAGTCTCGACAAAATCAAGAGTCTCTTGAGGCTTGGCAAGACCATCAACTATACACTGTTCAGTTTTGATTCTTCTATAATGAGAAGGCTTAGCCATAAGCTCATCGATATACTTTCTAATTTCAACATGAGTAGCAACTTTATCTAATTCCTTTTCTCTGAGCTTTCTTTCTTTTTCGTATTTTTCTCTCATTTCTTTAAGAGATTTCTCTCTACCAGTAGTGGTAGCAGCGACTTCGTCATGGATTGATTTTAATTCAGTAAGCTTTTCATCTAAGATGCCACCCACGACAAAGTTATGACAATCTCTGATTTCCTTGAAAATTTTATCATTTTGCAATTTATGGGTAATGATATCTTGGTCTTTATCGGGTCTTTGGACTGACATGATAGGGAAGAATTTCTTTTCCAAATTGATGATGTTATTTTGTTTTATGCCCCAGACTTCATCCATATATCCAGCATAAGTGAATTGTGTGAGCATAGGGGTGACAAAGTCAATATTTCTATCCAAAATAACACAACAGTCTATTTCTCCTCTAACAGAATCGTCTGGCTTGATCTTACTTTCATTTTCTAAGTTCTTTAACATGTCGACAATAATTTTAGATGAATATCCCTTTCCAACAATTGTATCTATTCTACCAAATACTAGCTGCAGTCTCTGAATTGACTCGGCAACTAAAACCAAGGTAGTGGTATCTAGATCAAGATACAACTGCCTTGAAGCATCAGGAATTTCCAAAGATAATATGTCATAGTCAAGTGGAATAAGATCAAAGTTGAAATCATAGAAGTTGCTGATTGCGGAGAAGATACCCTGGACTTGGAGAGCTTCTTTACAGGCAAAAGTCCTTCTGGGAACAAAGCAGACGTAGAATGATTTATCTCCATTGCCTTTGATTATACTCGCCATTTTAGTTACGTTCTGGACTGAAGGAGGAGTCAAGAAGATGACATATTTTGCATCAACCTTAATATCTTCTTTTAGGGCTTGAATTTTTGAGACACCAATTTCATCTTTAGTGAGGAGGTGACGTAAGACATCATAGAGTGCACTATCAATAATGAGGACTTTACTGTCTGTATTTCCTGGATCGATTGCAGATATCATTCCTTTGTACTTTTGTTTAATGTGGTCTCTGAAAATCGATGTGTCGATTTTCATATCGGGAATGAGTGGAGTTTGCTCTTTGGTCTCTTCTTCGGTCGAGCCGCCTTTAATCATAGATGATTTTGCCGAAGATTTTTGAGTGTTCATTGCACAATAAACTAAATTATCGATATTAAGATTATTTATTTATTTATTGCTTAGCACAACACACTAATTATGTAAATTACGAAAAGATTATTGTTTGGCCTGGAACAATTTCATGGGCAATGTTAATTGTAAAATCAATCGGGTATTTCTCAGTTCCGCTAACGTAAACAGGAAGAGAGTCAAATTCCTATCAAATTAAGTTCAAATAAGATTCCACTACCTTCACTCTCAAAGTCACTGGAGGTTTTCCTTCAACTTTGAATTCTAGCTGAAGCTCATTGCCCTTATCTGTAGCTGTCATTTTCGAATTAGCGAAGTTCTTGATATCCTTGAAGAATAATTTCTACCAGGTTTATAATAAAATAGATCAACTTTACTTTTTCGTGGTCAATGTAGGGAACATAAATCTCCACGTATTGTAAGCTGACAAACAAGATAATGGCTTCAGTGTGTCTGGGATTATTTCTCAAGTACAAACACATAAATAACTAAAAAGGTTAGCCTTATAAATAAAAAAATACCTTCTGAGAGGCATCTGATACTCTTTTCGCATTTAGCTTGCAATTATTGCACTTGTCCATAATCGAGAGCATATGATACTGGAGAGTGATTAAAATTTTATGCAAAAAATACCTTGTTGACATGCTTTTTGACTTCATTCTTATATGTTAAGCATTTTTCTGCCAATCTGTGGACAAGAATATCGGGATAACGCCTGATTGGGGAGGTAAAGTGAGTATAAATATCGAAGCTCAAGGCGAAGTGTCTCCATTCTTCAGGAGGGATATCTTCTACAACAAAGTATCTGGCAGCTTCTAAGATCCTTGAGATTTTTGTTTGGAGAATCTACAAATAAGTATAATTATGAGATATATTACTATTCTGTGATTCTTGGGAATTGTTTCATCGGTGATAATCCTTTGAATACTGTCGTTAATGGTCTTGCTAGAGTTAAAGTCCATAGTTAAGTTGAGTTTCTTGAGGATATTCTCGACAATTGAAATTTTAGCCAAGCTAGGAGGGGGATGGCATCTCAGAACACCAATTTCTGAACAAGTGTCAACTATAAACTTTCCAACAAACTGATTTGCCAAAAGCATATATTCTTCAACCATGCAATTACTTTCCTTTCTAAATTCTTCTTGAACTTCTATAGGATAATTTCCATCACCTAAGGTGAATCGAGGCTTGCTTCTTTCAAATGAGATAGACCCATTTTCAAATCTCTTCTTCCTGATTCTTTGGGCAATCTCATTCATCTTCAAGCATTTTGCGATAATATCCCCCTTTACATGATTTCCTATATTATTAGAATCGAAAGTCGTTAAAACTACCTGGATAGAATTCTACGGGCAGGTCCTTTTCATCTGTGATTTTTCCCTCAATAACCTCTTGCATCATATCATAATCAAACCTCACACAGCATTTGATAATTGACTTGACTATTCTTGGAGGTCTGTCATATAGAACTGTGCCATCTTCTTTAACATAGAAAAAGCAAGAGAATGTAAACTTTTCAACTCCGGGGTTCAAAGAGCATAGATTTTGACTCAACAAGTGTGGCAACATGGGGATCGCTCTTTGAACTAAGTAAACAGAAGTTGTTCTAAGACGAGCTTCTTCATCAAGTGGTGAATTCTCCTCAACGAAGTGACCCACATCAGCAATGTGAACTCCGATCTCATAAACATCATTTTCCACTTGTTTGATTGAGAGAGCATCATCAAGATCTCTAGCAGTTTTAGGATCACAAGTAATAACAATCTCTTTCGTGAGATCCTCTCTCTGCTTTCTATCCTCTTCTGTAGGGATAAAATGTCCTGTGATAGGGTCGAGATGGTCTTCAAACTTCTTTAAGTAATCATATGATTCAGGAGAAAAATCTTTGTTATAAACGTTATAATTTCTAAGCAGAGCTTCAGTCTCTACTTCAACAAGCCCAGCATTACCGATTTCTTCAATTATATGTCCATAGGGGAATCTAGATTGTGGTGGCCAATAAAGATATTCTGCAAGGTAATAGGAGTCGACATTGTTACTGTTATCGGGAGAAAATGTGATCAATTCAAAGGGCAAGAGCTGCTTTTCAATAGGATAAGCTCTATAGATAATTCCATTGTAGGTATTCTTTTTAAGAGTGACAACAAACTTTCTGTGGAATTGTGGATTGTCGACTATATAAACTATTTTTCCATAAACTTTTCCAGATTTATTATCTGCATGAGATCTCAAGTTCTCTCGTTCTGTGTCCGTCTTAAATTGAACCTTTTTCTTGCTTGGCTTGAAATTAATTATTCTTTCCATTTGGTGAGTATCCGGTTCTTCTTTCTCTTCTTCCTCTTCTTCATCTTCGAATTCCTCGTCATCTAAATCGACATCATCATTTATTGCGTCATCCATCTCGTCTTCAGGGCTATATTCTTCATCTGCATCTTCACTCACACTATCATCAATCAAGGCATCCTGCATCTCTATCATCTTCTCCATGTCTAACTCCTCTTCTTCACTTTCTTCTGTCTCATTATCATCATGATTGACAAAATCCCTATCAGCTGGAACTTTTTCCTCTTCCTCCTCTTCTTCGCTCTCTTCTGGAACAGGCTTGTTTTGAGTCAATTCATCATCAGAGGTAGAACCACCTTCAAACCCTGAATGCACTTTTGGATGAGCAACTGAAGTCGGCGTTCCTCGAATTATCTTAAAAACTACAATAGAGTTGTGCATAGCGCGATTTTCATCATGTTGACCTACACTATTAGGATTTTGTTTTGGAAATCTTTACTTTGGAAGAATACTCTTTCGGAAAATTGAGGACACTTGATGAAGCTAAGCATAGGATTTCTTTCATTTCTAACATAGACACCCTAATTATTTATATTTTCTTGCAGTGTTTCTACTTGAAATAGCTCGCCCTTCTGAAGACCTTCTTGAACAACAGAAATATCATAATAATCCTCATATCCAATAAACTTAGATTTCTTTTCTTCTTTTCCTTCTTTTTTTTCTCCTTTGTTCTTCTTGTGGTTGAACTCATTTGGCTTGGGCTCTTTGCGATTCTTCAATTCCTTAATAGGCCTAGCTGCTTTGAGAAATGCTTCACTATCAAATTCAGCCATCATTTGCAGTAGCTTGTCTTCTTTCTTAGCCTGGAAGGCCTTTTCCTTCTTTTGCTGTTGAGTGGCTGTTTTAGGTTTCTTGTTTTTATTTTGTCTAAAAAGATAAATTTCATCATCTTTCCCCTTTGTATCGGCATCTAGGAATCTGATAGGATTTATATTGGCTTGATAATCGGCAAAACTCTCCTTTTTCTTATTTTTTAAATTTATCTTTCCAGTAATATCAGGATGGAGTTGGAGTTCCATCATGATTTTATCAATCCTATCATTGAAGTCTTTCTTGAATTTTCCTCTTTTGTTGGCTGGCTTATTGACCAAATTTACTGGGATTTTATCTTTATCATTCTTGTCTCCTTTCTTTTTAGAACTCCTAATTACAGTAAATATCTCTGCAATGACACAGAAAGAAAAATCAAGCAGAAGAGAATGGAAATGAGAGCTTACTTATCTGCAGTCTTGTTTTTCGGCATGGATTTTTTCCCTTATTAATTTATTTATTTGATTTTATACTCGGAACCCGATCTCAATCTATGTTAGTATATAAGAATCCATTCAAGATAATATCATCAGAACAAGTATATTTTCAGAAAATAATAATATGAAGAAGATATATCATTATAAGTATGCCTAGCATGCAAGAAATGATGACAGAAGACCAAACTTTAAACAGGAATTTGATCTAATATCTCTTCCCTTTCTTCCGGAGTCTCTGCGCGATATGCCTGAATTAGGAATACTCCATAATAGCATCCAGGAATTGACAAAAATATACCAAATAACAAAAATGTTATGGTCTTTACGTTTTCTGCATTTCCAAAATAGCATGATATTCCAGCTATTGTAAAGCCAATTCCAGCAAGGAACAAAAATAAAGTCAAAAATATGACTTTTAATGGGATTTCAGGGAACGCATGCGGATGAATTTCAATTAAATCGTTCTCTTGGTGGTCATCTTCGTGAGTATCTCTAAGAAAATGTTTTCCTGTTGAATATTCTTCGTGAGCTTCTTCGTCATTAGGAAGTGTTTCTGAGGTCCTCAGATCTACGTTCTTTGGATTTGGTTTATGTTCTCCAGCAACCTCCTGGGGCGATAGTTCAACTTCATATTCCTTGGAATTCATTTTTTGAATTTACAATAATCTTAATAAGACTTTGTATTTTGTCTTTTTTATGCTATAAATACTTATCTTGTATTTTTCTCCTAAAGCCTGCTAAATATAATGCTGTATCAT
>Ga0065720_1004450_pt1 | contig 10095 bp, 7 predicted proteins | sample Thericmetagenome_FD_59107 | JGI IMG/M metagenome (GOLD analysis project Ga0065720, IMG submission 59107) | Thermophilic microbial communities from the Joint Bioenergy Institute, California, USA of rice/straw/compost enrichment - eDNA_2 v2... | ecosystem: Engineered > Solid waste > Grass >... | reverse complement strand
CAGGTGAGCGTCTCCGCCACCACCACCGACGGCCTCGGCCTCACCGGGCGCGGCGAGGGCATCGCGGCGATCGCCACCGCCCTGGTCGTGGCCGCCGAACCCGCCTCCCGAGGCTGACGGCACATCCGGGCGGAGAGCGCCCAGGACCGCCATCGGCAGTTATCCGCCAGGCGCGTCGTATCGATGTCGTATCGATACGGCATGCCCTCGCACTCGGATCATGTCTGGACGGCGAGCGTCCAGGTGCGGTCCGAGAGCGCCACGCATCGAGGGGCCACGGACGCGGTGATCAGGGTGACCGCCGCCGGGGTGTGCGGGTCCGACCTGCCGTGTACGAGCACGGCGCGTCGCTGCTGATGAGGACGTCAACCCGGACGGGCGGCCCGCTGAGCCCTCTCGGGCTCACCGCCGCGCTTTCGCATGCCCTCGTCGCGGCGAGAACGCGATCGCCTCAGCCACGCCCTGCCTTCCCGCCACGGCCCCGAGGCCCGGCGGGGGAGCCGATCCGCCCGGTGGTATCCGGGCCACCGTACGTTCCGGCGGGCCCGGTGCGCGGGCCTGCCTTCCCACCCCGCCACGCCGGTCGGCGCAGGATGCCGTCCGGCCATCCCGGTCTCGTTGGCGTGTCGTCGCGGTCCCTGCCCGGACGGCAGGACAGGCGGGAGCGCCCGCTGGAACCCTGACGGTGCTCGGCGAGCGCTCATGGGGGCGCGGTGCGAGGTCAGACTCTGCCTGCGCCTCGCCGCCCTCGGATGCCGGCCACGAGGCCGACGCCGATGATCGCGAGGACGATCTGCATGAGGAGCTCGATCCAGTCGATCCCCGGCGTCGTCTCGACACCGAGCACCTGGGCGATCGCAGTTCCGATGAGAGCCGCCACGATGCCCACGACGATCGTGAGAATCCAGCCGATGGCCTGGCGTCCGGGTAGCAGCAGTCTGGCGAGGGCGCCGATGATCGCGCCGATGACGATGGCACCGAGAATGGACTGGATGGTCATATCGACCTCCCCTAGAGGGCGGCAACTTCGCTGTAGTACTGGCGCTACCCGTCCCGCGGCGCTTAATCCACTTTGTGAAAGAATCGCAGGTCAGAGGGTAGATACTTGCCCATTCCGCCCTCGGGGAGGGTGGCGACCCCCACCGCGCCGGTTTGGAGGCCGCCACCGGCCGACACGCGGGCCCTCCGCCCGCCCGCGGCACGTTCACGTAGACGACGCCCGGCCACGGGGTCAGGGTTGTCAGCTGGACCGGATCAATCTGGACTAATCAGCACACTCTGCACCACTGGTCACGATCGCCCCGGGGGTTACCAGGGCGGGGCCCACAGGGATTCGGACCGGCCTGCGCCTTCCCGCGTTGGCCGGACCCAGACGGTCCCCCGGAACCCCGCGCATCCGCCCAGCCCGCGGGCCGGGCCGCCGTGTCACCAGCCCGCGGGCCTGGCCGTCGTGTCAGCGGCCAGTGCGGAGGAACCCGGCTTCCGCACATCCGGCCGCCGCAACCCGCGTGGCCAAGCCGACGGGACGGTGGATGCCTGCCGCCGGTGCCGGTGCGGCCGCTCACCACGGCGGTCGGCACGCGGCTGCCGCCCGAGTTCCGGGCAGGGCGCGCACGCGTCTCGACCGGCCGGGCGGCTCACTGTGGCGATGGCGATCACTGTGCCGGTGGTACTCGCACAGCGCGAGGACGAGGGAACGCCGCAGGGCTGTTCCGGACCGGCCCTGCCCTCTCCACGCCGAATCGGGAGTAGGCGGCCGCATGCTCCACCTGGCCCCGGGTCGAAGGCCGATCAGGCTCGCCCGTTCGAACCGGGATGACGCGGGAGGAATCCGCCCCTGCGCACCGGCGACCCCGCCACCTCGGAGCGGCCTTTCGGTACCCCGGCAGGACTTCGTGATCCTCGGCAGGGGGGACCAGGCCATTCCTGCGGACACGCCGCCGCGCGGCGTGATCAGCGGACACGATGGCCGGGAAGGGTGCGTCGCCGCATCCCCGCTGCGCCGTGTCAGTCCTGCGGTGGTGTGGGGGTGCTGCGCATGCGGCCCGATGGTGGGGCGAGCGGCACGGTGGGGCCTGCCGCGCCGGAGGAGGAGCGGGCCGCCGCGTGCTCCCGGGGATCGGCCTGGGCCGCGTCGTGGGCGGGGTCGGTGGCATCCGGCTGCGGCAGGGGGCGTTCGCGCAGGTGCGGGTAGGGCTGGGTGTCCCTGCCCGCCTCGTCCTCGCCCTCCTCCGCAGGGTGGGCGGGCGGCCAGACACGGATGCCCGCCTCGACCGTCACGTCCTCGGCCTCGTCGGTGGAGGCGTCGGTCTCCGGCGGGCCCGCCTCGGTCTCCTCCGGCTCCCAGTCCGTCTCGCCGCGCGCCTCCTCCCGGGAGGCCGTCCCACGGCCGGAGGCGGGCGCCTGGCCTTCGGCGGCGGCCGTACCCTCGGCCTGCTCCCGGCGGGGATGGACCAGGACGTCCCCTGACGGGGAGCGGAGCAGGTCACCCCACTGGATCGGCCGCTTCGCGGGCGGCGCGTGCTCCCGCGGCGCGGACTCCCCGGCCCCGGCCGTCTCACCCGCGACGTCCGAGGTGCTCGCGACGTCCTCGTGCCGTGCCTCCTGCGCCGGTCCGGCCGTCACGTCCGGGGCGGCGGCACCGTCGGCGGCCGGTCGCGCGTCCGGCTGCGCCGCTCCGCCGGTCACCGCCTCGTCGGCGCGAGGTCCCTTCTCCGCCGCCGGAGCGGGCTCGTCGGGCCGTCCGGCGGCGGCCGCATCGTCAGGCGCGCCGCCGGTGCCGTCGGCGGGCTCGTCGAGAGCCTCCGGCTCCTGCCGCGGCGAAGCGGATGGCGGGGCGGAGGGCTCCTCCCTCGGCTCCGGCCGCTCGCTGAGCCCGGCGGCGGACTGTGCGGCGGATTGCGCGGCGGGTTGTGCGGCGGACGCGGGCGCGGGGAGCACCCGGTAGGGCTGGGTCGCCGCGGTGTCGGAGACCGGGGGATCCTGCCGCACGCCGATCGGGTCCTGCGCGCCCGTCGCGGGCGGCGCGGCGGCCGGGATCGCCGGTGCGGCGCCGGCGGCCTCGGCGGCGGCCGACGGGCCGCTCGGGACGGCGGGCTCCGGGCGGCGCTCCTCCGCGGCGGTGTCGTCGCCCGCGAAGGGCACGACGTCGCGGGCCTGGGCGCCGCTCTCGTAGACGGCTCGCCGTTCCTGGGCGTGCTTGATGAGCAGGGTCAGCAGCCACAGGCCGATGAGCAGCATCACCCAGGGCGCGATGCCGACGATCGCGGCGCCGAGCCGAGCGTCGATCGTGAAGCGCATCACCATCGAGACGTTCGCCCACGAGGCCGCCGCGAGCAGGACGAGCAGCACGAGACCGGCCTGCGCGCGCACCAGGGGCCGTGCCGTGCCCAGCAGCAGGAAGCTGATCAGCGCGGTCGCGAGCAGGGCGTCGAACGCGGCGGGGTAGAGGTAGGCGAGGTTCTCGCGCGCGCCGGCCTGGATGGCGAGGGCGCGCAGGTCGTCGAAGGACACCACGCAGGCGGCGGCCGCGAGCACGGCGACCGCGAGGCCCGCCGCTCCGATCGCCAACCGGCGCATGGCCAGGACGAAACCGGACGGCCTGGGCTGGTCCGGCCGGACATGTGTGGACGGGTCAGCCGTCACCTTGGGATGCGCTTTCATGACTCTTTGCAGAGTACAGAACGAGGCCGACGCCGATCGATCGCACACGCGGCGCGTGTGGACGAAAACATTGCCGCCGAAGGCGGTTCACCCTCGGCCAACGTGGCCTGTGATGTCACCGAAGGCATTAGCCTTGGTTTGTGAGCTTGTACCTACACGACACCAGCACGCGAACGGTCCGCGAATTCGTACCGGTCGAGCCCGGCCGGGTCTCGATTTACCTGTGTGGTGCCACCGTGCAGGCTCCGCCACACATCGGGCATATCCGTTCTGGCCTGAATTTCGATGTGTTGCGCCGCTGGCTCACCCGCCTCGGTTATGACGTGTGGCTCTGCCGCAACGTCACCGACATCGACGACAAGATCCTCCGGGTCGCCGCCGAGGAGGGCGTGCCCTGGTTCGTCGTCGCCGAGCGCAACTACCGCCACTTCACCTGGGCGTACGACGCGCTCGGCTGCCTGCCGCCCACCGTCGAGCCGCGCGCCACCGGCCATGTGCCCGAGATGATCGAGCTCATGGCCCGGCTGATCGACAAGGGCCACGCGTACGCCGCGGGCGGTGACGTGTACTTCGACGTGCGTTCGTACGCCGACCATTACGGCAAGCTCTCCAACCAGAAGCTGGAGAACATGCGGCCGGCCGGCGACACCGACACCGACACCCACAAGCGCGACCCGCGGGACTTCGCGCTGTGGAAGGCGGCGAAGAAGGGCGAGCCGAGCTGGCGCACCCCGTGGGGGCCCGGCCGTCCGGGCTGGCACCTGGAGTGCTCGGCGATGGCCACCAAGTACCTCGGCGGCACCTTCGACATCCACGGCGGCGGCGTCGACCTGCTCTTCCCGCACCACGAGAACGAGCAGGCCCAGTCCCGCGCCGCCGGTGACGGCTTCGCCCGGTACTGGCTGCACAACGGCCTGCTCACGGTGGGCGGCGAGAAGATGAGCAAGTCGCTCGGCAACTCGCTGCTCATCACCGAGATGCTGAAGAAGGTGCGGGCGGTCGAGCTGCGCTACTACCTGATCTCGGCGCACTACCGCTCCCCGATCGAGTACTCGGAGGAGGCGCTCAAGGAGGCGGCCACGGCCTACCGGCGGATCGAGGGCTTCGTCACCCGCGCCGCCGAGGTCATCCACGACGTGGACGTGGAGGCGCCGCTGCCGCAGCCCTTCGTCGACGCGATGAACAACGACATCGGCGTCCCGCAGGCCCTCGCCGTCATCCACGAGGTGGTCCGGGAGGGGAACGTCGCCCTCGCCCAGGGCAACAAGGAGCAGGTCGCCCGCCTGCTCGCGGAGACCCAGAACATGCTCGACGTCCTCGGTCTCGACCCCCGCTCGGAGCACTGGCGCTCGTCGAACGACGACAGCAACCTGCGCGCCACCGTCGACGCCCTGGTCACGGTCGCCCTGGAGCAGCGCCAGGCGGCCCGCGCCCGCAAGGACTACGCGGCCGCCGACGCGATCCGCGACCAGCTCGCGGCCGCCGGCATCGTCGTCGAGGACACCCCGCAGGGCCCCCGCTGGGAGCTCGCGCAGTGAACCTGCTCACCGGCCCGCGGCGCCGGACCGGGCCGCACGGCGGATCACCCGCCCTGTCGGCTCCGCCCGGCGCCGCCGCCGGTGGCCGGTGCGCGGCCCGATGACCAGGGAGCCGGTGGCCGGACAGGGGCGGCACGCCGCCGTCCGATCACCAGCCGGACAGCCGCGGCCTCCGGCCGGCCGTCCGCGTCCGGATGATCGCCTGCCGCGCCGAACTCCTCGCGAACGCCGGTAGGCTTGCGCTCATGGCAGGTGGAGGCAAGGCATCCGGTAAGTCCGCGAAGAAGAAGGGCCCGACCAAGGGCTCGGGCGGGCACAGGCGGCGTGGCCTGGAGGGCAGGGGCGCCACCCCGCCGGCCCACATGCGCCACTGGTACAAGGAGCGCCAGCAGCGTGCCGAGGCCGCCCGAGCCGCCGCGGGCGCGGCGAAGCCTGCCGCCAAGCCGGTACGGCCGAGCCGTACCAAGCGGGATGACGCGCCGGAGATGGTCGCCGGCCGCAATCCGGTGGTCGAGGCCCTGCGCGCCAACGTGCCCGCGAGCGCCCTCTACGTCGCCCACCACATCGACAACGACGACCGCGTCCGCGAGTCGATCAAGATGGCCGCCGACCGCGGCATCGCTCTCCTCGAGGTCACCAAGCCCGAGCTCGACCGGCTCACCGAGGGGGCCGTCCACCAGGGCCTGGCCCTGCAGGTCCCGCCGTACGAGTACACGCACCCCGACGACCTCCTGGACCGGGCCCGGGAGGCCGGCGAGGTGCCCCTGATCGTCGCGCTCGACGGCGTCACCGACCCCCGCAACCTCGGCGCCATCGCCCGCTCCGCCACCGCCTTCGGCGCCCACGGCCTCGTCGTCCCCAGCCGCCGCTCGGCCGGCGTCACCGCCTCTGCCTGGAAGACCTCCGCGGGCACCCTCGCCCACCTGCCGGTGGCCCGGGCCGCCAACCTCACCAACTGCCTCCGCGAGTACCGCGAGCAGGGCCTCTTCGTCGTCGGCCTGGACGGCGACGCCGCCCTCGACCTCGGCGATGTCGAACTCCTCACCGAGCCGCTCGTCCTGGTCGTCGGCTCCGAGGGCAAGGGCCTCTCCCGCCTCGTCCGCGAGCACTGCGACCAAACCGCACGGATCCCCATGAGCACGGCCACCGAGTCGCTCAACGCGGGCGTCGCCGCGGGCATCGCCCTCTACGAGACCTCGCAACGCCGCCGCTGACCCCCGCGAACGCCGGTGACGCCGCCCCTCTCCTCCCACTAAAATCGGGGGTGACGCGCCGACGTAGCTCAATCGGCAGAGCAGCTGTCTTGTAAACAGCAGGTCAGGGGTTCGATTCCCCTCGTCGGCTCCGGTCAAAGGCCCTCCCCGAGCGCGGTGAGGGCCTTTAGATCTTGCGGGCGCGCGAAAACGGGCGCGGGATCATCGGCCCCTCTTCTTCCCTTCCTCTCCGGTCCGTGCCGGTCTCGCCGTGCGATGGTGTGGGCCGCGGCGCTCGCTGCCGGGCCGGGTGTGAGTGCCCGGATTCAGGGGCGGGTGGGCGATCTGCACGAAAGCGCACGGCGGACGGCGAGTTCCGGAAAGGCGCGGCGGACCGGGTTATAGGGGAGAAAAGCGTCTTGAGGTCAGGTGCCTGATCGGTGCACTGCGATCCGGCCCGGATGGGGGCCGAACCCTCGCGAGGAGGGGCATGAGCGGCTCGCGAGTGCCGGGGACGGCGGTCCGCGGTCGCCGCTGAGCGGTAACCGTGTCTGTATGGCTTGGCCGGTTGCGTGCCGGGTGGTAGAGGTCACGCGATGATAAGCCCGGCAGCGCCCGAAAAGAGATGCGGCAGGGTGGCAGAAGGGGTGGTCTCGTATCGGAGACGACCGATCAGGCCCATGATTTCCGTATAGGCGGATTACCGGTATCTCGACGGCGTGAAACGCCTGACGCCTGATCCTTGCGGCCCGATTCCGTTCCATTCGCGAGCACGGCGGAAATACGACGACGGCGGCCTCAAGGAGAAGGTGTCCGCGTACCGCCGGCGGCACGTGTGTGGTACGCGGACACCGTGAGTGACGTATTCGATGTTCGCCGCGTCTTGTCTCGGCTGATCGGGCGCTCATCGGGTATTCCGGCGGAAGCGGACGGGGCGCTTGTCGTTTGTCATCGGCCCTGGCGCCGGCCGGCGGAGTCAGGTTGCCGGGAACGGGCGGGCCAGAGAGCGAGGGGAACTACCCGGTGACCGTTTCCGCTTGGTCGTGCTTCGCGTCCGATGCGCGGCGGCCGGCCCTGAGGAGGAGTACGGCGGCCACCGTCATGGTCACTGCCAGCAGGACGAGTTGCACGCCGTACTGAATGCCCTCGGTCGGCATCACGCGGTTAGCCCAGTGAAAGCCCGTGTGGAAGCCGACCGCGGCCCACAGTGAGCCGGTGCGTTCCCGTGCGGCGCCGCAGCCGAAGCCGAGTGCGCAGGCCGTGACCACGTAGAGCAGATGCTCGACGATTCCCTGCTGGCCGCCCTGGGAGATGATGTGCATGGCGCCGAAGGCCAGCGTGGTGGTGACGAGCGCGATACGCGGCGAGAGCGTGTCATAGAGGTGGCCGCGCCACAGCAGTTCCTCGGGGAACGCCTGATTGAGCAACGGCAGGACGAAGATCAGCAGCACCACCGTCGCCCACGGCAGGCCTTCGGTGTCGAACGGGTGGAGCCTCGCGATCCCCACGGCGATCGAGATCGCGTTCGCCGTCAGGACCGCGGCCATGGCCGCCGCCGCGCCGAGCGCGAAGCGAGATATCGCCTTCCGGTCCCAGTGCAGCCGCACTCCGGACCAGGGTTGCCGGGTGACGAAACGCCGTAGCAGCCAGATGATGAGCACCGCGGCAAGTGTCACGCCCACGGCCATGGCGGGCCGGCGGAACAGGTTCTGCGGCGACATTAGGACCATCGCGGGGAACGCGCCGCCGATATTCATGGCGAACATCGCGGCCATCGTGATCAGGACCGCCCATANAGGTTTTCTCGCGAACATGGTGACCACGTTAGATATCTCATNTTCAATGGACATCGTCCTGCGGTTCGAAATCACCGTGACGATGGTCATGGTGTTGCGGGAAATTCTCCTCAAACCNCCGATACGGGTTTAGAGTGCGGGCATGTCCCCACTTCGCCTGGGCTCGCTGCGCGATCCCGAGCGGCCGATCCTGTTGAGCATCGTTTTCTGGGTGGTGTTCGTGGCCACTGCCGTCGCCCACGCGGTGAACGCGAGGGTGTACATGGCCGGAGCCGCCCAGTCGGTGGTCTTCGGTGTCAACCTCGCCCTGGTCGGCGCGCTCTGGCTGACCGTCCCCTGGAACATGTCCGCCACGGCCCGCAGAAAGGCCACGGCACCGGCGCTTCTGGCCGCCGCCATCGTGCTGGGGCTCACCGGCTCCGCGGAGGTCCACCTTCCGCTGATCCTGCTCGCCATCGCGAGAATCGCCTTCGTGTACGGCATGCGGACCGCCACCCTGATCCTCCTCGCGGTTTTCGGCGGCGCCGCCATGATCATCCCGCTACGGCCGGACCGGACCTGGCTCGACGCGCTCGCCCAGAGCGCCCCGATGGCGGTGTTCGCCACGTTCGTCCTCGGCATGGCCTCGGCCACGATCGAGGCGCGGCGGCGTCGGCAGGAGGCTCAGGAGCTGCTCGAACGCGTCCGGGAGCTGGCGGTGGCCGAGGAGCGGGCGCGGATGGCGAGGGACATGCACGACTCGATCGGGCACCAGCTCACCGTGATCAAGATGGGGCTGGAGAACGCGGAACGGTTCCGGGAGCGGCACCCGGAGATGGCGTGGGCGGAGGTGGCCGCCGCGAAGAAGCTCACGGCCGAGGCGCTCGTGGACGCCCGGCGGTGGGTGCGGGCCCTGCGCCCGCTCGCGCTCGACGGGGCGATCGGCGGCGCCGCGCTGGAACAGCTCGCCATGTCCTTCCACGGGACCGGGATCGACGTCCGGTTCTCCGTGCACGGCGAGGAGCGGCGGCTCGACGCGGACACCGAGCTCGTGCTCTACCGGGTGCTGCAGGAGGGGCTCACCAACGCGCTGCGGCACGCGAAGGCCGAGACGGTCACGGTCACGCTGGAGTTCCACGACGACCGTGTGGCGCTCGTCGTCGCCGACGACGGCACGGGGTCGGGGACGCCGGGCTTCGGGCTCACCTCGCTCACCGAACGGGCCGAGGCCCTCGGCGGGACGCTGCGCGCCGGTCCGCGGGAGGGCGGCGGGTTCGAACTGCGGGCCGACCTTCCGGCGGTGCGCGCATGATCAGGGTGCTACTCGTCGACGACCAGGAGCTGATCCGCCAGGCGCTGCGCAAACTGCTCCAGGTCGAGGACGACATCGAGGTGGCGGGCGAGGCGGGCGACGGCGTTGACGCGCTCGCCGTACTCGCCGCGCGGCCCGTGGACGTGGCGCTGGTGGACGCGAGGATGCCGCGGATGGACGGGGTCGAACTCGTCACCCGGATGGCCGCCGAGCATCCCGACGTGGCCGTGCTCGTGCTGAGCACCTTCGACGAGGACGAGTACATCTTCGGCGCGCTCCGCGCCGGGGCCCGGGGCTACCTGCTCAAGGACGCCTCACCGGACGAGCTCGTCACCGCGATCCGCAAGGTGGCGAGCGGGCAGACCGTGCTCGGCGACGTCGTCGCCGCCCGGCTCGTGGCGGAGCTGCGCAGCCGCCCGAGCAGGCTCGTCCGCGTCCCCGACGCGGCGGAGCTGCCCGGCCGGGACGTGCTGTCCCCACGCGAGCTCGAGGTCGCCCGCCTGCTCGCGGTGGGCGCGTCGAACCGGGAGATCGCCGACCGGCTGTCGCTCAGCGAGGGGACGGTGAAGAACCACGTCTCCAGCATGCTGCGCAAGCTCGGCCTGCCCGACCGC
>Ga0065720_1021606_pt1 | contig 10096 bp, 11 predicted proteins | sample Thericmetagenome_FD_59107 | JGI IMG/M metagenome (GOLD analysis project Ga0065720, IMG submission 59107) | Thermophilic microbial communities from the Joint Bioenergy Institute, California, USA of rice/straw/compost enrichment - eDNA_2 v2... | ecosystem: Engineered > Solid waste > Grass >... | reverse complement strand
CTGCCAAGCTCCAACTCATCCCCGGAAAGGATATTTCCGAGGGTCTTGAAATCAAGGTTTCTTTCAACAATACTTGGAAGAACAGCTTATCTGAACTCTCAGGTGGTCAGAGATCATTGATGGCCTTGTCCTTCATGCTTTCCTTGTTGTTATACAAGCCTGCTCCTTTCTATATTCTGGATGAAATTGATGCTGCTTTGGATTTGTCCCACACTGAAAACATCGGTGCTATGATCAGCCAGCACTTCCCTCAATCCCAGTTCATTATTATCTCACTTAAGGAAGGTATGTTCAACAATGCCAATGTCCTTTTCAAGACCTCTTTTGTGGATGGTGTTTCTAAGGTTGACAGAATTGTCTTGAAGGACAATAAGAGAGGTGCTAAAAAACAGAAGACTGGTGATATGGCTGTTGAGAATGACGAGGAGTAATTTTTGTGTTATTTGATTAAAGAAAACTTAATTGTAAGGACTAACTAGATAATTGTATAGCCTCTATATAAGCTATCTATATCGGTTGACTTTATAGACCATTTTATTGACCCATCTCTCTAAGGCTAATTTCAGCTATTATTAAAATAGTTCATATTATTGTGCAAGGATAGGCCAAGAGAGCATATCCATAGATAGGACAAGCAATTACGTATATTATTAAGCAAATTCTTAAATTCAGCTCTTTTACCACTGGTGCATGGGAGAAGCAGCTCCAGAGAATGGTCTGGCAATCTTCTTTCCATCGACAATATCGAACCATAAATCTCCGACAGCGCCGGATTCGACCAACATTCTTCCTCCTCTGCTGTGGTAATCTCCCCAAGTGTCAGTATCATCAGTATCATCTGGATCAGGATAGTCAAGGGGTGGCAATTTGGCGACTCTCCAGTGGTCTTCATCAGGATAGTGTTGCAAGACGAAATCGGTCCCTAATATAATTAGTTATTACTCTTGCATTGTTTTACAGAAGTAGATGACGAAGAGGTTTCCAATGATGAACCAGGGCCAGATAGGACCTCTCTTTCTGAAGTGCTAGAAATATAAATCTAACCTTCAATACTCAAACTCACCTGTGTCTTGAAGTCTTCGGGTTGGAAGTCCAGATCTTCTGATTCGTAGTCAGCTTCGTGAGCAATTTCAGCTCTTTCGTTCCAGTAAGGAGCCTAGGAATTCTCAGATATCCAAAATATTTAAATTACTCTCATGGGATTATAGTTGACATCGCTCTTTCTATTCTCAGGTCTAAGATTTAAGTTGACATCATCTGACTTGTAATCAGCAGGAATGCTGGGGAAAATCCAATCATCTTTTCCTTGGTAAGGGAAAGTATATTTCTCAGGATTCCAGCCAATATCTCTGGGGTCGACGTAGATGTCCTTATTGACAGCTGGGTCGTCTCTCCAATCGTATTCTTTGACGTGTCCATGTCCGCCGAAGCCAGCTCTGCTGACGTAGATAGGAAGAGTAACTTGAATTCTTTTAAGGTTCTTAAGACTCTTGAGCATTTGTATAGAGCTCTTGAACTAATTTATTAGAAAAAATTAAACAGAATGAAAGTTTAACAGGATGAATACACTTGAAAAAGAGAACTATCTTGCCGCATTCAGTCACAAACTTTCCCATCAAATCATTTCCAACACACTCCAGCAAATTTCTCAGCCTCAACTACCCTCTCAAGACCCCGAAACGCCCGAAGAATCTTTCATTAAGGAGTCTAATCTTCGGTTTGGGCCCGAATTACCGACCAACCTTCCCCCTGTGGTGCTGCAAACTTTGGAGCAATCTTTTCTTCCAACAATTCCCGACTACGGCTCCGATGAAGAAATTGTCGAAGATATTGAAGCCGATCAGTTTCACTTTGAGAAGCCTAGATCTGTCACCGATTGTATGATCAAGAAGTTTCAGAGTAATCAGCTCAACAAAAACCGGAGTGAGAGCTCTTTTATTAGTGAAGAGATCAGTATTTCGAGATATCTCGAAGAAGAAGAAATTTCAGCTACTATTGGTATCACCAGCAGAACTGACATTTCCCGCTATGTAAACTAGAATGATTTAGCTCTAACTATAAAGGCCGTGGAACAGAGATTCAAGAAACAAGGCTGGCTTTATAAGAGAAGTGAGAATTTCTTCATGGGTTGGCAAGTACTCTAATTTTAGTTGAAAATAAAATCGCTCAAGAAACGGTATTTTGAAGTCAAAAATTTCAAGATCTATTATTCCAAGTCTGACGAGAAGCTAAAAAACAAGACTCATATTCGCTGCATTGACTTGCATTGTATGAGCTGCGAAGTCTATGTAAATTCAAAAATATTTGTTCTAAAATTTCAGGAACAAAAAGGAAAATATTTCTCTCTTGAAATTGAAGGAATTAGGACCAAACTCAGGCTCAAAGCTTCAAGCATCCAAGAGGCTAATGAATGGGTCAGTTTCTTCAAAGAAATGTTCCAGGCTGCCAAAGATTTTAAGGAAGAAAATAGTCATATTATAGAAAAGAGAGACACAATCTTAAAAGTACTTGCAGATGAGTATAGTAATAAGGGGCTAGATTGATGTTATGAGTGAAGAGGAATTTTTAAAGACTTGTGACAGTGGAGATATTCTTCTTTTTAAGTGAGATGATCATTTGCAAATGTAACTCGCTAGGAGCAGAAATAACACTATGGCAGCTATTCAAAGAGCCCTATGTAATAGTACATATGGTAACATTGGATATTCGTTTGTTTAATTCCAAGATCATGTGAGCTTAATTGTTAAAACTGATGATTGTGTCTATATCTTCGAAGCCGCAGAAGGCAGAGGTGTAGACATGATGGACTGGGAAACTTTCAAGAATGAGAAAAGATACCGTAGCTACCAGAGGTATCGATCTTGAGTCTTTAATTAATTCAAAGAATTGCCTATAGAAAGTTGAATATACCTGATCCTCATCTCAAATATGCTTTCCAGTTAGCTCTGGCAGAATTTGTAGCTGAGAATGTGGGAAAGAAATATGATCTCAGTCTCAGGAAATTGTTTAAATTGAGGTCCAACACTAATAATACAAGTGTTGTTACTCTCAATACTTCGAATATCATTCCTTCCAATAATGACTCTCTTACTAAAAGTGAAATTCATGTTGAAGAGATCAGGAAAACTGAGCATAAAGGATTCTTCTGTTCTGAACTCATTGCCGCTGCTTATAAGCTAGTCGGACTTCTTGATCAAAAGAAGGCAGCTTCACGTTATCTACCAGGTAATATAACTAGATTTTATTATTAATTGTGTAGTGTCCTTCAGCCAAAAGAAGAGACTCAACCTCAAACGTGGAGCTACCTTGTCAAATGAATACGGAATCATTCTAAGCAATGACTAAATGATTTCCTTTCTTTCTTGCCTTTTGTCTTTTTTAATATTATCTTTTATGTATTCATTCTTTGTCAAGTTTGTTCTTGCTTGATAATAAAAGTCGCATATTTACATATGTTAAGTGATGCCATAATGAGCCATCAATACTACCAGAATCACTCTAAAATTTCTTTTTTTCTATTTCCATTAAGAGATCAACTGGTCGAAGAATGTTGATTTTGAGAACTCGAGGACTAATTAAATGAGAGCTTTTTGAATTTTGTTGTCTAACTAGCCAGATTCGATTTTACGTGTGTATTGCACGAATAGACAATAACAAGAAAGCTATACTTATATGTAGACTAGATTAGGCAGTTTATTTCTTAGGAGCGGGGGCACCACCAGAGGTTTGGAGACCGACCAAGGACTTGAAGGTATCATAGATCCACCATTGGAGACCGGTCAAAGTACCGATCATGATAATTCTTGCTCCGAGACCTCTCCAGAGTCCGCTGAATCCGATTTGGCTGTAGATTTGCTTCATGGCATCGAGGTTAGATCCGCTACCCTTGAAGGAGTTAAGCTTGGAGACCATAGTATCAGCAGGTTGGGAGACGAGGGCACAGAGAACACCAGCAATATAACCAGAAGCGAAAGTGATAGTGAGTTGGGTGGCCTTGCTGTATTCTTCCTTGGGCTTGGTGCAAACGTATTTGTAGATGGCTTCAACGGTTCTTTCGAAAGCGACGAACTTCATGACGGTGTAGGGGATTTGTCTGGCCCAAAGAGGACTCAAACCCTTGTAGAAACCGTTAGTTCCTTCTTCAACTTTGATCTTGTTGAAGGCTTCACCGAAGGCGGTGGGGAAAGTTCCAACCTTGGAAGTTTGAACTCTGACCTTAACCTATGCCAATTACTTTACACAATTTGGTTACTTACGGCTTCCCATGGGCACAACAAGACATCAGCAATAACTTCAGCAGAAGCAGAAGAAATGGCGTATCCAATAGTTCTGTATTTATAGACATTGTCACCTAAGAGAGTTAAGAATTTTCTCGTGATGATTATTATTACCAGCAATCTTAGCATAAACATCCTTGAAGATTTCGTAGAAACCGAACTTGGCCAAACCTTGAAGGGAATATCCGACAAGAGTGGGTCCCCATCCCTACCTGATTAGATGGAAATTAAATCAGCATTACCAAAGTCAAACCAGTCATACCTTCATTGGCTTTAATCTTAGTGAAGGCATCACCAATGGACTTGTACAAGGTGGGATCAACCTATTCATTAGATATTTACAAAAAATCAAGTACTTGCATTCTGCACTTGACAATATCGAGAGGGCAGATAGCAGTGTGGGTAAGACCACAAGCAAAGGCACCACCAGCCATACATTTAAGGTAATAGATAAGGTCGTGCTTGTCAGACATATCTGATGACGGATCTTTCTAAATTTATGGCAATAATTATAAAGAATCTTTACTAGTAAATTAAGTAAATTGTGAGACAAGGAAAAAATAAAACTGAACATAGAACAAGAAAGAAAATAGGGACTAGCAACCTTATAGACAGCTAAAACTTATTGATTTCCCTCATCTTGCCTTATTTCTATGTCTCCAAGCGAGGCCGGCTCTTCTTCCTGTTTAATAGGTTCATTTACATTACTTTCAACCTTTCTCTCCGTAGATTGTAAATAGTCTTTCTCACTTCCTAAGTAATAAGACAAGTATGGGGTTGGTTACCTTTTCTTGGACTAATTTTGTCGACAGGATTATATTCTGATAGATTAACAGTGTCATCATACTTCTCTTGTATCTCTTGCAGCTTTTCTCGGCTTGTTTCATACAAAACCCTGAACCACGAGGTCTTTTTATAGTGTGCATATTGTGTGGAAAGCATCCTATGAATGAGGGGGTTAAATTTTTTATATACTCTATAACTTCATGAAATAGATTTGCTGCAACTTGATACTCTTTGAGCTTGAATTTCAAGGTTGCAATGTAATAGATCGTAACAATATTCTTCGAATTATTCTGGAATGATTGTTCCAAAAAAATGGCGGCTATATCAAGCTGGTCCTCATGACAAAATTTTATGCCATTGTACAGGACATCGTCATTTATAAACAATTCCAGCCTAGTCTTTCAGACTATAATTAACAGTAACCTATACCCGTATTTTGCTATATATTCTTTGATTTCTGAACCTCCTTTTATACTTTCTTTTAAATTTGATAAGGCACTCCAAATATCCCCTTTATCGAGATAGGCGAGTCCTAAATTTAAGTAGGATGGGAAGAAATCTATGAAAGATTGAGGGTTTATTATTATTTTTTTTACTTGGCATGTTCCTGATAGCAAGCTTGTAATAATCTATAGCTCGATCTAATTTGTTAAGCTTTCTGTTTAAATTGCCCAAATTATTCAAAACTCTAAAATGGTTTGCATCGAGTAAATTAGCTGTCTGTAGGTATTCTTGGGCTTTTTGCAGATTATTCTACGTGGTTTATTCAGGTATTCTTTTGGAATTACTTTTTGCAGGTAACAAAGCCCAATTAAGTTATTCAAATCTGCATCACTTTGCTTAAATTTTGAACATTCTGAGGCATAGAATATGGCTTTATCCAGTTCCCGCTTGGATAGAAAAATCTCGGCAAGTTTGTGATAGGGCTCTGGATTATTTTCGTCCCTGTTAATTGCCTCTCTAAAATACTCAATAGCCTCGATATAATCGCCCTTTTCCTGCTTTAGTACTCCTACGATATGAAGCCGAAATGTTCCTTTCGTACCTAAAACAAACACCGTCTTAGCTGAAACTGGAATAAGCTGGTGTGCCTTGATCAAGTTAATTTCAGCGTCGTCGAGCTGGCCCTACGAATTTATGACACTATTCCAAAGAGAAAAATACTTTTTGGTAATAAAGATGACCAAGATGTTCATAAAGAGCTCCGTTATCAGGTGTTTTTTCAATTTGTTGCTTTAATCTGAGGATTTCTATAAAGAATTAGCCTTGGAAGATAGTAGGATACCGCGATCTACTTCTACTTCGTTGACTCGAAAACTATCTGGGACTGGATTAGGGTTTTTGTCGGTGTTTGGAGTGTTACCCATAGCGCTTGCTAAATAAAGTTTATTTGAATTTTGATCAACTTAACTACAAGCCTAATGGTTTTTGGATCTGAGAAAATTCTTCTAGAGGAAAAGTACAAGAAGTAATTTTCATAGGCAAAGGCAAATGAAGAGTTAAGTATAGCGTAATGTTTACAAGAAAGAATTATCAAAAAATATTGCAATTGCAGAAATTGTTCAAGCCGTTTCTGTCTTTTTTACTGGAGGAATCCCTCGACCCCCTCCTTGATAGCTTTTTATAGCTTATAAACACATGAATTATGATTATTTCCTCTGGGTCCTGATCGTCCTTTATACAAGGATATTCTATTGAAATCTAAGCTGTCAATTCATTTTTGCATACCTCCAATTTTCTTTGTGGGTTCTAACTCCTTTCCTAAATTGAATAATCGTATCTTTGGTTGCTCATTCTCTTTTTCATAGTCTACAGGTCAACGAAATTGATATTCGAATTACTATGTTCTGACATTATTCTTGGAACCACGGAAGACTTAATTTTGTCTGCCTATATTTAAGTTAATACAGTTTCCATAGTTATTCGGTACTGTTATGTCCCGGGGCAGGTCAACATCATGGTGCTTGCCCCCGAAATTGGGAAAAATAAACCTTGCTTTAATCATTTTATTGCAATTTGATAATGTGATGTTTTAATGAAATTTTAGAATTTCTATTGGCTATTCTATGGGATTCTCTATTATTTTGTTGTTTCCCTTGTGCTTGCTCCCCTTTCCTTAGAACATCTTGATATTTCTCAGTTCTGGATCTAATAAGAGATCGCATGATAAGCCTTTTTTTTTGAGAAAATTTATAAAACCTCTTCGGAAGAGCGGTTCAAATAAGAAAACCGTGCAGAAAATCTATTGAGCAAAGTCTGAAAATTTCTAATATAACAAAATAAGATTGTTTTTTTGAATGAACAGTACACAAAAATAGAGTATCTTGTTATTTGAGTCAAACAGGGGAGGATTTAGGATGTTGACTATCAATAAAATTGGATTGAATAAGGATGAGTTACCAATATAGAGAAAACTCCCTATAATTTGGATTTTGTAAGATATCCTATCAGCTAAATAAAGAGTCAAAGTATTAATTCTTTCAAGGGATGATTAAATTGAGAATTCTTGACGCTTACGAGAAGCTCTGTTATCACGTCATTGGTCCTAAAGTTCGTGCCCTTGGCCAGAGACTAAACGTTTTCGGTCTCGCCCTCCAAGGTGACTTAGCCTCAGATGACAGAGGTATAACTATATATTTTCACATAATTATCATTTAGTTGTTCCAAGTCTTCGTTGCAGAAGTCATAATAAAGTTTTCCCTTCTCTTGGCAAGGCCAATTTCGTTGCACCCAATTCAGCTGTTATTGGAAACGTTGAAGTCGGAGAAGAGAGTTCTATTTGGTACGGAACCACTATCAGAGGAGATTTAAATAAAATCAAAGTGGGTAATCAATCTATCATCCAGGACCTCGCCACCCTCTACCCCTCAAAGGAAGGAGCAATCGAAATCGGGGATAATGTCTACATTGGACCCAACACAGTCATTGAATCCTGCAAAATTGAAAATCACGGATTCGTCGGTATGGGTGCTACCGTCCGTCAAGGAGCTAAGATCGAAAGTTACGGTGTTGTTGCTGCCGGCGCTGTCATCCCTGAAAATACAACTGTTCCTTCATACCAAGTATAATATACATCAAATTTTCTGAACTGTGTATAGATCTGGGCTGGAAACCCTGCTAGATATCTCAGAGATCTCACCAATGAAGAAAAGGAAGCCCTTGATGAATTCAGAGCTGAAACAAGAAGTCTAGCTAAGGTTCATGCTGAAGGTAAAAAGCATCAATCCTGACTAAGTTATAGAAACTGAAAAGGACTTCAGAGAAATTATCAACGATGCTGACAGAAGAGTTGAGGAATCTTTCTATGATCCTGAAGACTGGGCTCTTAAGAAGGCTGCAGAACTCGGATTCCCTGTTGAATTCGAAGATGAAGACTACATTGAACAAAGGTATAGATTGAAATGGGAAGGATTGAATGTATTAGAGTCTTTATGAGAGAACATGAACCCTCTGAAGAACAATACTGGAAGAAGAACTATGATCCATATGAGCAAGATCTTTATCATTATCCTGATAGTAGAGCATATTTTGACTTTTGTAAGGGGTTTAGGCTTCAAGATTTATGGTGAAAACTACGAAAGATATGAAGAATTAAAAAAATACTTCGAAGAAAATCCTCATGTTGAAGCCAAGCCTATGGAAAGAAAGGAAAGAGTTGCTCCTAAAGATGAATCCCCTTGGCAGAGAAAGTTTTAATTGAATATTTAGTAAACTTATATACAACATACTCGATCCATATGGAACGGCTGTACGTCTTCTCTTGATATAAACCTTTACCAAAATAAAGAAAAATCCTATTCAAATTCTTATCCCTACTTCTCTTAGACATGCCCCATGAGCGACTTCTCCATATATCCCTCGATAGATCTAAACAAGAAGGAGACTTGGACATCCTTTGACTTCTTTCTTGCTTTCTCATCCATTTCCTCTCCTTCAAGATTTGAATCATGGCCAAGCATAGAAGCTTGTTTCTTGTAGACAGGGTGGAAGGTTTCGTAATTTTCTTGGAATTCATCTTTGACGTCTTCATATCTTGCATTGGGCTTGGTATCATTTACGCTGAAAAGGAGTTTGTTCAACTTACTCATAGGAAGAACAAATTTGTATAATACAGCTGAGGCAAAGGCTCCCAAAGAAAACCAGAAATGTGGATCATTGATGAATTTCTTAATGACCAAGTTACCATTCTGACTTGTGGGGAAAAAGAAAATCAAGAGGTTTCCAAACGTGAAAGCAACTAAGAACCATTGGCCAGCAGCAAACATAGCATTAGCAAGGCTTTTGCTGATCTTGTTAGCGCAGACATACCTTCTTAGGAGGAGGTATTTATCCACCCAGAAACAAATCAAGAGTCCTAGCATAGAAAACACAAGACCTATGGGGATGAAAGGAGTGAAGATTGCGGTATAGATAGCTGTTTTATTAACGTTAGCATATCTAAGTGCCAAATCAACGGGATGTCCTTCAAATAAAATGTTGGCTTCGATCTGGGTCAATTTGGATGCTGGGCCATCTTTGAGTGCTTTCCTTCTCTTGAGGAGCTTGACACCCCACACTATATCGAAATAATTGAAGATGGAAGACATATAGGAGTTGGTGATGAATAAGAAGAAGATATCGAAGAAGAGTCCGGCGACACTGATTTTCCAGAAGGAGTAGGTATTATTAGCTTTGGTGGAGTAGACAACATTGGCAAGAAGGGTGGTCAAAGTCATGTTAATGAAGAGGGCAGCTGTGAGTCTTCTTCCTGTACTAACAAAGTAGTTAGTCTGGGTCTTATGTCTTTCATATCTAGCGAATTTTCTGATAAAGATACCTAGACAGGTATTTGTGAGAGCAACTAGGGTAGCTCCTGTAAGGGAAATGCCTACTGAAACGTAGTCTTGTGTTTCAGGGTCGACATTGGTATTCTGGATTTCTTTAAGCCATCTTTTCAAGAAGAGAAGGACTAAAAATCCGATCACCAACATTATTGAAACAATGAAGGTAGTGAGGATTTTCCTCCAGAATTTGGTCGAATGTGTGTAGTTAAG
>Ga0065720_1021618_pt1 | contig 10097 bp, 6 predicted proteins | sample Thericmetagenome_FD_59107 | JGI IMG/M metagenome (GOLD analysis project Ga0065720, IMG submission 59107) | Thermophilic microbial communities from the Joint Bioenergy Institute, California, USA of rice/straw/compost enrichment - eDNA_2 v2... | ecosystem: Engineered > Solid waste > Grass >... | reverse complement strand
TTTTTTTTTTTTTTTTTGATACTAAGCTAGAGCTCTGCTCATTACGACAAGCCTCGTTTGGGTATCAAGCCAGTCCTGTACAGGTTGTTTTTCTTTGTCAGCGTTTCAATCTCACTGCATCTAAGCTTTTACTTGTGGGCGGGGTGTCACTGTCAGTAATAGTTGGTAACGAGCTTCCTGATATATCTCACCGTCTACTGTTTCTTGCTGCTTGTCCTTTCTACGACAACCTTAGGTATTTGATTGACGCTTTAGTCTACCTTCGCCTCTCAGCAACTACTTCTCGTTACCGATACAGGATTGCGCAACCCTGACCTTGAACGCTTCTTCATCCACGTCAAGCTCGTTCATGCTTTTTTTTTTTTTTCAGATAGCTGATTACGCTCGAAGTATCTCCACGGTTCGTAGTTTGTATGGTCGCTGAGATCTTCACAAGAAGACCTCATCATAACGGTTTATATTAGTCCGACTTAACCAAATCCGGGGAGTCATCCGTCACAAAAGTTAGAATGATAGGGTCGTATGCCATACACCTTGCCGCCCTCACTCGAAAGACACGATCAGCATATCGTCATCTATCCACGACGGTGAGATTCCTACAGATAAGACGAAGGTGGTGAAGGTAAAAGCCGGTATAATAACCTCTTGTCTAAGCCTTATAAATGGTCGTGAGGAGATGCGACCAGGATCTCGTGGGTTATGCTGGAGAGGGATCACTGTTGGGTTCGAACGGTGTGGGCAGCTCATGGGATCCGATGGTTCACGTTAAGGAGGACGAAGAGGGGGTTAAACTGAGTTTCACGATGCCTCCCAATCCGGTATGATACATAGCTCCGTCCATCCAATGCCTTCCACTTAGTACCGCCCTTCCAATTATGAACGGCCGAGCCCTCTTGCCAAAACTCTGCCATTTCCAAACCAAGTCTATCCGCATAATGATGGAAAAGCCTGTGCAATTCATCATCTTGCTAGGGCTCGCAGCTTATATGGTCCCGGGTAACCTGCACTGTCCTCACCGCGCTGCTGCGGAGAATGCCCGCCTTCAGAAAGTTCATCTGGTGGATGAACTTCCCCGACTGCGCCGACAGTTCGCAGGCCACTCGGCCTGGGTGATGTCCTGACGGCACCAGCTCCGCTGGGGCAGCTCGAGATCGAGCCTGGCGTGTATGGCCGGACCACGCAGCCATTCGTTCTTCGATATCTGTCACATGGGCCAGTGGCGGTCCTCTTCTCTATAGGACTTCATCGCTCTCTTCGATCATCTTGAACATGTTATCGAGGAGAAGAAGGCGCCCTTTCTCGATCGAGTCTATCAGGCGGTCAGCAAGGGGAGAACAAATGAATCAGTCAAGGCACAGGTGACAGTTCACTTACCATACAGGCCAAGATGCTGAATGGTTTTTATTGTTGGAAAGGCAGTACCCACCAACAAACACTCTGCGGTCTTTCCTGTCTCAAGAAGGGAAAAAAAAAAATCAAAAAAAGACCGAACCCCACACCCAAAGGCTGTTAGGGAGCAAACACGGGTTTCGTACAATTATATCTGGGATCGAAAATACCATCTGCACATTGGTGGAGCACGTAAAACCTTGTTAAATCACCAGAGTGAGGCTACAGTAGGGGTTCCCAAAGCTTGCTGCAACTCGCGACAAGATACTCCTTTGATGCTCTCCGTTGCCGGATGAGCACACGATAACGACACTACGACGGTCAGATCAAGTCATTACATTGAGTGTATTGAGTGTGTTGTATGTTACAATTAGTATCCAAGAGCCCCCTCCCTCGATAGTCAACTCACCCTTAGCGATCCCGGCCAAAAGTGTTAACCGGCTTCGGCTTGTTATCCAACACCTCTTCGATCTCCGCCAAAACCTCAGGGGTCAGCTTGTCAAGCAGCTCAAGTGCCTTCAGGTTATCCACAATTTGCTCAGGCTTGGTAGCACCCAGGATGACTGTGCTGACATTGGGGTTCTTCGCCGCCCAAGCCAGTGCGAGGTGCGTAACCGAGGCACCGAGCTTCTCAGCGATCTTTGTCAGCTTCCTGACCTTCTCGATCTTCGCCTGGCCCTGCGGCGTCTGCAGCTCCTTGATGGTATTCTCAAAGAACGCCTTGTTGGTCGCGAACCGCGAGCCCTCCGGAATACCGTCGTTGTACTTGCCCGTCAGCAGACCGCTGGCCAGAGGCGACCAGATGGTGGTGCCATAGCCGTACTGCTTAAACAGCGGCGCGTACTCGACCTCAAACCGCTCGCGGTGGAAGGCATTATACTGCGGTTGCTCGACCACAGGCGCAATCAGATTGTGCTTCTCGGCGAGCTGGATCGCCTCGGTAATCTGGGCAGCGCTCCACTCCGACGTGCCCCAGTAGTAGGCAAGGTTGAGGTTGCGGATAACCTGGGTGAAGGCCTCGACGATCTCGAGCATGGGCGTGGCGGGGTCGGGCCGGTGCGCAAAGACGATGTCTACATAAGGGGTCTGTAGGCGCTGCAATGACGACTTGAGGCCCTCGACGATGTGCTTGCGGCTCAGACCGCGCGTGTTGGGCTCCTTGCGACCGGTGCCAAAGAAGATCTTGGTTGTGAGGACGTACTCGTCGCGTGGCCAGCCGAGTTCCTTGAGTGCGCGACCCATCTCGATCTCGCAGGCGCCATTGGAATAGATCTCGGCTGTGTCGAAGGTTTGCTGTTGGAAGGGTGCTGTCAGCAGTCTGTTGGACAAAGGTATCTGTTGTAAGAACAGCCTACAATGCCATGCTCCCAGGCAGTCTTGAGGCACTCCTTCACGATGTCACCCTTTTGAGTGCCGCCGTAGGTGAGCCAGCCGCCAAGAGAAAACAGTGAAACTTGGAGACCAGTGTTCCCCAGGTAGCGGAACTTCATGTTCTTCGGCTCGTAGGCCGTTGGGACAACGCTCTGGTTTGACATGGCTATTGGTAAGGGTCTCTTGAGGTACCGAGAAACTACAAAGAAATGGGCTCAACGTGAAGAGGAGAAATTTTGTCTCTGGGAGGGCAGCAGTCGCGGCCTGGCCTTTATCATGGTGAAAAACTCGGGCGCGATGTTCCAGGAGAAGTGGGGACCGAGTAATAGTGCATCGCAATAGCTCCTGGCAGTGACGACATTGGATAGATACCTGAAATCGGGCTTCGGAGATTGGAGTTTAAAGTGGGGTACAGATGGTTAAACTGTGTCGATGATGACAAATTCAGCACAAATAACAACAGCGGAATACTGGCATGGCCAACTGCTCTTGCTGGGTAGGAGTATGTGACCGATTATACATGACATTGAAGTGTTCAGGACGGATATCGCGGAGTTTACGACATCTTTTTCACAGCAACCGCGCTTTGGAGCTCATCTCGAGCCTCGATGGACCCCGCCATGGCGGACTTGGCGATGAAAGGATATTGACGGACGGAAGCGGGGTAGCGGGGAGAGACCCACATTCAGGGGGGCCGCTGGTCATCCCGCGACCCGCCCCTCAAAGTTCGGGCGCTGGTATCCGCCGGGTCCGGTAGACGAAATCACTATAACTCTGGGTCTTGCGGGGAAGGAGGGCGACAAAGACCACTTTTGGAGGAATAAGCATCACAAAAGGCTATCGTGTAGCGAAGTGGCAAGGTCGCTAACTTTGTTTTCCTTGGCCAGGCACTCCAAGTCCAATACTTGGAGCCCTCAAGTTGACGGAAAAAAAAAAAAAAGGAGCTCAGCTGCTTTGAGAGATAGGACGCCAGGTAGGCCGACCGTTTCTCGCCCTGCTTTTCGGCATCCACTAAAACACAACCCGGTCTCGAAATCGTCCTGCACTAGACAAACTATTGCAGAACTTGCCAAACGCTAGGCGCCAATGAGGTTTTGCACCCATCTCGACTTACCATATATTACCATATATGTTATTTTGGCCTGCCGACACTTTGATTCATGATGTGTTACGAAGAGCTGCTGTCGGGCAGCATATTGCAAAATGACAAAGTACGGCCACTGTGCTTGCCTGGTGCACTTAGCACAGTATGATCTAGGCACACCGATTTCTCTTGGTGATTTCAAGCAACTGGCCAAATTTGCAGAAGACAGGTTTAGACCTAGCGTCATGGAAACGAAGGGTGAGAGATGGCTGTGCCGTCAGGCTGCGAAGGTTGGCAGGGTGGCCAACGCATAGCATCGGGCCTGTGTCAGCCCTCTACATGTAACAGGCGACCACTCTGAGACCAACTTCAATTACTCACTGTGGTAAAAGAATACAGTCTGCCACCATCAGGCTGGAACAAGGGTATCGAAGCTGGAGCAAAGGCCAAGAAGACGATTCACGTGAAAGTCACGGGACCTAGAGTTCAGGACCCCCCAAAAAAACGGTGTGAAGATAATAATGGCTTCCAAAAATAGAGACTCCGGAGAATGACAGAATACCAGAAAACAGAGCGATATGAATGCAAACATTGACAATCCTGTTGTATGTACACCAACACAACCACGTATGTACACAGATGGGGTATCGGTTCCATTCCATAAACCAACCATCCAACGCCGGAACGCCAGCCCGATATGCTATCCCAAGCTGCAGCTTTTCTTGATGCTTGGTATTGAACTCACTGGTTTCGCTGTAACCAACGATTTTCGGCGCGACTGTATTGACCGCACCTCTGATGCTATGACCTTCGGTTTTTGTTGCTTGCTTATCCGGGAAGCGGCCTCTGCTGGAGGACTCATTCTTCTTTCTCTTCTCGATTGTGCGGCTGATTTTGATGGAGATTTTGCCCGTTTTGCCGGGCTGTGCTCTCTTTGTTTGTTTGTTACTCGTGCTTCCCGGTTGGATTCTGTTGTGCTGGGTCTGCTGTATGCTGAGCGATCTGATGGTGATTGTGGCGCCCGTGATGAAGACAGATTTGGATGTCTCCGCTGAGAAGTGGACTGCTCTGTGGTATTTTCTCCCATCGATGCAGATGAAGATGGTGACGTAGGTTTTGGTGGTGCAGGTTTTGGTGCCGCTGAATAGACTGTGGTTAGGGCGAGACTCATAGTCGGGGGAAATTAACAACTTACTGCCCGGGGTATATTGTCCAGGGTTGGACGTCAATCCTGGTGAAGAAAACTGCTCGCGACAATTGCATTCACCAGTGCCGCTGGGGCAACAATCAGGCTCAGACTCGGAAAATGAGTAAGCACGGCCCGGCGTCGAGGGGCGTGAGTCATCATAATCGTGGAAGTTATCGCTCGGGGAGGCCACAGAGGAATCTGAACACATCGTCATAGACCGATGTGAGTCCGAATAGTAGGCCTTTGATGATAGCGTCTCATGGGAGCTGGTGTCCGTCGAATCCGACATGGACTCCGGTTCATCGAACACGGTGCCAGAAGAGCCGTCGAAAGACCCAGAGCTGGAATCCTGATAACAGGTGCCGGACTTTGGTTGCGCAGGTTTGTACCAGGGGTGATCTGCAGGTAGATATGAGGCAAAAAAGCGCACAAGAGAATCAAAAGATCTAGTTCGAAAGAGCTGAATGGCAGGCTGCCACTGCTCGTTGCCGATGAAAGTAGGGTTGGCGATAATCTCCAGGGCGGCCGACTCCAAAATTTCGTTCAGTTCCTGAAGGCGTTGTTCCTTTCGTTTCTCGAGCATCCCGAGGAATTCCTCGGGGGAGGTCGCCAGGTGAGCTATCTCGCAGACATCGTGGTGAAATGCCTCCGGATCTAGGATGGGAATTGTGACGGTGTTATACCGGTCGTGCAGAGAAGTAGTCAAGTCATCCTTCTTTAACCCAAACTTCCAGTAAGGCCATGACCAGGAACAACCCGACATATCGTTATCCATTCTCTGATAGCTGCTGACTTGAGAGGTAGACAAGTGCCGGGGTTTGGTGTCTGAGTGGGGACTGAGTGGGCGAAGTGACCAAGATTGAGGACCGTAGACTCGCGAAAATCGTTTGTAGTATAGAGCGCAAGACGGGAAGCCATCTAGTACGTGTGCGCAACACCGGGCATTGTGTAGCCGATTGCGAGTTTGCTTCGAGAATCGAACGGTCGTGATGTAATTGCGCGGGTGGGTCGTTTAGAAGGGACGGTCCTCGATGATCTCCTAGGGAGGAAAATGAGACGGAGGTGTTGCGAGAAGGGTCGTGGAAATGGGCGGCCGGTGCGGTTGGGGGAAGGAAAGGGGACAAAGGAGAAGGCATACCACAGGTTGGAGGGTCGGGGGCAACGCCTGGTGGCCAAACCGACAACAGCCTGAGAACGCACCTTTGTGGAACCTAAGAGTCTTTCAACAGCCAATCAAATGACTCTTACACTCCGCTCCGCCCCCCTGCAAAGTCGCTGTGCTAATGCGCCGATGGAGCCACAATTCTCCATCGACCAATCATCTCTCACTTCCAAAACCTTGGCGACAGGTCCTGCGCCAACACAAAGATCGATCAAGGTATCCTGCTTCAAATAAAATCACGCAAAGCTGTTTGCATGGCTTTCCCTCCATGTGCGACCGCACAATACACGCTACGTACACGGTATACTACACAGTACACTCTTGTCCCCAACCTTCAACCCACCAAGGAGTGACTGTAGCTCAGGTTCCGAGTTTATGGTAACCGGAAGTGTAAGCACAGTTTGCGCCAACCCAAGTGCAGCGAGGGCAATCAAGAGCCCCGCCAAAGGGTCAAACACAGTGTTTATTAGCATTTGCACCAAAAGCGTGCACCTGCCGGGCAGACAGACAATATCACGTTGCTGCCACGTTGGGCTTCATGGACCTTTATGGATTTCCCACAAACAAAGCCTTGGTGGGCAGGCCGTTTTCGGGATCTCGTGTCCCCTCATCCCATCGAGAATGGGTGAACATCAGGATTCATCCAAAAGTATGGCTTACCTCTTTACCTTACCTCCAGTCGGGCACACCACAAGTGATCTATCAGACTTCAAAGGAGTTAACCTGGCACGGTGATACAGCAATGCTTGATGTGAGTGACGTGTTTGCGACCATCCGGACCAAATAAATCTCTTGGTCTCACGAGGATGACGCCCAACCCTCCCGCCACAAAGAGGGACCGAAGCTCCTCTTGATTGGTGTGTTCCCATGGGCACTTGTGAGTGGTGGGAGGGGGAACGCATTCTCCGGCGCCCAGGAAGAAGGGAACCGCCACTCGATTTTGGTACACAGCCTCAATCCCTGGTGTAGGCCATTTAGTGTCACGGTTGCGAGAGACCCTCGGATGAACCAAATCCCTCCGGTGTCATCCCAAGTCAGCAGGTGCATACGTTGCCAGATGCTAACAGCTGCCAAAAACAGGGATCAGGGCTTAATGCTGCTCGCTTCTCTGCTTCACTTCGTTGCTCAACCTTGTCAGCGAGTAAGAGCCTAGCAACTTCTCATAATGTGTTTCTCTCGCCAACGCTGTCTTTGGAGGTGCCGGAATGGCCCAAGACTATCTGGAACCACCAATTCTCGAGCTTCTTCTGTTTCCAGAGGAAAAAAATTCTTCTGATGCAAGATGCTAAAGCGACGACTGGATCAATCTCGGCCTTCCAGGTTCAACAAAGCTCAGGTGCTTTAGGTATCTTTCGCAGACACTATCATCTGCTCCCACATCTGGGCCAATACCCCTCCATCGAAATAACTACAATGGTCGCGAGGCTTCTATGCGTCCGCTGACAACAACATGCGGACCTCCTATAGTGTTGCAGAGGAGCCCCCAGGCAGCTTTCCCTCGATTTGCTGCCCAGAATCTGCCAGTCATGACCGCCTGCAGCAAGGCTGATGGCCGCTCACAAGCTGTCCAGCCACTTTTCCCCGCTCACTCACCTTGCGCATCTGACCAGGTTGTTTCTCATCATTCCCTCATCAACCCGCAAAACATGTCCAAGGGATGATGTCCAACAATACTGGATAAACACAGCAAGGGACTCCTTATTCTTTCGTTCTCCTTTCAGTTCGAGCCTCGTCGGCCCTTGTCTTGTATACTCACTCGTTTCTATCACGCTTAACGTTCTGATCGACATCTTCGCTGCATCTCTCCCTTCTCCATTTTATCGGTTGCCTTACCCCTCGCTCTGTGTCAGCCTGAAATTCCCAACGTCATTGTCGCTCACAGCTGCGCTTGTGCTTGGTGCATGGCATTACGCACTGGTTTTTCTGCATCCGTTATTTTGGGAAAGCCGCCTCCTTGATGCAAATGGCGATGAACCAGGTCAAAGAATACTCGGAACACTCCGAGCAGAAGACCGAGCCCTTCTCACAAACCGAAATTCAGGCCAGGCTGAACCGTTCCCGTTACGAAGAACTGCAGATGCTAAGCAGCACTGTACCGCTGGATGACCTCCATTTACCAGCCAACAGTCACGACATTCGCATCTTGCTTCGGCCCTTGGCCAAGAATCGCTCCTTGAGCCCAGGACAGAACTCGTTGTGGATGATGCTACGTACTGAGGCGGCCGGGCCAGATGAAGCATCACACAAGGTTTTGGCAGTGAGGCAGACACACAGGAACATTTGCTTCCCGGTTATGATGCAAAATCAACAACATCCAGGTCGAGATCTGTCTTTTGATCTGTATTTCGATCCTCAGAGCGACAACTTGGTTATCTTAAACCGATCAGATACACCGTTCACGTTGCTACGTTTGTCTGACAAACCTGAGAACCTTCGCAGAGTGCAATTTGACATCAACCCTGGTTCTAGCAAAACTCTCGCTCCAGGAACCTGGAGGGCTAGCATGGATGCTGTTGACCTGGTGGACTTTCGTATTCTTGAAAGGGCAACGCCCAGCTCTCACAGTCATTCAAGCCTGTCGGCTCACCCTCAGTGTTGTACACTAGGCCATACGCCCGAGGTGACAGGGAAAAGGCAGCTTGAAGACCAAGACGGCAACGAGAACGACGCCCCAGAGAAGAAGCGACGGCCAACGGATCCTGACGACCAAAAGGGGGATGAGGATGGTGTTACCTTGATTCTCCCCGCTAAAAACAACCTCCTAGCTCTCAACTCATCCGAGAAGGATAAGGCAGTAGTCAAGTCTACAGGACATGCCCTCCTGGACCTTCAACCAGGAGACACATTGCAGATCCCGATTTCAAATGGTGAAGCTCTAGTTGATTATAGCATCACGAAAATGGGGCCAATCGCTTCTACAAGCGCAGCGACTGTCTTCACGGCCGAGCTTTCTGACCATACAGACATCCCTAATGGCATTGTCGTGGTCAAGGTCCTGAAGACAAAGCATTCGACCACCAACGGCAACGAGAGTGCCGCGGCCCATCATGTCGTCCGCCAGGCACATTCCTGGCTGCGGGAATTCAGGAGCCAAAGCAACCTCAACCACCCAAGCATTGTGCGGTTGTATGGCGGCGACGCTAGATATCTCTCGCTGTACATGGAACATGTAGATGCCAAAGACTTAACAGTCAGGGGTGTTTGGAGATCGGATTCTGATTGGTTCATTGGAAGTCATGAAGATGCCAAAACCATTTTGCTAGACATCACGAATGCGCTGCACTACATGCACGGCAAGGGAAGGATTCACAACGACATCAAGCCAGGCAACATCCTGTACAGTCCTGAGAGGGGAGCTGTGCTCTGCGACATGGGCCTGTCGAGTCGAGACAAGGACGCGCCCAGCACTGGCGGGACACCATGGTATATCCCACCTGAGTTCCTCGGTCTGATGCAGCGTGGAGCTCCCAGCGACGTGTGGGCATTGGGAGTAACGATGCTCTATGTTTTGAGGAGAATGCAGTGGCCGGACGCGCGGGCTCATAAAGCTCATCCAAAGCATTTACACTGGATGATCGCAGAAGTGAACGCGCGAACGCCTGCAGTTTCTCGCGGAATGCCGCCTACTCATTCGCGGGAAACGCCTGCTATGAGGATGCGCAAATGGCTGAATGAGGTTACTGTGGTCCGCAATGGACTTGACATGACCGATCCCCTGGAACGATTAGTCCACGGGATGCTGGCACCGAATCCAAAGGACCGTGTGTCGACGGCCACCATTCTGAACCATATCAAGTCGCTAACGGCGAAAATATCGTCCGACGGTTAAAGGCTTCTTGCTTGGGAAGGTCACCTAACGGAAATTTGGATCAAGTCTTCCGTTTTGGATAGCCACCAGTTTT
>Ga0065720_1004831_pt1 | contig 10097 bp, 3 predicted proteins | sample Thericmetagenome_FD_59107 | JGI IMG/M metagenome (GOLD analysis project Ga0065720, IMG submission 59107) | Thermophilic microbial communities from the Joint Bioenergy Institute, California, USA of rice/straw/compost enrichment - eDNA_2 v2... | ecosystem: Engineered > Solid waste > Grass >... | reverse complement strand
CCCGGCCGACCCGGTCCCGTCCTGGGCGCTGAACGGCGAGCTGTGTTCCGTTACGCGAACGGCCGATGAACTTTCCATCGTGGTGCCCACGGCATGCCTGCCGGCCGATGCGGCTTTCGCGGACGCCGAGCACGGATTCAGGTGCATCAAGATCGAGGAGGGCGTCCTGGACTTCAGCTTGACCGGCATTCTCGCGTCGCTCGCCGTCCCGCTCGCCGAAGCCGAAATCAGCATTTTCGCCATCGCAACCTACAATACGGACTATATCCTCGTCAAAAACCATTCGTTGGAGAAAGCGAAAGCCGTCCTGGCGCAAGCGGGGCACACGTTCAGCCATTGACGGACAGCCGGGACAGCAGATCGTCCCACGACCGGATCACCATGCAGGGCTGCACCGGAGAATCCCGCAGGTCACCCCGCCAGCAGGGCGTCGATGATCGCCTTGTTGGCGAGCTCGTTCTTCTTCACATGCCGCATCCGTTCGCCGGACAGCAGGTCGACGGGGGACAGGGGCAGTTCGCCGCAGACGTCCCCGCCCGCAAGCGGACGGGACCGTTTCAGCTCGCGGATCACATCCAGCAGCTGCCGCAGCGTCATGCTGCCCTGATCCCAGTCCGTGGCCGCGTTGTCCCGATCGAGCACGTCTTTGTCCACGCTGATATAAACCGGCAGACCGGGCGCCGCGGAGCGGACGGCCTGCGCGATTTCCGCCGCGGACAGGCGGCCGGCCTCTTGCTCGGAAAGAATGGTGACATTGCAGGGGATTCGAGAGCGGCTCAAGACCTGGGCGCCGACGATGACGACGCGCTTCAGGAGCGGCAATGTCCTCAGCGCGATGCTGACCCACGAGCCGCAGGATATGATCGGCGTCTCGGCGTCCGGCGCGAGATCGGTATGGTGGTCGAACAGCACCAGCGCGAACGGCTGCCGGATCTCGGACAGCAGCACATAGGTGACATAGTGATAGTTCCCGTTGCCGATCAGGGTGATCCGCCGGTGCTTTCTCGCCCGCAGCCGGTTTTGGATTTTGCGCAGGGCATCGCCGGTGCAGTAGCCGCGGCAGCCGCGCAAATCGGAGAAATCGATCCACTCGGCCGGATAGTTCCGGAGCAACGTTTGATTTTGCAGCGTACCGTCGAAATTTAACAAGGAAATTCCGCTGATGGTCGTTCNGCTTTTCATTGTTCCAAACTCCTATTCTTCAAGCCGGGCTTAAATCATAGGCTTTGCGCACAATGAANTGGAGTCAGCCAGAATATTCGCTTATTAAAATCGTGCCGTTGCCGCAAATCGCCGTCATGCCAATCCGCCGCCGGATGTCGATCATCCCCGGCGGAAGGCGACACACAATGGCTTTCAATCTCTAGAAACGGACAAATTCGCCGAACCGTTCCTCGCTGATGCGAATCGCTTCTTCGTCGAACACGACAAGGTAAACATCCAGATCGTGATCGGCAAGGAAGTCCCGGATCGCCGAGACCGCGACTTGCAGCGCTTCGGCTTTGGGGTAGCCGTAGATGCCGCTCGAGATCAACGGGAAGGCGATGCCCGCGCACTTGTGCAGAGCGGCAAGCCGAAGCGACTGAAGGTAGGCGGAGCGCAGAAGCCGCTCGCATTCCGCCGCTTGTTGACGGTCGTAGATCGGCCCCGCCGCGTGAATGACGTGCTTCGCGGGCAAGGCAAAGCCCGGCGTAATCACCGCCTCGCCGGTCCGGATCGGGGCGAGCCGATCGCAGGCCGCCTGCATTTCGTTCGCGCCGGCCGCTCTGAAGATCGCGCCGCAGACGCCGCCCCCCATCCGCAGCTCGGTGTTGGCGGCGTTCACGATCGCGTCGACGTTCATTTTCGTGATGTCCTGACGGACGATGGTGAAGGGCATGGTTGCGGAAACCTCCTCCTTCACAAATATTGGTTGAAATTTGATGCTTTTGCAATATTCAATTTGGAAGTTGGCGGGTGCCGGAACATCGGATGCCCATCCGAACGCATTCGGACGGGCATCTGTGTCATTCAGTCTATAAACCCGATCGCCTTCATGAACCGATAGAGCATCGCCGCGGCTTCCGCGCGCGTTGCGGAATCGCCGGGGCGAATCCGGCCCGAATCGTCGCCCTGCAGAATGCCGGCCGCGATGCCTTGCCGCACGGCGTCCCGCGCCCACGGCGCGACCGCGTCGAGATCCCGCGGATCGAACGCGGCGGGCGAAGCGGCCGTCTGCCGGTTCACATAGGCCGCCGCGCGGGCGAGCATGACGGCGAGTTCTTCCCGCGTGATCGGCGCATCCGGCCGGAAGGAGCCGTCCGCGTAGCCGTTCGTCAGCTGCATGGCCGCTGCCGTCGCGATGTCGCGGGCATGCCAGGCGTCTTCCGCAATGTCGCTGAATTCCGCGGTGCGGTTGACCGTATCCGCGCCGAGCGCACGGACGATGAGCGCCGCTGCTTCCGCGCGGGTCACCCGCCCCTTCGGATCGAATACGTCAGGCGCCTTGCCGCGGACCAGCAAGCGGGAAGCCAGCTTCTCGACCACATCCCGGCCCCAATGTCCCTGGACATCGCGGAACGTGATGCCGTCGCTCTCCAGCAGCGTATATTCGCCGCTGCCGTTGTGGATGATCACGGCATGCCAGCTGCCGTCCTCCTGCCGCACCATCCGCGTCGGCACCGGCACCCATCGGCCGTCCTTATCCAGCCTTGCCGCGAATACGGCGCCAGGCGATTTCGCTTCGCGAATTTCGATTGAGCGATTGAAATAATGGCCGCCAAAACTGTCGATCGTCCGCGTCTGACCGCCGCTGTCCGTGTACCGGATCTCGAACGACGCGGCTCGCACGAAGCGGAAGCCGTCCGGCGGCTGAACTTGCCGCTCAGCACCGCCGCCCTTAGCCTGGCGAATGACCACTTCGATCTGCTCCGCGTCGGCAGGCAGGACGTGCAGCGGAACGCTGACATTCCCGATATCGGTGAGGAGCAGCAGCCGCGCCGCTTCTCCCTGTTCGGCGATCCGCTCGAGCGTTTCTTTGTGGATCGTGAGCGACACGCCGTCCTCCCCGTCCGCAACCGGCACCTGAATCGCGATCAGCGGAGTGCCGTCATCCGCCCCGGACTCCGCAGCCGCCGCCAGCAGCTTCTCCGCTTCGGCCGGGTCCAGCACGGCCTGCACGATGCCGCCGCTGACGGTGCGGGTGATCGCACGGGACAGATCCACGACGCTTCCCGCTTCATCGGCGATGCCTGCCGGAATGCGGGGCGCTTCGGCATCCGTGCCGACGCCATCCTCGCCGCCATCATCCGCGCCGCCGTCACCGGAGCCCGAACCGTTCGAATCGCCGGGGCCGTTTGATCCGCCCGGCCCGGGTCCGCCCGGTTGAGAGGCGATCGGCTCGATCCGATACAGCTTCGACTGCGCCGGTTCCAGCGCCGCTTCAAGCGCGCCCTCGGCTTCGAACGTCTCGTTCGTCCACACATCGGTGACGCGCACCTTGTCCGCATCAATGCCGGCCCGCGCGAGGCTGACCGTTTTCTCCGCCGCGGCCTCCGTGTAGTTGAATACGGCCAGGTAATAGCCGTCGTCTTCCGTCAGGACGAACACATCCGACGCCTTCGTGCCCGTGTTGCCTTCCACCGGACGGAACGCTTTGCCCTTCAGCGCGATTTCGTTGACGCGCGGATTCGTGAGCAGCGCTTCCATCAGCGCCTGCGCTTCGGGATCGCGCACGTCGTCCGAGCTGAGGAACAGGGTGCCGGAAATCGCGACCGCGTTGACCCTTGTCTGCGCCGCATGGAAGGAACCGCCCTTCTTCAGGGGCATGTAGTCCGGATCGGTGTAGTGATAGATCGTGCCGTTCTGCCACCAGCCGTACGTCAGGTTGTTGAGCTGGTATTCCGTCAGCGAGAGCGTGCCGTTGACGTCGCACGAAATGCGTCTGCTGTGCGCATACTGGTTCGGGAACAGCGGCGCGATCGACGCGCTGACGAACATCGTGTCATCCAGCAGCTCGATCACATAGGACATGCCGTGATGGTAAGCCTGGATGCCGGTCTGCACCGCCGGATCGTAATGATCGCCTTCCAGCGCGCCGTGGGTCAGGAAGTCGAGCTTGATAAACTCGAATCCGTAATCCTTGAACCGCTCGATATAGTGCTTGATGCGCTTCTTCGTGCCCGGATGGGTCGGGTCGAGCGCGTACGCGCCGTCCAGCGTCGGCAGCGGGTTGCCGTCCTTGTCGCGCAGCACGAGATCGCCGTACGTGTATTCGTTGTCGGTGCCGTCCGCAATCTGGTTCATGTTGCTGCCCCAGTAGACGAACGGTCCCCAATAGATGCCCGCCTTCTGGCCGTTGGCGTGAATGCGCGCGACCACGTCGCGGATCTGCTGATCCGTCAGGTTGTCCCAGTACGAGTCCATGTTGATGTAGATCGTGCCGTTATTGTTGAAGTGATTGTCCTGCAGCTTTTCCGCAAAATAATCCGACACGTCCACCATTTTCTCGTAATCGAGGTCCGAAGCGTACGCGCTCCAGCTGTTCCAGCCGACCGGCACGCCGCGCGGCACGCCTTCGCCGAACGCGAGCGGCGGGCTCACGATCGCGTTGGCTTCGCCGTACGTTTCGAGGCCGTCGCGGTAATCGGCGAAATAGCCGACGAAGATTCTCGGCGACACAATCGCTTCGCCGCGGACCATGCCGTGCTCCAGCGTGTCGCGCGTCGTATTCCGGCCGGTAAAGCCGCCGTACACGCGCAGCTGGTCGACGCGATTGTTGCTGCCGCTCCAGTAAATGCCCGTCTTCCACGTGTCATGCGTCGCCGAGCCGATGACGAGCCCGTTGCGGCTCGTGTTGTCGTAGAGCGCCGTGAGCTCCGAGCTTTCGTACAGCTCATGGTTGAACGAGGTGTTCATCGTGCGCGCCTGGTACGTCGACCAGTTGTCGTTGTCGAACGGCACGACCAGCACGCGGTTGTCGTCGTAGCTGCCGATGTCGATGCCGCCCTTCGTCTCCACAACCAGCGGAGCGATGTGGTTCGTCTCGAGCTCGGATTCGCCGGCCGCTTCCGCCTCGACGAAGAAGTACGGCCGATCCTCGTACAAGTAGTAGATCTGCTTGAACTGCGGCGCATTGATGCCGCCTTCGTTCACGATCGTCACCGCGATGCCCGCTCCGTACCGGTCGGCGTCGCTGTCGCCTTCGCCGAGCGCCTTCACGCCATCCGCCGAAAACACATGCCCATCATAGTCCAAACTGCGGATTTCTTCGCCGTCCAGCTTGACCGCGCTGAAGGCGCCCTTCACTTCGGCCTTCCCGTTCCACGCGTAATCCGCATAGCCGCTCGCCGTATTGTAGGTGATGCTGTACGACGGATGGATGAGGCGGATGCCTTTTTCATGTTCGTCGATCCGGATCGCGCCGTAGTTCGTCGTCTTCACCCGTTCGCCGATATCCCCTGCTGCCCCGCCTCCGGCGCCCGGACCGCCCGCCGACTTGCGGCTGATCTCGATCCGGTCGATATCCGGCGCGTACCAGTTGCCGTCGGAGAACGTGATCGTGTTCAAGCCTTCCCGCAGGGCAATCTCGAAGGTGTAGGCGCCGGGCGTGCTCCAATCCGCCGTGGCGGGAGGATCGACCTTCTCCGCTTCCGCCCCGTTCACGGAGACATATACCGAGCGCGGATCGCCCGAGAGGTAGTGAATCGTCAGCTCGTATTGGCCGGCCTCCAGCACCTCGATATTTTCAAAAGTAAGCGAGCTGCCCTGATACAGACCGCCGACGTTCTTCCCTCCCGAGCAGGCGGCGCAATCCGAGACCGCGGCGTTGCCCGTGAGCGCGTTGCCTTCGTCTTCCGCCTCATAGCTCTGCCGGATCGGGATGACGACGATCTTGTCGAAGTTGGGCGAGTACCAGTTCTGATCGGAGAAGACCAGCGTGTTGCTGCCCTTCGCCAGCTCCAGGGTCACGTCGTAGGTGCCGAGGCTGCCCCAGCTGGCCGTGGCGGGAAGCTCGTATTTCTCGTTCGGACCGCCGTTCACGCTGATGTGGACCGGACGCGGATCGCCGGAAATATAGCGGATCCGCACCTTGTACACGCCGTCCGCCGGAACGTTGACGTTGTTCCAGGTCAGCGAGCTGCCGGCCCACATGCCCTCCACGATCGCGCCGCCGGAGCAGACGCCGCATGGGCTGATCACGGCGTTGCCGGTGAGTTCATTCCCGTCGGCTTCCGCTTCGAACGCGTACCCTTTCTCCTCCTCCGGCGTCTCTTCATCGTCGTCCGCCGGCTTTGCGCTGATCTCGATTTTGTCGATGTCCGGTGAGTACCCGTTGTTGTCGTAGAACAGCAGCTCATTGCCGCCTTGCTTCAGTTCAATCCGCACTTCAACCATGCCCGGCGTGTCCCAGTCCGGCGTTACGGGCGGTTCAATGCGCTCGCCTTCGCCGCCGTTGACCGAAAGGTACACCGCCCGCGGATCGCCGGATGTGTAGTGGATGCGCAGTTTGTAGACGCCGTCTTCGCCGGCATGGACATTCACGAACTTCAGCGAGCTGCCCATGTACAGATTGCCGACCTTCGCGCCGCCGGAGCAGGCCGCGCACGCGCTGACGCTCGCATTACCGCCGAGCACGTTGTTTGCGTCCTCGGCTTCATAGGAAGCGAACGCCGAGCCGCCCGCCGTGCCCCATTCTTCCTGGGTGTACAACGTGAAAATGAGATCGCGGTTGCCGTCCGATTCCGTCATCCACGTCTCCCCGCCGTCAATCGACAGCCGCTCGTAGCCGTCCGGATACGGGTTCGCGTCGCTGTAGGCGAAACCGTACTTGTTGTCCGTGGACGGCGTGTCCTCGGATTGCGGCGACTTCAGGATGAAGGCGTACTTTTTGTTCGTGTCCAAATTTTTGAGCCGCGGGTAAATCGAGTACGGGCTGACGCTTCCCGGGATGTTGTATGCGGGCAGCGATGCCGTAAAGATGACGTCCTCGGGCTCGTCGTTCTCGTCAAGCGTCACGATTTCGAAGATGTACGGGCCTTTCGGCACCGCGTTGACGTAGCTCTCGTAGATGTACAGGTCGATCTTCGGCAGGTCGCTCTCCGTCAGCTTGAACACCTGCATCCGCTGCACTTGCGCGCGGATGTCCGAGTAATCGTTGTAGCCGGAACCGCTGGCGTCCTGCGCGATCCGGTAGCCGTCCGCGCCTTCGACGTAGTACGCTTCGATCTCCTCGATGGACGGGATGATGTAGTTCGTTTTCATGTACAGCCGAAGTTTCGACGTCTTGACCGCCGGGAACGTGATTGTTTTGTGGTCGCCGACCGTATAGCCTTTCGCAATGTCGGCGTAACGCTCGCCGTCCCAGTATTGCAGCGCGTAGTTGGCGATTTGGAAGTAGGCGCCTTTGTGCTCCTTGATGACGACCCGGTTCACCAGCGTCTCCGCGCCGAAGTCGATCTCCGCCCATTGATCGTTGTATTGGCCGTCCGCCGCGCTCCAGCGGGTCGTCCGCGCGCCGTCCGTCAATTTGTCCGCTTCATACCCCGGATCGCTCCAGGTCGACGATGCGCCGGCCGGCTTGCCGAGCGCCAGGTTGACCGGTGCCGGGTCCGCCGCGCCGCCCGAGCCGCCCGCCTCGATCTTGATGATCGCCGTGCCGCCGGGCTCCAGCTCATGCGTGAACTGCCCGGACGCCGCGCCGAGCTTCCGGCCGGCGTACAGCTCGGTCAGCGCGTATTCCTCGGACGGATCGAGCCCCAGGTCCGCGAATTGAACCGTGAACTGCGCGTATTGCCCCAGATCCCAGTTCGTGATGCCGACGTAGACATTGCCGTCGTCATCGCCGGTGTACACGACGGCCGGCGCGCGTTCGCCCTTGTGGTAGACATTCGGCATGCTGACCGGCTTCGCCGCCTTGCCGTTCTGAACGAGCTGCAGCAGGTCTTCGTTCGTCAGGATGGCCATCGCGTCTTCGGACAGAAACGGGATGTTGTCGCCGATCAGCCAGTGGCCGCCGCCGAGCGCGACCGCCGTGGCGAGCCGTTTGCCTTCCATCTGGCCGTACTTGTACCAGAAGCCTTGCGCGAAGTTCTCCGGAATGATCATGTCCGGGTCGTTGTATTCGTACAGCGTGCCGTTCGTCCACCAGGACAGCGCCGCATTGAACGCCATNCGNTCGACGCCGGCGTAGCCGTGCACGCCGATCGTCGTGTCGCANCCGGTTCTTCTGCCGTGGGCGAAGGCGGCGGGCAGCAGCGGCGCGATCGACTCATTGATGAAAATCGGACGTCCGGCCGCCAGCACCCTATCGCGGATGATGCCCATCCCGATCCGATACGCCTGCACCCCGTTGACGGTCGGATCGTACCGCTTGCCTTCGTACATGCCCATGTCGATGAAGTCCAGCTTCAGGTAGTCGAAGCCCCAGTCGATGTATTGCTGGATCGCGTTTTGCAGCGCGACCTGCGCCCCGGGATGCGTCACGTCCATCACGTAGGTGCCCAGATAGGTGCGAACGGGCTCATCGTTCTCGTCGACGAGTATGATGTCGCGGTGGGTGTACGCCGTGCCGGGGATCGGCAGGTCGAGCCAGGCGTCGTAGATCGTGAACGGCGTCTGGTAGCCGCCGATCATCAGCCCCTTGCTGTGCACATAGTCGGCGAACTTCTGCATGCCTTCGTCGGTGTCCAGGCCGGCCTCCGGCTGGAATCCGCCGTCCAGGTTGAAATATTCGTACCCGAGCGGCTTCAGATGCTCCGCCACATAGTCGACCATCGCGTACATCGCTTCGGCCGTCGCGTAATTGTAGTGGGAATAGTACGTGTTGTACCCCATCGGCACGGGACCGTTCCACTCCAGGCGCGGCTCACCGATGTTGTAAACGGTTCCATACTCTTCCAGGCCGAGTTGGTAATTGTCGTAGAACCCGACGAAGAACCGGTCGGAGGAGACGGTCTCCCCGGTGTGCGAGCCGCCCCAGTTGTACAGCCGGAACGCGGTGAGCGGACCGTTCGCTTCCGCCGCCTCGCCGAGCTTCTGGCTGCTCTTCCAGTTCATGACCGTGGCGGCGCCCGCCACGAGCCCGTATCCGGCCGTGTTGTCGAACACGGCGGCCACCCAGTGGCTGATGCCGTTGAACGGCTCCCAATCCATGGACTGGCCTTCGTACCAGTCTTCGCCGTTCTGGCTGTAGCCGAAATCATGGACGGGCGCGACGCCGAAGTCGAAGTTGTTCGTGTACGGCGTCGTGAAGATGCGCTCGTCCGTCCCCGTGCCGATGTCGACCGACTCGGCGGCGATCGGCTCCATGATGTCGATGGTCTGCTCGGACGGGCTCTCGACGGTCATTTCCGTCAGGAAATAGGCCTTGCCGGGATACAAGCTGAAGTGCAGCACGATCGCGGAGCCGGATTCGAGCTCGTTCCGGATCGTCAGCTTGACGCCGTCTGAGCCGTATCCGTCGGGCGCGATCGGGTTCCACTCCGCCGTCCGCACGCCCGGGTCGGTCGAGCGCATCCGCTGCTCGACGCCTTTCAGCTTGTAGTTGGCATGGAAGTCCTGCAGCACCGTCCGGCCGCCCCAGGACACGCTGCCGATGCCGGTCGCCAGATCGTACGTCAAGGTGTATCGGCCGTTGTCCGCCGTCACGACGCCGTCTTCCTCTGCAACGGCGACTTCCGAACTTGCTTCGTTGACGCCGGGCATGATCGTGATGCCGGATAGAAAGATCAGCCAGGCCGCCAGCATTTTGCCGAGTTTCATGAGACCGCGCTTGAGCCTTCTCTTCCGAAAACCCGCTAAGCTTCTCTTCCAGGACATGGCGTTCCTCCCTGGTCATGCGATTGTTGCGCTTCTTCATGGCAGCGGTTTCATCTCACGAGGAATTTATTGGTCGCCGGCGATCCCTCTTGGGTGCAGCACGCTGCTGAAGCTGATTTTTATTGTAGACGGGCTGTCGAATCGCTTTCCATACAACAATGCATCGAAACATAACGGAAAAAGACTTTCATTGCGCGAGAAAACAGAAAAAAATCAAGCCGCTGCGCGAACGCAGCGGCTTCACCCGCCTGTGTCATTGGGCATAGCGGCTTTATCCACTCACCTCATCGGCGTTTGAT
>Ga0065720_1021614_pt1 | contig 10099 bp, 11 predicted proteins | sample Thericmetagenome_FD_59107 | JGI IMG/M metagenome (GOLD analysis project Ga0065720, IMG submission 59107) | Thermophilic microbial communities from the Joint Bioenergy Institute, California, USA of rice/straw/compost enrichment - eDNA_2 v2... | ecosystem: Engineered > Solid waste > Grass >... | reverse complement strand
AAAAAAAAAAAAAAAAACTAAAATATTGTTAGTTCATGAATATAAAGTTAACTTATAAAAAGGGTGAATAGGTGATGGACTGAAACTATTTATTTGGATCTAAATTCTTTATAGAATACTTCATGAAAATGATATACAGAGATAAAAGTGCAATTTATTCTTTGATTTACTCCAGGAAAACATAGTCATTATTTCAGTGAGTTACTAATAATGTTATAATCCCTACCCCAGCTTGAAGTTCTGATCCTGTTATAATCAAATCTTGATGACTGATAAAAATGACTAGGGTCTAATGTAGTGGTAGAGATCTTGCGGAATATATTTAACTCGCTGAATTGTCCCTTTCATCATGCTGGCCAATATCTCTAACTTTCCAATCTGAGCATAAGGTTTCCTATTCAAAAGGTTAATCCGCTAAAAATTAGTCTAGGTCTGAAATTTACTTACTCATTAGATACAGGGGGAAGACCCACTAGGTCTAGAGACAGGTTCTTATGTGATCGGACATTCTCCTCGAAAATAGGATTAACACCATCAAGATAATTTTTAGGAGAGCTTAATGACTGTACCTGTCTGTCTTCATTTCGATACATGCTACGAACAGAGAGAGTATCCGAAGGTGTTTTTATCAAATTTCTCCCTTTACGTTCCTGCTTTTGATCTAGATTTTCCTCAAGGTTTTTTAACAGATCTTGCTTGGAGGGTGCAAAGATATTATTCCCCTCTTCAGTCCTTGGTTGTTTCTTAGCAAATAGATCTGCATCAGATTGCTTTTTCACTTTTGAAGTAAAGAACAATTGTGAGCTTTGAGTGGGCTTTGATTCCCAAGTTTGTGGTGAATAAAGAGGCTTACTCAGTGCTTTAAAAACATATTGGTCTTGAAGCTTTCTGTCATAGTTAATAGTAAAGCCTGGTAGAGGTCCAGGCTTTTCTATTGGCATCCTCAAATTTCCTTCATTCTCTTTTTCGAGGATCTAATATGTCATTCTGTAGTTCTCGTTGAAAATTACTTCGATAGTTTCCTTATTTAGAACGCTTTCAACAGGATCTAGCAAGTCCTTTTCTAAAGCTTTGTCCTTCTTTTCTTTCATCTTCAAGTTATTCTCAATGGAATTCTAAGATACTTGAATTTCTAAAATCCTGCGGTTGTGTTCTTTTAGTTGTTCATCAAGTTCTTTCTTCTGCATTCTCTGCATTTCGTATTTGGAAATCTGATTACTAAAGAGAATTACTCAGTTTATTACTTCTTGTTGAAGCAATTCATTCTCCTCCTGAATTTTGTCATGCTTTTGCTTTTTATTCGCCTGCTTTTTGTCGTACATCATCTTGATATTATTCAAATAACTATTGACCTCATTCTATAGAGTTAGCTTCGTTTAATCCACATTACTTGCTTTTTCATCTGTTGAATTTCACGAAGTCTCTCTTCTTCCTTTTTCAGCTTTTCAATATATGGCTTCTCAATCAAATTTTTCTCAAGATATTCTTTTTCTTTCATTTTCTCATCATAAGCTCTCTTGTGTACATTCCATACAGCCTCATTTCCTTTGTAGTCATTTTTAATTTTATCCAATAGCTATTGATGTTTATTAACAGCGAGAAATCGATACTTGTTTTCTTAGCTGTTCTTGTGCAGCAAAGGACGAGTGGTACAAAGCCGATTCAACATATCCTGCATCAATTTGCTTTTCTTTTTCTTTCTTCGCTTGCTCTTCCTGCAAAGTTACTCTCATATTTTGAGTGTTACTTTTTTATGGGATTCATAATTTTCTGCAAGAATAGCGTTCAGCATTTTCTTTTTCTCCAATTGCTGATAATCTTTCATTCTGTATTGATTTTCTTCATTTTGGATTTGATTCATAACATATTTAGTTTCTGCTTCTTTAATCTCTTTCTATGAAACTCAATCCATAGTAATCTAAATATACATTGAGATGATCTCTAAGATATTTATTCTCAAAGTTTTCTCTGATAATAGCGCCTTCCATCTCCCTCTTCTTCAATTTATTCTGTCTTTCTTTTTCAGTTATCTCTTTAAGATTTTGCTCCATATGTCTTCGCCATTCTTCTTCTTGTGCCTTTTTGAGTGCTTTCCTTTGATAATCATAATCCAGCATCTTTTCTAGCTCCTCTCTACAATTTCTACTCCATCCCTTAGTTTTACCGATATAAATTTTGTTTATTCTTTTTGACTAATCTTTCATAGTCTTCCTTCGACTTCTGGATATTATTCTGAGCTCGAACAATATCTCCCCATTTGAAATTAGACCCTCTTTCTACAAATTATGCTTTACAAAAGTTGCAATACTTAGATCGGAATGAAAAGATTCCTTACGTGAGGAATTAAGTTCCATTTTCGATATAATAAATTCGCATAAAAAACTTCTCGTATTCTGGGCGAAGTTCTTGAAGTATTGTGCTTCAAAAAGAACCAGATTTACGAACATTTAAACTATATATACTCATACAATTAGACAACTCAATTTTAAAGTAAAGACAATCTTCTTAAGATTTACTCATTCTTTTCAAAGTCTTTAAGATAATTTATATTGGTTTTCTAGATATTAACAAAATGTTAAGTCTGTTATTACCCTCATTCCATTTATATAGTTACTTGATTGATCTGAAGTTGATAGCTTCATCCAGTATTCAGCATATTTATCGAAGTCTAAGTTTTCTGACCATTCTATAAGCTCATTAACTTCTTTTTCAAATTCATCCTATTAATTATGGATTATGGGACTCTGTTGCTACTTCATCCATATCAAAAAATTTGGAATCGTTAAAAGGATTAGGCTGACCTTCTAGTATTGGTTCTTGCTCTCTTGCTTTCTCAAACATGGTCTGAAACCACTTCAATTTATTCTAAAAGGTTATATAATGATAGGATTCTGATACTAATCTCCTTTGCTTAATTTTCTTTTGTTCCCTCAAGGTTTTGTTATAGTGATGGTATTTAACTTTTTGAGAAGTTACTGTCTCAATATAATCTTTCTTTTTGACGGGTTTAGCTTCCAACTAAGCTCTGTTATTATGAAATTTTATCAATATACTGGTCTCCAACCATTATTTTCCTCACGGAGGTACCATCCATCATGCCAAATCTTCTTTTCTCTATACTCTTTATAATATAATTTCCCTTCTGGTTGGCTAGTCTATTGTATAAATGAAGTTCTTTAAATCATTATTACTCTATTCAAAGTTGAGTAGTCCCTGGGAGCAAAGCTATTCAAATCACAGAGTCCTCCAGTAACAAAAATTTTATAGTAGACTGTTGGAGGAAATTTCTAAAGCAATTCTAATCATCAATCCCAAAAATATACCTCTCCTCCCAGACGAAATCTAATATGAGCATTTATACTATTATCTAAGAGTTGTGCTTCATTAGGGTTGAAAGCCTTTAATAGCTGAGCTGGATTGCCACTATTATTCATTAATTAAGGAGAGTCAAAGGAATACTAAGTCTTCAGTAAAATTAAGTCGCGATAGTAATAGTAAATCTTTTTATTTGTATAGGATCTCCAGCATCTATGATTCTCACTTAACTTTGTGAAACAATACCTCTGAATTCTTCGAACTGCTTCTTCAAGAGAAGGAACGTCAGTTGAGTCTTTCTCCATTTGTAATAAATTTTATTTACTTTGAGACGATAGATAATACAACCGAAATATGAATTATGCACAAGATTGAAAATTACCTACTTATCACTGGAATTTCTTAACTGTTCCAATATATAATTTTTCCTTTGCTGTTGCCATTCGGCAACCTTCTTAGCTTCTTTTTGCCCAACTTTTAAGTATTCTTTAACACTTATGCTAATAATCTTGCAAGTTGGATCTAGCAGTGATAGAACCTTTTGCTTGCTTCTAAATATGCCCAAGAGCTCTTCTTCACCTCTTAAATAGCATTCTCTGCCATAAATGAATACAGCAACATTCTTTTCAGGCCAATATAAAGGAACCACTATTCCCTTTACAACAGCATCTTTTTTGAAGTGAATATCTTCTTCAACACAGAATCTTCTAATTTCATCTCTGATCTGATCACTTGTCATGCGCATTCCTGAGTCAAAGTTTTCAAGATCATCTATGTCAGTTGCAAGCTTCTTCTCAAAGGTTTGATAGTCTTTTGAGATCTTTTCAAAGTTAGGCTTATATTTTGTCTCAATTAACTGCTCGATATTTGGGTTTGCTATCTTCTTGGTATAGAGCAAGCTCAAATATAATAAATAATTTTCGTATGAATTCAATTCTTCAATACGAATAGTTTTAAGACAGGCTTTGATCAACTCTTCGTCGAAAAAGTCCAAATGTAAGACAGCCCAAAGTAAACAAACAGTTGAGCTAGAATCAAGAAGGTTTGTAATAGGAACAATCCTTTTAACCATAGTAGGTAGCAACGTTTGTGAAATAAGACCTTCAAGATCTCCAATGTTAGCCACAGAAGCGAAAAATTGGACAAGAGCGTAAGGTGTTAGACCCTTAAGTTTCCATTCTTGATTAAGGATATCAAATATACGCTTAAGATAGGTATAATAAGGTGATTCGTCTGTTTTAAGATTAGCCAATGTGAAAACCATCATTGATAGTTGCTCAAAGTCATCAAGAGTCTAGGAACTTAGAGAAAAACTTGTTTTGTTACCTCTGCTTGTTGTTCAAGATGAGGAACCAATGTCTTGAATAAGTCTTCATTATAATATTTTACACTGCTGAGGCCATATAAGGTTAAAATGAGATTTTTCATTTTGAAATGCTGATATTCTTCCGTGAGTATTTTGGCCAAAAATGAGTATGGAATGTACTGAGGACTTCTTATGGTCTTGAATACTTTCTTGGGGAACAGCATTAAAATTAAATTTGTTCTTGGCAGTTGAAGATGTTTGAATTCAGGATTGTTTTGAATGAGGTCACTAACAGCAAATCCACAAGCAATCTGAGAAACACCATAATCATGAAGCTTTTTGTAATCTTTTATTCCCTTGACTAAGCTGGCTTTGAAAGCCTTAATCATGGCAGGGACATGTATATTCATTTTATGATAAAGAAGCATTACTTCAGCGATGTTCTAAAATTTAGGAGGCACAAAAAGAAATTACATCCAATTTGAGTTTTTCCGCTTGTTTTTCGATATTTCTGGATAGACTACAAAGCATCTCGGTGACGCTATCTTCTCCAACAATAGTGAGCTCATTACTTATCTCTGGCTTTGATTCCTTCTTGGGTGTAGTCAATGCGTAGTTGCTATAAGCATACACAACATCCATTATAGACTATGATGTTATTATCCCTGTAAAGATGAATTTACTGTGGGGTCTCTTAGGAGATCCATGTTTCGATTCAGTACAATAGCTAAATCCTCTAAGCCTTGTCTACTTTTTTCATTATCTCTAAGGGCCAGGTAGGTGCCCAAGTTTTCCAGGATTTTGATGTTATGTTCGTCAAATTGAATTAAGTTTGAGTCAATTTTTAGAGCATTCACATGACTTGTGACTTCTTGGAGGAGTTGTGAGGCCAGCTCTGAATTGTTTGCTAGTAATTGTTTATGTAATTCAATTGAGTCTAAGAGGATTAATGCTTCGCATAAGAATGAGAGTTCATCTAAGGCAAGAGTTTTTAGCCTTGCTGAAATCTATATTGTCAAAAAAATTAAACAAAAATAATACCTGTTCAATTGCTTTTTCCTTAATCTTTTCGAATAGTCTGTAATGAATAACACCCTTTTCTCTTTGGTGCAATTTTCCAAGAGACCATAGGAAAATGACAAATTCTTTATTTGATATTTTATCAAAAGAATTCAGGATATATTTGAGAACAGATTTATATCTATAATCTTGGAACAAATTGAGCATTTTGATGTCATAATTCTTATCCAAAGGCTTTGTGGTCAGATAAAAATGAGTAATCTTCTGTATGATAGCATTTGCAACCCTTGGAGTCAGTGCTGAATCCAAGTTTTCAAACATTTTCAGTGCATCTTCAAAGCTTTCTATGTTATATTTAACATAATTTATGTTCTCTGACTCTGTTAAATCTTGGAATTTCAATCTTCCTTTAACTCTTAAGGTAATATCATTATTTCTATATTTATCAAAAATAAGCTCTTCATATTGTCGGATCTCTTTAGTCAGTCTGAGATTTTCTAATAAATTAGCTTTTTCCTCTGGAGTAGATTCTATGAATTCTTTGAAAAATTCGCTCAACTTTGAAAAACTCACATTCTGGAGTTCCTCAGCATTTAGGTCAAAATCAGAACTGTTTATAACATTGAATAAATAATTTATGTCTAGATCCTTCTCATTATTCTTAGTGGGTAAATTTTCTGATGTTGTTACAACAGATGTTGAGCTTTCAGAGCCATCTTCGTGTAAAATTTCAGGGAAATATGAGGTATTAGTGCTGTTTTGAAGTTCACCTTTCATTCTAATATCCTTTAAAGTTTTCAAGGACTGATCAATTATAGTGCTTATATTTTTAGATTTATCTAAGAGCCCACTTTCAATTAAAATAGCTAATTTCTTGTTCTCATTATTGGATGAAACTGATGAGAGGAAATTTTGAATTCGCTTATTTTTTAAAGTATTGAGGTTTTCTTCATATTGCTTATAGGATAAGTTTGATGAGACTTTGTCTTTTTGTAAAATATTTTCGATTTTCAAGCTCTCCCTCTTTAGTAGTCTTTTAGTTTCTTCTTTCTTGAAAAGCATTTTTTTGAATTGTTTAAATTCCTCAATCTTCCTTCTGTTCTCCTCTGCTGAAGTCAACTGATCATGAAGGATTTCTTCCGAATATTCTTCAAATCCGCTAACTGCCGTTTCATGTATTTTCTTGTTAAATTCCTTCTTGATAATTTTGTTCAGCTTTTCCTTATCAGGAGAAAACTGAGGATATAGCTTGATATTCCTAAATTTCTCACTTTTTGGATCAAGAGCTACAGCTTCACTTAATTTTTTGTTGGGATCAATCTCTGTTTTCATGAATTCAGTTTGCATTTCATTCAAAGTAGATTGTACAAGCTGGATTTTTGTGAAATCTTTATCTTCTTTCTTGATCATCTTTTCATTCTTTGGCAAGTATGAAAAAAAGAATCGAGAATGGGTGAAAAGCCTATTTACTCTAGATAATTTTTGCATAAATCTTAATTTGAGTTTGCTATTGATCAAATTGTTTGATTAGAAAATAAAATGAATTCCACAACTCAAAAGAATGCTTTACACGATACTTGGAGCTTCTGGTATGCACCCAGAGGAAAAAATGCCATTCAAACTGGCAATTACTTTGACAACCTCAAGTGTCTTGGTAACACAAGGTTCAACGAAAAATTACATGAATAGGTGATGTGAAAACCGTCGAAGAATTTTTCAGCTACTATTGCTTCTTAAAGAGACCCACTGAGGTCCCAATTGATCACAAGATTTTATTGTTCCGTAAACACTGCAAGCCTTTGTGGGAGGTAAGAAATGAGCAAACATATCTTAATTGAAAGAATTGGACTGACGGTGGATGCTGGATTATCCAATTTAAGAAGAAGGATAGTGAAGAATTTTTGAACAAGACCTGGGAATATTTACTCTTCTCTTTGATTGGTGAAGAATTCGAAGAAGATGATAAGCCTTTCAACGTTTTGGGAGTTGTCTTGTCAATTAGAGCCAAGAGAAATATTTTGGAAATCTGGATTCGTGACGGTAATGATGAGAAAATGAGAATAGGAGTTGGTGAAAAATTAAGAGAAGTTTTGGGCCTCAATCCTAATAATTTGACCTTCTATTTCAAGGTCCATTCAAAGTCTCTACAGGTAAACAATACTTGATAAAGTACTAAGTTAAATAGGATAAATCTACTTTGAAAGGTGCTGAGAGCTATACTTTCATTTCAACACCTATGGAAACACCTATGACTACTCCCATTCAGCAAACGAAGGATGGAAAGCCTATCATGGAAGAATTGTCCATTTAAAGTATTTCTTGTCAAAATATTGTGTAGTCAGTTATATTACCCTAGAGAACAAGCTTTATTTTCCTTGATAGAGATTCCTGAAATTTTTCTTAAAGTCTTTCACCTTGGTTTCTCTTTAGTGCTTTCATCAACTATAAACATTTGAATTTTTTGAATTTAATTACAAACATATATTCAAAATTGATTAAAGTCTCATGTCAGAAGGTGAGGCCTTTGCTCACGTCATCTCATCTATAATGTCTCCTAACGACTATAGAATGAATTCCCAAATTGTGTTCGATACACTTGCAGAGAAATCAAAAGCCTATACGGATGCTTTTCTAAATTCAATTTCTGAGATCATAAATTCCAAAGAGTACCCACCTGAATCAAAGTTTTTCGCTCTTTTTCTTCTTGTCAAATCGACCGAAATGGAAAATGACCTTTTACTTCAGAGAATTGCCAAAAACAAAAATCTCTTAGATAAATTGGTCAAAGATTGCCAATGTGATTCAGAAAAGCCTATCCCAGAAAGAGGAATGCATTTCTTCTCGCAAAGTGCTACTAAAGAAGAACAGATTATTGGGAATAACTATGTTCGCTTAGTCTTGGAAGCTTTCAAATTCTGGTTTACTACTTATGGTACTACAGATCAAAACAATATCAAGCATATTTACCATGTAATGTATAATGCTTTGGCTAACAGACTAAGTTTTCCCACTGATTACTGCTTTGTTGGAAAAGATCATGAAATTACAGATAAATTCCATATTACTGAGCATCAAAAGTTAAGCCAAGCACCTAATATCAACCAAAACGAATTCCAAAATCAAGTAGAAGTTCAAAAACCTGTTGTCTGTGATTCTAAAGATTGGAATGTGCTAATACCAGTATGTATAGCTTCTGGTGATAATTATCAAGCTAATATGAGAAATGTTTTAGCCTTGATCGAGAAGAATTCAGCAGAAACAGACAAAGCATTTATTCAAACCATAGGCGATATTATCTTTGGTGAGAACGCCCCAAAAGAAAGATTCTATGCACTTCTCTTATTTGTTCAAGTTACTGAATTACGAAATGCAACCTTTTTCAACGTCTTAGTACAGGATAAAAACTTCTTTAATAAGCTTTACAAGCAAGCACAAGTTGCTAGAGGAAGAAAGGCTACAGAGAGAGGCAGAACCTTTTTCTCTGAAAACCCCACTGAGCCAGTTCGTGTTCTTGGAAACAATTATGTCACACTTTTGTTAGAAGCCATTCAAATGTGGTATCATGATTTCGCTGTGACCGACAAGAATGACCCCTATCATGTGTTTCATATATTATATACAAAATTAAGCAAGGATGTTGAGATGCCTACCCAAGCACAGTACACTGGTAGAGCAATTAAGCTGTCTAGGAATCATCCAGAAGATATTAGTTTTGCTTTCAAGACGGCAGATCAGATTACATTACTTGATAATGTTCAAGATGCAAATATGGATTATATGCAACACTCTACTGGTTACAATCAAATCACCCCTGGAGGGCAAGTCACAAGTAGCAGTGGTAAAAAAGCAGAACTAGCGATTCAAGGGATCCAAGAAGCTAAAGCTCAAATTAGAAGCTTTTTCGAACATAATCAAGAAGAAAATAAAGACCTTGTGGATTACCTAAATTATATGATAACAGAGTATGAACAAATGATCAGAAATGCAGAAAATGAAATAGAAAATCTTCTAACTTCTCCTGAAGCTGCACCAGATGCCGGGAAATATTTTGATAAGGTTTTCAAAGAAAATGGAATCTATGAGATCGTTATCAAAAACTATAATCTTTACTCTCAAAAAAAATCAACCTATGCTCAACTAAGAAGCAACATTTTGAGTGCATTACCCCCTGAAATAATTACTCCCCTGCCATCTCAAACAATGCCTCAAGAAATTCCTTCTTCAACCACTACTACAAATATTATCAGCAATCAGCCCCAAGCCTTCTCTTCTACAACAAATGCAAATATTGATGCCAGAGTGGCTTCTGCTAAGAAAGACATACCTGTCCAAGATGATTTCTTTGGTGTACCTTCAATTCAAAGCTCTATTGAAAAAAAGCCCGTAAAATCAAGCCAATTTGGATATGAATCAAATCAGAAGGAAGAAGTCAAAACCAGCAACATAAGTTCTCTAAAG
>Ga0065720_1021613_pt1 | contig 10100 bp, 11 predicted proteins | sample Thericmetagenome_FD_59107 | JGI IMG/M metagenome (GOLD analysis project Ga0065720, IMG submission 59107) | Thermophilic microbial communities from the Joint Bioenergy Institute, California, USA of rice/straw/compost enrichment - eDNA_2 v2... | ecosystem: Engineered > Solid waste > Grass >... | reverse complement strand
CGCACGCTCGCGCGGTCCGGTGCGGCGGTCAACCCGCGCGGCGCGGGGGAGGATGCGAGCGGCGCCGCCCTCGGCCCGCCGCTGCCAGTCGCCCGGTTCTGGTGCCGGCGTCGCCGGGGCTGCGCGGCGTGGCGCTAGGCGAACAGGGTCGCGTGCCACTGGCCGCCGAGGCCGAAGGTGCCGGCGACGTGGTTGCCGCCGCTGTCGGTGGCCCCGGCTCAGCCCTGCGTGTGGGGAGGCGGGCGAGCTTGCGGGACGCGCGGGTGCCCGGACGAGGCGGCGCATCGGGCGCGAGGCGAGGCGTCGGCCCCGCTGGCCACGCCCGGCAGCCGCTCCCGATGCGCCCCCCTTGCCGAGCCTGGCTGCGGCGGGATAGGGCGCTTCCGTCCAATCCTGGGAGGAATACGATGTCACGAATTTCCCGGCGCGGCCTGGCCACGGCGGCCGGAGCCGCGCTGCTCGCCGCGCCGAACCTCGCCGCCCGCGCACAGACCGCCGGCACGACGGCACCCGCCGGCGCTTGGCCAAGCCGGCCGATCACCATCGTGGTCCCGAACCCGCCCGGCGGCGGCAGCGACTTCGCGGCGCGGCTCTACCAGGAGCCGCTCGCCCGCGCGCTCGGCACGACGGTGGTGATCGAGAACCGCCCCGGCGCGAACGGCAACATCGCGATCCAGCACGTCGTGCGCTCCGCGCCGGACGGCTACACGCTGCTGCTGCAGTACAACGGCTACCACGCCGGCAATCCGGCGATGATGCGCAACCTCCCCTGGGACCCGGTGCGCGACCTCGCGCCCGTCGGCATGGCGACGGTGGCGCCGCACGGCATCTTCGCCGCGCCGAACCTGCCGGTGAACACGCTCGCGGAGCTGATCGCCTACGCCCGCGCCAATCCGGGCAAGCTGAACTACGCCTCCTCGGGCAACGGCTCGATCCAGCACATCGCCGGCGCGATGTTCGCGCGCGCGATCGGGACGGAGATGGTCCACGTGCCCTATCGCGGCGCCGCCCCGGCCTTGCAGGACGTGGCCGGCGGGCGCGTGGAGCTGTTCATCACCACGCCCTCCTCCGCCATCGCCCTGGCGCAGGCCGGACGCGTGAAGGCGCTGGCGATCGCGAGCGCCGGCCGCATCTCCGCCCTGCCGGAGGTCCCGACCACGGCCGAGGCCGGGCTCCCCGGCTTCGTCGTGGACGCCTGGTTCGCCATCTTCGCGCCCGCCGGCACGCCGCCGGCGATCGTCGAGCGCATCAACGCCGCCATGCGTGCCGCGACCGAACTGCCCGATCTGCGCCGCCGCGCCGAGGAGGGCGGCGTGATCCTGCGCCCGCTGACCGTGGCGCAGATGGACGAGGTGGCGCGGCGCGAGATCGAGACGCTCGGCCGCACCATCCGCGAGGCGGGGATCACGCTGGAATAGGCGCCGCCTGCCTGCCCGCCCGCGCGCCTACTCCAGTCCCAGCGCCTGGAGGTCCACCACCCAGGGCAGGTCGGTGTCCTCCGGCTTCACGCCTGCCTGGGTGATGAGGCAATGCGCCTGGCCGCGATGGTGGGTCTGGTGGTTGAAGAAGTGATCAACTAGTTGCACCACCGAACACCCCCGGTGTACGGTCGCCACGTCGTGGATCTCGTTGACACGTGGCGACCTACGCGCATAGGAATTACGTCCACAGGGGGTGTAGTACCACAATGGCAGTACAACCGCGCGCGTTTTCCTATGTGCGCTTCTCGACGCCAGAGCAGATGAAGGGGGACAGCCTGCGCCGTCAGGTGGAGGCTGCGGAGGAATACGCTCGGCGCCACGGGCTGACGCTGGACACCAAGCTCACCTTCAGGGACTTGGGTGTCTCGGGCTTCCGGGGGCGGAACGCGGAGGTCGGACGCCTCGCGGACTTCAAGCGCGCGGTCGAGGACGGGCTGGTGCCCGAAGGCAGCTACCTGCTGGTCGAAAACCTAGACCGGATCAGCCGCCAGTACGCCCGGAAGGCCATCCGTGTCCTTGAGGACATCGTGGACATGGGCATCACGGTCGTGACCCTCAGTGACGGCCGGGCCTATGACCGGAAGACCCTCAACGAGGACATGACCAGCTTCATCCTGGCCATCCTAACGTTCATGCGCGCCCACGAGGAGTCGGCGGTCAAGGGGAAGCGGCTCAAGGCGTCCTGGGAGGCCCGGCGCAAGCGGGCACGGGAGACCAAGCGGCCGGTCGGGACCGTCTATCCCTCCTGGCTCAAACGCGAGAACGACCAGTGGGTCATCGTCAATGACAAGGCTGAGGTCGTCCGGCGCATCTTCGCCCGTTACGTCTCGGGCGAGGGCCTGCACAAGATCGCCTCGGACCTCAACGCCGAAGGAGTGCCGACGCTCCGGGGCGCACACATCTGGGTCAAGAGCACCATCGCCCGCCTGCTGGACAACCCGGCCGTCATCGGCACCTACGTCCCCACGGAGTTCGTCTCGGACGGGAACGGAGGGACGGTGCGGACCACCCTGGACCCGATCGAGGGCTACTTCCCGCCGATCATCGACCGGGACACCTGGGATCGGGTGCGCTCAATGCGGTCCCAGCGGTCGGTCCCGATGGACCCCGATCGGGTCAACCCCAACGTGGTGGCCGGGCTCGCCAAGTGCCCCGAGTGCGGCTCCACCATGACCCTGCGGGTGGCCACCAAGTGGCTGCGCCGGACCCGGACGCACACCCGCTACCGGCGGCTCTACTGTATCCGGGCGAGCAGTGGCCTGGGGTGCCCCTCGGGCATGGTCAACCTCGCCCACGTGGAGCGGACCCTGTACGCCAACGTGTTCCGCCTGGGCGGGATGCTACCGGGGAGCGACGCTGAGGTCCAAGACCGGCTCGCGAAGCTCCGGGCCGAGATCGCGGACATGGACCGGCGCATCGAGAACCTGACCAACGCCATAGCGGAGGCCCCATCCTCCCGTGCCCTAGCGGCGTCTCTGGTGACTCTAGAGGGCGCTCGTGAGGCGGCCGATAAGGAGTACCGGGCACTGTCCGAAACCGCCTCTAGCGCCTCTCTGCGGGCCGTAGCGAGGCGGATGGAGGAGCTAGCCCACCTAGTCCAACAGGGACTCAAGAAGGGCGAGGTGGACTCGATCAAGGCCAACGCCCTGCTGCGCCAGATTTTCGACCGGATCGTGGTGACCCGGAGCGCCATGGAGCTGCACTGGAAGCACGCGCCCGGCGCTGTGACCACACTGGAGATACTGACGGAAGGGCCGACTGTGGGCGAGGCCCCTGCCCTTGTGGCGACTGCCGATATCCCCGGTCCACTGAGGGCCACTAGGCGTATGCGCCGGGCAGCCTAAGACACACAGAGACGGGGGCCTCGGAGCCCCCGTTTCAGTGACAAGCCTCGTGGACGAGCTTGGCTAGTCGGCGGACTATAGCTCGCCCCTTAGGGGTTAAGAACGCAAGTTTCTGGCGCATCTCGTTGGGGTTCACGCGCAGCTCGATAAGTCCATAGCCCTCTGTGCGGACATACTGACCTTCCACAGCGCCCTTTCTAGTGCGACGGTAGGCCGACAAGTCTGTAAATATCCGGCTCATTGTGCCCTGGGCTAGGCCGGTCATCTCAGTATAATCTGACTGAGGCTTACCCTCATCCAAAGCGATCATCAGAAACACTTGAGCCTGCTCCAGCGTCATGGAGCGGTTCATCGTCTGTAACAGACTGAGACAGCGAGACAGTTGGACCAATGCTTTTTCGTCGGCGTCTTTTGTCGGTGGGTACGTGAAGTAGTTCGCAACCTTCGGCAGCCCAGAGTTCCCCGTCGCCATCTCTAAGGTCTCGCTCATCTGTTGTTGTCCCCCTGCGGTCATATTCCACGCGTAGTATGACCACACGGGCGAGTTTGAGAACAGGAACAACACAAGAACGCAACAGCGGTCGTCAGTATATCTGCGCAGTAGGCGCGAAAACGAGGCCCCCAGGACAACGCCTAGGGGCCATGCATGTAGGTCATTGGTTCCCAAGCGGGATACCAAGCTCGGTGAACTTAGTCCGCACGTCGAAGCTCGGACAAGCCTTCCGGGCTCCAGTGTCCCGGTGGCCAATGACCCGCTTGATCGTTGGGTGGCGCTTGAGGATGTCACGGACAAGCCCGTCCAGGGCACTCCACTGTTCTGGCGTGAAGTTGTCCTCGGGCTGGCCCTTGTCGTTGACGCCACCGACAAGGCACACGCCAAGGGAACGGGCGTTCCAGCCTTCACAGTGGGCGCCCGCCCGCTCCTCCTTGCGTCCGCGCTCGACCTTGCCGTCCCGACGGATCACATAGTGATAGCCGATGTCAGCGAAGCCCCGGTCGAGGTGCCACTTGCGGATCTCGGCTGCGCCAATGTCCTGGGACGGCTTGGTGGCCGAACAGTGGATGATCAGTGTGTCGCAGACGCGAGCCATGGCACCTCCGGGTTAGCTGCGGGTCACGAAGACCGAACGCAGCTTCGCCACCACGTTGCGGATGCGATCCACCACGTCGTCGTCGGCCTTGGTCGGCGTCAGAGCGACGATGATGGCAGCCACAGTGATCAGGTGCTCCAGCACGTCGAACGCGACCGGGATGTAAGCCAGGATGGTCTCGATCATGGTTGTGTCCTCACTTCAGTCCGATGGCATCAGCCAGTGAGATCAGGATGCCGATGACTGCGATTGCGCCTGACCAGATCGCAGCAGCCAGCGCCTTGCGCTGAGACGCCTTGGCTTCCACGACGGACAGTTTGGTTTCGACGGCAGACATGCGAGCATCGAGCCGCGCGATCTGCTCGTCTCGGCGCTGCTCGGCGGCGAGGATGGTGTCCACCTTGCCCTCGACGCGCCCGAGTATCAGCGCGAGACCCTCGAAGCTCGTTGGCTCGCTCATGTTAGAAGTAGCCGCCAGGGACGATCGGCTGGATCGCCTGCGGCCCCCCTATGGTGAGCTGCTCCGCACGCTCGTCGTTGAGAAGGTCTCGGGCGACCGCGTAGCGGTCCTCCCACATCTTGAGCATGTCGTGCTCGAAGTAGACGCCCGCCTCCACCAGTGCGGCGTAGAGCAGCACGTCTTCCTCGTTGGCGATCAGCACGTCCGATCCGTTGTCGGCCGGACGGGACAGGCGGGGCTGGTGCAGCAGGCGCACCACGTCACCCTCCTGTAGGTCCGGAGACACGTGGATCTTCCGCCCGATGCGCCTGTAGCTCGGCTGCTCGATCGCCGCCGGGTTCAACACAGGGATCTCTGGGGTGAGCGTCAGCCGGTCAGGCGCGTTGGCATAGGGGATGCCGTTCACCCACAGCTCGTAGACGCGCTTGGTCTCGATCGGCACCTCGGGTGTCGGCCCGCCCACGTGCTCATAGACCGTCTCGATGTCGAGCACCGGCCCATTGATCTCACGGTTGATGCGGGCGTAGGCGCGTTCGAAGAACGCGTCCGCCAGGGCGGTCGTGCAGTCGGTGCGGTTGAGCAGCGCGAGGAAGTGCCCGCGCAGCTCCCCGTAGTTCGCTGCCATGGCTGGTGGCCTCCGTGACTAGACCACGCTCCGCTCTGTGGCGAGGAAGTCCGTCAGCCCCTCACGGTGGAGCTTCTTGACGATCTCCTTGAGCGGCTCGCGGTAGACGTTGAAGCCCTCGCGCAGCCACTTCTCGACGAAGATCGCAGGGATCGTCGCTACCCGCATCCGGCCATCGTCGGACAGGTCGGCCAAGGCGTGCTCATAGACCGACCTAAACGGACACCAAGTGTTGTACATCTCCACCATAGTGTCCCTGATGATCTGGCCGAACAGCCCCAGGTAGGCCGCGTGGCACCCGAAGCTGTCGTGGACCAGCATCATGTCCGTGATGCCCTGTTCCCACGCGGCGTTCACCACCATCCGGAGGTGGCAGGCGTCGGCCGAGTGGATCACGTTGGGGGCGATGGCCGACCGCTGCTGGTGCTTCTGGACCACGTCGGTCGAGCGGAACGCGACGCTCGCCCGGAAGCGCGCCAGCACCCGCCTGTTGTCGTAGGGGCGATCGTTGGGCGTGTGCTCGCCCACCTTCACGTCCGCGTTGTACAGGCGGAGGTTGACCATCTTGATGTCCGGCTCGCGGTAGCACTGGTGAACCGGGAGGCCATCGGCGGTCTTCCACCAGACGCCCTTCTTTTCGTGGGCGAGGGCGCCCGCCACCACCTGGAGGAAGCGCATCCCGGCGGCAGCCTTGGGCAACAGCTCCGTCACGGCCCGGTACACCAGCTTGGCGAGGTAGGTCGCGCAGGCCCGCCCATCGTCGTCCCCGAAGGGATGGGCCTCCAGCTTGCCGTCCATCACGTCCACGGCCAGCGGCTCCATGAGGTCAGCCATGAGCTGGTCACGGAACCCGAACGCCTCGCTGCTGTAGGCGAAGGTCATCACGTTGCGCTTCACGTCGCTCCGTTTGATGCCACGTGTTGTCCAAATGGACGCACATATGGCCTTGAGGAGCGCGTGGGAAGGATGGTCCTTGTCGTCCGCGTTCTCCCGTGCCTCAGCGGCCACGTTGGCGACCACCGACCGGGGATCGGTGATGATCGCTGGTAGCGCCTTGGCATCCTCGGCAGCGTGGGCGGCTACCTCCCGCGCCACCACCGCATAGAGGTCGTTGGGCTCATCGGACGGGACGAGGTTGACATAGACCCCCTCCTCGGCCCGCAGGGCTGCGCTGTAGTGCTGGACCCCGCTGTTGGAACCGTCCAGGTCACACACCAGCCCACTGGCGTACTGGGTCGGGTCGCCCCACAGGAACGCCTCGGCATACTCCCGGCAGGCGGCGACGAACTGGAAGGGCTTGTCGGCATCCTTCCAGAGATCGAAGGCCGCCTTGGGGTCCTCGGCCACCCGCATGAACAGGTCGTGGTTCTCCTCGACCCACTGGACCCGGAGGTCGAAGGGCAGCTTGTCGGTCTTGCGGCCCCAGCGGGACTCCATGCCAGCGACGTTCGCCAGATGGACCCGGAGCCAGTACCAGCCCTGGCGCCCCAGCTTCACCCGGTTCCGGAAGCGGAACCACGACTTCACGTAGTCCGCCCGGTGGTGGCTCAGGGCGCTGACGGGATACACACGCCCACGCCGGTCCATGTTGTGCGGGAGGTACACGGGCAGGCCCACCAACTCCCTGGCTGCCTCCACGTCCGTCCGGAACGCGACGGCGTTCGCCATGCGGCCCCGGTTGATCCGCTTGGCGTTGGTGATCCGCTCGAAGATCCGGCGCTTCTCCGCAGGCGTCCGCTCCGCGAAGTCGTCGGGCATCGGCGGGACCACCGCCTTGTTGCGGGTGGGGAACTTCTTGATGTCCTTGCGGTTGTTGAAGGCCCACTCCGCGAGGTCCACCATGAACCCGTCGATCTCCAGCGGGACACTCTGGATGCGGTTCACGGCATCAAGGACAGCCTGCATGGACCCATCCTTGATGGCGGCAGTGATCGCCTTGCGCATCTCGGGCGTGGCCCGGCGGACCAGCGGGACCAGGGTGGACATGGCCTTGGTCTTGTAGGCACCAGTTGTGAACGAGGTCCACGGGGTCGGCTCGACCACCATGGGGGCGAAGGACGGACGCAGCCAGCCCGCCTGCATGTCGATCTCGTCCACCAGCCGCTCGGCCTGCTCGGACAGGATCAGGTAGGTCTCCGTCCGGTCATGACCGATCCGCAGGGTCTCCCGCTCGAACACAGGCTCCCCGTTGACCTCGGCCAGCAGTAGGGCGTTAAGCAAGGGCTCACCGGCCTTCACCCGGCGCAGCTTGTCCCACTCCTTAGTCCCTGCGAGCTTCCGGACGGCCCTCGCCCGGTGGGCTACACTATCGGTGTCCCGCACGACCTGGGCGATGCGCTCGGCGCCCTTGCGCTTCCCCAGCTTAGCGATCAGGGCCTCGGAGTGGTGGATAGCCTCGACGCACTCCCCCAGGCGCTCCAGGGCGAGGTTCAGGGGCTTCATCTGCATCGCCAGATGGAGGCCGCTCCGGACAGCCTCGGCCGCCACGAGGTCGAGGTCGAGGTCCACGATATCGGTGAACCAGTCGGCCTTCCGGCCACGACCAGGGGCAGCCTCGGTATCCACCAGTGTCCGGAGGTGGTCGCGGACCATGGGCAGCAACAGCGGGAGCACCTTCATGCCCGCGTAGGTGTTGCCGTAGTCCTGCTTGAGTTCGTCGGCTTTCGCCCGGAGGTAACGCTTGTACCCGTTGGTGAGAGCAAGGTTCTCGCGCTCGATCTGGAGCTGATCGAGATCACCAACCTTGTTGTCCATGCACTCGGTCCCCTCAGAGGACATCCATGGGAACCACTTGAGCTACACCTGGGTGGGTGCTGCTCCGGTCCCGGCATTGGGTGGCATTAATTCGCTCCCAACCCGTCCGAAGTCCTGGAAATCATGGACCTAGCGGCGTTATCCACAGGCCCAACCGGGGTGTCGCCGTGACCCGGTGTTCCCGTCCCGTTCACGGCTAGCACTCACATGGGGAGAGTGCTGTCTGACAACATGTGTCGTGTATGCATGCCTGGAATTCCCAGATCGCATAATTCACAACACGTGTTGTGCGTATAACCGCAGGCACACGACGGAACGGGAGTCAACCAGTGAGCGAGGACACCATCGACTGGCTGCTGGAGCCAGACACCAGCGTCCTGGCCGAGATCGAGGAGGTCGAGCGGATCAACCGGCGCAGCGAAGCGGAGGAGTGAGGCCGATGAAGCCCGCCAAGGTCACGTTCGAGGTCTGGGTGGACCACCCGTACAAGCACATCGAGCGGGAGTTCCCGACCTTCGCCTCAGCCGAGAGGTCGGCGCGCGCCCTCACCCGCATCCATCGGGCTCCGGTGAACATCACCAAGGTCGTCCAGCCCGAGAGAGGCAAGATCGAGCGCAGGCACTACGCGACGTGTCGGACGGATGCCTATGGGCGCACGTGGACCGACCTGATGTGCCTGGAAGCCTGCCTGATGGTCTAGGGAGGCGGTGGTGGAGCACCGGGACCGGGAGTGGGAGCGCGAGATCGACCGGGTTGACCGCTGGTTGCTCTGCGCGCTCGTAGTGTCGATGATCGTATCACTCGTGTTGTGCGTCTATGCGAAGGAGTGCGTGCTGTGAAGTTCCGCATCGTCCCGCACGAGGGTATCAGCCAGCGAGACAGGCGAGCGTTCTGGGCGTGGCTGGAGGCCCCGGAGACACCCAAGGTCGCCAAGGTGGTCGCTAGGACTGACTACCTAAGTCGCGAACAGGCGAAGGCAGCGCGGAAGCTGCTGATGACCCTGGGGGCGCCGGTCGAGATGGACGTGGAGAGGTTCTTCGGTGTCGAACGGCTGGTGCCTGTGGAGGTCAGGATATCCGCCGATAGGGCCTAAGTCGTTGGAAACACGCCAGATTTCGGTGGTGCCAAGAGTTTATCACTGGAAGAAATGCGCCACGGTGACCCAACAGGGCTGCGTCGTCTCCCGCCCCGTGGCGCTGCTCATCCAGGTGAGCGGGGCGGCGAGCCAGTCTTCGGTCACCGTCTGCGCCCAGGCCTCGATGCCGGCGTCGGCCTCGATGCGCGCCGCACGGAGCGCGTCCCAGTCGGGGAACAGGTGCGGGCTCTCCTTGATGCCGGCGGGCAGGCGCTGCCAGCGATCGGGGGCGAAGCGGGCCATCCAGGCGTGGTCGGCCCAGACGAGGTGGCTCAGCGTGCCGTGCAGGGAGCCGAAGAAGGCGCCGCGGTCGGCGCGCCGTTCGGCGTCCGGGATCGCCTCGGCGGCGCGGTAGAGGCGGCGGTTCATCTCGCTGTTGTAGGCCGCCATCAGACGGCAATACCGCGCCGTGATCATGCCTCCAGCCTTCTCCAGAGGATCAACCCGTCGCGTAGCGTATGCCGGTCGGCGTCCAGCGCGTAGCCGGGAATGCGGCCCGCCTCCTGCCAGCCCAGGGCGCGGAACAGCGCCTCCGCCCCGTCGTCGCCCGCTCGGGCATGAAGGGTGAGCAGGCTGCGCCCGGCCTCGCGCGCCGCCTGCTCGGCCCGCTGCATCAGCGCGCGCGCCACGCCGCGGCGGCGCATGCCGGGGTCCACCAGCAGCGTCGCGAGCTCCGCCCGGTGCGGCTGGTCCTCCGGCGTGCCGAGATC
>Ga0065720_1021611_pt1 | contig 10101 bp, 12 predicted proteins | sample Thericmetagenome_FD_59107 | JGI IMG/M metagenome (GOLD analysis project Ga0065720, IMG submission 59107) | Thermophilic microbial communities from the Joint Bioenergy Institute, California, USA of rice/straw/compost enrichment - eDNA_2 v2... | ecosystem: Engineered > Solid waste > Grass >... | reverse complement strand
GTCCCAGGGGCGTCCGAGACAGATTGATCAGTGGCAGGTCGACTCAAAAAAAATAGTGAGAAGATATCAAGGAAAGGGAAAAAACAAAAGTTGTTATCACGTTCATCAACTCAGGTAAATGTCAAGTCTCCAAGTGACATGTCTCAAGTCAAGGGTCGAGACGTCTTCCGGCATCGTCTCCCGGAAGTTGGAGAACCGGAGTTGCTGATACACTACTGAATTGTGTTTTGTTCAGGAACACGGGATCTGATGCAGAAAGAATGACGAAGCATTGACACCAATCGCCACATATTACCTCGCGTTTGGTGCCCTCAACTCATGTCCTGACTGCTCTTAGGAGGAGCAACTGGCTACCCACGAAATGATGGCATTTTCACTTGATCATCATATTTTACCATCCCGACCAGAGGTGTCCAACTTTTGGATTGTCGATTATCCAATCTGGCTGCCCCCAAAAGTCTCAATGCTTGCGGTAGTGTACGCTAGCCACCGAGTTTGAATCCTGTGGCAGGATATGTACCAAAAAGGCCTACAGTTAGTGAGAGTCCTACGGTTTAGTGAAAGTGCTTCGTCTCTCATACAGAACCAAGAACAAGATGATATTGCTTAGGATCTTCACAAGAGTAAGATGCCACGGCTCTCTCGCCACATATCCTTCAGTTAACGATTGCATCACGGTCGGTACTGGGAAGAATAGTCAAGCTTTCCGAGTGTACCAAGGCCCGAGTCTACTACTGGGCGCAAGAGGCACTTGTAACATTAAAAACTCATCTCAAGAGAGACCACGTCAAGTGTATGACTGACTTTGAGTGCATATGGAAGATGTGAATGTCGACTCTTCCTGTGAATCGGATGTAAGGCTTCTCCAGCCTTCCATCCTCTCCAACCCGGAGTATCCAATCTCAGGAATCTTCCCCGGCAGCAACAACTCTTAGTTAGGACAATCGCCTATTCGAGCCGGTCGTCACAACCACAGTAACTTCGACGATGGCTGGTCCCGAAACCCGCAGATCGACGCCCGTCACGGTCCGTGTTGATATAAACAAACACCTGTAGAGGAGCCAGGCCCGGAGGAACAGTCTCTTTTCTGCTTCTCCTCCGAGTCCTTCTCCCATGAAGACACCAAAATGACCTATCATGCGACCGCATCAACACTCAGTACACTATGGCAACCCGAGCTTGCTGTAATGAACGAACTTGTTGCCCTGATTAACACCTCAACACAAGCCCATCACAGCAACCGGTAGATAGAGTAGCATCAGACTGCCGCTGGGTAGTTGGGTTTGTCACGGCCAAGGACAACGCTGACTTGGAAACATTGCACGTACACAAACCAAGTTTCATCAACTCTCTATCAACCTCCTCTACGTATCGTGAAATATACACGAGGAAGGCGCCGATGAAAGGTAGGCAGCGACGGGGAATAGCGGCTTATTATGGCAAGGAAAGGGGTAAATATTTCGTCGAACTGACGGATGATGGTGATGCTGATGATGATAGTCTGGTGATGCGAGGGCGGACTTGAGGTGTTGTGTTCGTTGCTGATGCTGCTCTCAAAGTTTCGATTGATGGCCTTAAGGTGGGTAAATTCTGTTGCCCATAACTTGCTGGTTGAGATCGGCAGCTTCAAGAGTTGTTTATGAGATCAAAATACTTTTGGTTGATCACCAAGATTTTTACGTTTATCCCTTTCTTCGATGATGAGCCCAGCCCTGGGCGAGGGGCAGCCCCACCCCCTTTTGGTCGATCCTGGGATCATGATCAGGGGGCCATGAGCATCTTTTTGATCGGAGTGCGCTCCGTTTGCAAACGCCACTTTTACGCTTGTGTTGCCCTGCGCGGATCGAGAGTTTCCGCAGAAAAAGCATATTTCCTTGTGAAACCCCAATATATAGCATCTTCGTCCTGTCCTGTTTGGTAGGTATTACAGCGTCGTTTGCCCTACCGACTTGAAGAAGCATTCGCGAAGGCAAAAAAAAGAAAATGCGACACTTGCTGTGCTGTTAATCTCCAATCACACCACGGCAACGCAGGCAATATTAGGGGTGTGGGGCCCTTACAGCCCAAAGCATCCCAGTTTCCGCCCGAGATCCCCTGTCCTTGGCGTTTATTTCAGCGAGTAATGACGAGAAGCAGAAAAATTCCCAGGAAACCAGAGAAGAAATTCCAAGGCTTGGGAATTGGGGATCCGGGGAGAGCGGCAACGAGCGATTGAACGGAACAGAGTGGACGAGGAGCTGAGAGATCTGCAACATGGCTCCGTACACGCGGCAGCCGTGCAGCTGCGGCGCAGAGAGAAACCTTCTAGCGTGGATTGGGCGGATGGATGGAGTGTGCATACTGTGCATCTACCACGTATTTCGTACGGTTTAGCTATTATAGATATGGACTCTAGAAGTGTTGCTAGGAGAGGGCAAACGGCCGTTTGTGGTTGTGCTGAAAACGGCTGCCATCAAGCGAGTTGGTATTGTGGTGACGAGACTATAGTGGGGGAAACGGCATCTTGTCCACATAATATGGCTTGAGATTTGGCTCTGTTGGTGCCCAACTTACAAAACCGGGTCGCTGAGAGAGAGAGACCAGAGAACTGCCTTGGTCTTCCGTAAGTCTTTGTCAGGACGACGAACATTGTTGCCGTCAGGCTATGGCAAGCGATGGAGAAGCGAGCCGTCCTGCAGCTCCCGCGGCCTGCGTTTGGAGCGCCTGGGGAGTCTTGCCGGAAGCTTGAAAACGACTGCTCCATGCTTTGAGATGCCGCAATAGGCCCGCTCTGTGACTTGATACTCCAGTCTGACACCCAGCTGTAGCCTTCGTCCACCAACGGTCGTTATGACTGACTCCATCGACGTGTCCCACGTTGATATCTCACTTCTGGACCGCTGCAGCAGCCTGCAAGGTGAGTCTGCCGTGAGATCTTCACAGCCCTGTTTGGCCCTGAGGACACGAGGACGGGCTAACCCGTCAACGGCGTAGCTTAGCTGCCTAGGCGGCACGGAAACATTCGAAATGGTCGAATGTCAGCAACTACTTGGGAAGAACGAAAAGAAGGTTCAGTTGATAAGAGACCAAACCTCTCATCAATCGCCAGCTGAGCAGAACCTGGTGGTGTGTGGAAACGACGCGCTCCACTCGGTGATTTCCAGAGCCAGGGTCCCCGGGAGTAGGAGATGGCGTCAACTCCCAGATCGCAAGACGCTCATTTCCAGGAGCGTTCCAGAAAAGTACCAGGCGAGGAGCTATGCACGCAGGCCGAATGTGATATGTTGCGAACTACGAGGAATTCGATGTCATTGACTGGCGACAAAAACGCCAGACACATTAGCTCTTTGATGCCGCTGAGCCCAGCAATCACAGTGCGAGGATTTCCCTAAAATGGACAGGGGGAGCTTAGCTGCCCTTTGGCCTGCCCTTGGCCGATGGGGCCCATGGGGAGTTGAATGGGGATGCGCCCCATGATTGGACTGGTGGGGGCACAAAACCACTCGGCTCACACCCCTGCATAGCCCATCTTGGCCGCGAGCCCCACCTGCAGGTGGGTTAATTCACCAATCAGCGATCAGCCCAGCCTGGTCCGCGGTCGCCCCCCAGAAAGGCACACGGACCCTTCCTTTTCTGCAGGGAAGCAGCACAGGTGCATTGGAGGTGCCGCCAGCTTCTCTTTTCTCTCATCAGGAGTAGGAGTTCTCTCTGTTCACGCCTTCAAACTCCTTTCAACCTTCTAGTTTTCCTGGACCAGCGCCTGCGCAGCTCTTCCTCGCGAGCCCGCACCCACGCAAATTCCCACACTCGACCCTCCTTTGCGTTCGAGTTACCACCGCCCGGCTTTTCTTTCTCGCAAAGAAAAAAAAAGTATTCTAATTTTTCGTCTCATCACGCGTGGACACGACACACCTAAACACCCACACACAGCATCACCAGCCCCCTCGGGCAGCTTCCATTTCCCCAGACCAAACCAATTCGCACTTAATCGGTCGCCGATACCGCTTCTTTCTGTTTCCTCGTCGTAAAGCGCAGTCTGCACTTACACTCCTCCATCCCAATTCCATTTTGATCTGACTTTTACGTCCGGACGCCGACTCGCACTCGCCCTCCGGCATCTCCCTTGTTGCAAGCGCTCTGCGAACAGCTGCCCAGCCCGAACATCAACCGACAGCTCCTCGGCGCGCGCTGCCATTGCTGCGATTGCGGGCGAGCCCCATCTCTAAATTTAGTTCCGCGTTCACTCTCAGCGTCAGAGCTGCTTTATCATTCCCTCGCGAACTACGTTGCTCTAGCGGTAGTTTGGTGGACTGACCGCTTTTATACTTGGCATCTTAATACAACCAACACATCAGAACCACAACAATGGCTTCGAAGGTTTGTCGGGTCTGCGCACAACGTTTTATTGTGCGGCTTGCGACTAATGCCGTCTGCAGTTTACGAGAGAATACAAGCTGGTCGTGGTCGGCGGTGGTGGTGTCGGCAAGTCGTGTCTCACCATCCAGCTGATCCAGAGCCATTTCGTCGACGAATACGACCCGACTATTGAGGGTGCGCACTCCGAAACCCCCATTCAGCTTGATATCCCCGTGAGACGGTGCAGCTGACCCCGATTGCGTGCAGACTCGTATCGCAAGCAGTGTATTATCGACGACGAGGTGGCGCTGCTGGACGTGCTCGACACGGCCGGCCAGGAGGAGTACTCTGCGATGCGCGAACAGTACATGCGCACGGGCGAGGGCTTCCTGCTCGTCTACTCCATCACATCGCGCGAGAGCTTCGAGGAGATCCGCACCTTCCAGCAGCAGATCTTACGCGTCAAGGACAAGGACGCTTTTCCCATGGTTGTTGTCGGCAACAAGCTCGACTTGGCTGCCGATCGGAAGGTGTCATATGAGGGTGCGTCCTCACCCCCCTTTATAACGAGCCAGACAAGCTGTGTGGAATGCTAACGCTGCCCAAAACAGAGGGCAAGGCGCTCGCGGACGAGTTCAAGTGCAAGTTCCTCGAGACATCGGCCAAGACCAACACCAACGTCGAGCAGGCCTTCTACGAGGTAGTGCGCGCCATCCGGAGGTACAACCGCGAGATGCAGGGCGGCCCGGCCTCCGGGAGTGGGCTATCACATAACAGCGGCGGCATGGGCAAGATGGACATGGCTGATGACAGCGCCGAGGCTGGGTGCTGCGCCAAATGTGTGCTGATGTGAGCGGAATTGAGGGAAGGATGGTTTTAATATTTAGGGATTGAAGGATGGGATGTGGGATAGAGGGAAGGAAGCCAATCGGATCAGCCATGAGAGGAAGGGCCCGGCCTGGGCGGTAATTTTCGTCGGGTAGTAGACCCAGGAAAGGGGGTCACCTGCCACACATGGACGCAACCTGCACCAGCGCCAAACCCTTACCTAGGCACGATCCGATCGGCTGAGGAGGAAGTGGTAGTTGTGGGGATGATAGATGATGATGGATGACAGATAATGCGTTGTTGAAGCAGCAAGTCAAGTCAAGTCAGCGGAGGATGAGGCTTGTTAGGCACACATCTTCAGGCGGGCAGAAATGTTTCGTCTTGTGGTAGCCTACCAGGCCGATAAGCCAGTCTCGTTGCTCTACGCGCACAAACCCAGGTTGTTGGGCTGTTCCTTTTCTTTTCTTTTCTTTTCTTTTCTTTTCTTTTCTTTTTTTTTAAAAAAAAATTGTGTTGGGAGTTTGTTATCGATTGTTTATAAACCGGGTTCTTTGTTCTCTTTCTATAAGATAGGACTCTTTTTTTTTCGCTCGAGATTTTTCTTCTTAGCTTTGTAATTTTTTTTCCCCCTCTACCATCCCTCGTTTTCTTTTTCTCGTCTTTTTTTTATATCTCTGCTTTGTCTCTCCGACACCACACATCCCCAGACGGGAATTGTTTCCTTTTTGTGTTGTGTGTGTGTGTGTGTGTGTGTGTGTGTGCGTGTGAATGTGTTTTGTTGGTTGTTGGCATTGCGTGTCATTAAAATGGAAGGGGAAGAGGTGATAGGTATGAAACGCGTATGTAGTTGTCTGTATGTACCACTGCCCTTGATGTGTATGGACCTGGTTTTGATATTACAAGGCAGGACAAGATGATGGATAGGTAGGTAGTGGGTAGGTAGTGGGTAGGTAGTGGGTAGGTAGGAGGTAAAGAGAAGGTGTTGGGAACTATACATTGGTCTACATTGAGGTCAAGTGTCCGATGCAGCATGTAGTATGTCGTACTTCCGAGTATGAGTCGTACTGCTTGGGCCCGTTTTGGACAGTTGATCAGCTATGGATGTTCAATCGCCTCTCTAACCTGTGTTTTGATTATCACTTTTGAGCAGCCCACTATAATCATCACGACAGTATCTCCAACCCCTTTTATCATCCTACAAACTTCCAAACCTCCAATTTTGTCTACCCCTTGCTTCCGGCTACAACAACAAGTTCAACAAAAATCCTCACGCTCCTCTTCCGTCTTTTTCAAAATGCCTTGTTGTGTAGTGTCGAAGTTCCACAAGGCATTTGACTGTGTCATACCGGCTCCAAAAATTCCCCTGACGATCGCCGCCTGTCTGCCACGCCGAAAAAAAACGTCCGTCTCGGTTCGGGGCGATCACCCGTCTCACTTTGTTAATGGGGCCCGAGACATTGTTGACACCACTGCCAAGGCTTGGTGTGTGTTAGGGATTTATGTCAATTTTGAGCCGTATTCGCCTACTGATTACGGGCTTGGATTGGAGGAATTACGAAGATTGGTATATCTGTACAATAGGTATCTTGAGCTGTATGGCCAGGAGAGGAGATTGAGATTTGGGCCTGTTAGACTGGATGTTGAGGTTGAGCCGTAAGTACCTAGGCACACCGGGAAATGCTACCACCTTACAGACGGTACACCTTACACCTTACGGGTCCCGGGCAGGTAAATTACAATACAAGTTGACAACCAACGTTGTATCTCTTCTTGGACTTGGTGAGACTGATCCATTAGCCACACCATTGTGCTACTCTCGAGAGACATATCTCCGTTTTGAAGCAGGCTCTGTTTGGAACCCTATTATTCTGTCTGGAAACTGATCAGGCGAAGAATGCAATCGTCTTACACGAGTTAGAACCTTCGTCTTAGAAGAAAGACCTCTTACAGCCTGGCTGCGTTGACATCGCGCTCAAGGACCAACACTCACTCATCGGCTCTACATCTTCCGTCTATTTATCCCTTCCAATCATATGAACGCATAAACAACCTACAGCCCAACTCAATCTTCATCACATCACCAAGAATGACTCGCAGCACCTATTCATCCTCCCACCAAGCCCCGGACATCCTCCTCTCCCCCCTCTCTACAAAACCCCGCTACCGCGCCTACATCACCGCCCGCCACGCCTTTTGGAAATGTTTCCCCTCCGGCCGATACATGCGCATCCCCACGGGCGGCACCTTAACCCTCGAGTGCGGGCTGCATGCCCTGCGCCTCTCCATCCAACACCAGCTCCCCCACATCCTCCCGGTGCCCACGGTCGAGGAGCTGAGGAGCGTGTACGAGAGTAGTGAGACGATCCGGATTGGGAATGAACTCACGGGGATGGGGAATGAAAACTGGTTTACAGTGGATCAGTTGGGGGTGGTGTTTACTGAGTGGGGGAGGCAGGCTGTAAAAGGGAGAAGAGTGAGGTGTCAGTTGGGATATGTGGCGGAGGGGGAGTGGCCTGTCTTACTTGGGACGCCGGAGGTTGGGGTTGGTGAAGAGGAAGGGGAGAGTAATGAAGAGAAAGGAGAGATCGTGAGAGTGTGGGTGTGGAATGATGGGCTGTCGTTGGCTGGGGGGGTTGGGCACTTCGAGGGGATGAAGAGGCCTATTGAGGAGGAATTGAGGAGGTAGAGGATGTGTTAAGTCTATGAAGGAAAAAGAAAAGAAAAAGAAGAACTAATAATACAACAAACTACAACTTCGCAGTCTTATCCTCCCCCTCAATCAGAATGACCAACTTCCCAAATTGCCTACCCGCCTTCATGTCCTCAAACAAACTCTCGATCCCCTCCAAATTATCTAATCCCTTCACAACTCTACTTACAACCGGCCTGATCTTCTTCTCCCTGACAAACTTCACCATCTCCTCGAACTCCCTCCTACTCCCCATCGTGCACCCCCTCAACTCAATATGCCTCAGCGTCGCTTGCATCAGCCAGTCCATCTTCGGTCCAACCGTCATCCCATAGCACGCAATCACACCGCCTTGCTTGAGTAACTTCACACTCCTGGCTACCACATCTCCCCCGGCCCCATCAACCACCACATCCAGATACGGCCTGTCCTTAGGCAGCATCCCCTTGAGCTTCTGATCCCAGTCCTTCTCCTTATAGTTAACCCCCCCTTTGGCGCCCAGCTCAACCGCCCTCTGTATCTTCCCCTCCTCCCCACTCGTCACCCAAACATTCGCCCCCATGGCAACCGCAAACCCCAATACCTGCAGCGCAACCCCGCCCCCAATCCCCGTCACAAGCACATTCTTCCCCTTTGCCCCCTCAACACCTCCCAACCCGCCTTTTGTAACTAAAGCCCTCCACCCCGTCAACCCTACTAAAGGTAACGCCGCCGCCTCAGCATCACTGAGGTGCCCAGGGCACGGCGCCACCTCTCCCTCATTCACTACCACATACTCAGCCCCCGTCCCAACGTCGCTCCCCCTCGACGCCCCATGAATCACAAACTCCCCCTCCGGGGCCGCCTCATCCTTTTCCCATCCTCTACAAGGGAGGATGAGCACGCGGGTGTTGAGCAGGGATTGGGTAGCAGGGGAGCAGCCGGGGCCGAGGGCGACGACGGTTGCCACGCCGTCGGAGAGGAGAGGACTGGAAAAGGAGATGCCGGGGTAGAGGTGCTGGCGGATGAAGAGGTCGCGGTGGTTAAGGGCAGCGGCGTGGATCCGAAGGAGGAGTTGGTTTGGGCCGGGTGTGGGGTGTGAAGGGAGGGTGTTGAGTTGCAGGCTGTGAGTGACCGTCAGCAAGGACTGGGTTTTTATAGAACGGGCAAGAGAAAATGGGAGCGAGCTTACGGGTAGTAGACCTGGCCGGGTTTGCCGTCGATCTTTTTGATGGTGAGGTAACGCGGCATGTTGGTGAGATTTCAGACACAGATGGAGGTGAGGATCAGTGGACGAGAACTGCGATGACAACGATAGTGATGATGATTGTGATGATCAGGACAATTGATCAATATCCTCCTCAATTGACCGCCAAACGGTATCTACACTACTACAGGAGATCCTTAGTCGAAACATCAAACCAGCAACTCAAATCTTTCTGCCCTCTCACAAGATCTCTAAGATAATTAAATGAAAAGACCTTGGCAAGAGAACCGAACCCCCAAGTTCCCCACATCCCCGCACTGGCGGATGCCGACGACCCGATGACGCGCTGCAGAGCCTCGGTCCCGTGTGCCGAGTGTGCTGCCGCCGGCAAACCTTCCCCATTCGTCTGCAGCGCCGAGACTATTCTCCTTCACCTTGTTTTGTCGTGATAGCGCCTAGGATGATACCAACCCGGAGATCCAACAAATTTTGGTGAATCTCTAGTGAACCAAAACAGCGATCAACCCGTTGTTGGCATCGCAAGTCGCAAAATAAAGAAAGCAATGGATGCGCTTGGCTGCATGCACTGACGCTGTGCTGTCCAACTCTGGCCTGGGTATCTTGTCTCTTCTCAGGTAGACTGACCTGACTCTTTTTGAGTAAGAGTGCACGGATTTATCGCAATGAACGCCGTCACAATGCATTGAACGATATCACCGACAACCCCTCCCCTCAAAAGAATCCATTTCGACCCCCCTGCTCCCGGGGCGATCACTCCTCTCCATGCTTGACCTTCCTCTTCTTCTTCTTTCCCCCATCCTCCTCCGGCGGCACAAACTCCTTCTCGCGCTCCCGCTTCTTCTCCTCCTTCTTCTGCCTGGCCTTCTCCGCGCGCTCCGCCTCCGCCGCACGCTGCTTGGCCTCCTTGCTGAGGAAGTACTCGCCGCTCTCGATCTGTAAGTCGATCTTGGACTTCTCCGGCGCCGGCGGGAACGGCGTGTATGGCTTCTTGCTCTTGTCGTTGATTTTGAACGGCTTGCGGCGTTTGGACAGCGTGCGCTTC